>Ga0153956_1002466_pt1 | contig 13545 bp, 11 predicted proteins | sample TSFL040MetaG_FD_104704 | JGI IMG/M metagenome (GOLD analysis project Ga0153956, IMG submission 104704) | Attine ant fungus gardens microbial communities from Florida, USA - TSFL040 MetaG | ecosystem: Host-associated > Fungi > Mycelium > Unclassified | place: USA: Florida, Wekiwa Springs... | reverse complement strand
CGCACCCGGACGGCGGTCACGGCGCGCACTGGGAGACCGCGTTCCGCGTCGTGCGCGCCGTCGCGCGGGCCGACGCCTCGATCGGGCAGATCCTCGGCTACCACTACCTCAACCAGGCGTGCATCGCCTTCTACGGCACCGACCCTCATCGCCGATCCGCGTGGTTCCGGCGCAGCGCGGAGGGGCACTGGCTCTGGAGCGACTCGTTCAACCCCGTCAGCCCCGATCTGACCTTCCGGGCGGATGGGGACGGCTACGTCCTCGATGGCCTCAAGCGCTTCGCGACCGGCGCGGCGGCCGCCGACGTGATCATCGCCGGGGCGGTCGCCGAAGGCGGTGCGCATGACGGACGGCTCGTCGTGTTCGCCATCGACGCCCGACGACCGGGTGTCGTGCACCTCGATGACTGGGACAACCTCGGCTACCGCGCCTCGGCCAGCGGATCGGTGCGCTACGAGAGGGTCCGGGTGGGCTCCGACGACATCATCGGCGTGGACGAGGAGGAGCCCTTCTCCTCGATCGTCACGCCCGGCGTGCAGCTGCTCTTCGGGAACATCTACCTCGCCGTCGCGCAAGCGGCGCTCGCACAGGCACGGGAGGTCGTGCTCGCCCGCCCGAACGCGTGGTTCCTCTCCGGCGTCGAGCGCTATGCCGACGACCCGCAGATCCACCGGCTGTTCGGCGGCCTCGTCGCGAAGACCGCCGCGGTCGAGGCGCTCGCCGACGCGCTCGGGCGCCGCTTCGACGAGGTCGTCGAGATCGGCGCGGGCACGACCGTGGACGACCGAGGGCGTCTGGAGGTCGAGATCGCCGCCCTCAAAGTCGTGTCGACGGAGGTCGGGCTCGAGGTGTCGTCCCGCGTGTACGAGGCGGCCGGGGCGAGCGCGACGAGCAACGCGGTGGGGCTGGACGTGTTCTGGCGCAACATCCGCACCCACAGCCTCCACGACCCCGTCGACTACAAGAAGGTCGAGGTCGGGGCCCACTACCTGACGGGCGCTCTCCAGCCGGTCTCGCTCTACACCTGATGACCGCGCCGTCCGACGCGGCGCTCGCCGCGAAGTACCGTCCGCTGTTCGACGACATCGCGGCCGGCGCCGTGCAGCGCGAGCGCGAGCGCGGACTGCCGTACGCCGCGATCCGCCGGCTCGCGGCGGCGGGGTTCACGGCCGTGCGCCTCCCGATCGAGGCAGGTGGCGACGGCGCGACATTGGCCCAGCTGTTCGCGCTGCTGACGGAGCTGGCGGCGGCCGATCCGCACATCCCGCAGGCCCTGCGCGGCCACCTCGCGTTCGTCGAGGACCGTCTCGCGAGCGCGCCCGGACCCGACCGCGACCGCTGGCTCGCGCGCTTCGCAGCCGGCGAGCTCGTCGGCAACGCGGTCACCGAGATCGGCGGCGTCGAGGTGGGCCGTACCGCGACCCGGCTCGACCCGGCCCGCAATGGCTGGACGATCACGGGCCGCAAGTTCTACACGACGGGCAGCATCTTCGCGGACTGGATCGACACCAGCGCAGTGCTGCCCGACGGCACCGAGGTCGCCGCCCTCGTCGCCCGCGCGCAGCCCGGTGTGACCGTGAGCGACGACTGGGACGGCTTCGGGCAGCGCCTCACCGGGAGCGGCACGACGGCCTTCGACGCCGCCGCGGTGGCCGCCGACCACGTCTATGACTTCTCGACCCGGTTCCCCGCGCAGACCGCGTTCTACCAGCTGCTGCTCGTCGCCGTCCTCGCCGGGATCGCAGAGGCCGCCTCGCGCGACGCCGTCGCCGAGCTGCGCGGCCGGGCCCGCGTGTACAGCCACGGCGCCGCCGCCGAGAGCCGCCACGACCCGCAGCTGCTCGAGGCGGTGGGCCGGCTCTCGGCGTCGGCGTCGGCAGCTCGTGCGATCACGGCTGCGGCCGCCCGTTCGCTGGGGGCGGTCGCCGCAGCAACCGGTCCCGACGAGCTCTCGACCGCCAAGCGGGAGGCGGAGCTCGAGGTCTCCCGGGCGCAGCTCACCGTCGGCGAGCTCGCCCTGCGCTCGACGACGTCGCTCTTCGACGCTCTCGGCGCCTCCGCGACGTCGGAGAAGAAGGCCCTCGACCGGCACTGGCGCAACGCCCGCACCGTGGCATCCCACAACCCCGTCGCCTTCAAGGCCCGGATCATCGGCGACGCCCTCGTCAACAGCGCCGAGCCCCCCTACGAGTGGTACGTCGGGACCCCGGCGCGCACAGAGCGGAAGGAGAGCTGATGCCCGTCCCCTCCGGGGAGATCATCCTCAACGCGTTCACCATGAACACGCCGGTCCATCTCACGACCGGGTTGTGGCGGCATCCGCGCGACCGGTCGCGCCGCTACCTCGACATCGACCACTGGATCGAGCTGGCGCGGACCTTGGAGGGCGGCGGCATCGACGCGATGTTCATCGCCGACGTGCTCGGGGTGTACGACGTCTTCGGCGGCTCCCCGGATGCCGCCCTCCGCACCGGCGCGCAGGTGCCCGTGAACGATCCGCTCGGCCTGATCCCCGCGATGGCCGCCGCGACCGAGCACCTCGGCTTCGGGATGACCGCCTCGATCTCCTTCGAGCATCCGTTCCCGTTCGCGCGGAGGATGTCGACGCTGGACCACCTGACGAACGGCCGCATCGCGTGGAACGTCGTCACCGGGTACCTCGCGAGCGGGATGCTGAACCTCGGCGTCCCCGGACAGGTCGCGCACGATCGCCGCTACGACATCGCCGGCGAATACCTCCGGGTCTGCTACAAGCTCTGGGAGCGCAGTTGGGAGGACGACGCCGTCATCCTCGACGCCGCGGGCGACGTGTACACCGATCCGGCGAAGGTGCACCCGATCCGGCACGACGGCGAGTTCTTCCGGGTTCCCGGCATCCACCTGGCCGAGCCGTCGCCCCAGCGCACGCCGTTCCTCTACCAGGCGGGCGCATCCCCGCGCGGGCTGCGCTTCGCCGGCCAGCATGCGGAGGGCGTCTTCGTCGCCTCGCCCAGCGTCTCGATCCTCGCCGCGCAGGTCGCGGCTGTCGCCGAGGCCGTCGCCGCCGCAGGACGCGACCCGCGCTCGGTACCGGTCATCAACCAGCAGACGGTCGTGGTCGCAGAGACCGACGCCGAGGCACGACGTCTCTTCTCCGAATACCTCGAGTATGCCGACCCCGTCGGCGCGCAGGTGCTCATGTCGGGGTGGACGGGCATCGACTTCGCGCGCCTGGATCAGGATCGCGTGCTCGAGCGCACCGACAGCGACGCGATCCAGACCACGGTGGACGCATTCACCTCCGCCGATCCGACCCGCACCTGGACTCCGCGCCAGATCGGCGAGTACGCGGCGATCGGAGGCGACGGTCCGGTCCTCGTCGGCTCGCCCGAGACGGTCGCGGACGCGCTCGAGGAGATCGTCGCCGCCTCCGGCGCCGGCGGGTTCAACCTCGCAGCGGTCGCGGTGCCCGAGTCGTGGGAGCAGATCGTCGGGCTCCTCGTCCCCGAGCTGCGCCGTCGAGGACGGGTCAAGGAGGCCTACCGGCCGGGCACCCTGCGTGCGAAGCTCGGCGCCGCCGACCGGTTGCAGGCCCCGCACCCGGGCGCGACGATCACGCTGGACCCGGCCTGAGCGCGACACGCGACGTCACGCCTCGCAACCTGCGGTAATCCGGGGGGCGCGGCCCGCGGTCGCGCGCTAGCGTCGCGTGACCCTCCCCGTCAGGCCCCCGAAGAAGGAGACCTCCCATGACCACGACCGCAGACGAGGCGGCCGCGCCGTCCGACACGACGCCCGAGCGCGCCGTCACCGGGCGCCTGCGCGGCTCCCTCGGCGTCGCGAGCATCGTCTTCATCGTCGTCGCTGCCGCGTCGCCCCTCGGCGTGATCGGCGGCCCCGTGCCGCTCGGCATCGCCAACGGCAACGGCGCCGGCTTCCCGTCGACGTACGTCATCGCGACCGGCGTGCTGCTGCTGTTCGCCGTCGGGTTCACGGCGGCGACGCCGTTCGTCCGCTCGGCCGGAGCGTTCTATGCCTACGTCGACAAGGGCCTCGGCCGCGCGGCCGGTCTCGGTACCGCATTCGCGGCGCTGCTCTCGTATCTGACCCTCGAGGCCGGTGTCTTCGGGCTCCTGGGGCCCGCGCTCGACGCGCTCCTGCACTCGTACGGCGTTCCATCGGTGCCGTGGTGGGTGTACGCGCTCGTCGGGCTCGTCGCAGTCGGTGTGCTCGGGTACTTCAACATCTCGGTCTCGGGCCGCGTCCTCGCCGTGCTGCTCGTCGCCGAGGTGCTCATCGTGCTGGCGCTCGACGCGGTCGTCGTCTTCGGGCACGGCGGCGGCCCGGAGGGCTTCTCGACCGGCATCGTCACGCCCTCGCAGATCGTGTCGGGCGCGCCCGGCTTCGCCATCCTGTTCGCGATCCTCAGCTTCATCGGCTTCGAGGCGACCGCGGTGTTCCGCGACGAGGCGAAGAACCCGAACCGCACCATCCCACGGGCGACCTACATCTCGCTCATCGCGATCGGCTTGTTCTACACGATCTCGAGCTGGGTGCTCATCAGCGCCAACGGGCAGAGCCACATCGTCGAGAAGGCCGCGAAGGATCCCGGCAACATCCTGGCGACCACCGCGGGAACCTACCTCGGCGTCGTGGGCGAGCACATCATCCAGGTCCTGTTCACGACGAGCCTGTTCGCCTGCATCCTCTCCTTCCACAACATCGGCACCCGGTACTTCTTCTCGCTCTCGAACAAGCGCGTCCTGCCCGCAGCGCTCGGGCAGGCCCATCCTCGGTGGGGTTCGCCGGCTCGCGCCTCGCTCCTGACCGGCGTCATCGTGCTGGCGCTGCTCCTGCTCGCGACGGTCCTGCGGCTCGACCCGATCACGCAGTTCTACACCTGGCTCGGCGGCATCTCCTCGGTCGGGGTCGTGCTGCTGCTCGTGATCACGAGCGTCGCGGTGATCGCGATCTTCCGGAAGGAGGATCACGGGCTCGGCCGCTGGCGGACCCTCGTCGCCCCGATCCTCGGGCTCGTCGGGCTGATCGCGTTCCTCGTCGTCATCCTGTTCAACCTGCCGACGCTCGTCGGGGAGTCCGGTTACGGGCCGTTCTCCATCGGAGTGGTCGCGCTGCTCGCGGTGGCCTTCGGCCTCGGACCGGTCGTCGCCGCCATCCGGAAGGACGCCGAGCTGAGCTGAGCCGCGGAGGTCTCTCCCGTTGGGCGAGTAGCATCCCGTCGGGAGAGACATAGTGGCTTCACTTCAGAGCACCCCGACGACCTCGTTCTCGCGGATGCTGAGCGTCGCGGGCGTCCGCGGTCCGCAGCTCGTCACGAACGAGGAGCTGGTCGGCCCCATCGACAGCTCCGACGAATGGATCCGCCGGCGCACCGGCATCGAGACCCGGGCCCGTGCCCCGCGCGAGGTGCTCGTGCAGGACCTGGCCGAGGCCGCCGGCCGGGAGGCGATCGCCGCGTCGGGGCTCGACCCGTCGCAGATCGACGTGGTCATCGTCTCGACGGTCACCTGGATGCAGGCGACGCCCGGCATGGCGCCCGTCGTCGCGGCGCGGCTCGGGGTCTCGCCCGGCGCGGCCGCGTACGACGTCAACGCCGGATGCGCGGGCTACTGCTACGGGATCGGCCAGGCCGACGCGATGATCCGCTCCGGCCTCGCACGGCACGTGCTCGTGATCGGGGCCGAGAAGCTCTCCGACTACGCCGACCCGACGGACCGCTCGATCTCGTTCATCATCGGCGACGGCGCCGGCGCAGCGGTGCTCGGCCCGAGCGACGTGCCCGGCATCGGACCGACCGTGTGGGGCTCGGACGGCGGCCATGCCGACGCGATCACGATGACCCACACCTGGCTCGACTACCGCGACGCGGAGCCGGGCACCGCCGTCGCATGGCCGACCGCCCGGCAGGAGGGGCCGTCGGTGTTCCGCTGGGCGACGTCCGTCGTCCCCGAGTTCGCGACCCGGGCCATCGTCGAGGCAGGCGTGACGCCCGAGGACATCGAGGTGTTCATCCCGCATCAGGCCAACCTCCGCATCGTGGAGAGCCTCGTCGACCGGATCGGCCTGCGCGAGGACGTCGTCGTCGCCCGCGACATCGTGGAGACCGGCAACACCTCCGGCGCCTCGGTGCCGCTCGCGACCGAGCGGCTGCTGCGCGAGGGGCAGGCGCACGGCGGGCAGCTCGCGCTCCAGTTCGGCTTCGGCGCCGGGCTCTGCTACGCGGCCCAGGTGGTGCTGCTGCCGGAGCATGTCGGCGAGGCGGTGACGGTCTGATGGCGGCATCCGGTCCGTTCACCACGATCGCGCTCGACACGCCCGCCGAGGGGGTCCTGGTCGCGACGCTGAACCGCCCCGACCGTCTCAACGCGCTCACGGTCGGGATGTTCGGCGAGCTCGAGCGGCTGACGCGCGACGTGACCGCCGACGGCACGGTCCGCGTGCTCGTGCTGACCGGCGCCGGACGGGGCTTCTGCGCCGGCTACGACCTCGCCGAGGCCGAGGAGCTGCCGTCGCTCGACGCCGTCGCGATGCTCGACCGGCAGGAGGCCGGGATGCGCACGATGGTCGCGCTCCGCGAGCTGCGGGTGCCGGTCATCGCGGCCGTGAACGGGCCCGCGGCGGGCGGCGGGCTGTCGCTCGCGCTCGCGGCCGACATCCGTCTCGCGACGCCGGCCGCATCGTTCACGGCGGCGTTCACGCGCATCGGCCTGTCGATGGGCGACCTCGGCGCCTCGTGGCTGCTCCCCCGGGTCGTCGGGCCGGCCGCCGCGGCCGAGCTCGCCTACACGGGCGGCACCGTCTCGGCCGAGGAGGCGTTCCGGCTGCGGCTGGTGAACCGGATCGTGGAGGACGACGTCGTCGCGGCCGCCGTGGAGCTCGGCACCCGGATCGCCGCCAACTCCCCGGCCGGAGTGCGGCTGTCTAAGCGCGCGCTGCAGGCGAACCTCGAGGTGGCCTCGTACGCGGCGGCGCTCGAGCTCGAGAACCGCGGGCAGACGCTGCTGACCCGCACCGACGACATGGCCGAGGCGCTGCAGGCCTTCCTCGAGAAGCGCCCGGCCCGGTTCTCGAACCGATGAGCATCGGCCGGTGGCGCGGTCGGATGAGCGCGGACCGATGACCGAGCTGCGCCTCGCGTCCGTCGATGACGGCGTCGCGCTCCTGACGCTCGAGGGCCGGGGCAACGCGATGGACCGCGCCTTCTTCGCCGATCTGCGGGATGTCGTGGCGACCGTGCGCCGTGACGGCACCCGCGCCCTCGTCGTGACGGGCGCCGGGAGCGTCTTCTGCGCCGGCTACGACCTCGGCGCGCTGCCGGGGCTGCTCGAGCTGAGCGTGCCGGAGTTCCTCGACCTCGAGGATCTCGCAAGCGGCGCGATCGGGGCGCTGCATCGGCTGCCGTTCCCGGTCGTCGCGGCCGTGAACGGGGCGGCGGCGGGTGGCGGGCTGTCGCTGGCGCTCGCGGCCGACATCCGTCTGGCCGCCTCGACCGCGTCGTTCAGCGCGGCGTTCGCGCGGGTCGGCTTCTCCGTCGGCGAGCTCGGCACCTCGTGGATGCTGGAGCGGCTCGTCGGCTACGGCGTCGCCGCGGAGCTCGCCTTCACGGGCCGCAGCGCCCCGGCCGAGGAGGCCCTGCGCCTCGGACTGGTGAACCGCGTCGTCGCTCCGGAGGAGCTGCATGACGCCGCAGTCGCCCTCGCGCGGGAGCTCGCGACGGCCCGCGAGGACCGCGTCGGCAAGCGCGGGATGCTCGTCGACGACGAGATCGCCTCCTTCGAGGCCGCGATGCTCGGCCGGACCGGGCGCTGAGGGATGGCGCTCACCGCCGCCGACGACCGCCGCCATCCCGCGGCGCCCGGGTCGCGTGCACGCGACAGCCTGTTCTGGCAGCTCACCCTCCCCGAGGAGCGGATCGGCGCGCAGCTCTATCTGCCGATCGGCGGGCGCCGCGCGGGCTGGAACCTCGCGGCCTGGGGCGAGGGGCTCGGCGGGCAGGGGCAGGCGGATGCGGGCTCCGCGGACATGGTGTCTGCGGGCACGGTGCTCGAGCTCGGCTCCGCGGAGCTGCCCGACGGGGCCGACCTCGACGAGCTGACCCTGTCGGATCCGGTCGGCGGCGGGCGCGTCCGGGTCGTGCACGGCGAGCCGCTGCGCGCGGTGCGCGTGGAGGCCGCCGGGGACCGGATCGCGCTCGCCGGCGACTTCGTGGGGCGGCATCCCGCGTTCAGCTACCGCGACAACCCGGGCGGACTGCCGTCCTGGTTCGCGATCGACCGCTTCGAGCAGACCGGCCGCTTCATCGGGACGCTCCGCATCGACGACCGCGTGCTCGCCCTCGACGCGCCCGCGCACCGCGACCACTCCTGGGGCGCCCGCGACTGGCGGATGCCGCAGCACTGGACCTGGTTCGTCGCCTCGTCCGGCGAGAGGAGCGTCAACGGCTGGATCTGGATCGCGGCCGGCGCCTGGGGCTTCGCCGGCTGCGTCGCCGACGGCGAGGACGTCGTCCCGGTCGACCGGATCGAGCACCGCCTCCACCTCGACGACGACGGCGACCAGCGGGCCCTCGACGCGATCGTGATCGACACCTCCGGGCGGCGCACGCACGTCGAGCTCGAGTCGTTCGGCGTGCTGCGGCTGCCCGACGAGCGCAGCGGCAGCGAGGTGCGGGAGGCCGCCTGCGCGGCCCGCATCGACGGCGTCGCAGGCGCGGGCCAGCTCGAGTGCGAGTGGCCGATCGACTACCTGCGGCACCTCGCGGCATGACCGGCGCCCTCGACCCCGGAGCTCTGGACCCCGGCGCTCTGGACCCCGGCGCGCTCGGCACACTGGCCTCCTGGCTGCGGAAGCGGGAGCTGCTGGGCTCGGGCTCCCCCTCGGCGCGCCTCGCCGGCGACGGTCACTCCAACCTGACCTACCTCGTGTCGGACGGCGCCCGCACGGTCGTCGTGCGGCGGCCCCCTCCCCCGCCGACGCCTCCCGGCGCGAACGACGTCCTGCGCGAGGCGGCGACCCTCCGCGCGCTCGAGGGCTCGGGCGTGCCCGTCCCGCGGGTGCTCGGGCAGGCCGAGGCGGGCGAGGTGTTCGACGTGCCCTTCTTCGTCATGAGCTATCAGGCCGGCCCGATCGTGACCGGACGCGCGCCGTCCGAGGTCGACGGACGGCGGCTCGGCGCGAGCATGACGACGACGCTGGCCCGCCTGCACGCCGTCGACTGGGCGTCCGCCGGGCTGCGCGGCCGCCCGGAGGGCTCGAATCGGCGCCACCACGATCGCCTCGCGCGGCTCGTCGCCACCGACGACGGCGCACCGCCCGAGGCGTTCGCCGGGATCGACGCATGGCTCGTCGCCCACGTCCCCGCCGAGTCCGGGTCGGCTCTCGTGCACAACGACTTCCGGCTCGGCAACCTCGTCCTCGACCCGAGCGATGCGTCGCGGGTCTCCGCGGTGCTGGACTGGGAGCTGGCTGCCGTCGGCGATCCGCTGGTCGACCTCGGGTACCTGGTCGCCGCGTGGGCGGAGCCCGGCCGCGAGCCCGCGACGGCGATCGAGCGTCTCGGAGCGGCATCCGCGGCGCCGGGATTCCCGCACCGGGAGGAGCTCGTCGCCGGGTACGCCGCCGCCTCGGGACGCGATGTGAACGGACTCCCCTGGTACGTCGTGCTGGCGCTGTGGAAGCTCGCGGTGCTCTGGGAGTACAACCGTCGTCGCGTCGAGGCGGGGCACGGGGATCCGTACTACGCCGATCCGGCGCAGGTGGGCGAGTTCCTCTGCGAAGCCGAGGCCTGGATCGCCCGGAGCTGAGCGTGCCCGCGCGCCGCGCCCGTCGGCACGCCATCCATCTGCGTTGGTTCCGTCCGCGTCGGTTCCGTCGGCATCGGCTCCGCCCGTCATGCGACGGCTCCGACCGACGACGCGGTGGACGCGGTGGCGGTCACGGCGGTGCGTTCGGCTGCGCCGAGGAGACGACGCGGTGTGCGCCAGGCGTCGATGGACCCCGGCGGGATCAGCCACCGCGCCCCGTCACGATGTTCCAGCGTCCACCCGTCACGATCGAACCTCCGGTGATGGAACGGACACAGCAGCATCGCGTTCGCCAGATCAGTCGAACCACCCCGCGCCCACGCCTGGACATGCGCGACCTCACACCACCCCGGCGGCGCCATGCACCCCGGCCACACACACCCGCCATCCCGGACCGCGAGGGCCCGACGCTGCGCACGCGAGAACAACCGAGCCGCCCGCCCGAGGTCCAGGGGTTCGCTCTCGCGCCCGAGGACCACCGGCACGATCTCCGCACACGCCGCCAGACGCCGCGCCGCCCCCGCACTCACCGGCACCCCGACCCCGTCGATCCACCCGGCGCCCGCGCCCGTGCGGAGGACCTCGAGCGGGACCGTGACCAGCATCGTCACATCCGACCCTGCGACCGCACCGTCGTCGGCCCGCAACGCCGTGCGCGCGATCCCCACGAGCGCATCGAGACGCCGCTGCGCGAGCGTGCGCTCATCCCCCTCGAACGCCGCATCGACGTCTGCCTGATCTCCAGCCCCGAACCGCGGCGCGCGCCGCGGCGCGGCGCGCGCATCCAACGCGGCGGTCAGGAATCCGGCGGACTCGGGATCCATCGTCACGATCCACCGCGACATCCCGTCCGGCAGGTGCGCGATCTGCACTCCACGACGCCGACGCAACTCCTCCTCATGCGGCTCCACCCCATCCGGATCCGCACAATCGATGGCATGCCGACACAAACGGCTCAGCTCGCGCGGGGCAAGGCCCGGTGCCGCCTCCACGAGGGTCACCGCCAGAGCGGACCCGTGGCCCGGCGCCCGTCGATCGACCTCCTCCGCCGTCGCGATGATCCGCGCAAGCACCGAGGCGGGAAGGACCGCGCCTGCGAGCACGTCGACGATCTCCGGACGCCGCGGCGCCAGCACCTCCCCGGTCAGCGAATAGCGCACCCGCGTGGCCGTCCCGACCTCGCACCACGCGCGCGCCTCACCATCGCCGACCTGAGCGACAGCGGCCACGAGCGCCGCCGCCGACTTCTCACCGCTCCGGACCGCGAACCCCTCCTCGTCGCACCGACGGCCGGCCTCCGCGCAGAGCTCGACCGCGACCGCATCGAACAGCCGACGCACCTCACCCAGCCGCTCAAGAGCGGCGCCCATCGCGGCATCACCAGGCCCGACCGCGCCGACCATCGCCGCGAGTTCGGCGGCACGCGCGGCGAAGCGCTGTGCGACCGACTGCTCTGATGCCATGGCGGAACCCTCCTGAAACGCCCGGCACGAGCAGGATCAGTGTATCACGCGTTCGATGAACATGGCAATATCAACCGCAGATTATTCGAAGAGACGTTCTACATATCTGCGTGAGTGCAGTAGCCGAAGCGGAAGCCCCGAAGGGGCTGTGGTCTTGCGTTGGTGGTTGTCTCGGGTCGGATATCCGGACTGGTGGCGGGGGGCGGTCAGCGATCTTGGTCGCTGCTGCACTCACGCAGATATGCAGAAGAGACGTTCGTACGGCGATGCCACGCCACACCGCTCCGTGACCGGCGTATCACGGCCGCGACGGTGTCGCGGGCGAAGACGGCTCACGCAGGCGGAAGATCGGCGCGCACGACGACTCCCGCTATCCGGTCATAGGGCGTCCGCCCCGCCCCGACGAAAAGCGAGATCACATACGCGATCGGAAGCACATAGGCCACGACCAGCAACGCCGAGGTCGTGGGCGTGGGATCCACGACCACGGCGAACACGCCGGCGTGCCCGATGAGCCACGGCGCCCCGACCTTGAGCGCATTCCGCGACAGCGCACGCGCCAACGACGGGCGCCGGCCGTTCGCCTCGACCCCCAACCGGAACAGCCGCTTCCCGACCGTCGCACCCCGAGCGTGCTCAAGAACGGCGAGTCCGACCACCGCCGGGACGACAACGACGAGGGCACCGACGATGTTGAGAACCAGCACCCCGGACGGGCGGATCACCCCGGCCAGGTAGAGCGGGACGCCGACCGCCAGCGAGATCGCAACCCACCCCAGGATGCAGAGACAGTCAGCGACCCAGGCCGCCATCCTTCGCCAGGGAGCGCGCGCGGTCACCCGCCCAGCATCCCGCACCGGCAGTCCCTCGCCTTCACTCCGACCGCTGCGCCCGGCTCGCCTCCGACGCGGCCCGCGCCCGCTCCCGGATGCGCGCCCAGTCGTCGGCGGTGAGGGCGCCGAGCGGCGCGAAGGTGCCCGGTCCGGCGAGGCGCTGGCCGCCGTCCATCGCGATCGTCTCGCCGGTGAGGTAGTCGCAGGCGTCGGAGAGCAGGAAGGCGACGAGGTGCGCGACCTCCTCCGCACTGCCGAGCCGGCCGGCCGGGACGCCGCGCGGATCGGTGGCGCCGACGACGTCGTCGCGGCCCGGATCCAGGACGTCCCATGCGTAGTCGGTGCGGATCGGCCCGGGCGCGACCGCGTTGAGCCGGATCCCGCGCGGGCCCCACTCGGCGGCGAGCGACATCGTCATGGCGTGCACCGCGGCCTTCGCCATGGCCGACGGCACGGTGTAGGCGGAGCCGGTCCAGACCCACGTGGTGAGCAGCGACACGACCGCCCCGGGCAGCCCTGCGTCGAGCCAGCGCGTGCCCGCGGCGTGCGTCACGTAGTACGAGCCGTCCATGACGGTGGATGCCACCGCCCGGTACGCGCGCGGGCTCAGTCCCGCGGTGGGGGCGACGAAGTTCGCGGCGGCCCCGTTCACGACGCCCGTGACCGGACCGGCGGCGAACGCGAGGTCCATCGCAGCCTCGACGGCCTCGGCATCCCGAACGTCGACGGACTGCACGACGCCGCTGCCGGGTCGCACCGCGTCGAGGAGCGCGGCCGTCTCGGCGAGCGCCGCCTCGCGCCGGCCCCAGAGCTGCACGGCTGCACCGTGCTGCGCGAGCGACACGGCGATCGCCCTCCCGAGGCCGCTCCCTGACCCTGTGACGACGATGCGACCACCGGCGAGGAGGTCGGCGCGGAACGGGCTCGGCGCAGGACTCGGCGCGGGGTTCTGCACCGAGCGCGTCGTCGATCCCGGCGCCGGGGTCGGGATCGGGTCGCTCATGAGCGCTGCTAACGTAACACTCACCGAAGACGTGCCGGACCCCGTCCGCATCGACCCTCGCGAGCCCGACCATCTTCCGTTTCGTCCACTCGACACGAGAGCGACCCCCCGAGACCTCGGACCCCACACCCCCGCGGACGTCGCCCGCTACTACGCCGACGGCGCCTGGCAGGACAGGGTGCTCTACGAGCTCGTGGCCGAGCGTGCGGCCGCGCACCCCGACCGGGTGTTCGTGACGGATGGCGACGAGACGGTGCGCTATGCGCAGCTGCACGAGAGGGGCACCCGCCTCGCCGCAGGCCTGCGCCGCCTCGGCGTGCGGCCCGGCGACAGGGTCGCCGTCCAGCTGCCGAACTGGGCGGAGTTCGCCCTGGCGGTGACCGCGATCTCTCGGCTCGGCGCGGTGCTCGTGCCGATCATGCCGATCTTCCGCTTCGACGAGG
>Ga0153956_1002465_pt1 | contig 13550 bp, 14 predicted proteins | sample TSFL040MetaG_FD_104704 | JGI IMG/M metagenome (GOLD analysis project Ga0153956, IMG submission 104704) | Attine ant fungus gardens microbial communities from Florida, USA - TSFL040 MetaG | ecosystem: Host-associated > Fungi > Mycelium > Unclassified | place: USA: Florida, Wekiwa Springs... | reverse complement strand
GTTTCACCGCCGCCAGGTCGAGCGCCTCCTCCCCGGTCGCCGCGGTCACCGCCTCGAAGCCCGCGTCGCGCAGGATCACCCGCAGCGCCCGCAGGATCTGCGGCTCGTCGTCGCAGACGAGGACGCGCGCGGCGCTCACGCGTCCGCCCCGAACGTCACCACGAAGCTCGACCCCTGCCCGGGCAGCGACTCGACCTCGACCTCGCCCCCGTTCGCCTCGATGAAGCCGCGGGCGATCGCCAGGCCGAGGCCCGAGCCGGCCCCGCCGGCCGTCTCCGGAGCGCGGTAGAAAGGCTCGAAGATCCGCTCGCGCAGGTTCTCCGGGATGCCCGGGCCCTGGTCCACCACCCGCACCACCAGCCGCGGCCCGACCAGTCGCGAGCGGACCAGCACCGGCTGCCCGTCGCCGTGGACGACCGCGTTCTCGAGCAGGTTGGCGAAGGCGCGCTCGAGCTGGGTCGGGTCGACGCGCAACGGCGGCAGGTCTTCCTCGAGCGCCAGGCGCACCCGCTCGCCGTGGGGGCCGATCGATTCGCGCGCCGCCGCCAGCAGGTCGCCGAGCTCGACCGGCTCGCGGTGCGGCTCGGCCTTGCCGGATTCCAGCCGCGAGACGTCGAGCAGGTTCTCCACCAGCCGCGACAGCCGCCGCCCCTCGTCGACCACCGCGTCGCTCAGCTCGTGGCGCTCGGCGGCCGTGACGCTGGGCGAGTCGAGCGCCGCGCCGGCGGCGATGATCGCGGTCAGCGGCGTGCGCAGGTCGTGGGACACCGAGCGCAGCAGCGAGGTCTTCAGCTCGTCGGAGCGCCGCACCGCTTCGGCCTCGATCGCCTCTGCGCGCATCCGGTCGCGCTCGGCCGCGAGCGCCGCCGCCTCCTCCAGCGCCCGGTCGGCCTCCTCGCGCCGCCGCTCCGACTCGGCGGCCCGCACCCGCGCCAGCTCCGCCAGGGTGCCGCCGGCGATCGCGACGATGACGAAGACGACCAGGGCGACGATGTCGTGCTGGGCGTTGATCGAGAGCTCGCGCAGCGGCGGCAGGTAGAAGAAGTTGAAGGCGAGCGCGCTGAGGACGGCGGTGCCGATCCCCAGCCAGAGTCCCCAGACGGTGGCGATCAGCAGCACCCCGGGGATGAAGACGATCCCCAGGGAGACCGGCTCGGCGATCGTTTCGAGCGCCGCGGCGAGGCCGGTCCCGATCGCGACGACGACGATCGCCGCGAGGAGGCCGAGCGGGGTCGAAGGCGACTTGGCGCTGAGCCGGAACACCCCGCCAGCGTAGTCCCGGGGCTACTCGTAGTGGAGGGACTCCAGGACGTCGAGGCGGGAGGCGCGGCGGGCGGGGATGATCGCGGCGACCACGCCGAGCAGCGCGGCGATCGCGAGGATCCCGATCAGCGTGCCGACCGGGTAGCTGAGCGTGAAGCCTTCCTGCTTCAGCGGCTGGGCGATCAGCGCGGCGAAGACGACGCCGAGGATCAGCCCGAGGATCGCCCCGATCAGCGCCGTGATCACCGACTCATAGCGGATCATCGCCCGCACCTGCCGCCGCGACATGCCGATCGCGCGCAGCATGCCGAGCTCCCGCGTGCGCTCGTAGACCGAGAGCCCGAGCGTGTTGACGACGCCGATCAGGGAGATGATCACCGCCAGTCCGAGCAGCAGGTAGAAGAGCTGGACGACGTTGTCGATCTGCTTTTCGCGTTCTTCGCGCAGTTCGCCCTGGTTCAGCACTTCGGCGGTGGGGAAGGCGCGTTCGGCGCCGACGGTGAGGATCGCCTGCACCTTTTCGGCGTCGGCACCGGGTTCGAGGATGACGAAGTCGGTGGTGTCCTGGTGCTGCCGGAAGGCGTCGGCCATCACCCGCTGGGTGACGAGGACGTCACCGAACACGCCCAGCTTCGATTCGAACTCGCCCGCGACGCGGAGCTTCGAGTGGACCTCCGACTGGCTCAGCAGCTCGAAGGTGTCCCCCACGTCGAGGCGGTGTTCGTTGGCGAAGTCGTCGGCGACGATCGCTTCGTCGTCACGCAGATGGCGCAGGTTCTCCGGCCCGCCCTTCAGCCATTCGATTTCGACGCCTTCTTCGATGTTCGGGCTCGGGCCGTTCACTTTGACCGTGCCCCCCGGCCCGACCAGCTTCGCCTCAGCACCGCGGATCGTCGCCACCGACTTCACCCCCGGCACTTTTTCGGCGGCGATCGCGGCGCCCGCCGGGATCGGCGAAAAGCCGTCGGAGTTCTCGATCACCAGGCCGCCGGCGAAGTTTTCTTCGATCACCTGGGCGACCGAGCTCTTCAGCCCGGAGGCGAAGACGGTGACGAAGGTGACCAGGGCGAGCGAGATCATCAGCGCCGCCGCGGTGACCGCGGTGCGGCCCGGGTTGCGCTTCGAGTTCTCGCGGGCGAGGCGGCCGGTGAGGCCACGGAGCCACTGCAGCGGGCGGCCGGCGACGTCGGCGAGCGGGCGCACCAGGCTGGGGCTGAAGAGCGAGACGGCGACGACGACCGCGATCCCGCCGCCGCCGATCCGCGCCGCGCGGCCGCCGATCCCGCCGCCGCCCACCAGGCCGGCGACGACGAAGGCGGTCCCGAGCGCCGCCAGGAGCGCCGCGAGGGCGACGAAGACGACGCGCCGGCGGCGGCCGGTCGCCGGGGAGAAGCCGCGCAGGGCGGCGATCGGCGGCACCCGGGTCGAGCGCCAGGCCGGGATCAGCGCGGAGAGGAACGTGACCACGAACGCGACCACGAAGGAGACGATCACGGTGCGGCTCTCCAGCACCAGCGAGGTGGTCGGCAGGTCGGCGCCGATCGCCGAGAACAGCGCGTGCAGGGCGAGCGCGATGACGAAGCCGCCCGCCACGCCGACGACCCCGCCGATCAGCCCGATCACCCCCGCTTCCAGCAGCACCGAGCCGAGGATCTGCCGGCGCGAGGCGCCGAGCGTCCGCAGCACGCCGAACTCGGCGACCCGCTGGGCGACCGTGATCGAGAAGGTGTTGAAGATGATGAACGCGCCGACCAGCACGGCGACGTAACCGAAGACGAGCAGGATCGTCTGCAGGAAGCCGAGGTTCTTGCGGATTTCTTCGGAGCCGCGGTCGGCGTTTTCCTTCGCCGTCTCGACCCGCGCCGAGAGCGGCAGCACTTTCTCGATCCGCCGCTTCAGCGCCCCCTCGGAGACGCCGGGCGCGGCGGCGACCGAGATCTGGTCGAAGCGGCCGCCCTTGTGGGTGAGCGCCTGGGCGACCGGCAGCGTCACCTGGGCGATCGAGGCGCCGCCGAAGGAGGCTTGCCCGAGCTGGGTCAGCCCGACCAGCCGGAACGGCACCACCCGCCCGGCGCCGACGATCTTCAGCGTGTCGCCGAGTTCCAGCCCGGCCGATTCGGCGGCCGCCTTGTCGAGCGAGGCTTCGCCGGGGCCGCGCGGCTTGCGCCCGTCGACGTAGGTCAGCGACTCGAGCCCTTTGGGCAGGGTCGAGGAGATGAACTTCGGCGCGAATTTGGTCCCGATCGCTTCGTTTTCTGCGTCGAAGAAGCCACCCGGCGTGAAGATCGCCCCCGCCGCCTGCTTCACCCCCGCCACGCCCTGCACCTTCGCCAGGTAGGACGCCGGCACCGTCGCCACTTCGCCGCTTTCCTGTTCGACCGGGTTCTGCGCGGTGATCACCACCGAGGTCCCCTGCAGCGACTCGGTGAAGATTTCGTCGAACGCGGCGAAGATCGTGTCGGTGAGGACGTAGGAGCCGGCGATGAAGGCGACGCCGAGGATCACCGCCAGCGAGGTCGCGAAGGCCCGCACCTTGCGCGCCCAGAGGCTCTTGATCGCGAGCCGGGTCACCGCCTAGTCGAGCTGCTTCATCAGCTCGATCACGTCGGCGGCCCCGCCGGGCGCCCCGTCCTGGACGATCTTGCCGTCGCGCAGGGTGATCAGCCGGTCGGCGTGGGCGGCGGCGACGGGATCGTGGGTGACCATCACCACGGTCTGACGGAAGTCGTCGACCGCGCGGCGCAGCAGGTCGAGCACGTCCTCGCTCGCCTTCGAGTCAAGGTTGCCGGTCGGCTCGTCGGCGAAGACGACCGCCGGTTTCGACACCAGCGCCCGCGCCACCGCGACCCGCTGCTGCTGGCCGCCGGAGAGCTCGGCCGGCCGGTGCGTCCGCCGCTCCTCCAGCCCCACCGTGCGGATCAGTTGGTCGACCCACTCGCCGTCCGGCTTGCGCCCGGCGATCGAGAGCGGCAGCACCAGGTTCTCCTCCGCGGTCAGCACCGGCAGCAGGTTGAAGAACTGGAAGATGAAGCCGAGCTTGTCGCGCCGCAACTTGGTCAGCTCCCCGTCGTCCAGGTGGGTGATGTCGACCCCGTCGAGCGTCACCGTCCCCGCGGTCGGCGTGTCCAGCCCGGCGAGGATGTGCATCAGCGTCGACTTCCCCGACCCCGACGGCCCCATGATCGCGGTGAAGCGGTCCCGCTCGAACGCGGTGCTGACCCCGTCGAGGGCGACCACCTCGGTCTCGCCGGAGCCGTAGACCTTGGTCAGCTCCTGGGCGACTACGACCTGTGCGTCGGGGGCGGCCACGCCCGTGCACCGTAGCGGGCGGCGATGAGGGGCGCCCGCGGCCCGCAGCCAATACGCTGGGCGGCCGTGCCCGCGATGGATGCATACGACGGCTTCCTGGTCGACCTCGACGGCGTGGTCTGGACCGGGCGGGAGCCGGTGCCGGGCTCGCCGGAGGCGCTGGCGACGATGCTGGCGGCGGGCAAGGAGGTCGTCTTCGTCACCAACAACCCGAGCAAGCGGCCCGCCGAGTACGCGGAGCGGCTGGGCGAGATGGGCGTGGACGTCGGGCCGGAGCGGATCGTCACCGCCGGGATCACGGTGGCGCGGCTGGCGGCCGAGGCGGCCGGGCCGGGCGGCGGGGCGCTGGTGCTGGGGCGCGAGCCGCTGCGCGAGCTGGTCGCCGGGGAAGGCCTGCGGCTGGTCGACTTCGAGGCGCCGGCCGAGGCCGACGTGGTCGTCGTCTCGGGCTGGCGCGAGTTCAGCTACCTGACCCTGCTGGCGGCGAAGCAGGCGCTCGACGCGGGCGCCGCGCTGGTCGCCACCAGCCACGACGCGACGATGCCGATGCCGGGCGGCGAGTGGCCGGGGACCGGCGCGATCCTGGCCGCGGTCGAAGTCTGCTCGGGCAAGCAAGCGGAGATCGCGGGCAAGCCGGAGCGCCACCTCTTCGAGCTCGCCCTCTCGCGGATCCCCACCGCGAAGCGGGTGGCGATGATCGGCGACCGCCTCTCCTCCGACATCGCCGGCGGCCACGCCGCGGGCCTGGCGACGATCCTCGTCCTCAGCGGCACCAGCGGGCCCGACGGCGGCAGCGAGGACCCGGCCACAGCGACCGTCAAGCCGGACCTGACCGTCGCCAACCTCGCCGCCCTGGTCACCTAGCTCGCCTAGCGACCCGAGTCGGTGCGGGGGGTTGGCGGCCGTCCGAGGTGGGGGCCCGGGGTGCCTGCGGCCGTCCGAGGTGGGGGTCGGGTGCCCTGGGCTCCTCATGGGGGTCCGGGCAGGCTGTGACCCCCATGAGGAGCCCAGGGCACGGGAGGTCTGCGGGGAAGGCGTCGAGGGTTCGTCACGTCTTCCGGGAGGCTCGCGGGCGAGGCCGAGGGTTCGTCACGTATCCCGGAGGGTCCCGTCACAGGTCGTGGGGAGGTCGGACCTACGTGACCTCCCCGCGCGCAAGTGTCCACACCTCGCCCCCGTCCGTCACGAAGACGCCGGGGACGTCACACTCCCGTGGCCCCTGAGAGCCCCGGCCCGGACCGAGTTCGCAGTTAGCGACAACATGTGTCGTTAAGTGCGAACGCGCCTCCCGGCGTGACCCGCGAGGCATGAGGAAGACGGGAGGAAGCGTGACGTTCCCGGCATCTTCGTGACGAGGCCCGGGATCGGTGAGGGATCCGTCCCTCCTTCGTGACGCTCCCGTCCCCCGTGACCCTCCCGTCCCTCTCCCGTGACCCTCCGGCCTCACGCACCCTCCACCCTCCCCACGAGACCCGGCCCTCTCGTGGCGGCCACAGCCTGCCCGGGCCGCCACGAGAGGGCCGGGTCCCTCGGCCGTCCCTTCCCGGGCTCCCCGGCCCCCGGCGTCGCCCTCAGGCCCCCCGTCCCTCCAGCTGTTCCTTTTGCGCCTCATAGGCGCAAAAGGAACAGCCAACGGGGCTCCGTCCCTCCCCGGCGCCCGAACGCCATCCGTGCCCGATCACGGTGGAAGTGAATCTATGACTCAGGTCACTAGCGACAACCTTCCAACCTCCTGGGCCCTCGCACCTCAGCGGGCGGCGACCAGGAGCGTCTGCAGGGCCCGGCCACAACGGCCGGACTCGTCGCTCAGCACCGACTCGGCGGTGGCGTTGCCGCGCTCGCGCGGCAGGGTGACGGCGTCGACGCAGACCCACTCGCCCCGCGGCGGCCGCTCCAGCTGCACGGTGAGGTCGACGTTGACGAAGGTGAAGTGGCGGAAGTCGGCGGCGCCGCTGATCCCGTTGCCGACGTCGGCGGCGATCAGGGTCCGTTGCAGCGGCGTCGGCTCCTCGTCGCCGACCAGCGGGTGGCGCATCCGCAGCCAGGCGGTCGCCGGGCCGGTCTCGGTGAAGGCGCCGGCGACGAAGCGGATCTCCATCGCCGTGTGGTAGCCCTCGCTTTCGCCGGTCGCGAAGAAGTTCGCCGGGCCGGGCTCGCCCGGCAACGACGGGCCCGGTGGGATCGCGACCGCCTCCGGGGGCAGCTCGACCGGTGCCGTCCGCAGCCGCCAGGCGCGCGCCATCATCAGCACCTCGCCATCGACCCGCAGCTCCGCCTCCAGCATCTGGACCCGCCGCCCCGGCCGCACGATCCGCGCCGCGACCGCGACCGGCGCGATCGGGATCGAGCGCAGGATCTCGCAGGTGATCCGGCAGACCTGGAAGTCCTCGGCTTCCGGCAGCAGGTCGAACGCGCGCCCGAGCAGCGCCGCGGGCGGCCCGGCGTGCTGCGCGCCGGGGTCCCAAGGTCCGCGGGTCAACCCGGTCGCGAGAAATCCCTCGCCGTCAGGCTCGTAGAAGGCCGGCACGCCGCCATCCTAGGCGCCGCGGCCCGCCAGCTGTTCCTTATGTGCCTCAGAGGCGCATAAGGAACAGCTGGGCCGGGCTCAGCACTTGTGGCTGCCGAAGTCCTGGGTCCAGACCGCGGCGCCTGCGTAGCCTTCGACGCCGCCGACCCGCAGCCCGATCCCGATTTCCCGGTAGGGGCCGAGGATGTTGGCGTGGTGCTCGGGCGATTCGAGCCAGGCGGTGAAGATCGATCCCACCGTCCCCTCGGTGCCGGTCCCCCAGGCGATGTTCTCGGCCGCCCGCCAGCACCCCTTCAGGTAGCCGTAGCGCTGGATCCAGAACTGGAACGGATGACCGCACGCTTCGTGGCTGAATTCGTCGCAGCCGACGATGTCGGCCGACTTCCTTTCGGCGGCGCGGCCAAGCTGGTTCGAGGGCGACAAGCGGGCCATCCCGTGGGACGCGCGGGCGTAGTTGGTCATGCACAGCATCACGCCGACCTGCTGTGCGACCGAGAGGTTCGTCGCGGTCTGCCCGGGGCAGGTCGAGGCCGGGGCGACTTCGCCGCCGCTGAAGGAGAAGGACCGGGAGCTGCCGTGGACCGTCGACTTCGCGGCGCTCGCCACGCCGGCGCAGGCCAACGACAGCAGGGCGACGCCCGCCGCGAGGACCAGGCACGAGATCCGGCTGCGCATCCCTGCCTGGATCGACGGAATGTCACGATCTCGTAAGGAAGACGGCGTACCCTGGACTCAGATACGAGAGGAGACTGGACGTTATGACCACCAAAGTCGAGAAAACCGACGAGCAGTGGCGTCAGGAGCTGACCCCGGAGCAGTACGAGGTCACCCGCCGCGCCGGCACCGAGCGCGCCTTCACCGGCCCCTTCTGGGACAACCACGACGCGGGCAGCTACGAGTGCGTCTGTTGCGGCACCGAGCTGTTCGACTCCGACACCAAGTTCGACTCCGGCACCGGCTGGCCCAGCTTCACCGAGCCGAAGAACCTCGAGCACGTCGAACTGCGCCCCGACAACAGCCTGCTGATGCGCCGCACCGAGGTCGTCTGCAAGAACTGCGACGCCCACCTGGGACACGTCTTCGAGGACGGTCCGGCCGAGGGGGGCGGGATGCGCTACTGCATCAACGGCTGCGCGCTGGACTTCAAGCCGTCCCCCCAGCCCCGAGATAGCTGAACTTGACGGCCAGCGCGACCGCCTCGGTCCGGGTATCCACCTCGAGCTTGGCGATCGCGTTGCGCACGTGGGTGTGAACGGTCGCCGGGCTCAGCTGTAGCCGCTCGGCGATCTCTTTCACCCGCAGCCCCTCGGCCAGCAGCTCGAGGATCTGCCGCTCGCGCGGGGACAGCTCCAGCAGTTTCTCGACCTCCGACGGCTTGCCGCCGGCGAAGTCCCCGCCGAGGAAAGTGCCGCCACCGGTCACAGCCTTGACCGCCTTGGCGATGTCCTCCGCCGGCGCCGACTTCAGCACGTAGCCGGAGGCCCCGGCCCGCAGCGCCAGGGCCAGCAGGTCGGGCTGGGCGTGGGCGGTGAAGATGATGACCTTGGTCCGCGGGCGCACCTTCAGCACCTCGCGGGTCGCCTCGATGCCGTCGCGCTTGGGCAGCTCGACGTCGATGATCAGGACGTCGGGCTCCAGCTCCTTGACCACGTCGACGACGTCACGGCCGTTGCTCGCCTCGCCGACGATCTCGACCACGCTCGAATCGGACATCCGCGCCTTGATCGCCTCGCGGACGATCTCGTGGTCGTCGCAGAGGACGACGCGGCGGGACTCACGCACGGTGGTGCTCATTGCGCGGAAATTCTTTCAGGCGCGCCGTATTGATGCAAAGAACTTGGTAGAGAGAAACTTCCATCGGCTTCCTGTCGATTCTCGATCAAGGCGATGATCGTCCTTCCAACCGCCGTCGCGGTCCCGTTCAGCGTGTGCACCGCCTCTGGTGATTCGCCGTCGCCGGGCCGATACCTACAACTGAGTCGGCGGGCCTGGTAATCGGTCGTGTTCGAGCAGGACGTCACCTCCCGGTAACGGTCCTGGGACGGGATCCAGGCCTCGCAGTCGTACTTCTTCGCCGCCGGCGCGCCGAGGTCGCCGACCGCGATGTTGACCACCCGGAAGGGGATCTCCAGCTTGCCGAGGATCCGTTCCTCGATCGACAGCAGCCGCTCGTGCTCGGCCCGCGACTCCGAAGGCGCGACGAACGAGAACATCTCGACCTTGTCGAACTGGTGGACGCGGAAGATGCCGCGGGTGTCGCGGCCGGCGGCGCCCGCCTCGCGCCGGAAGCAGGTCGAGAAGGCGCAATAACGCAGCGGCAGCTGGTCGGCTTCGAGGATCTGGTCGGCGTGCAGGCCCGCCAGGGCGACCTCGGAGGTGCCGGTGAGGAAGAGGTCGTCCTTCTCGATCTCGTAGATCTGGTCGCGGGCCTCGGGGAAGTAGCCGGTCCCCTCGAGCGCCTCTTCGCGGACCAGCACCGGCGGCACCACCGGCTCGTGGCCCTCGGCGCGGACGACGTCGATCGCCAGCCGCACCAGGGCCAGCTCCAGCAGCACCAGGTCGCCCTTCAGGTAGGCGAACCGCGAGCCGGAGAGCCGCGCCCCGGCCTCGATGTCGATCAGGCCGAGCTCGGTGCCGATCTCCAGGTGGTCGCGCGGGGCGAAGTCGAAGCTCGTCCGCTCCCCCACCTCGCGCAGGACCACCGCGTCCTCCTCGTCGCCGTCGGGCGCGTCGTCGTCGGGGATGTTCGGCAGCCCCAGGGTCAGCTCGCGCAGCGCCCCCTCGATCGCCTCCAGCTCCTCTTTGCCGGAGTCGATCGTCGCCCGCAGCCGCCCGACCGCGGCGATCTCCGCCTCGGCGTCGCCACCTTCGCGTTTGATCTCGCCGATCCGCTTGGAGGCGGCGTTGCGCTCCGCCTGGGCGTCCTCGACCTCGGGCAGCAGCTCGCGCCGGCGGGCGTCGAGGCTCAGCAGCTCGTCGACCTCGGCCCCCGCGCCGCGGCGGGCCAGCGCTGCCTTGACCCGCTCGGGTTCAGAGCGGAGCAGCTTCAGGTCGAGCATCGGCGCGCTCTACGGTTCGGCCGGGCCGGTTTCCTGGCCTGGGCGAGGAGATTCTTCGGCTTCGGAGCCGGCGTACTTGGCGACGAAGTCCGCCACCTCTTCGGCTTCCTTGCCGACGACGATGTTCTGCGGCATGATCGCGCCGGAGAAGCCGCCGTTGCGGATCGCGAAGAGGACGTCGTTGGTGCTCTCTTCGCGCTGGTTCAGGTTCGGGCCCTGGGTGCGCTCGCCGCGGTTGCCGCTGCCCTGGGTCCCGGCCGCGCTCAGCGTGTGGCAGCCGGAGCAGCGCTGGGCGAAGAGGACGGCGCCGTTGTAGTTGGCTTCGTCCGACTTCACCGCCAGGCCCTGTTCGCCGTAACCGCAGGCGGAGATGCCAAGGGCGGCGGCGATCACCGCGACTATCAGGATCATCGACTTGGGACGCACGCGGCGCGGATCATATTGTTTGGCGCCGATCCAGATCGTCCGGCAATGACCGCACCCTCCCCAGACCGCTTCAGATCCGCGATGGCAAGCCTCCCGACGGGGGTCACGATCGTCGCCACCAACGGCGCGGACGGACCGGCCGGGGCGACCGCGAACGCCGTCTGCTCGCTCTCGATCGAGCCGATGCTGATGCTCGCCTGCCTCGATCGGGGCTCCCGCACCCTGCTCGCCGCGCAGGCCGCCGACCGCTTCTCGGTCAGCGTCCTCCACGACGGCCAGGAGGGCATCGCGCGCTCCTTCGCGACCAAGGCGCCGGTCGGCGAGAAGTGGGCCGGCGTCGCCTGGAGCGAGCGCGACGGCCTGCCCGCGATCGACGACGCGCTGCTCTGGGTCGCCTGCGACCTCCAGGACGTGATCGTCGCCGGCGACCACGTGATCCTCACCGGCGCGGTCACCGACCTGACGACCGCCGCGGGCACGCCGCTGGTCTTCCACGCCGGCGACTATCGGCCGCTGGCGGAGTAGGGACGCGGCGCGGGCGGGGCGGCGCCTACGCCGGGAGGCCCGCCAGCACCAGCAGCCGCGGCACGAAGAAGTCGGCGATCTCGTCGAGGCTCAGCCGGCCGTCGGGGCGGTACCACTGCCAGACGCTGTTGTAGGTGCCGATCAGGGCGCGGGACAGCAGGTCGACGTCGACCGCCGGGATCGCCCCCGCCGCCATCCCGGCGGCGAGCAGGTCGCGCCAGGACTCCTCGTAGTGCTTCAGCAGGGCGTAGGCGCGCAGGCGGGCGTCCTCCTCGCGCGGCGCCTCGCTCGGATGGCGGACCAGGGCCTGCTCGGCGACCAGCACGCGAGCGCGCCGCGCGGCGCGATCGTCGCGTTCGAAGGCGCCCCGCACGACGGCCGGGAAGGCGGTGGCGAACTCGCCCTGGTTCTGCCGGGTGAAGTCGGCGAGCGCGTCGTCGACCCCTTCGACCAGGATCTCGAAGAGGCAGTGCCGCTTCGATTCGAAGTAGTGGTAGAGGGCCGTCGGTCCCAACCCGACGGCGGCGGCGACATCCGCCCACTTGGTGTCTTCGTAGCCGGTGTCGCCGAAGTACTCGGTCGCCACGGCGACGATCTCGGCGCGCTTGTTGCGCGGCGACGGCCGCGGTCCCGCTCTCTCCTCCTCCCTGCCCGCCATTGCCGCGCCTCCTCAAATCCGTTCAATCGATCGTGCTCGCCTCTCAGGACGCGGGCAACCCTACACGGGAATGTCGCGGGTTTCCGGGCGCTTTTCGCGACTCTCCCGACGTGAGAGAATCCTGAGGATGAGCGCCGCCACGCCCCCGTCGGGGCCTCCCGCGAAACGCTTCCAGGAACCCGGGTGGTTCACCCGCAACGTCTTCAACCCCGCCGTCAGCGCGCTGATGGGGCTGGGGATCAGCATCTCTGGCTCGCGCGTCCTCGAAGTCAAGGGCCGGAAATCGGGCGAGTGGCGCTCGACCCCGGTCAACCTCCTCGAGGTCGACGGCACCCGCTACCTGGTCGCCCCCCGCGGCGACACCCAGTGGGTCCGCAACATGCGCGTCGCCGGCGGCGGCCGCCTGCGCCTGGGACGGAAGACCGCGGACTTCAAGGCAACCGAGGTCCCCCTCGAGCCCCGCGTCCCCCTCCTCCGCGCCTACCTGAAGAAGTGGAAGTGGGAGGTCGGCGCCTTCTTCGGCGGAGTCGGCCCCGACGCCACCGACGCCGAGCTCCTGGCCATCGCCCCCGACCACCCGGTCTTCAAGCTCCACTAGCTCCCAGCCAGACCATCTGGAGAGCGTCCCGCCACTGTTGGGGCCCCCCGGCGTCAGCTGTTCCTTATGCGCCTCATAGGCGCATAAGGAACAGCTGGAGGGACGGGACGGCGGGAACCCCACGCGCCCCGGAGGTGAGTTCGCAGTTAGCGACACATGTTGTCGCTAACTGCGAACGCGGTCCGGGGCGGGACCCCCAGGGGCCGGGAGGTGTGACGTCCCCGGCGTCTTCGTGACGACCTGTGACGTCCTCCCGCAGGGACCCTCACGTCCCGGGAGCATCCGGGCGGAGAGTCGTGAGGGGACCTCCCGGAGGACGTGACGAACCCTTGACGTCTTTCCCCCGCAACGCCTCACGTCCTGGGCGCCTCATGGGGGTCACAGCCTGCCAGGACCCCCATGAGGCGCCCAGGACACCCCGGGACCATCTCGGACGGCCGCCGGCCCCACGAGCCGCCGCCCGTCCCTACAACCCGCTCGTAGTCGCAGCCCGCGCGGCCAGGAAGAAGATGACGATGCAGCTGACGGCCATGATGCCCATCTCGCGGCGGACGATTTGCATCGCGATCGATTCTTGGGCCTCGGGGGGGAAGGATTCGATGTCGAGGTCGCCGAGCTCGCGTTGGGCGGCGCCGAGGCGGGCGCCCTCGGCGATGAAGGAGATCACCAGGGGCAGGATGCCGTAGAGGTAGTGGAGGTCTTCCTTCGCCGAGTGGCCGGTGACGAGGAGAAGGGCGCCGAGGGCCGCCTGGACGAAGACCGCGACCTGGGCGAAGCGGAGGAGGTACCAAAAGGGCACCGATGGACGGGCCTTGAACCAAGCCCACCCCCCGATCGCACCGGCAGCGAGGTTGAGCAGGATGACCAGCATCCCGACGGCGATGTGCAGGCCCAGCATCAGTGACTATCCGGAAAGCCGCGCGTGCGGCCGGCGAGTGCCGCACCGAGCGGGGGCAGGACGCAAGGAGGCCGAATGGCAGAGCCATTCGGCCGACCGAGGACGACGCCCCGCGAAGTGTGCGGCGCCGCCAGGCATGCGTGGGGTTTCCGGATAGTCACTTGGCCTCAAATCCTCCTGAAAGGGTCGGAATTCCGCTTGCTGATGCGGAAAATCACTATGTAGCAAGTTGTCACAATGTGCTTGTATAAAGCACGGCTAAGGGTTACCGAGGGGCCGTGAACGGG
>Ga0153956_1002464_pt1 | contig 13551 bp, 12 predicted proteins | sample TSFL040MetaG_FD_104704 | JGI IMG/M metagenome (GOLD analysis project Ga0153956, IMG submission 104704) | Attine ant fungus gardens microbial communities from Florida, USA - TSFL040 MetaG | ecosystem: Host-associated > Fungi > Mycelium > Unclassified | place: USA: Florida, Wekiwa Springs... | reverse complement strand
GGGTTCGTGACGGACCTTTGACCCTTTGCCCCGCAACGCCTCACGTCCCTGGGCTCCTCATGGGGGTCACAGCCTGCCAGGACCCCCATGAGGAGCCCAGGACCCACCTCGGACGGCCGCAAGCCCCCGAGCCCCCGCCCGTCCCGGCCCAGGATCCACATCAACATGGGCGTCGCTCAGTGAGGTGGGTGCGGGGTGATGCGGCGGGATGCCGTGCCCGGGTCGGCGCCGCGGGCGGTGGCAGTGATTGCAAGTGCAACCGAGACCGGCCTCGGCGCGGCGCCGATCGCCTTCAGGGCCCGGGCCGTGAGCTTGACCTTGACGACCGTGGGGCGGCCGGCCTGAGCCGATCCGGCGCCGGAGCCGATCCGGACGCCGGCCGACGCCTTCTTCGGCGCTGGGAGCCCGAGCTTCTTCGCGGCGCCGGCGGTGACGGTGGCGACGACCGCACAACGGCCCGCGCGGTCGAGCGTGCAGCGGACCTTGATCGCCTTGGCCTTCGCCAGCTTCGCCCACGGCTGGGGAACGACCTGGGCGATGACGCCGACCTTGGGGGTCTTGGTCCCCGGCTTGGGCGGACCGCTCGAGCCGGGCGGGGACGATCCACCCGCTCCGCCGCCGCTTCCTCCCGAGCCGCCGTCCCCGGAACCGCCGCCTGCGCCGCCGTCCCCCGATCCACCGTCACCCGGCGCCGCGGTCACCGTGACCGAGGCCGTCGACGAGCTGCTGTTGCCGGCCTCGTCGGTCGCGGTCACCGTCACCGTGCGGGTGCCGGCGCTCGCGTAGGCGTGGCTGACGGTCGCCCCGCTCGCGGCGGTGCCGTCGCCGAGGTCCCAGGCCAGGCTGACGCCCGACCACACATCGGTCGCGGTCGCCGAGAGCGCCGCCGCGTCGCCCGCCTCGACCGTGCTCGGGACCGAGACGGCGGTGATCGCGGGTGGCGTCACGTCGTCGACCGCTACCGCGACCCGACTCGCCGCCGGCCAGGCGGCGAGTGCGTCGCCGCCGCTCGTCATCGTGACCGTCGCGCCTGGGAGTCCGGGCGGGGCGGCGGTCGAGATCGTGGTCGGGGACAGCGACGAGAACGCGCCGCCTGCCGGGCGAGTCGCGGCGAAGACCGATGAGTTGGCGAGCCAGATGACGGTGGCCCTGCCATCGGGGGCGACCGCGATCTCGGGCTGCGTGCCCACGCTGGTCGGGCCGCCGAGGGTCGTCTGTCCCGACCAGGCGCCGTTGATCGACGCGGTGGTCGCGCCCCTGATCGGGAAGGTGGCGCTGGAGCCGGTGGTCCTCCAGGTCGCCACGCCGCGCCCGCTGCCGTCGACCGCGATCCGCGGGACTTCGACGTCGTCGGCGCTTTCGGCGATGAGGATCGAGGGTTCGTTGATCCCGGAAAAGTCGCCGCCGGAGGTCCGCTCGGCCATCACCTGGTGCGTCCCCTGCTGGCTCCAGGCCATCATCCGCCGGCCGTTGACGCCGATCGCGATCTGCGGTTCGCCCACGGCCACCGAGCCGAGCGCGTTGAGCTTGGTCGCCGGTGCCCAGGTCCCGCCCGTCCCCAGCGAGCGCCGAGAAGTCAGCACTTCGCTCCCGTTGCGCCAGATCGCGAAGGCGTAGCCGCCGGGGCTGACCGCAAGGTTCGGCGACACACCCGCGCCGAGCGAGGCGCCCGTGCTCCACGCTCCGCCGGCGGAGCGGTGGGCGGCGATCGCGGCGGTCGACCCCGGCCCCGCCCACACGGCGTCGACGTCCCCGCTCGGGGCGATCCCCACCCGCGGCTCGCTGCCGCCCGCCGAGCCGGGGATTTCGACCTGGCCGTTCCAGGACCCGGCGGGGCGGTAGGCGGCGCGGATGGCCGGCGCGGCGCTGCCGACCGAGTTCTTCTCGCACTCCGCGACGAGGGCGGCGGCGCCCGCCGCGTTGACGGCGAGGCGCGGGTCGTGGCAGTCGAAGGTCGAGGTCATCCGGGTGAACGGCGCTTCCCAGTCGCCCCCGGCGGGCCGGAAGGCGGAGCGGATGCTGCGGTCCGGGATGTTGCCGCTGGTCCAGACGACGGTCGTGTCGCCGGCGGCGTCGATCGCGACCCGCGGGTCTTCGACGCGCGCTTCGATGCCGCTCGCCGGCGCGGCGGGCAGCCAGGCGGCTTGCGCCTCCCCGCCGAGCGCGGCCCACAGCCCGGCGACCGCGCCGAGCATGGCGACGGACCACGCCAGTCTCCCCAGACTTGGAAAGGTCACGGGGCCAGAATAGACCGGATCGGACCGGAGATCTGACCTTTTCGCGGGGGCTCATCCAGTCGTCCAGCGGCGACCGGCGCCCGCGCTCAGCCCATCAGCCGGTGGACCGCGGCGCGCCGCACCGACTGGGGGACTTCGATCGAGCCTTCCGGCCCTGCCCCGCACTTCGCCGCTTCCTTCGGCGTCGTCGCGCAGAGGACATCGGTGCCGCCGGTGCCGCCGATCCCCGCCGCCAGCACCAGTTGCGGCATCGTGAAGAAGCCCATGTCGGAGACGAACGCTTTCGGCGCGTCCCAGCCGATGAACGGGCCGTGGATGAAGTTGTAGGGGATGCGGGTGATGCTGGTGAGGCGGTCCTTGATCCCGTTGATGACCGCCTGCTGGGCCTTCTCCCGGTCGAGGTCGGAGTAGCCGAGCGCGTAGGCGCTCTTGCCCTTGCCCGGACAGGGGCTCGGCTCGCGGACCCGTGAGTAGGCCAGTGCCTTTTCGCCGTCGAGCGTGTTCTCGCCCTTCTTCAGGTGGATGGTGACGCCACCCTGGCCGCCGCCGGCGCCGCCGGAGATCTCGGCGCAGAGCTTGTGCGGCAGGTTCACCTCGATCCCGCCGACCGCGTCGACCAGGTTTTCGAGCCCGGTGAAGTTGATGATCGCGACGTGGTCGATCTTGATGTTGAGGAACTTTTCCACCGTCTTGATCTGCAGCGCGGCGCCGCCGAAGGCGAAGGCGGCGTTGATTTTCGTCGGCGGGTGACCGGGGATTTCGGCGAAGGTGTCGCGCGGGATCGAGAGTTTGTTGAAGGTGCCGCCGCCCGCCCGGATCACCATCAGCGTGTCGGCGCGGTATTCGCCTTCCGAGCAGGGTGCGTGCGGCGCCTCGCCCCGTTCCTGCTGTTCGTAGCACTTCTGGTTGTGCGGCGCGGTCGGTTCCTTGGTGTTCGGCGGCCGGGCGTCGGTGCCCATCACGAGGATGTTCTGCGCGCTCGGCAGGATGAACGGGTTGCCGTGCAGGGCGTCCTTGGCTTCGCCCGCCAGCTTGAACGACTGAAGCTGGGCCGAGATCGCGAAGGAGAGCAGGCTGACGACGATCCAGCCGACGATCGCGATCCCCACCCAGAAGGCGATCCGCCGCGCCGGCGGCTTGCGGCGCCCGGGCCGCGCGCCACGCCGTTCGCGGCGCTTCCAGGGCAGCTTCAGCGGCGGCAGGGAGGGGCGCTCGCGGTGGCCGCGACCGTAGTTGGTGCGGCCCGGTTCGTCGGCGGCGTCCTGGCGCGGCGGCGCCGACTCCGAGCGGGGGACGTCGCCACCCCTCTTCAGGCGTGAGAAGACACCGCGCCGCGCGCGGTAAACCTTGTAATCGGGCTGGCCCGCGGGCCGCTCGTTCGGCGGCCCCGGCGGCCGCTGCTCATCGTCAGGCATAAAAAGGTCCGAAACCGTAGTCGAGGTTCCTAAGGGAACAACGAACTTCGCCGGATGGCTCGATCCGCCTGCTTGGCGCGGGAAAGGCCTTGCGTCGTCGGGCCCGGCGGACGACTAGCCTAGGCCGCCAATGACGACTGAGGCTGAGACGATCGGTGTCGACCTCGGCGGGACGAAGATCCAGGTGGGCGTCCTCGCCGGGGTGGAGACCTTGTGGGAGAGCCGCGAGACCTCGCGCGGCCAGGATCAGGACGAACTGGTCGAGCTGCTCGTCCGCGAGGTGAACGCGGCGCGGGCGGCGCGCCCCGACGCGGTCGCGGTCGGCCTCGGCATCCCGGCGACGATCGACCAGAAGCGCGGCGTCGCGATCTCCGCCGTCAACCTACCGCTGCTCGACCTGCCGGTCCGTGACGTCGTCTCCGAGCGGGTCGGCCTGCCGGTCTTCCTCGACAACGACGGCAACGTCGCGGCGCTCGCCGAGTACCGCTACGGGGCGGCGCGGGGGAAGCCGACGATGGTGATGCTGACGATCGGCACCGGGATCGGCGGCGGGCTGATCCTCGGCGGCGAGATCTTCCGCGGCGCGACCGGCGCGGGGGTGGAGCTCGGCCACGTGGTGATCCAGGCCGACGGTCCGCCCTGCCAGGGCAACTGCCCGAACCACGGCTGCGTCGAGGCGCTCGCCTCGGGGACGGCGCTCGGTCGCGAGGGGCGCGCGGCCGCCGAATCGGCGCCCGAATCGGCGCTCGGTCGCCTTCACGCGGAAGGGGTGGAGGTCGACGGCGCCGCGGTCACCGAGGCGGCGCGGGCCGGGGACGAGACCGCGATCGGCGTCTTCGACCTGATCGGCAGCCGGCTCGGCGTCGCCTGCGCGAGCTTCGCCAACATCTTCGAGCCGGAGGCGATCGTGGTCGGCGGCGGCGTGATCAAGGCGGGGGACCTCCTCCTGGAGCCGGCCCGGGTGGAAGTCCGCGCGCGGGCGCTCGATCCGATGAACCAGACCCCGATCCTGGAAGCGACGCTCGGCAACGACGCCGGGATGATCGGCGCCGCGGCGCTGGCCCGCACCGAGCTCGCGAAGCAGAAAGAGAGCTGATGGCGGGCGCGCTGGTCGTCTGCCCGACGCCGATCGGCAACCTCGATGACGTCAGCCCGCGCATCCGCGAGACGCTGATCACCGCCGACTTCGTCGCCTGCGAGGACACGCGGCGCACCGGCCAGCTGCTCGACCGCCTGGCGATCCGCCCGGCGCCCCGCCTCGTCTCCTTCCACGAGGGCAACGAATCGGCGCGGGCGCTCGAGCTGACCCAGCAGATCGAGCGCGGCTACAGCGTCGCGCTGGTCTCCGACGCGGGGATGCCGGCGATCTCCGACCCGGGCTTCAAGCTGATCCGCCGCTGTATCGAGCGGGACCTCGAGCTGACGGTGCTGCCGGGGCCCTCGGTGGTGCCGGTGGCGCTGGTGGCGAGCGGGCTGCCGACCGACCGCTGGCGCTTCGAGGGCTTCCTGCCGCGGCGGGCGGGGGAGATGGAGCGGGTGCTGCGCTCGACCGAGACCGTCGTCTGCTTCGAGTCCCCGCGGCGGGTCGGGGAGAGCCTGACCGCGCTGGCGGCGATCGCCCCGGACCGCGAGGCCGCGGTCTGCCGCGAGCTGACCAAGATCCACGAGGAGGTCGCCCGCGGGACCCTCGGCGAGCTCGCCCGCCGCTTCCGCGGCGACGTGAAAGGGGAGATCGTCCTCGTCATCGGGCCGGCGGAGACCGGCGAGCACGGCCAAGACGTCGGCTTCGCCGTCGACGCCCTCCGCCACCTGGTCCAGAGCGGCGCCCGCCCCCGAGCCGCCGCCTCCGTCGTCGCCGCGTTGACCGGCACCCGGGCGAACGACCTTTACAAAGCCCTGACCGGGCGTGAGGCGCGGCGGTGAGGGCGGTGACCCCCATGAGGAGCCCAGGACGTGAGGCTTCCATGGGGAAGACGTCACACTCTCCGGCTCTCCGGAGGCCCCGGATCGCGCTGCAGCGCTAACTGTCGCCATAGCGACCACAAGAGCTGCAGCGCGATCGTGACCATTGGACAACACGGACGGAAGCGTGACCTTCCCGGCATCTTCGTCACGGGGTCACGCATCGGACACGGATCCGTGACCCTCCCGGCCCGGTCCCTCCACCTCTCTCCCCACGGAGCGGCCCTCCCGCCCGCGGCCACAGCCTGCTCCGGGCCGTGGACGGGAGGCCCGTCCCTCTGGCTGTTCCTTTTGCCGACCATTCCGGTATAAGGAACAGCCAACCGGACCTCGTCCAATAGCGTCCCCGGCCATGCGCAAGGTCTCGGTCATCCCGCTGCTCGCCCTCGTCGCCCTCGGACTCGCTGCCTGTGGCGGGGGCTCGGGCAGCTCCGGGACCACGAGCTCTGGGACCACGGACGGTTTGGGCGCGCCGACTGCGGAGACGGCCTGGGCGAAGGAAGTCGAAGCGGTGATGCGGCGGTTCGAAAACCAGGTCTCGGCGCGGGCCTCGGAACAGATCCACACCGTGTCCTCGCAGCATCTGATCGAACCGGTCTACCGGGCCTACGGGGCTGCCCTGACGGAGCTCGGCGGTGAGCTGGAAGCGACCGATGCGCCGCCGGCCTGCGTCGCGATGCGCAAGCAGATGGCCGATGACGCTCGCGCCCTCGGCCAGCTCACCACCAAGCTCGGCCACGAGGGAGACGTCGACCAGGAAGAATTCTCGGCGCTTGTGGTCGTCCAAGACTCGAAGATGCGCCGCTACGGGCGCGACCTGACCGAGATCACCTACAAGCCGCACTGCTGAGACGGACGGCGCCGGTCGGGCGCCGTCGTCTAGCGTCCCCAGCGAATGAATCCGAAGAGCGCAGACAATTGGTTCGTCACCACCCCGATCTACTACGTCAACGCGGAGCCGCACCTCGGGCACGCTTACTCGACGCTGGCGGCGGACATCCTTGCGCGGCACCACCGGCAGCGGGGGGACGACGTGTTCTTTCTCACCGGGACGGATGAGCACGGGGAGCCGATCGAGAACGCGGCGGCGCGGGAGGGGATCGCGCCGGCGGAGCTGGTCGATCGCAACGCGGCCAAGTTCGAGGCGCTGATGCCGATCATCGACGCCACCAACGACTTCTTCATCCGGACGTCGGATCCGCGGCACGAAGCGAAGGTCGCGGAGATCATGCAGCGGGTCTACGACAACGGCTGGGTGCGCAAGGGCGCCTACGAAGGCTGGTACTGCCCGCGCTGCGCGGACTTCAAAACGGAGCGCGAGGTGGCGGCCGGGAACACCTGCCCGATCCACGAGATCGCGCTCGACTGGGTCGAAGAGGAGAACTGGTTCTTCGAGCTTTCCAAGTTCCAGGGGAAGCTCGAAGCGCTGTACGAGGAGCAGCCGGACTTCGTCGTGCCGGACTTCCGTCGCAACGAGGCGGTCGCCTTCATCAAGGGCGGGCTGGAGGACGTCTCGCTCTCGCGGCCGACCCTGAAGTGGGGACTGCCGCTGCCCTGGGACCCCGAGCAGCGCATGTACGTCTGGTTCGACGCCCTCCTCAACTACGTCACCGCGCTGACCTTCGCCCGCCCCGGCGACGACCTCACCGAGCGCTTTTGGCCCGCCGACCTGCACGTGATGGCGAAGGACATCCTCAAGTTCCACGCGGTGATCTGGCCCGCGCTCTGCCTGGCCGCCGGCCTCGAGCCGCCGCGCCGCATGGTGATCCACGGCTTCCTGCTGATGGGCGAGAAAAAGATGTCGAAGAGCCTCGGCAACGTGCTCGATCCCTTCGCGGTGATCGACCGCTTCGGCGCCGACGCGCTGCGCTTCTACCTCTTCCGCGAGGTGAGCTTCGGCCAGGACGGGTCGATCTCCACCGCCGGCTTCGAGGCGCGCTACGAGACCGAGCTCGCCAACGACTACGGCAACCTCGCCAGCCGCACGCTGGCGATGGTGGCGCGCTACCGCGACGGGATCGTGCCGCAGGGGCGGGTTGACGCCGTGCTCGCCGAGGACTTCGAAGGGGCGCTCGACCGCCTCCGCGAGCTGATCGACCGCGCCGAGCTGTCCCAGGCCCTGGAGTCGATCTGGACGCTGGTCCGACGCCTCAACCGCTACGTCGAGGAGACCGCGCCCTGGGTGCTCGCCAAGGACGAGGCCGATCCCGCGCGGCTCGACGAAGTCCTCTACAACCTGGTCGAGGGCCTGCGCGTCGTCACCCTGATGCTGGTGCCCTACCTGCCCGTGACCGCGGAGTCGCTGCTCGCCACGCTCGGCGAGGAGGGCCGCGGCCTGGCCGAGCTCGGCTCGCGCTCCGGCGGCCAGCAGGTCGAGCGCATCGCCCCGCTCTTCCCGAAGATCGAGACGCCTGCCTGAGGCGCCCGGCGTGATCGACTCCCACACGCACCTCTTCCTCTGCGAGAAGCCGGTCGCGGAGGTGCTCGAGGCGGCCGCCGCGGCGGGGGTCGACCGGATGCTGAACGTGGGGCTCGACGAGGCGACGAACGCCGAGGTCGTCGCGCTCACCGAGACCGAGGAGGCGGTCTTCGCCGCGGTCGGCCGCCACCCGAACGACGCGACCGGCTTCGACGCGGCGGCCCAGGCGGCGCTGGTCGAGCTCGGCGCCCACCCGAACGTGCGCGCGATCGGCGAGACCGGCCTCGACTTCTACCGCGACACCGCCTCGCCCGCGGACCAGCGCCGCGCCTTCATCGGCCAGATCGAGGTGGCGCGGGACCTCGGCCTGCCGATCGTCATCCACGCCCGCGACAAGGACGAGGAGAGCGCCGCGATCGACGAGATCTTCGCCACGCTCGACGCCCGCGCCGCCGGCGCCACCGTGATCCTCCACTGCTTCAGCGCGCCGCGGAAGGTGGGCGAAGCGGCCGCGCGCGGCTGGTACTGCTCGTTCGCCGGCAACGTCACCTACCCGCGCAACGCCGACCTCCGCTTTGCCGCCACGCAAGTGCCGGAGGACCGCATCCTGGTCGAGACCGACGCCCCGTTCCTCACCCCGCAGGTGCGTCGCCGCGAGCGCAACGAGCCCGCCAACGTCGTCGCCACCGCCGCGGTGGTCGCGGCCGAGCGCGGCGTCTCGCTCGCCGAGCTGGAGCGCACGGTCGAGGCCAACGCCCGCGCGCTCTTCGGCTGGTAGCCGGGCCGCCGTGGTCAGGCTCGGCCAGAACTTCCTCGCCGACCCGAACCTGCTCGACGCGATCGTCCGCGACGCGGGGGTGGGGGAGGGCGACGTGGTGCTCGAGGTCGGGGCGGGTGAAGGGGTCCTGAGCGAGCGGCTCGCGGCGCGCGTCGCCCACCTGCACACGGTGGAGATCGACCGCGGGCTGGAGGTGGCGCTCGCCCCGATCGCGGCGCTCCCCAACGTGACCTTGCACTGGGGCGACGCGGTGAAGGTCGACTTCGGGGAGCTCGACCCGGCGCCGGACGCGATGGTCGCCAACCTGCCCTACTCGGTGGCGACGCCGGTGATCCTGAAGACGATCGCGGAGCTGCCGTCGCTGCGGACCTGGACCGTGATGGTGCAGCTGGAGATCGCCGAGCGACTTCGTTCCGCGCCCGGCAACCGGACCTACGGGGCGCCGAGCGCGATCGCCCAGCTCGGCTGCGAGGTTGAACTGGTGCGCAAGGTCGACCCGGCCGTGTTCAAGCCGCGACCGCGGGTCGACTCGGCGATCCTGCGCTTGCGGCGCACCGGCCCGGGGGCCGACGCGCCGACCCGTGACCTCGTCCGCGCCGCCTTCGCCCACCGGCGGAAAACCCTGGCGCGGTCGCTGGAGATCGCCGGGCTGCGGGGCGTCCCGAAGCCGCGCGCGGCGGCGCGGGAGGGCCTGGCCGAGCTGGGTCTGCGCGAGGACGCGCGTGCAGAGAGCCTGGCGCCCGCCCAGTTCGCCGCCCTCTCCGCGATCCTCCAGCGATGCTCGTCCACGCCCCCGCCAAGCTGAACCTCGGCCTCTACCTCGGCCGCGCGCGTCCGGACGGCCTGCACGAGCTGTGCTCGCTGTTCGAGCCGCTGGCCCTCGCCGACCTGCTGCGGATCGAGGTGGCGGAGCGCGACGAGGTCGTCTGTCCCGGGGTCGAGGGCGAGAACCTCGCGGCGCGGGCGCTGGCGAAGCTGCGCGCGCGAGGCTGGGACGCCCCGCCGCTCCGCATCGAGATCGAGAAGCGGACCCCGGTCGCCGCGGGCCTCGGCGGCGGCAGCGCGGACGCGGCGGCGGTCCTGCGCCTCGCCACCTCCGAGTGCGTTCGGGTGGTCGCCGACCTCCCGGCCATCGCTGCCGAACTAGGGGCGGACGTGCCTTCGCAGCTGCGGCCGGCGCTGGCGCTGGTCCGCGGGGCGGGGGAGAGGGTCGAGCCGCTGCCGGCGCCGAGGGAGCACGCGGCGCTGCTGCTGCCCTCCGGCGGCGGGCTCTCGACCAAGGCGGTCTTCGACGAGGCCGACCGGCTCGGGCTCGGCCGCGACCCGGCGGAGTTGGCGGAGATCGCGACGCGCCTGCGCGCCGCCGCGGGCGCCGGCGCCTCGCCGCTCGCCTACGTCGACCTCCTGGTCAACGACCTCGAGCCCGCCGCGATCAGCCTCCGTCCCGACATCGGCGACGCCCTGACCGCCCTCCGCTCCACCGCCGCCCCCGCCGTCTTCCTCAGCGGCTCCGGCCCCACCGCCGTGGCCCTCTTCGCCTCCCTCCCCGAAGCCGAGCGCGCCGCCTCGTCCCTCGACCGCGATGACGCCATCGTCTGCATGGCCGGGGTGCCCCGATGAAGCTCCCCGGCACCGAGTCCCAGCGCAAGTGGGCAACCCGCATCGCGATCGTCGCCGCGATCGGCGTCGGCTACTACCTCTTCACCCAGGTCCTCGACCTCGAGTCGATCCTGGAGAAGGTCGCCAACGCGCTCGGCGCCTGGACCTACGCGCTGGTCGGCTTCTTCGCCTTCGCCGAGACCGGCGCCTTCATCGGCCTCGTCGCCCCGGGGGAGACCGCGATGCTGCTCGGCGGCGCGATCGCCGGCCAGGGCACGATCAACGTCTACGTCCTGATCGCCCTCGCCTGGACGATGGCCTGCGCCGGCGACGTCACCAGCTTCTTCCTCGGCCGCCGGCTCGGCCGTGAGTTCCTGCTCCGGCACGGCCCGCGCTTCGGCTTCTCCCACGAGCGCCTCCGCCAGGTCGAGGACTTCTTCTCCCGTCACGGCGGCAAAACGATCTTCCTCGGCCGCTTCGTCGGCTTCGTCCGCTCCTTCGCCCCGTTCATCGCCGGCTCCTCCGGGATGCGATTCCGCATGTTCTTCCCCTACAGCGTGCTCGGCTGTGGGCTCTGGGTCAGCTCCACCGTCGTCATCGGTTACGTCTTCTCGAAGTCGATCGACACCGCGATCGACTACGCGGGCAAAGGCGCGGTCATCCTCGGCGCGCTGATCGTGGTCGTGGTCGGCGCGGTCTGGGCGACGCGCTACCTGCGGGTCAAGGAGAACCGGGTCGAGGCGGTCCGCTGGATGGACGACCACGCGGCGACGCGCCCGCTGACCGCCTTCGGCCGCCGCCACGAGCGCTGGCTGCGCCTGATCGGCGACCGGCTCACCCCCGGCGGCACCTTCGGCCTCGAATTCACCAGCCTGATGGCGGTCCTCGCGGTCGCCCTCTTCGTCCTGATCGCCTACGTCGTCGTGGTCGAAGGCAGCCCCGGCCCGACCACCGGCGACGAAACCGCGATCGACGTCGCCGAAGCGCTGCGCTCTGGCTTCCTGACCGCCTTCGCGAAGGTCGTCACCTTCCTCGGCTCGGGCGCCTTCGTCTGGCCCCTGGCGATCCTCTGCGCGGCGGCGCTCGCCCGGATGCGGCGCTGGACCGAGGTCTGCGTCCTGCTCGCCGGGATGGTGCTGATCCAGGTCGGCTTCTCCGAGATCAAGGCCTGGGTCGCCCGCCCGCGCCCGCCCGACCCGCTCGTCGCCACCCACGGCTCCTCCTTCCCCAGCGGCCACGCGGCCCACTCGGTGATCTACGTCTGGGCGGCGACGACGATCGTCGTGCGGTTGCGGCCGGGGATGGCGCGGGCGACCCTGGTCGTCGTCGCCGGGATCGTGCTCACCGCGCTGGTCGGTCTTTCGCGCGTCTACCTCAACGTCCACTACCTCAGCGACGTCAGCAGCGGCTGGGCGCTCGGCGCCGCCGCCTTCTCGATCTGCGCGGCGATCGGCCTCGTCGTCTCCCAATTGCGCCACAATCCGCAGCAGTGATCGCTTTCGGCCTCGCCAAGATCGAACACCAATACGTCCTCTTCGGGATCGCGGCGCTGATCTGCCTGATCACCTTCGTGGCCCTGATCCTCAGCCCCGCGCTCAGCGGCGCCGGCCGGATGTGGGAAAAGGCGGCGGCCGGTGCGCTCTCGCTGTTCGTGCTGGCCGCCCTGATCGTCGGTGGCGTCGTGATCGGGCTCGTGGTCGTCAAATACTGGCCCGAAATCCACGAATTCATCACCTGAGCGCCGCCCCGCGTGTCCCCGGAAGACCCAACGCTGCTCGACGCCCTCTCCGAGGCGGTCGAATCGGGCGCCGGCCTGCCCACCGTGGCGCGGGCCGCGGCGCGGCTGCTGGACGCCAGCGTCGCCCTGATCGACCGCTCGAGCGCGGTGCTGGCGGTCGCGGGCGCGTCCCCGGACCAGGAGGAACGCCTGCTCTCCGGCGGCGATGGCGTCACCGCGGTCGAGCTGCGGGTGGCTGACTCGACGGTCGGCGAGCTTCGCTATCGCGCCAAGTCGCCGCCCCCGCCCGCGATCGCCCGCATGGTGACGACGCTGCTGGCGCTGGAGCTGGAGCGCTCGCGGGCCCCGGAATGGGCGAGCGAGGAGGTGGCGGGCGCCTTCGTCGCCGACGTCCTCGGCCGTCGCGTCACCGATCGCGGGGACATCGTCGCCCGTGGCGCCGAACTGGGCGCCGACCTCGACCGCGGCGCCGGCGTCCTCGTCCTGCGCGCCGCCCCGCGCGCGGCCCAGAGCGGCGAGTGGCGCGGCCGCGTCCTCACCCTGACCCTGCGCGCCCTGCGCTCGCCCGCGCCCGGCTCGCTCGCCTCCCTCGCGGACGCCGAGCCCGCCGCCGAGGTTGCGGTGATCGTCCCCGCCGAGGACGACGAGCGCCTCGCCCGCGCCGCCGCCGCCCTCGCCCGCGAGCTCGCCGACAGCCTCTCCGGCTTCCACCTCACGATCGGCCGCGGCCGCCGCGCCGCCGACCCGGTCGATCTCTACCGGGCGGGCTCGGAGGCGCGCCTGGCGGTGAACGTGGGCGAGGCGGAGGGCCGGGCGCTGCTGGCCTTCGAGGACACCGGCGCCTACCGCCTGCTGCTGCCCGCGATGAGCGACGACCCGGCCGAGCTGGAACGCTTCTACGCCGAGACGATCCAACCGCTCGCCGACTACGACGAGCAGTACGAGACCGAGCTGGTGACGACGGTCGAGGCCTACCTCGACAACGACGGCAACGTCGCCGCCACCGCCAAACAGCTCTTCACCCACCGCCACACCGTCCGCTATCGCCTGGAGCGCGTCCGCGAGCTCTGCGGCCACGACGTCTCCTCCACCGAGGGCCGCGAGAAGCTCGGCCTCGGCCTCAAAGCGATGCGCGTCCTCGGCATCGCCTCCCCCCGCGGCCCGGCCCTGGAGCGCGGTGCCGGCGGCGGCAAGGTCACCCACCCGGGCGAAGACTGAGCCGCGCCCCGCCAGCTGTTCCTTATGCGCCTATGAGGCGCATAAGGAACAGCTGGCGGCGGCGACCACGGGACGGCGGGGGTGACCCTTCCCTCACGAACTGCGGGGAGGTTCGTCCAGGGTCACCCCCGCCGTCCCTCCCGGGCCACTCCCGGGGGGAGAGGTGGAGGGACCGTGCCGGGAGG
>Ga0153956_1002463_pt1 | contig 13551 bp, 11 predicted proteins | sample TSFL040MetaG_FD_104704 | JGI IMG/M metagenome (GOLD analysis project Ga0153956, IMG submission 104704) | Attine ant fungus gardens microbial communities from Florida, USA - TSFL040 MetaG | ecosystem: Host-associated > Fungi > Mycelium > Unclassified | place: USA: Florida, Wekiwa Springs... | reverse complement strand
GGTCGGCCAGCTCCGAGATGTGGACCAGGCCTTCGACCCCGTCGAGGATCTCGACGAAAGCACCGAAGGAGACGACCTTGGTGACCGTGCCCTCGAGCACGTCGCCGGAGCGGTACGTGCTGACCACGCGCTGCCACGGATCTTCCTGGGTCTGCTTGAGGCCCAGCGAGATGCGCTGGCGGTCGCGGTCGATGTCCAGCACCTTGATCTTGACCGTGTCGCCGATCGCCACCACCTCGGACGGGTGATTGACGTGGCTCCAGGAAAGCTCGGAGATGTGGATGAGACCGTCGATGCCCTCGAGGTCCACGAACGCGCCGAAGTCGACGATGTTCGAGATCTTGCCCTCGACGACCTCGCCCGGCTGCAGGCGGTCCAGGATCTGGTCCCGGACTTCCTTGCGCTCCTCTTCGAGGACGGCGCGGCGGGAGAGCACGACGTTGTTGCGGCTGCGGTTGAGCTCGATGACCTTGCACTCGAGCGTGGTCGACATGAACTCGTCCAGGTTGTGGACCCGGCGGATGTCGACCAGCGAGGCCGGCAGGAAGCCGCGGATGCCGAGGTCGAGGATGAGACCACCCTTGACGACCTCGATGACGTTGCCCTCGACCGGCTGGCCGGATTCGGCGGCAGCTTCGATCTTGCGCCATGCCTTCTCGAAGCGCGCACGCTTCTTGGAAAGGATCAGTCGGCCGTCGGAGTCTTCCTTGGTGACGACGAGCGCGTCGAGCTCTTCGCCGAGCTCGACCTCTTCCGAGGTGTCCACGTTCTTGCGGATCGAGAGCTCGCCGGCGGGAATTACGCCTTCCGACTTGTAGCCGATGTCGAGCAGAACCTCGTCACGATCGATGCGGACGACCTTGCCGTTGACGACATCGCCTTCCTCGAACGAAACGATGGTCGCTGCGTAGTTTGGAACGATCCGGCCATCGACATTGATGAGAAGGCCGTTGGAGCCTTCGACCGGAACCCCCTCTGGGGCGGGTTGGAGTGTGGTTTCAGTGGTAGTCACAGTCGGGAGATGATGGCAGAACGAACATAACCACGCCATCCGGTCTGCGCCGGATGGCAACAGAAACCCGCCCCACCCACTCGCACGAACTAATGGTTGGGCGGGGCTCTGCTGGAGGTGCCTCTGGGGCAAGGCCTCGGTTACTCTGCTGCGGATGGCGAAACGAGCGACCAAGCGCGGTGACGAGCGGACCGATCTCTCCGGTTCCCGCGAGGTTCTCATCTGTGGAGCCAGTTTCGCGGGCTTGATGGCCGCCCGGCAACTGGCCGGCTCGGGCGCCGACGTTTTGGTCATCGACCGGTATGAGATCGGCGAGCGCCAGACCTCGGCCTGTGCCATCCCCACCGCATGGCTTGAGGAGCTCGGCCTGATCGAGTCCGAGAAGCAGCGCTTCGACTCGGTCCTGATCCACACCGCCCACGGCTCGATCCGGCTGGACGTGCCCTGGTCCTTCTCCACCTTCGACTATCCGGCCTTCTGCGAGATGCTCTGGGCCCAGTGCGACGCCGAGTTCGAGACCGCCAAGGTCAACGGCAGAGCCGAAGGCAACGGTGACGGCAACCACCGCATCGACACCGACCGCGGTGTGATCAACTCTCCCCTGGTGGTCGATTCCCTCGGCTGGAAGCGGGTCCTCGCCGATGGCGCCCGCTATCAGCCGCCCGACGCCCCGCTTTCGCGCGGCCTGGAGGTCCATCCCCCCGGGGGCAACGAGGATCTCGAGGTCTTCATCAACCGGCGATACGTACCCGCCGGCTACGGATGGTCGTTCCCGGCCGACGACGAGGTGAGAGTCGGAGTCGGGTCCTTCGACCCGTACTTCCCCGTCCGCCCCACCACCGACCTCCTGGCGGATGACATCCCGGTCGGCAAATCGGCCTACCAGGGCAACTGGATCCCCCACAAGCTCCGGCCCGCCACAGCCAATGGCATCTTCTTCGCCGGCGACTCGGCCGGCCACTGCTTCCCCCTCACCGCCGAAGGAATCCGCCCGGCGCTCTACTTCGGCGCCGCGCTCGGCATGGAGATCCGCGACGTGATCGAGGGCAAGAAGACCCGCGAACAAGCTTTGTCCGGCTACGGCGCCTTCAGCGCCGACCACCAATGGGCCTTCGACTGGCTCCTCCGAGCCCAGAAGCTCCTCCCGAAGATCCACCCCCGCCTGGTCAAGCCCATCCTCGCCGCCTCCTTCAAGGCCGGCAAGTCCGGCGAGTTCGCCTTCAACAAGTACCTGGACATCGCCCCGCCGGAGTTCGCCGCTCTCGCAACCCGACAGCTGGCGAATACCCCCGCCTGACGGCGAAATCCGAGAAGTCAGGGATAATCCCTGACTTCTCCAATCTCACCCTGTCGGTCTAGCGTCTGATTCGTGGCCGCCGCTGAGGTAGCGGCTGGTGATCGTCTTCTTTCCGGGGTTCATCAGGCCCTTCGGGTCGAAGCAGGCCTTGATCTCCCGATGCACCGAGATCTCATCTTCGGTCATCTGAGCCGCGAGCCCGACCGACTTGGCGATTCCGATCCCATGCTCTCCGGAGACCGTCCCGCCCAGGTCGAGCGCAAGCCGGAACAGCTCTGCCGCCGCTTCCTCGGCGCGTTCCAGCCCTTCGGCGTCATCCCGGGAGACCATGAAAGTCGAATGGAGGTTGCCGTCACCGGCGTGCCCCCAGCTGCATGTCGGCAGCCCGTGCCGCAGGCCGATCTCGTCGGTCCCTACGATGGCCTCCTCCAGGCGGTCGATCGGCACGATGGTCCAAGATCAGGTCCGCAAGGAGATCATCGACGGGTCGCTGTCCCCCGGGGAACGACTGACCGAGACCAACCTCGCCGACCGCTTCGACGTGAGCCGCACCCCGGTCCGGGAGGCATTGGTACGGCTGCAAGCGGATGGCTTCGTCGAGCTGGTGCGGAACCGGGGCGCCTTCGTCTCGAAGTGGACCGAGTCCCTCCTCCGAGCCCACATCCAGTCGGGCCGCGCCATCATGCGCCGAGCCAGCGCCGACGGACGAGACCTCCCCCACCGCTGACCCGACCCGCGAGTCCCCGAGACGGCAGAAGGATCAGATAATCCACCTCTTTTGCCATCTCGACGACTCAGCGTTCGACGAAGTAGCTGCCTGATTCGTGGCCGCCGCTGAAGTAGCGGCTGGTGATCGTTTTCTTGCGGGTGAAGAACTCGACTCCGTCGGGGCCGTGGGCGTGTAGGTCGCCGAGGAAGCTGGCCTTCCAGCCCGAGAAGGGGAAGAAGGCGAACGGGGCGGCTACTCCGATGTTGACTCCGATCATGCCGACCTCGATGTCATGCCGGAACTTCCGGACCGCTGAGCCGGACTCGGTGAAGATCGAGACTCCGTTGCCGAAGGGGCTGGCGTTGACCATCTCGATCGCTTCCTCGAGGGTGTCGACGTTGACGATCGCGATCACCGGGCCGAAGACCTCGTTCTGGATGATCGAGTCGGTCGGCTTGACGTTGTCGAGCAGGGTCGGGCCGACGTAGGACGAGCCTTCCGGCGCGTCCGGCAGGGGGCTGCGACCGTCGACCAGCACCTCGGCGCCTTCCTGGATCGCCTTGTCGATCCAGCCGCCGATCCGATCCCGGGCGTCGCAGGAGATGACCGGGCCGACATCGGTGCCGTCATCAAGGCCGTTGCCGACGTGGAGCTTCTTCGACTCTTCGACCAGCGTCGGAATCACGCGATCGTGGGCGGAGCCGACGGTGACGATCACCGACCCCGCCATGCATCGCTGCCCGGCCGCTCCGAAGCCCGAGCCGATCAGGCCGTTGACGGTCGGTTCGACCACGGCATCCGGGCAGATGACCATGTGGTTCTTGGCGCCACCGAGCGCCTGGACCCGCTTGCCGGTCTGGGCGGCCCGCTCGTAGACGAGCTTGGCGACCGGAGCCGAGCCGACGAAGGAGATCGCGTCGATGTCCGGGTGGTCCAGCATGCCTTCGACCACCTCGCGGCTGCCGTTGACGAGGTTCACGACACCGTCCGGCAGACCGAGCTCGTCGATGATCCCGAAGACCATCTGCTGGGTCATCGGCACCTGCTCCGAAGGCTTGAGGACGATCGTGTTGCCACAGGCGATCGCGAAGGGCAGGAACCAGAACGGCACCATGGCCGGGAAGTTGAAGGGAGCGATGATCCCGCAGACACCGACCGGCTGGCGGATCGTCTCGGCGTCGACGCCACGGGCGACATCTTCGAGAACCTTGCCCTGCATCGTGGTCGGGATGGCGGTGGCGGCCTCTACCATCTCGATCATCCGGCCGACCTCGGCCGTGGCGTCCGGCAGGGTCTTCCCCATCTCAGCCACCACCTGGCGGGCGATCTCGTCCTTGCGGGCGTCGAGCTTCTCCCGCAAGGTGAAGAGAATCCGGGCCCGGGCGATGGTGCTGACTCCGCGCCAGGCCGGCAAGGCCTCCTTCGCCGCCCGTACGGCCTCGTCGAGATGAGCGGCGCTCGAGTAGGGAACCTGAGCGATCACGTCACCGTTGGCCGGGTTGATGACGTCGTGGAGGTCCGCTCCCTCGGCCTCGACCCATCTTCCGCCGACGTAGTTCTTCAGCGTGGTGGTATCGGTCTCGGTGGTGACGGTCATGGAGCCTCCTCGGGAAAATGCGGGACTACTTCAGGCTAGCCGCCAACAGACCCCAAGAATATGGACACAGAGTCACCTCTCGGATCCAGGCGTTACGAAACGTCCAATCAAGCCGGGATCAGTTCGCGGCGAAGACCAGGCTGAGCTGTTTGCCTTCAAGGACCAGGTTCCCCTGGTCGAGCTTGTACCCCACGTCGCCGTTGAGACCCATCGTCACGTAGGTATCGAGCTGATTCGCGATGTCGCCGCAGGACTTCTTGGTCAGCGCGATCGGACCGAAGGCGATCGTCTTGTCGCCGATCTCGGCGGTTCCCGATCCGCTGTTGCATCCGGCGAAGACGTTGACCCGCCCATCCTTGAACTCGAGCGTCGGCGCCTTGACGGTGTTCGGGAGGCTGGTCGCCGAACCCTGGTTCGCGATGTTCATCAGCTTCCACGTGGTGCCCTCGATCTTGGAGGCGTTGGCCGAGCCGCCGCCGCTGGAGCCCGAGTCCGAGTCGGAACCGCAGGCCACCGCGCCGATGCCGAGCGCGAGCACCATGAATATCGCCAGAATCCTCCTCACCTGAGTCATGGCAGGCAGACTAGAACCTGTGGTCAGTACTTGTCGGCATTGTTGTTGCCGTGAATGACAAGGGCCGCCCTCGGGCGGCCCTTGCTGACATGGTGGCGCACCAATGGATCTGTGGCCGGTGCGCCTCACACGTTGATATCGGCGTCTCGGGCAGAACCTGACGCCGCCGGTTCGCGAAATGGCGAGATCTCGGGGTGTTCGAAACAGTTTTGGCGGAACTCACCCCGGATCGGCCGGAAGTGGAAATTGCGCATCTGGATGCCACTTTCATCCGTTCCCGGGGTGGCGGCAGCGACCTCGTCGGCCCGAAACTGCTCTCGCCCCATCGGGCCACCCGCAAGAAACCCCCGCGTGACCAGGAACAGATCGGCCGCCACTACAAGAGACGCTGGGTGGTTGAGCGGCTATTTGCCTGGCTCGCTGCCTGGCGCAGGCTCGCCAACCGATGGGAGCCCCACGCCGATCAGCCGCGGATACCTTTCCGCGGAATCGATCGGCCTCCTCCTCGAGGAGGAGGCCAGGGCAACCCGAAAGGAAGTGGAAACCACGAGAAGCTAAGCGAAGTACCCGACGAGCGGGTTACACCACTTGCTGCGACTTGACTCTGGTGATACGGTGAAACAGCATTTCCCGCATGCTCGGTACGCGAAACTTTTACCCGGCGGGGCCAGGTATTTCCTCAAGGAGGAGTGTTATGTCGCGTCGTCTCGTTGCCGTTCTTTCCGCGTTGGTGGTTTTTGCTTTGGGCGGTGTGGTCTCGACTCAGTCTGTTGTTGCCGCAGAGTCACCGGACCCCTGTTTTGGAGGGGTCATTTCTGGAGCTGATGATGCTGGCCAGCTCACTGGTACGGATTGCACCGATGTGATCGTCGCGAACGAAAGGACGACCGCGATTGAGGCTGGTGAAGGCGATGATGTGGTCATCGGTGCTCCGAACACGGTGGTGGTTTCGGGCGGTATCGGCTGGGATTACATCGTGAGCAACAGTCTCAGCGCGGTCGTGTTCGGAGACTCTGGTAACGACATCATCGATGCCGGAAAACCTCCGGCCCCTGGCGAACTGGGCCCGGATGTCGAGTTCCAGATCGACCTCGCCGCTTCGGTTCTTCCTAATGACGACGAGGTCGCGTTCCGGCAGGCGGTGAAGGATGAGCTGCGGAAGGCGCATGACGCTGCCCAGCATCCGGTCGAGCCGAATGTGGAGCTTCGGCAGCACGCGATCGATACGAACCCGCTTGTTCAGCAGGTGATCGGTACGCCGGACACGGATGTTGCTCAAGGCGACGGCGACGTGACCGTCGATATCGAGGCGCTTCACGATGAGCTTGATGCGTATGCCAGGGCAACCAGCAGCCGCGCTGAGAAGCTCGATCTGGGTGCGCGCTTTGACCTGCCCTCGGTGGCGCCAATGGATCGGGAGTGGGGCAACGACCCGATTAGCGGGGACGGGAATGACAACGTCCTCTATGGAGGACGCGGATCGGACACGATCTTTGGCAACGGGGGGAACGACCTCATCTACGGTGGAATCGAAGACGATTCTCTGTATGGCAATGATGGCAACGACTATTTGCTCGGCGGTTTTGGGGCGGACGATGTCCGCGGTGGCCCCGGGGATGATGTTGTTCAGGGTGACGCGACCGGCGACAGGGCGAGCGATATGAGCGGCACGGATGTCTTGAGTTTCGCGTCTGGAGGCGCAGACGGCTTTCCCAGCCTGGACATGAGCGCATATCCGAACTTTCCGCCCGTGAACTCGCCGGAGCGTGGCATCTACGTGGATCTGGCTGCCGGAGTGGCGAACAACGGTTCTGTCGTTGGTGGTGGTGGCGGGAACGATCCCGCGCCCTCGGGCTCCGATCCCGGCACGATCTTCTCGAACTTCGAGCATGTCGTTGGGACACCGTTTGCCGATTACATCGTCGGTAACTCAGCGGGAAATGTCTTGGAGGGCGGCGGTGGCTCTGACGTGATCAAGGGTAACGGTGGAACGGACATCTTGGTCGGTGATGCCGGGGGCGACAACTTGACTGCGGCTGCGGGTAGTTGGCTGAATGGTGGCCCGGGTGAGGACTATTGCGGTGGGTCTACCATAGTCGCGGATTGCGAGCCGAAATCATCGAACTGGGTTGGTGTTCGTGACACGACGAAGATCAGCGTGGGAATGACCACCCAGGCTTGGGCTGGGCATGTGAAATCGCAGCTGTACATGGCTGGCTCCACGACGGATTGGTTTACTCGCAACGGTGAGGATCAAGTCACGGTCCAGCAAGTGGCAAGCGGCGGGGGCACCCCACCGACCTACTATTTCAACACGCCTTCTTCCTCAACGAAGGGCCAGTTCTCGACTCTGCCCGAAGACCGCACTCCTGGGTGCACCTACACACCAACTCAAGTGGTTTGTGCTCCTAGCACGAATGTTGTCACGATGGTGCTCGCTGGGTTCGGATCGAATGACAACATCAGCATCTCCAATGTGTTCAAGATGACCAATCCGATCTTCCTTGGCGGACAGGGTAACGATACCTTGACTGGTGGGAACTACACCGATGACTTCATGCACGATGGAACCGGTGCCGACACGCTTTCGGCTCAGGCTGGCGACGACGGGTTGGTCAATACCGCCGGCTCAGATACTTTGCGAGGCAACGAGGGAGATGACTTGGTGGAGTCGAACTCGGTTTGCGAGGGCGACGATATTGGAGGTGGGGCTAATGTTGACAGTGCATCCTGGGTTCAGTACCAAACCAGCTACACCGCCGGCTCAACGAACGGGGTGCTCGTAAATCTGTCTAACGGGGTAATCGGCAAGAACGTGGGTGGCGCTGCCGATTGCGGTGGTGAGGGCGCGGCGAATACGATCAACGGGTTCGAGGATCTGGAAGGATCCCGCCATTGGGACATTCTGCGCGGCGATTCTTCGTCAAACCAGCTGATCGGCCGGGCTACCGGCGATCAGCTGCGGACCTATCAGAGCAACGACCGGGTTCTCGCGAACTCAGCCGACAACGACAACATCGATTGTGGTCTTCCCGCTCCCCCGGCTACCGGTGATATTGCGGTCATAGACAAGCCTGCGAACGGCACGGACAGCACGGTTGATTGCGAGAGCATCCTTAAGGCCGATCCTATCTTCCCGGATTCGTAGAACCAACTGTTCATTTCCAAAACTCTGCGACATGTGGTGGGTTATGAGAGCATGATGATCGGTTTGCCTTCCAAGCGTTTCCTTCTATCGATAGTGCTTCTCGCGTGCTTCGCGTTCTGGCTTCCTGGCGCGTCCGCGGAGGCGAAGTCTGACTTCGTGAGCGACCCCTCTTTTGGTGGTCGGGGCTTGGTTATGGGCGGGGTAGGGCCGGCCGGTCTTTCCGCGTCTCGTGCGCCGACTGCGTTTGCGAAGGACGAGCAGGGACGCGTGATCGTCGGGGCGGCGAGCGGTCCGGTGTGGCGTGTGTGGAGGGTCCTTCCGAGCGGGGATATCGATTCGTCGTTTGGTGAGCAGGGTGAGGTCGTGATTACGCGTTGGGGGGGATACACGGCTTCCACTACCGACCTGACCTCAGGTGTGCTCAGACCCGATGGCCGCATCCTGCTGGTGGGGTATGTGGGAAGCTACGCCGTCGGTGATATCCGCAAGGGAGACGCGACCATGGTGATGGTTCAGTTGATGCCTGATGGTTCTCCCGATCTGTCTTTCGGGCAAGACGGCAGCAAGTCGGCTGCGTATCTCAATGGCGCTGCGCGGGTAGCCCTTCGGCCCGATGGGGGGTTCTTAGTGGGTGCGTTCAGACAAATCACCAGGACCGGTAGGACCGACGATGGCGCGCTGTACAGCTATACCGCCGACGGAAGGCGGGATTGGAATTTCGGTGGAGGAAAAAGCCGAGGCAGCGTCAACATTCTCGGAGCGCCGCATAAGCCTTCGTATGTGTTCGACGTTGAAGTGCTTCGAGACGGGCGGATCTTGGCGACTGGTGTCTCCAAGAACAACTTGCTGTTGATGCGGCTTCACGAGGACGGTAGCCCCGACCGTTCCTTCGGGCGAAGCGGAAGACTTACTTTCCTTCCAGGTGGAAAGAGAGAGACCTTCGTTGCGACATCGCGAGACATGGAACTAGACAAGAAGGGCCGCATCGTCCTGGCTGGGTTCGTCTATCCGAAAGACGCGTCGAAGGCGGACTATGGCTTGGTCATGCGTTTCGGGAAGAACGGCCGCGTCGATCGCTCCTTCGGCAACAACGGCATCGTGCGTCTCTACGCGACGCCCCGAAAGGGAGAAGAACGAGCCACCCGGCTATATGACCTGGCGATCGATCCGAAGGGTGGGATCTGGGTGACAGGAAGCGCCGGACGATCCGCCCGCGGCGAGCGTCACGCGATCGTGGCACGCTACCTGCCGAACGGCAAGAAAGACGCACGGTTCTTCAAGAATGGACTCTTGAACATCAAGCTGGGGGACGGAAGCACCGGATCTGCAGTCCTCAGGGCCGGCAGGAAGATCTATGTGTCAGGCCGCTACTATCACGGTGACCAAGAACGGTTTTTCCTCAAACGAATCAAGCCTCGAGGATAGGTCGAACTCGAGTTTTCAGGTCTAAATCAACCGCATCGCGGCCGATGAGGACGTGGGCGAGGCCCCCGAGGCGGTGACGATCCATCTGGCCAATCGGTTCGGCGTCTCCTGGCGGATCAGGCTGGGCTGACCGACCCGGAGGTCAGGCCCGCTCGAGCAGGACGATCGGGATCGAGCGTTCGGTCGAAGCCTGGTATTGGTCGTAGGCCGGCCACTGCTCGACCATCTGCGGCCAGATCTCGGCCTTCTCCTCCTCACTGGCGGTGCGGGCATTGGCGGTGAAACGGTCCGCCTTGACCTGGACCTCGACCCGAGGGTCCGCCTGGAGGTTCAGATACCAGGCAGGTGGCTCGTCCGCCCCGCCCTTCGATGCCACGATCGCGTACGCATCGCCGACCGGGTCGTAGATCAGGGGCGTGGTCCGCTTCTCGCCCGACTTTCGCCCCGTGGTCGTGAGCAGAAGGGCATGGGTTCCCTGCCAGTCGTGCCCTTCCTCTCCGCCGGTGGCCTGATAGCGCTCAACATGCTCCTGTCCGAACAGCATGCCCCGACCCTAACCGCGACCGGGCCGGACGACAAGTGCCGGCCCTCGAAACCCGGCGGCGTCAGCCGGTCAGCTCAACGGCGTCGCCGAGACGGACCGTGCCGGGCTCGATCACCTCGCCGTAGACGCCGAACGGCAGCGGCTCGAACGAGCCCACATCGTCCCGTGAATGCTTGAGGAAGTGGAGGGTCTTGAGGTCGGTCCTTCCTGATTCCGGATCCCGGGTGGTGACCGCGCAGCGTCCGACATGAGCTCCGACCCGGATCAGCGCCTGGCCGACCCGGACATCCTTCTCAACCCACGAGTCCTCTTCGTAGGGAGCAGACCCTTGCAGGCCGAAAGTCATGCGGAAGCGCCGCTGATCGATCGGGCCGGGATCCGGATCCTCCCCGCCGGAACCGGACCCGCCACGGTTGAAATCCTGGCCGGCTCCACGGAGGCTCTCGAGAGAAGCCTCGCCGAGCAGGGTCACTCCGCCCCACCGGCCGCGATCGACGCCGACCCGCCCCTCCGGGTTCGCCATCAGCCTCAGTTCAGCCCCCGTGTAGCTGGAGATCGCGGCGGAGAAGCCACCGCCGACCGGGCGGGCGGTCTCCGGCTGGCCGAAGAAGGTGACCGCCTCAGGCCCGCCCAGCGAGACCTCCTCGGCGACCGTGGTCCCGTCGGGGAAAGCGAGAGCGAGGGTTCCCGCATCCGGGTCGTGGACCGGGACCACCCCCATCAGCGATCCGAAACGCTTGCCGTTCACCATCGCCCCTTCCGCATCTGCCAGGAAGAAAGCGCGGTCACCGGGCACCCCCTCGCCGGTCAGAGCGACCCGCTCCAGCGGCTGAACCCGCATGCCTTTGACCGGGGCGAAGTTGATCCAGGAAACAGTTGCGGACATCTACTGATCTTCGCAGGCGCCAGTTTCAGTCGACCACGGATCAGCCGGTCGCGAGGAAGGTGCCGGCCAGGAGGGCGATAGCGGCGCAGATCCGGATACGGTCGACCGGGATTCTGGTCAGGCCGAAGGCCCCGACGCGATCGAGGACCAGCGAGCCGATCATCTGGCCGGTGATCAGGGACGCGGTGAGGCCGGCCGCACCGATCCGGGTCACCGCCGAGAGCGAGGCGACGACCACGACCGCCCCGATCAGGCCTCCCACGAAGTACTTCTTCTCCGCTTCCCGGACCCGCCTGAAACCGACGGCCCTGCCCGACGCCGCGACGACGGCCAGCAGCAGGGCGGTGCCGGCCAGGAAGCTGACCAGCCCGGCCGGGAAGTCCCCGATCGTGACCGCGAGCTCGCTGTTGAGCGGATGTTGGATCCCGACGCCGAGGGAAGCGACGAAGACCGCCCCGCAGAGGATGAGACGTTCGCGGTTGTCCTCTCCCGAGAGCATCCCACGCAGCCCCCCTGACGGCCCGGTCCCGGTGGCACCGGACTCCCGGCTGTAGAGCATCGCCAGGGCCCCGATCAGCAGCAGGGCGATTCCCAGCACCCGGGTTCCGGTCACGTCATGCATCTCGATCCCGAACCAGCCGAAGTGATCGACGACCACCGAGCAGGCGAGCTGTCCGGTGACCGTGACCGCGGCGATCACCCCGGCCCCGATCCGCGATACCGCGATGGTCGCCAGAGCCACGTAGGAGGCTCCGATCAAACCACCGAGGAGCTGCCAGTGCGCGGCGTCCCAGATCCGGGCCAGGCTGGACAGGTCCCCGAGCACGAGGCAAACCAGAAAGAGAGCTGCGCTGCCGACCGCGAACGAGACCAGCGCCGCCGCGAGCGGGCCGATGGTCCGGCCGAGCCCGCCGTTGATCGGCGCCTGTGCGGCGAACTGGAAGCCGACCAGGACGATCAGCAGGACGACGACCGAAGAGCTCACGAAGCGGACATCACCGATTGGGGATCACAAACCGGGACCAGCCGCCTACTTGGCGGCGAGCCAGCTCTCGCCCGAGCCCGCGTCCACCTCGAGCGGCGGATCGAGCTCGAATGCCCCGACCATCTCCCGGCGGGCGAGCTCGGTCACGGCATCGGTTTCCTCGGCCGGACCTTCGAAGAGCAGTTCGTCGTGGATCTGCAGGACCAGACGGCTGGCGAGGCCCTGTTCCAGCAAAGCGTCGTGGCAGCGGATCATCGCGATCTTGATGATGTCGGCGGCCGTGCCCTGCACGACGGTGTTCATGGCCAGGCGGACGCCCTGGGCACGGGTCTGGGCCTGATTCGACCGCAGCTCCGGCAAGGGGCGACGTCGGCCCAGCAGAGTCTTCACGAAGCCGGTCTCGGTGGCTTCCTCGACCACCCGCTCACGGAAGGCGGTGACCGCCGGGAAACGCTCGTGGTAGCGCTTGACGAACTCCTCGCCCTCGGCCCGCGGGATGTTCAGACGGTCGGCTAGGCCGAATCCGGTCAACCCGTAGACGATCCCGAAATTGACCATCTTGGCCTTCGAGCGCTGGGACTCGTCGACCTCGGACGGGTCGATCTCGAAGACCTGGGCCGCGGTGGCGGAGTGAACGTCTTCCCCCGCTCGGAAGAACCCCTTCAACACCTCCTCGTCCGCCACATGTGCGAGCACCCGGAGCTCCACCTGGCTGTAGTCGAGCGAGGTGAGCCGGTTGCCGGGCTCGGCCACGAAGCAGCCTCGGAGCGGCCGCCCCACGTCGGAACGGATCGGGATGCTCTGCAGGTTCGGCTGGATCGAGGAGATCCGTCCGGTCGGGGCCGCGGTCTGCATGAAGGTCGTGTGGACCCGGCCGGTGGTCGGATCGATCGCCGCCGGCAAGGGCTCGAGATAGGTGTTCTTGAGCTTGGTCAGCTCCCGCCACTCCTCGATCAGGGCGACGATCGCGTGCTCGTCGCGGATCTGGGCCAGCACCCGGGCATCGGTCGAGAAGCCGGTCTTGCCGCGACGCTTCCGCGTCAGCCCGAGCTCCTCGAAGAGCACCTGTCCGACCTGCTGGGGCGAGCCGATCGTGAACTCGTGGCCGGCGAGCCCGTGGATCTCCTTCTCCAACTCGAGGATCCGGTCCTCGAGGCCGGCCGCCATCTCCGCAACCCGTTCCCGGTCCAGCTTGAGGCCGATCCGCTCCATCGCGGCCAGCACCCGGATCAGCGGCTGTTCGATCTGCTCCAGCAGGTCGACCAGGCCCGCTTCTTCCAGCTTGGGCCGCTGGACCTGGGCCAGGTTCCAGACGGTGGCCGCGATCTCGGGGGACTTCGACCCCGTTTCCGGCTCTTCCGCGATCAGCGACAT
>Ga0153956_1002462_pt1 | contig 13554 bp, 15 predicted proteins | sample TSFL040MetaG_FD_104704 | JGI IMG/M metagenome (GOLD analysis project Ga0153956, IMG submission 104704) | Attine ant fungus gardens microbial communities from Florida, USA - TSFL040 MetaG | ecosystem: Host-associated > Fungi > Mycelium > Unclassified | place: USA: Florida, Wekiwa Springs... | reverse complement strand
TGCAGGCTGTTGCTCGTATTCGTCTCGTTCATGCGTTCCGGTGCGGCCAAATAAAAAAGAGCGGGTCCCGGCCGGGCCCCACTCCCATCATCCGGTCCTTGGACCGTGTTGAGATGTTTGTTATGCGGGCAATATAGCGCGCCTCAAGGCAGAAGCAAGGCCGGAAGCACCGCCTCTACTTCGTCATTACCGGGCCTGCGCGCCCCGGCTGATGTGCTAATAATGGCTTAACTCTGTGGTCCGCTGGAAGAGACCAGCCCGGCAAACCAAACATGATCGGCCGAAGCGAATGTCGCCTGTCTCCCTTTTCCTGAATATTTTGTGGGTCGTGCTGGGCGGGTTCTGGATGGCGGTCGGCTGGTTGGTCGCAGCCGTGCTGATGGCCATCACCATCGTCGGCATTCCCTGGGCGCGCGCCGCCGTGACCATCGCGGGCTATACGCTGTGTCCGTTCGGGCAGCGCGCGGTGCCGCGCGAGCTTCACACCGGCCGCAGCGATATCGGCACCGGGCCGCTCGGCGTGATCGGCAACATTATCTGGTTCATTCTCGCCGGCTGGTGGCTGGCGCTCGGCCATATCTGCATCGCCCTGTTGCTCGCCATTACCATTATCGGCATTCCCTTCGCATGGGCGAATCTCAAGCTCGCCGGCATCGCGTTGTGGCCGATCGGCAAGACTATCGTGCCGGCGTGACTTAAATTTCAGGTTCAAATGTTTTCTGGTCATGGCCGGGCTTGTCCCGGCCATCCACGCCTTTGTTCGTTGTTCAATCGTCAAGACGTGGATGCCCGGCATAACGCCGGGCATGACGTATCAGTGCCGCCGGAACTGGAAATATGCCGGTTTCCGCCCTTCGCGGATCGCCTTGGCCTCGTAGCGCGTGCCGGGAAATCCCGCCCAGGGCTCGAGCCAGTCGCTCGCCCGTTCCGCCGTCCAGTCGAACACGCCCGAACGCAGCAAGCGCACCAGCGCCCATTCGCCGTAGTGCGGAATGTCGGTCGCGAAGCGGACGGAGCCGCCCTTCCGGATGACGCGCGCGATTTTTTTGACGCGCTCGTCGGAAATAAAGCGGCGCTTCCAGTGCCGCCGCTTCGGCCACGGATCGGGATAGAGAATGTCGAGCCGGTCGAGCGAGGCGTCCGGCAGCCAGTCGAGGAGGGGCTGCGCGTCGCCGTGATGCACGCGGATGTTCGGAAGTTTCGCTTCGGTCGCGGCCGCGACGAATTGCGCGACGCCGTTCAGATAAACGTCGCAGCCGATGTGGCCGATGTCCGGGTTCGCCCGCGCCTCGTGCAGGAGGTTTTCGCCGCCGCCGAAGCCGATCTCGAGCCGCACGCAGGAAACGGGATGCGGAAACAGCGCGCCCGGATCGGACGGCGCGGGCTTCGCGAGATCGAGCGAAAGCGAAGGCAGCACATGCTCGATGAGATGCGCCTGCCCCTTGCGGAGCGGGTGCCCCTTGCGGCGCCCGTAAAAGGCGCCGCGGGTTTTTGCAGGATGGGCTTCTCTGTTCATGCGCGGAAGCTCCCGCGCCGCCGGCCGGTCGGGAGATCAGCTCAGCGCGGATTTGAGTTGCGGCACGAGGTCGGTCTTCTCCCACGAGAAGCCGCCGTCGGCCTCCGGCTTGCGGCCGAAATGGCCGTAGGCGGCGGTGCGCGCGTAGATCGGCTTGTTGAGGCCGAGATGCTCGCGGATGCCGCGCGGCGAAAGGTTCATGATCTCGCCCAGCGTCTTCTCGAGCTTCGCTTCGTCGACATTGCCGGTGCCGTAGAGATCGACATAGATCGAGAGCGGCTGCGCGACGCCGATCGCGTAGGCGAGCTGGATGCAGCAGCGATCGCTGAGCCCCGCGGCCACGACGTTCTTCGCGAGATAGCGCGCGGCGTAGGCGGCCGAGCGGTCCACCTTCGTCGGATCCTTGCCGGAGAACGCGCCGCCGCCGTGCGGGGCCGCGCCGCCGTAGGTATCGACGATGATCTTGCGGCCGGTGAGGCCGGTGTCGCCGTCCGGTCCGCCGATCACGAACTTGCCGGTCGGGTTGACGTGCCACACGGTATGACCGTTCACCCAGCCTTTCGGCAGCGCCTTCGTCACATACGGCTCGACGATTTTCTGGATGTCGCCGGAGGAAAGTTTCTCGTCGGTATGCTGCGTCGAGACGACGATCTGCGTCGCTTCCACCGGCTTGCCGTTCTCGTAACGAACGGTGACCTGGCTCTTCGAGTCGGGTCCGAGCTGCCTGGCCTCGCCCGAATGCCGCGCGTCGGCCATCAGCTTGAGAATAAGGTGAGAGTAATAAAGTGGCGCCGGCATCAGGTCGGGCGTGTCGTTGCAGGCATAGCCGAACATGATGCCCTGGTCGCCCGCGCCTTCGTCTTTATTCCCGGCGGCGTCGACGCCCTGCGCGATGTCCGCGGACTGCGCGTGCAGCAGGACTTCGATATTCGCCTTGTTCCAGTGGAAGCCGTCCTGCTCGTAGCCGATATCCTTGATGGCCTTGCGCGCGAGTTCGGTCACGGCATCGGGCGTGATCGAGGCGGGGCCGCGGGTTTCGCCCGCGATCACCACGCGGTTCGTGGTGGCGAGCGTTTCGCAGGCGACGCGCACTTGCGACGCGTCCATGCCGGCCTTGGCGGCTTCGCGGAAATAGGCGTCCACCACCTCGTCCGAGATGCGATCGCAAACCTTGTCCGGATGGCCTTCCGACACGGACTCGCTGGTAAACAGGTAATTCTGGCGCGCCACGAACCTACTCCTTTGGAAAATTGCCTGAACAGGACCGCAAAGGGTCAACGGCGGGTTGTCTTCTCGCAGGGCAGGCTGCCTGCGGTCAAGCGCAGCGTTAAATCACGGCCGGGAACGTGAAACCGCCTATGCGGAACCGGCTAATTGTCCTCGCCGACCATGGACTCCACGAGATCGACGATCCGGCGGCGTACTTTCGGATCCTTGATCTTCATGAACGCCTTGGTGAGGGCGAGGCCGTCCGACGTGGCGAGGAAGTCGGACACATAGGCGGGCGAGGACGGCTCCGAAAATCCGGTCGTCTCGCCGCCGTCGGGAACCGGCGCGCCTTCGAAGAAGAAGGACGGCGGCACCGAAAGCGAATGCGCGATCTGCTGCAGGCGGCTCGCGCCGACGCGGTTGGTGCCCTTTTCGTATTTCTGAATCTGCTGGAACGTGATGCCGAGTTTCTCGCCGAGTTTTTCCTGCGACATGCCGATCATCATGCGGCGCATCCGGACGCGCGAGCCGACGTGCTTGTCGATCGGGTTGGGGGCTTTCTTTGTCATTGCGATCTCCGTCACTGCGATCTCCGGAATTCGAGTGTTGCTTCGCGATGACGAACCCAACGAAGCATTTGGCTTATTTTGGCCGCGATGGCGCTCGCTCGCAACCTTTAGACTTCCGGTATTCCGTCAAGTCAATGCGAGACGCCGCGTTTCTTCCGTGCCGCGAACGCGAGAATCGCGAAAATGAACGCGAGCAAAAACGCCGGCGCGTCTCCATAACGCGCGTAAAACGTGGCGTTGAGCGGTTTCGGCAGCCTCGAATCGAGAACGCCTTCCTCGCCGAGCGGAATCGATTTCCAGATTTTTCCCACCGGATCGATCACCGCGGAGATACCGCTGTTCGTTGCTCGAACCAGCGGCAGTCCTTCTTCGATGGCGCGCAGCCTTGCTTGCGCCAGATGCTGATAGGGGCCGGGCGTGTTGCCGAACCACGCGTCGTTCGAGACGTTCAGCATCCATTGGGGGCGCGGCCCGCCGGGAATCACGGCGCCGGGAAAAATCGCTTCGTAGCAGATCAGCGGCGCCGCCGGCGGCAGGCCCGGAATGTCGAGAATGCGCAATTTATCCCCGGCGGAAAATCCGCCGCGCTGGCGCGTGAGTTGTTCGAGTCCGAGGCTCTCGAGGAAATTCTGGAACGGAAGATATTCGCCGAACGGAACGAGATGCGTCTTGTCGTAGGTCGCAAGGATGCTGCCGTCGGCGCCGATCACGCGGATGCTGTTGTAGTAGCGCGGAGTCGTGTCGTTCGGCGTCGGCTCCTGGTAGCGCGCGGCGCCCGTCACCAGGATCGCGCCCGGCGAAATCAGCTTCGAGATGCGCGCGAGCGCGCCGGCCTCGCGCTCGAGGAAGAACGGAAAGGCCGATTCGGGCCAGAACAGGTGCGTCACGTCCTTCACGCCCTGGATCTCGGGGCTCGACGCGCGGTCGCTGATCTCGGCGTAGCGCTCCATGATCTTGTCCTTCGCCGAAGTGCGGAAGCGCTCGTCCTGCGAAAGGTTCGGCTGCATGATGCGCAGCATCGCGTCCGGATACGCGCCGGTTTCGGTCGCCGCCACGCGGTGATGGCCGAAGGCGGCGAGCGCGATCAGCGCCAGCGCCGCGAGCGCGGACGGCAGGAGCCTGTTCCGCTTGTCGATCAGCGTGGCGGGCGCCGCGAACAGCAGGATCGCGATCAGCGTCAGTCCCCAGAGGCCGACCCATGCCGCGCCCTGCGCGAGCGTGAGCACGTCGCCGAGCGCGTAGCCGAAGCTGTTCCACGGAAAGCCCGTGAGCACATGGCCGCGCAGCCAGTCCGCGAACGAGAGGCCGAAGGCGAAGGCGAAGATGCGCCCGGTGCCGGGGCTCCACATCGCGCGCGCGATCAGCGCGCCGAGCGCGGTGAACAGCGCGAGAAACATCGGAAGGCCGATCACCGCGAACGGCATCAGCCACGCGAACTGGTCGGCGTCCACCAGGAACGCCATGCCGATCCAGTAGAGGCCGGCGAGAAAATAACCGAAGCCGAACCACCAGCCGGTGAAGAAGGCGGCGCGCAATCCCGCGCGGCCCGCGCCGGTGCCGTCGAGCAGCCAGACGAAGACGGGAAACGCGATCGCGAGCACGGGCCAGATATCGAAGGGCGCCATCGCCAGCGCGGAGACCGCGCCCGCCGCGAAGGCGGTCAGCCGCCGCCGCCAGCCCCAGGCAAGCACGATGCGGTAGGCGATGTCCGCGAGCTTCATCCGAATCAGCGAGCCTCGTTCCCAGCTAGCCGTTCTTATCAGAAGACGCGGCGGGCGTGGGGCTTGCCGCTGTCGCGGGCGTTTCCTCGCGGCGGCGGCGCGTTTCGGACGGCCGCCGGTAGATGCGGATGCGCTTCACGCGGCGCGGATCGGCGTCGAGCACCTCGAGTTCGAAATCCGCTGGGCCTTTCAGGATTTCGCCGCGCACCGGCACGCGTCCCGCGATCTCGAACACGAGTCCGCCGAGCGTATCGACGTCTTCCTCGAGTTCCGCGCCCGGCGCGAAATCCTCGCCGATCGTCGCGCGCGCTTCCTCGAGGCTCGTGCGCGCGTCGGCGACGAAGCTGCCGCCCGGCTGCGCGAGGATCGTCGGCGTCTCCTCGTCGTGCTCGTCCTCGATGTCGCCGACGATCTGCTCGACGATGTCCTCCATCGAAACGAGGCCGTCGGTGCCGCCGTATTCGTCGATGACGAGCGCGAGATGCGTGCGCATCGCCTGCATCTTCACCAGAAGGTCGATGGCCGGCATCGACGCGGGGACGTAGAGCAGGTGGCGCACGATCTTCGTCGCGGACAGCGGTTCGCCGAGATTGATCGCGTCCGAGCCGATCTCGGCGGCGAGCCGCCGCTCGGTGAGATAGGCGACGAGGTCGCGGATGTGGACCATGCCGATCGGATCGTCGAGCGTGTCGTTGTAGACGACGAGGCGCGAATGCCCCGCGCCGGAAAATTCCTTCAGCAATTCGCCGAGCTCGATGTCCTTCTGCACCGAGACGATGTCGGCGCGCGGCACCATGACGTCGCCGATCCGGCGCTCCTTGAGCGACAGGATGTTCTGCAGCATCGTGCGCTCGGCCGGCGAGAACTCGGTCTGGCCGGGCTCGCTCTCCGCGAGCACTTCCGTAAGATCCGTGCGGAGCGAGCCCGATCCGCCGCGCAGCAGCGACTTGAAGCGCGCGAACCAGCCCTCGCCGTTGCGTTCTTCCCGTTCCTGCGAGGTGTAGCCGTCGGGCGCGCTCATGCGGTTTCCTCCGCGCGCGACGCGTAGGGATCCGGAAAGCCGAGCGCCTTGACCAGCCGGGTTTCGAGCGATTCCATCTTTTCCGCGTCCCGCTCGCTTTCGTGGTCGTAGCCGAGAAGATGCAGGACGCCGTGGATCACGAGATGCGAGAGATGGCCGTCGGCCCGCTTTCCTTCCGTTTCCGCCTCGCGCAGGAGCGTTTCGAGCGCGAGCGCGATATCGCCGAAGAAGCGCACGCCGTTCGCGCTCGTCTCCGCCGGGAAGGACAGCACGTTGGTCGGCTGGTCCTTGCCGCGGAACCGCCGGTTCAGTTCGCGGATTTTCGCGTCGTCCGCGAGCAGGATGCTGACTTCGCCTTCCGTCGCGCCCGCGCTCGCGAGCGCCGCCGCCGCCGCGCGATGGACGATGAGCTCCGCGCCGAGAATCCTGTTCCAGCCGTCGGCTTCGAGCGCGATGTCGATCGAAACACTCATGATCGCACATTCATGATCGGACATTCATGGCGTTTTCGGCTTCTTCTCCGCGGCGTCATACGCGCTGACGATGCGCGAGACGAGTTCGTGGCGCACGACGTCGCTCGCGTCGAACGCGATATGCGCGACATCGGCGAGCCCCGGCAGGACTCCGAGCGCCTCGACGAGCCCGGATTTCTGCCCGGAGGGAAGATCGATCTGCGACGGGTCGCCCGTCACCATCATGCGCGAATTCTCGCCGAGCCTCGTGAGAAACATCTTCATCTGCATCGACGTCGTGTTCTGCGCCTCATCGAGAATGACGGCGGCGTTCGCCAGCGTCCGCCCGCGCATGAAGGCGAGCGGCGCGATCTCGATGTCGCCCGACTGCAGCGCGCGCTCGAAGATGCCGCGGTCCATGAGGTCGAAGAACGCATCGTAAATCGGCCGGAGATAAGGATCGACCTTCTCGCGCATGTCGCCCGGCAGGAAGCCGAGCCGCTCGCCCGCTTCGACGGCGGGCCGCGAGAGCACGATGCGGTCGACCTCGCGCCGCTCGAAAAGATGCACCGCATGCGCGACCGCGAGCCACGTCTTGCCGGTGCCGGCCGGTCCCGTGCCGAACACGAGCGTGTTCTTCGCGAGCGCCCGCATATAGGCGTCCTGCCCCGCGGTGCGCGCGCGCACGAGCCGCTTGCGGAGCCGCATTTCGGCGAAGTGGCCGTGTCCCTCGCCGTGTCCCTGTCCGTGCGCATGCCCGTGCTCGGCGCGCGGCGCGTGCGTCACCTGCCGGATCGCGCCTTCGACGTCGCCGTTCGTGATCTCGTGGCCGCCCTTGATCTGCTTGTAGAGCGCGGCCAGCGCCCGGCGCGCCTGCTGGCAGGCTTCGGACTCGCCCTCGATCGTGACCTTGTTGCCGCGCTGGTCGCACACGACGCCGAGGCGTCGCTCGATCAGCACGAGGTTCTCCGCGTGCCGCCCGAACAGCACCGAGGCGAGCTTGTTGTCGTCGAATTCGATGGTGATTTCAGCGGGCTTCACGCGGCTTTCGGCCCAGGGTTTTTCGGCAAAGGCCTTCTGGCGGCTCGTTCCGGGATCGCGCAATCAGCTCACTCCCGCCGCGGACATCTCGCGCGGCTCCTGATGATAATTCGACGCGGGCGTCACGAGTTCCCCGAACAGGCTGTTCGCGCTGACATCCGTGATTCGCACGCGCTCGACCTTGCCGATGAGATGCGAAGGTCCCATGACCTGCACCGGCAACAGATACGGCGCGCGGCCCTGAATCTGGCCCTCGATCCGGCCGGGCTTCTCGAACAGCACGCCGAACGCGCGCCCGACCAGCGCGCGGTTGAACGCCTGCCGCTGCGCCTCCAGCAGATCCTGCAGGCGCCGCAGCCGCTCGGTCTTCACGTCTTCGGGAATCTGGCCGGCCATGTCGGCCGCGCCCGTGCCGGGACGCGGGCTGTATTTGAACGAGAAGGCGGAGGCGAACCGCACCCGGCGGATGAGGTCGAGCGTGTCCTCGAAATCTTCTTCCGTCTCGCCGGGGAAGCCGACGATGAAATCCGAGGAGAGCGCGATGTCGGGCCTTGCTTCGCGCATGCGCGCGACGATGTCGAAATATTCGTCGCGCCCGTGCTTGCGGTTCATCGCCTTCAGGATGCGGTCGGAGCCCGACTGCACGGGAAGATGCAGGAACGGCATCAGCTTCTTTAGATCGCGATGCGCGCGAATCAAGTCGTCGCTCATGTCGCGCGGATGGCTGGTCATGTAGCGGATGCGCTCGATGCCGCGCACTTCCGCGATGCGCTCGAACAGCTGCGCCAGCGACCACGGCATGTTGTCGGGGCCGTCGCCGTGATAGGCGTTCACGTTCTGGCCGATGAGCGTGACTTCCGCCACCCCCGCCGCCGCGAGATGCTCGACCTCGGCGACGATCTTCTGCACCGGGCGCGATAGCTCGTTGCCGCGCGTATAAGGCACGACGCAGAAGGTGCAGAACTTGTCGCAGCCTTCCTGCACGGTGACGAAGGCGGTGATGCCGCGGGCGCGGATGTTCCTGCGCGCGGGCGCGGCGAGATGATCGAACTTGTCCTCGACCGGAAACTCGGTGTCGACCGCCGCCGTGCCGCGCGCGACCAGCGAGGGCAGGCGGTGGATGTTCTGCGGGCCGACGACGAGATCGACATGCGGCGCGCGGCGGCGGATCTCTTCGCCCTCGGCCTGCGCCACGCAGCCCGCGACCGTCACCGTCATGCGGCGGCCGTCCTGCCCGGCGGCTTCCTTCATCAGGCGGTAGCGGCCGAGATCGGAATAGACCTTTTCGGTCGCCTTCTCGCGGATGTTGCAGGTGTTCAGCACCACGAGATCGGCGTCTTCCGGCCGGTCCGTCTCGACATAGCCCTCGCGCGCCATGGCGTCGGCCATGCGCTGCGAGTCGTAGACGTTCATCTGGCAGCCGAACGACTTGATGAATAGCTTGCGGGGTTCGCTCATCGCGCCTTTGTTGCCCGGCCCGGTCGCTCCTTGAGCGGCGGCCTTGGGCGAAATTCCGCTACAGGCGGTATTCTTACCGGGTTTCGCCCGCCAAGGAAACGGCCGCGGGGGATATCTCCAAGGCATTGTGATATATGGCGATTTCAGGCCGGGCCAGCCGCGCGGCGGCGGTCATGCGGCGCACCGACTGCTCGAGCGTCCGGGCGACATGCTTGCGGTCCATCTCCGGGGTGACCGCCATCGCCGGCCCGAAGGTGACGACCGCGTCGATGCCGCCCATCCTGAGCACCCGGCCGATATGGCCGGCAATATTGGTGTCGCCGAACCAGGCGGCGACCGGCCGGTGCTGGCGGCCCATCGGGAGGCCCTGCAACCTGGTGTAGGCGATCGAAACCGGCTGCAGATATCCCGTTTCGCCGGGGCCGACCGTCAGGCTCATCGCGCCCAAGAGCGCCGAGCGGAACGGCAGCACCCGGTTGCCGTCGCCGGTGGTGCCTTCGCCATAGAGCACGACCGGATCGCCGCCGGTGAGCCGCGCCGAAATCTCCTGATTGACGCTGCCGGTTTCCTGCCGCCGCGCGCGGTCGACGAAGACGGAGCGCTGCAGCTTCGCCAGGAGGCCGAACACCGGCCAGCTCGCGATCTCCTTCTTGGCGATGAACACGACGGGCGTCGTCGCGCTCAGGATCAGATGGTCGAGCCAGGAGGAATGATTGGCGACGAACAGAAGCGGGCGGTCTTTCGTCGGCGCGCCGCGCACTTCGACGCGCACGCCGAAGAGTTTCAGGCAGAGGCGGTGGTAGTGCATCGGAATCAGCCGCCGGCTCGGGAGCCCGAGCCGGATCGATATCCATTGCAGCGGAATGCCGATCAGGGTCGCGAGCACCAGAAGGGTCGCGATGAAGGTGGCGCGGATCATGGTCAGGATTTCTTGTCGTCGTCGAGCGGCAATGCGTAGAGTTCGAGCCGGTGGTCGACGAGCCTGAAGCCGAGGCGCCGCGCGACCTCGACCTGCAGCTTCTCGATTTCCTCCGAGCGGAACTCCACGACCTTGCCGGTGCGCAGATTGATGAGATGGTCGTGATGCTCGCCCGGCACCTGTTCGTAGCGCGCGCGGCCGTCGCGGAAATCGTGGCTCTCGATGATGCCGGCGTCCTCGAACAGGCGCACGGTGCGGTAGACGGTGGACATCGAGATCTTGTCGTCGATGGCGGAGGCGCGCTTGTACAGTTCTTCCACGTCCGGATGGTCGCGCGACGTGCCGAGCACGCGCGCGATCACGCGCCGCTGGCCCGTCATCCGCATGCCGCTCTTGATGCATGCTTCCTCGATGGAGGATGTCTTCGAAGCGCTCACGTCCGGATCCTCGTTGTCCTCGCCGATTTTAGTCCGCGCGAACGGTCGCGGCAACGCGCTGTCCATGGCGGTTGTTGGAGAATGGCCTGTGAGAGCCGCTCGGGCCGCTCATGGTTCGAGTTCTTCGGCATGAGGCGAATTCTCAAGCGGGCTCTAGACCAGCTCGCGCCGCAGCACGAGCGCGGAAACCGCGCCTTCCGGCCGCGGATAGTAGCCCGCGCGTTTGCCGACGGGGCGAAATCCCGCCTTCTCGTAAAGCCGCAAGGCGGGCGCGTTGTCCTCGCCCACTTCGAGAAAAATCCTGGCGATGCCGCGCGCCGCGGCGCGCGAAAGATGATGCGCAAGAAGCGCGCCCGCGACGCCGCGCCCGCGCGCCTTGGGATCGACCGCGACGCTCAAAATCTCGGCTTCGTCCGCGGCGCAGCGCGACATCAGGAAGCCGGCCGGCTGGCCGCGCCCGCCGTTCGCGCGCGCGAGATGCGCGATCACGGCCGGATCGGACAGGAGCCGCTCCATCTCCGCTTCGCTCCAGCCGGAGGGAAACGAGGCCGCGTGCAGCCGCGCGAGCGCGAGCGCGTCCCGGCTCCGCGCCTCCGAAATGGCGGCCGGCGGAGTCCGTCCGAACAGCCTCGCGAGGAAACCGTTCATCGCAGCGCGACGCGCCCCGCGGTCTGCGGCTGCGCGTCGGGAAGCTTGAGATACAGCGGCTTCGGGGAAGCCTGCGTCGGATCGGCGACGGACGCGATCCGCGCGACCCATTCGATGTCGGGCGCGGCGCGCTGGTCGACCAGCACCGGCTCCGGAATCTTCGCCGGCCAGTGCGCGGCGAGAACCGCGGCGCCGGTGCCGACGATCCGCACCGGGCCGAGCGCCACCGCGCGCACCGTCTCGCGCAGGCTCGCCGCGCGCGGCGTGACCAGCGTGCGGCCGCCCGCGCCGACCATCTGCACATAAAGGTTGCCGTGTTTCGCATCGACCGCGGCGACGACCGGGATCGCCTGGTCCTGCGTCATCAAGGGCGCGATGAAGGCCGCGAGCGTCGAAATTCCGATCACCGGCTTCTTCGTCACGAGCCCGAAGCCGCGCGCGGCCGAAAGCCCGACGCGCAGCCCCGTGAAGCTGCCGGGCCCGACGGTGACGGCGAAGCGGTCGATATGGTCGAACCGCGTGCCCGCCGTCTTCATCACGCCGTCGATGATCGGCAGCAGCAGTTCGGCGTGGCCGCGCCCGATCTCGCGCGAGTCGGCTGCGATCACCTCGTCGCTGATCGTGTCGAAAAGCGCGGCGGAGCAGGCGTCGAGCGCCGTATCGATCGCGAGGATGCGCATGCCGGCCCTGCCGGAGCTCAGACCGGCCGGACTTCGGTCACGTCCGGCACGAAGTGCCGCAGCAGGTTCTCGATGCCGTGCTTGAGCGTGGCGGTCGAGGACGGGCAGCCCGAGCAGGCGCCCTTCATGTTGAGGAACACGACGCCGTTGACGTAGCCGCGGAAGGTGATGTCGCCGCCGTCGTTCGCGACCGCCGGACGCACCCGCGTCTCGATCAGGTCCTTGATCGTCGCGACGATTTCCGCGTCGTTCTTGTCGAAGAACTCGTCTTCCGCGTCGGTATGCGTCGCGCCGCTCTCGTCGGTCGCGACCGTCGGCTCGTTGGAAAGGAAGTGCTCCATCACCGCGCCGAGGATCGCGGGCTTGAGGTGATTCCAGTCGCCGTCCGTCTTGGTGACGGCGATGAAGTCCTGGCCGAGCATCACGCCGCCGACATTCGCGATCGCGAACAGGCGCTGCGCCAGCGGCGAGCGCGCGGCGGATTCGGCGTCGCGCATCTCCAGCGTGCCGTTTTCCAGCACGGTGCGGCCGGGCAGGAATTTGAGCGTCGCGGGATTCGGCGTCGCTTCGGTCTGAATGAACATGGGAACTGCTCCCGTTGGGGCCGCTGGAACCAGGGCGGCGGCCCGATTGCGCTGTTTGCCGGTAATTTAGGGCTTCCGCGCCGCTTCCGGAAGGGCGGCGGAATTAACCTTTAAGAGAGGGCGTCGAGTTCTTCGTCGGAGAGGTTTCCCGGCACGATGGTGATCGGAATCGGGAACGTGCCGGCGCTGCCGCCCGCGAGCGACGTGACGAGCGGGCCGGGGCCTTCCTTGCCGGCGCCGGCGGCGAGCACGAGCACGGCGATGTCCTCGTCTTCCTCGATCAGCTTCTGCACCTCGTCGGCGGTGACGCCTTCGCGCACGATGCGTTCGGGCTCGATGCCCGCGAGGTTCTTCGCGCGCATCGCGAAGCCCTCGAGGCGCTTCTCCGCCTCCTCATGCGCTTCCTGCCGCATCAGGTCGCCGACGCCGAGCCACTGCTGGTTCGATTCGCCGATCGGCACGACCGCGAGCATCACCAGATTGGAATTCGTGCGCGCCGCGCGGCGGCTGCCGTAATAGACGGCGCGGTCGCATTCCGTCGTCTCGTCCACGACCACGAGGAAATTGCGCTGGTGGCCAGGTTCGAAGCTTTTGCGCGTGCTGCGGCTCATGCGATGATTCCGGTGGAGGGCGATGCTGCCATGCGAAGCGCGCCCGGCACAAGCGCGGAAATCACGCCTGCACGAAACCGACGATATCCCGCACCGATTTCATCGTTTCGGAAGCGATCGCGCGCGCGCGCGACGAGCCGTCCTTGAGAACGCTGTCGATATAGGCGGTGTCCTGCACGATCCGTTTCATTTCGGCGCCGATCGGCCCGAGCTTCTCGACCGAGAGTTCCGTCAGCGCTTCCTTGAAGCGCGAGAACTGCGCGCCGCCGAATTCGCCGAGCACTTCCAAAGGCGTCTTGCCTGCGAGCGCGGCATAGATGCCGACGAGGTTGTCGGCCTCCGGCCGCGCCTCGAGTTCCTTCACGTCGGAAGGCAGCGGGTGCGGATCGGTTTTCGCCTTGCGGAATTTCTGCGCGATGGTGTCGGCGTCGTCGGTGAGATTGATGCGCGAATAATCGGAAGGATCCGACTTCGACATTTTCTTGGTGCCGTCGCGCAGCGACATCACCCGCGTCGCCGGGCCCGCGATCAGGGGCTCGGGCAGCGGGAAGAACGTCTCGCCGAGATTGTTGGCGCGGATCGATTCCGCGTAATCGTTGTTGAACTTCTGCGCGATGTCGCGCGCGAGCTCGAGATGCTGCTTCTGGTCCTCGCCGACCGGCACATGCGTCGCGCGATACACCAGAAT
>Ga0153956_1002461_pt1 | contig 13560 bp, 13 predicted proteins | sample TSFL040MetaG_FD_104704 | JGI IMG/M metagenome (GOLD analysis project Ga0153956, IMG submission 104704) | Attine ant fungus gardens microbial communities from Florida, USA - TSFL040 MetaG | ecosystem: Host-associated > Fungi > Mycelium > Unclassified | place: USA: Florida, Wekiwa Springs... | reverse complement strand
TCCGCTCAAACCCTCGCCGACCTGCATCTCATCGCTTTCGCATGCATCATGCTCAAAAACGTCGCTAAACTCGCTGCAGGTTCCTAACAGCCTCTAGCCGCGGTAAACGAGCGTCGTAAGATGTCAGTTGAAAAGCGGGGTCTGACCTTGCTCGTCGCCTATCTGCTTGAGGGCATTCAACGTCGCCTTCCCCGATAGCTTGGACTAGGCGTAAGCTTCGGCATAGCCGAGAAACTCCGTCTGAACCGTCCGTTCCGAAGTCCATCGTGACGCCCCTTCCGGTCTGTCGCGATGGTCGCACGTGGTGAGCATGAGCCGTTTCTTGGCGCGCGAAATCCCGACGAAATATGCGGCGCGTTCCTCCTCAATCTTTCCCCAGAACGTCTCCTTCTCGACACCCATCACTAACACGGTGTGAAATTCAAGGCCCTTGCTCTTGTGGATCGACATGATCCTGACGGCGCGATCCGCCGAGAAGGCAGTCAGCGCCTCGGAGAGGTCGTTTCCATCCTCAAGCAGATCGGATATCCGGGCCACCGTGCCCTCGATCAACTGATCCAGCCTGTTGCCCTGCGCATAGTCCGGTGAGAAAGCCACAACAGCATCCCGACCGATCATATCGATGAGCTCCTGCACGAGTTTTGTCAGCGCATCGTGGTCGCCAGGGTTGAGCTGCCCTATCGCTATTTGCTGGCGAACGTCGGCAACAAAGCGGTCCCATCGAGAACGAGCACGGTATTCCTGCTCATCATCGAGACCTTCGCTGTAGACGACGGCTTCCAGCAACCGGCGAAACGCTTCCGGCTGCGCGCTGCCGCCGACCACGAGGAGAAAGTCAGTTATCAGCCTCACGACCGGTTCGGAGGCGAAATCCTGCGCCTGATCTTCCTCGCGGAACGGAATCTTTCGCTCTTGCAGAGCGGCACGCAGTTCTTGGCAATAGAGGTTCTGCTGCTTGCTGACGAGCACTGCGATCTCGGACGGCTCGATGGCATCCTTCTCTATCCAGCCGCTAATAGCGTCAGCGAGATATGAAGCTTCCTCGCTGGCATCCTTGAAGTGAAGAATTTCTATCTCGCCATCTTCACCCAGCAGCTCCGCATCGTCGAGCGCAGCGGGAGGATCCATGACGCGCACCATCGCATTTTGCATACGACGAAGCCGAGGGGCTGACCGAAAGTTCTGATAGAGATTTAGCGGTTCTGCCTCGAAGTCCACTGCGTAGGTCTCAAAGATGCCCTCCAGCGCTCCTGCCCAGCCCATGATCCTCTGCTTGGTGTCGCCCACTGCGATGAGCTTGGCACCAGAACCGAGGAAGCAGGCTGTGATCAGCGCGTACTGCTCTTTGGTGCAATCCTGGAACTCATCGAGAAAGACATGGCTGTAGGTCTGTCGGATGGCGTTCCTTGCGATATCACTGGACTCGACGATTGTTACCCCCAGCGGAACCATGTCCTGAAAGGTGATCGACTGCCTTTGGACCCGCGCCGGCCCGATACTATAGTCCGAATCGAGAGCATCCTGCCCGGTCAGCGCCAGTCGGAAGTGGTCAATGATGCGCTTGGCGAAGGCGTGGAACGTATGGCTGTCGAAACGCGCCGCCAGCTCGAGACCGCACCGCTTCCGAACTCTTGCCTTGAGGTTCTGGCTTGCGTCCACCTTGAACGAGATCGCTAAAATCCGCTTGGGATATCGACACCGGCCTGTGCGAAGGAGGAAGTCCGCCCGCTGCGCAAGCATTTCTGTCTTGCCAGCTCCCGGACCTGCGGTGAGCGCCAAGTTTCGATCAATTTCGGTCGCTGCGACGAGGGCATTCGGCTCGAGCTTGAGATTATCCGACGGCGTCCATCGATCAACGCGCATCATTCGGGCAATGCCTTCAGGTCTTCGCGGACGCGCTCTAGCAGGCGCTTGAGAACTTCGGGCAAGTCGTCTGCTATCTCTTTGTCCGTCAGGTTGGCCATCGCCTGAATGTGCCACACAGGCTTGCTACCGAGCTTGAAGCGCGTGTTGTAGGCATCGAAGTATTCGAGCTGTTCATCCGTGTACTGGTTGCCGACTACGTCATGCTTCTTGCCCAACACAGCCTTAAGGTCGTCCTCGTCTGGATCCTCAAGCTCGTCGTCCTCTACGCCATACGCGTTGGGATACGCCGTCATCATGAGGAAATCGAGATCAAGCGGCGAAGAGAAGAACACACCGTGCTCTTCCAGGCGCTCGAACCAACCGTCGTCGGCCAGCATCAGTCCCTGCTTATCATTCCAGTCGGGGATAGACTTCACCTGCGCGCCGTTGAATCCAGTCTTCTCCACGTCGCGATATGCCAGCAGTTGTCTCGCCGCATATTTGATTCTCCCCCATCCGCCTTGATACCGTGCGAGATCCAAGTCCAGCAGCGTGACATGGGGTATTCCGAGGCCGTGCAGAAGGCGCCAGAAGTGGTTTACGTGTCGGCCGCCTAGGGGCACGACCGATATTGAGGCATCGTCGGCGAGTATCCCCTCGGCAGCCAGGAGCCTCGGCAGGACGACCTCCTCACTGTCACCTTCACCCAGAACCACGAAGCGCGAGAAATAGAGTTCAGGAAAGGCTTGTACCGCCTCGCGAACGAATTTGTGGGCCTCCTCGTCTTCCGGCAACTCGATGCGCCTGACGACCGTGGTGCGGTTTTCATCAAGACGCATGTATCGAACGGATTCCGGCTGAACGCGCCGCATCAATGATGGGGAGTGCGTGGCGAGCATCGCCTGAGTATCCTGGCCACTAGCGAACTTTTCGAGCGTTCGGACGACGCGGCCCAGGTAGTGCGGCGAAAGACTGTTCTCCGGCTCCTCCACTGCGATCAGCGTGAAGACCGCGGGTCGCAGCTTGTCGATATTAAAAGCGTCCGCCAGTTTGCCACTGAGTACCTCGGCGCCGATCTGTTGCATGCCCAGCACGATCGACAAATAGAGGAGCGACTGTTGCCCGTCGCTGAGCCGAGAGAAATCGACCAATTGCTCGCCGTGGCCTGGCGTGAAGCCTACGCTCAAGTGGCGCAGAAGGTTTTCCAGTTCGCTCTGATCGAATGAAATCGCTGGGTCCGCGAAATAGTCGCCCTTATGCAGGTTGCCCCATTGCGCCGATAGCGTGTCCGTCATTCCCTCGATCGCGCTGTTCCCGGCAAGGGTCGCGCTGATCTCCTCAGTTAGATCGGAGATCTTATCGCGCTCCCCTGCCCAATCCGCGGAACGCAACGCACGCCCAAGCAGCGCATTCGCCGAGTAGGAGATATGATCCGCAGGGTCGCGGCGAGCGGGCAGGTAATGCACCTGAATGGCATTGCGATCGTGCTTTGCGACCCGGCCTTGCTCCAGGGGATTCCCGTCGCCGTCCACCTTCATGACGAAGGTGAAGGTCTCTTCGATGTCATCATCCTGGTCGAGCTTGGCATACAGCCGGAAGCGGACCTGCGCCGGCCCGTCAATCCCGGTCAACTGCATGTGGGCGAAATTACCAGGGACCGCAGGAGCTTCCTTGCCGTCCTTTCCCAACAGTTCGGGGAACTCAAAGTCGGCTTCAATCCAAAGTTCGCGGTCTGCCGGGCCTTCATCGGGCTTCTCGTCGTGCGGGACGTGAAAATCGGATTTCCTGACCCTGCGCTGCGCCGGATCAAGACTGAACAGTCTGGCCAGAGCTTGCAGAATCGCAGTTTTTCCGGTGCCATTGGGACCAAGCAGAAACGTGAGATCGTCCAGCTCGAGTTCTGTATGGCCCGCACAAAAAGACCTAAAGTTGCTCAGCCGCAAGCGCGCTAGCTTCATATTCCCCCCTTACATGTCTCGTCCGCAGGGTGCCGGTGAAGGTTGATCTTGGTTCGACAAGCGGCCACCACGGTTGCTTTCGCACAGTCGCGGTATATTGAGATGATTAGCCAGAATTTTTATTTCATTATTACAGAGCCAATTTATTCGCGTAGAATCTATAGCCGAGGTCGAAATTTGAACAATAGCCCATTTATCGCCCTAGAAACTGCGAAAACCTCTCAGCCAGACGATCTCGATCTGGATAGTCCTGAGCGCGTGTCGGAAACTTGATGAGCTGCCCTGCCATAGCCTTAAGTCCATATTCGAACATGGGCCCGTCATTCATCGAAAGCAGGGCGTCGCTTACATGGATTCGATAGTCTTGATCGATGCCGATCAGGTTTGCATCGAACGCCGCGTGATGGATTTTCGAAAGGGGAAGGCCGTTTTGGACGATCGGCTGTCCGAGCTCTTCGTCGTTGTCTGGCATGATATGGGCAGCGTCGAGCAGTCGCGCCTCCGGCAACCCGGTGATCGCGCATTTGCTGCCATAGGCGCTTAAGATTGCCTCGCGGAACGTCGCTTGATGAAGACGCTGCCGGACTAATCGCAAACCGTATCGTCGCTCCGGCGCATCTGGAATAGACCATTCCTTATTCGTTGTGGCTGGAGCGCCGAAGGCAAGGCGCACCTTCAATTCCGTTGCCGACCACTCGGCGACATAAGTGGGCCAAATGAATGTGTAACGTTGTGGGGCCACACCAAGGAAGTAGAGAATGGGTATTTGACCGTCTCGTGCCTCCCGCAGCCAGCGATTGTCGGCTGCGCCTGCATCCGTGCCCATGAATGCATAGTCTATGAGCTCATCCCCGCGCTCAATCTGAGTGTGAACCGTCCGTTGGTCGTCGTACCAGACGCGCGCGCCAGTTCGCGGATAGACGGTCCGGACGCTGAGCAAATGCTTCATGGATACCGGCTTGAAAATCCCTCGCTGAGGGTTGATCAACGGAATTCGCTGCCCGTCTACGAAGAACCCTGCCCGCAGTTCGTCCGCTGTGATTACACCGCCGGCGCTCACACGTTTGATATGCTCGACGGCAGCCAGCCGAATGCGCGTGTCGACCGGATCTTCACTCATCAAGTAGTCCGATCGGGAGCAAATGATCATCTATGAGTGCAGCATTCATCCCAGGTACCGATGCTCTCGATGCCAGGACAGAGCGTCGACCGACGGTATGGCATCCCTATATTTGGGCGCGCGAATAGGGGTCCCGTGAAGGTCATAGTAGTGCCTGCCGTTATCGAAGTCAGCCTTCAGACGGCTGCTGACCTCGAACCGGCCACCCGGCGAGACAGTCACGTACCCCAGATCGAAAAGCCGATGAATGTCAGTGCGTAGGAGCAAACCGTTCGAAGGCGCGTGCTCTCCCCCCGCCTCGAAAGCACGGATGTGGGCTGCGTCCAAAATAGGCAGAGTCTTTTCACCCGAGACAGCGCAACGACGTTCGTAGCTATCGGTGATGGTCAGCCGAAACGCGCCCTGGCCCAGTCGCGGCTTGATCAGCGTCGGCTTGCCGAAGCGCTCAGCCACGATCGGCTCCGTACTTCGAATCTCGGGAACCGAGCTCAATCGCTCTGCAACCGCGGACCATAAATATTGGCCGTCTCTTTCCTCCGTGCTAAATCCCTTGCCAGTCACAATGTTTGGCGACCAACTCTCCGGAACGGGCAGCCAGAGCTCCCTCGGCCAAAAGAACGGCTGTGTCAGGATTCGGCAGCCAATGACGGGATCCTGTCGATCGCCCAGGGCAATCGGTTCGCGGCGATAGCTCGCAATTCGCGCCCGCATTTCAGGACGACTGGAAACACCGTTCTTGAGGCCAAAGGCCTCCCAGGCAAGAGACAGCGGCGCGATTGACGCGTGACCGAAAATGCCGCCACCAGCGATGAAGTTGTTTGGCGCATGCAGCTTGAAGAGGAACAGCTCACCAGGCTGGAGCGCCCGAAACTGCGTGGTGCCGCTGGGCTGCCAGAAATTGACTTCGTCATGTGGAGCGGACGCGCTCAGCTGATCAAACCAGGATTTGTCCGTAACAGCGACGAAGAGCCGGACCATGGCCTAACCTCTCAGCTCCATGGCCAGCGCGGTAGTCTGCGAACCAACCGCTACGGAGCAAAATTTCCAGGTCGTCGCCCTCGCCCCATTCCGTTTCACTTCGGCGTCTCCTACGCGTCCCACTTCTCTCATGTCGCAAGTGCCCGCCCGAGATCTGACAGCAGCTTTTCGCGCCGGCCCTCCGAAAGTTTGGCCAGGTTGTCGACCTTCCAGCGCACCGCCGGCAGCTCCGCCGCTCCAGGCACTCCAAGCAAATCCCAGTCAGGTTCGCCGGCCTTGAAGGACAGGAGAAAACGCCGGTGCTCGGCAGGCATCCTGCCAACGACCTCGGCGACTAAAGCTTCACGGGCATCGTACAACGCCTCGAGGGTCACGGGCTCTTCCGTCATGCCGGCAAACCCCGCGTCAAACTCCTGCCGCAAGTCCTTGCGCGTCGGCGCCAAGACCTCGCCCATCGGCCTGTTGTGGCTCAGGATGTAGACAATGAACGCGCGCCGCAGCTCATCAGATATGCCCTCATTCGCAAGGAGATCCCTGACATCGAACAGATCACGCGGGTGCTGCCGATCCAAGGCGGCGACGATCTTCCCAGCATAGAGGTCCGGGAAGGACACGACAGGAACCTCGGCATAGCCGAAGAGCTCTTCCACTCGGTCGCAAACCGCTCGTGTTTCAGGAGAGTAGACGCAGCCACGAATGACGGGCGTCACCTCGATCTTGATTTGCACACCGTCGGCGGCAACCAGCACCTTTGTTGCGGCATCTTCGCTGTGCAACGGCACGACCTGCGTGCGGCTACGCGGTACATTCTCGCCTATCCGGACAGCAATCCGTCGTATGGCAGCGTCGATATTGCCGAGGGAGGTCGCACGATCTTCGACCGGCAGATAGGTCAGATCGATATCGACCGACAGACGTGGAAGGTCTCTAACGAAAAGATTGATGGCCGTGCCACCCTTCAATGCAAAGACGTTCTCCTCTGCAACGAGCGGAAGAACTCGAACAAGGAGGCTGACTTGCGCGCGATAGGCTTCAGACGCCGGCATCGAGTGTCTCCGGCACAGTGATCTGATACTTGCTGTCCAGCCGACCGCCGACCACGATCTGGCGCTTGCCACGACCAAGGTCGATACGTTTGAGATCGAGCCGGCCGAACCATGGATGGGCGTGCCGCTCGGCGAACCAGAGAAACAGCCGCTTCACCTTGACGCTGCGGCACGCTTCCAGCACGGCCTGAACCCTCTTCGGGCTTAGAGTGCGAACCGACTCCATTAGGACGTCCGCTTGATGGAAGGTCTCCCGGGACGGCAGCAGGTCGAGAAGCTCGCAAAATGCGCGCTCCGGCGCGGAGACATCAAGCTCCCACCCCCAGTGTCCCCATTCCAGGCGCGTCCTTCCAGGTGCGTCGGCATCAAAGAGCTTATCTGCCTTATGTTCGACGAACTGAGCGTCGGTCGGTATCCGCTCTACCCAGCCAGGCAGACTGCCATAGGCATACAGATGGATTTCTGGCTTGCCCGAAAAGCGGAGGTAGTGCGTCAGGCCTTGTAGCTCGAGGGCACTGCGGCCGCCGACGTGCACGGATTTGTCCAGAAGTCGCTGGAGCGAGATGATCACGCGTTGCCAGGCAATGACCTGTTCGACGTTACCGGTCGGCCTCTGATAGACACCGCGAACGACGCCTTCGAGCCAATTCTGCGCGACATATTTTTCTCGCCATTGCCGACGGTAGCCGTGCGCGTCCAGCCAAGCGGTATCGACCACTAGCCCCTCAGGGAGCAGGCGATGAAGCTGGTTTATCTTTTCGTTCTTTTGACCTACCATTAGTGGGGCAAAATATCACAATCTCGAACCCTCCCGCAAGTTCGAACTTGCGCATCCTTTACCTATCAATCGTAGGTAAAATTCTGCGATACCCAAACCTTCACCGCGCGAGAGGCTTACCCCAAGATGGGCGTGCCGGCCAGCGCTTCCGACACGCCCATCAATCCTCATGGGACAAGCATGCCCACATGCGGCTGGTCCATATGACGGCCAGCCTAGTGGGCCTCATGCGGGTTCGCCGCCACTCCCACCACCATGCTTGATCCGCCCCAAAGTGCGGCTTCTCCCATGGTCCCCGCGCTTATCGGGTCCGGGTCCCCATTTCGCGTTCAGGCGTCCGACGCCTCGGCAATCGGCCCGAGCGTGTCGATCTCAGCGATCTTCTGAAACTCGCCCAGATAATCCTCCTGATGGGTCGCCAGCCAGCGGACGACGCGGCTGTTCGCAAGGAGCTTGGCGATATATCCGCGCGCAACTGTCAGATGCAGGTTGTCGACCCCGTAGGTCTCTTCAACCGATTCCACCTGGGTCTGAAGAGCCGCCAGCTCTCGTTCCATGCGCGCCATCTGCTGACCGGAAGGGGTGGGAACGGCTGCGCCTTTCCCCTTTTTGGCAGCGACGAGTTGACTATCGGGCGTGGCCGCGCGGATCGCACGTGCGAACATGATCGAGAAATTGTTCTGACCGATCATTAGATCGGCGGCTTCGATCTGCCTAACGGCCGACATCTGACGCAAAATGTCGAACACCTTCATCGAGCAAGGTGTATCTTTCAGCATCTCGGCCGCTTCGGGGCTGATCCCCTCCAGCAATTTGAAACGCCGCAAAACGGACTCGACCTGAAGATTCAAGGCATCCGCAATATCATTAGCCGAGACTCCACGCTCCATGGCGCGCACGATCATTCGGTGCTCCTGGATTGGCGGAATGCGATTGACGCGCTTGTTGTAGGTATAGGTGTCATCGTCGGTGGCGAGCAGGCACTCGACTTCTGTGATGCCAAGTTCCTTGAGCGCCTCTAACCGCAGATGGCCATCGAGGAGGAACCATGTCCCTTCCTTCTTGGGGTCCGCCAAGACGACAGGCGCTTCGATCAGACCGATGGCCTTAATGGAACTCAGAACCTGCGAATAGGATCGGCTCTCTCTGGCACCGTCCGGGAGGCTCTTGAGCGGCATGATCGAAGCAATCGGAATCGTCAGGAAGTCCTGACCGAAAGCCAGGTGGATATGGCCATCGTCCCGGCTTTTTGATCCATCAGCCATGGTCGCCCCCTGAGACTCGGACGGAGAGTGCCCGAGGCATGGTTGCCAGCCCCTCCGCCCGCAGCAAATTGACGAAGCCATCGTTGACAAGCAGGTCCTTCAGCGCCTCAACGATGAACAGCAGCCGCGTCTGAGTGAAATCAGATTTCTTGACCAAGAGGCGCTGCTTCTCGGCCTCGCGCTGATAAATCTCCATGAGATCGGCAGCCGTCAGCCGTCGACTATTGGTCTTCCTGCCCAGGCGCCCGGTCGGCAGCAACCCCTTGCGTTGGCTCCGCATGCGCATGTCGAGCATGCGCCGGACAGCGGCGAGCTTCTTGCCTCTCAGCTTGCCGGTTTCATAGGCGTCGAGGAGCAGGTTCTGCGCCTCCTCCGTCTCCGCCTTGGAAATCTCCATCGCCAAAGTAATCGGAATGAGCCCGGTCTCGACCGCAGCCACCAGACGCTCCTCGCCGCGTTCGAGAAGCGATGCGATCATGTTGACCCAGGACGCCCCGACACCAATCTTTTCACCGATAGCACCGTCGCTATACCCGCGTGACCGCAGGGCGCCGATTTCCCGCATGATGTCGATGGGACGAGGTGTGCGACGGGCGATATTCTCGACCAGACTCATCACAAGACATTCGTTCTCGCTGGCTTCGATCACCACAGCGGGGATCTCGGTCTGGCCGAGCATCTGGAAAGCTTCCAGCCGCCCTTCCCCGCAGACCAGATCATATCTCGGACCACCGGCTCCTTCACGGCGGCTCACCGTGATCGGCCGCTTTAAGCCGATGGCTTCGATGTTGTTCACGATCTCCCGATGCTGACGCTTGTTGCGCGCGCGTGGGTTCAAGACCGTGATCCGGGAAATCGGGATCATTTCAATTCGATTGGGGCGAACGGCAGGCATTAAGCGGCCTCCGAAAAGGGAACGGGTGTTGCGATGTCATAGAGAAGATCGAGGTCGTCGAAGCGATAGGCGTCGAGCCTCAGAGCATTGTCCTCCATCAGCCGAAGCTTCTCGGAGAGCATGTCGATGCGCGGAAATAGGTAGTAGTCGAGTGGCGCGCGGTTGGCGCGGTCCATGCGCACGACGATAGTGATATCGGGCGCGAGCGACGTGTCGAAGCGCAATTTCCAGCGCAAAAGCCCGGTCGAGGTCTCGAAGCATCGAGCCACCACCACCGAAAGGTTGAACTCGCCATTGACGATTACCCGATCGGTTTGGAGATCCTGCCAGGCATCGCTACCTGTCGCATGCAAACCATCGAGCACGTCCCGGAGAATTTCAGGGTGGAGTTTGCGCAGATCGCGATTGATCTCGATATAGCGATAGTCCCGATCTGGCGTGAAACCGACCAGGCTGTAAGCTCTGAGCAGGCTGCCGAAACGAGAGCTATAGGCACTGCTGGACGGCAACTCGTCGCATTCGTCAATGACGATACCCGAAAGCAGCCCCTGCTTCTGATACAACTCCCGCAGAGCCTGCAACATTTCTTCGTCGCTTAGGCGAAACGACCGCGCATTGATGATGGTTCTGGCTGCTTCGAATAGTTCGCGCTCAACGATGGCGTCGAATACATCCTTAGCCCTGATCCATTTTTCTGGGGTGTTGCGGACCCGCTTTTTCTTCAGCTTGAACGAGCGGCGGTTCCAGACATTGTCGCCGGCATATTTCTCATTGATCAGAAGTTGATGGATCGTCCCCCGGGTCCAAGGGCGACCAAGATCGGTCACGAAACCGCGCGCATTGAGGTCGGCGGCAATCTGGTTCTCGTTACGTCCAGCGTAGACGAACGCTTGATAGATCTCTCGAACCAGATTGACCTCATCGTCAGGCCCGAGCGTGAGGATCACGCGGTCGGTCTGGATGCTCTTTTGCTCACCGCGCTCGAGGCATCCCTTGATCGTGCCGTGTTCGTCGATGAGTGTTCGCCGCAGGCCGAAACCCGCTGGACCGCCCTGCCGATACCCTTTTTCGATCAGACGTCCCTGACCGGCGAAAACCTTGACTGAGAGTTCGCGGCTGTATTCCCCGGCCATCGCGCTCTTCACGCCCTTGATGATAGCCGCGATCGGGCTACCGTCGTTCTCGAACTGCTCGGCACAGTATTGGACACGCACGCCTGCGCGCTTGCAGATGTATTCGTAGTACGCGCTCTCATCCGTATCCTGAAAGCGGCCCCAGCGGCTCACGTCATAGACGAGGATCATCTCGAAGTCGGCCCGGCCTTCCGTAACATCGGCGATCAGGCGCTTGAATGCATCACGGCCATCAACGCTCAGCCCGCTTTTCCCTTCATCGGCATAGGTCCTGACGATTTCGATCCTACGCGCTTCAGCATAGTGCCGGATCGCATCGGCTTGGTTTTCCGTCGAGTATTTCTGATGATCTGTCGACATGCGGACGTACTCGGCAGCCCGAACAGGACGTTCCGGCTGCTGTGATCGATCATCATCGTTGAGTTTCCGGCTCGTCAAAATTCGCCCTCTCCAATCCCCGACTGCGGTGGTCCGGGCGACCAACCGCCGCAGCGCATGACGGGCTTCTGCCGCCAATCCGCACTGAGACCAGTCTAACTGCGGAGGAAACGGAAGATGTTGCCGAAAAAGGGCAGGAAATTACCCCTATGGACGGGTGTTCTTGGTGGCCATGAGGCCTACGCCAGGACCATTGCCGAATTGTTGCGCAAGGAGCATGGGGACAGCCATCGCGCGGTGAAGCAGCTCATGCAGCAGACTGCCGCCAGCGAGAGAACCGTCAAGCATTGGCTTGCGGCACAACACGGCCCAGACACCGTATATTTTCTGCGCCTTTTGGTTTCATCGTCCGTCATCCGAGCCTTCGTTCTCGGCTTGATGGAGGGGCCCGCAGCGAATGCTCAGGCTCATCGGATCGATCGCTTTTCGCTCTCGGCAACCAGAGAAGCCTACGCCGCCGGCGAGGCCGTTGGCGGCGGACCAGCAACGAGTGGCCGGAAAAATGACCCTGAACGTGTCCCTAAACATGACCCTTTAAATGTCCCTGATCCCGTAGAACTCAACGAGCGGCAGCGCTGGTTTCTGGACCGAGTCGTGGAAGGCCGTTGCGGTGCCAACGAGATCTCGGCGGTATGGGGGGTAAGCTTGAAAACCGCGCGTCGAGATATCGCTGCCCTTCAGAAGGTGCGGCTCATCGAATATGTCGGGTCGCGGAGGAAAGGGCGATATCGGCGAATACACGACGGATGGGGTTAGTCGCTACGTGCTGAAGCGCAACCGCTCCCACATAACCGGCCAGTTACTGCGACTTATCAGCAGGTCGCCGCTTCAAACGAAATTGTGGAGGTACGAGCGTGCATGCCGCCCCGGCATGCACAGCACGGAGAAATCATATGCACTTGTCTGGTCTTTCAACACGTTATGTCCGCACTGACGAAGCTGCGCTCTTCCTTGGATTGTCGCCACGGACGCTCGAAAAGCATCGCACCTACGGAACCGGACCAACCTACCGAAAACTTGGCGGCCGCGTGGTCTACGCGCTCGAAGATCTGAAGGCTTGGGCAGACTTAGGTACGACGACATCAACGTCCGATCCAAACAGCCGAACGATACGCCCCGCCGCACGCCGAGCAGGCGAGCTTCGCCGCAAGGCATAGCCGTGCCGATCGCACTCGCGGACGCTCGCAAGGGTCCGCAAGCCATAGGGCGGCTGCGTGCTGCGCCTCCATTTGTGCAACAGGTCGTTGCATAATTTATCATTCTACCCTGGAGATATTGTGTCTGGTCCTGCTTATCTGACCTGCGAAGAGGTCGTCGAACGCTATCGTAACAAGGTCAGCGACGGCACATTGCGAAACTGGCGATGGAAGAGGATCGGGCCGTCATATATCAAGATCGGCAAAGCGGTCTTATATCCTACAGACGAGCTCGATCGATGGGATCGGTCAAACTTGACTCCGTGCAAGCAGATATCGTTAGCATCTGCCACCACAGATCAATCTGAGGCCGAAACCAACTAAGATGGGGGCTGGCTTCCGAAACGTGACGACTACGGTCAGCAGGCCTATCGGAGGTCAGCCCTTGTTCGTGCCGTGGCAATGGGCCAAGAAAGTCATGCGTCAGCGTGTAATTCCGGGCCCTTGCGGGACCGGCCGGTGCGTACAGGAATTTCGATTAATCGAGGCGAATTACATACCCCAATTAACGGCTCCACCCCCACCGGGTCTATCTTTAACAGATTGATTAATATAATGATTTTTGAATACTACGATAGATCCACAATCATCCATCTGGCGATCCAACGCCGTCACAGGCGGATATCCAGATGACGAAATCCATCGTCGACATCGCCGCGCCGCTCGGCATTTCCGTGCACGACCACATCATCGTCGGCAAGAACGGCCATGCCAGCCTGAAGGGCATGAAGCTGATGTGATTCGCGTTGCGCGCTAGAGCCTTTACGCTTTTGATGGAAACATGATCTGTCATTGCCGGACTTGACCCGGCAATCCATCTTCTTGAAGCGACTCTTTCTAGATGGATGCGCGGGTCATAAGGGCGTTTACGCCCGTCTTCGACGGGCTATGCCCGCGCATGACAATTC
>Ga0153956_1002460_pt1 | contig 13563 bp, 13 predicted proteins | sample TSFL040MetaG_FD_104704 | JGI IMG/M metagenome (GOLD analysis project Ga0153956, IMG submission 104704) | Attine ant fungus gardens microbial communities from Florida, USA - TSFL040 MetaG | ecosystem: Host-associated > Fungi > Mycelium > Unclassified | place: USA: Florida, Wekiwa Springs... | reverse complement strand
GTCGACTTCAAGATGGAATGCGGCCGTCTCTATGAAAACGAGATGATGCGCATCGTCGTCGCCGACGAGATTTCGCCGGATTCGTGCCGGCTGTGGGACATCAAGTCGAACGAGAAGATGGACAAGGACCGCTTCCGTCGCGATCTCGGCGGCCTGCTCGAGGCCTATACCGAAGTCGCCAAGCGTCTCGGCATCCTGATCGACAACGAGCGTCCGGCAGGCTCCGGCCCGGTGCTGGTGAAGAGCTGATTTCTGACACGTCATTCCGGGACGCACGCCTCTGACGCGCGGACCCGGAATCCAGATGTTATTTGACGAGATTCCGGATCGAACCGCTGCGCGGTCCGTCCGGAATGACGAGGACAAGATGAAGGCGCGCGTTACGGTTACGCTGAAGAACGGCATTCTTGATCCGCAGGGCAAGGCCATCGAGGGGGCGTTGAAATCGCTCGGCGTCGATGGCATCGCCAGCGTGCGGCAAGGCAAGGTGTTCGATATCGAGGTCGCGGGCGGCGATGCGGCCAAGGCCGAGGCAGCCCTCAAGGCCGCCGCCGACAAGCTGCTCGCCAATACGGTGATCGAGAATTATCGGGTCGAGGTTCTGGGTTAAGCGACCGATGAAATCAGCCGTCCTCGTATTCCCCGGCATCAATCGCGAGCGCGACATGGCGCGCACGCTGAAGTTGGTGTCGGGCCATGAACCCACCATGGTGTGGCATGCCGAGACTGAATTGCCGAAGGGCACCGATCTCGTCGTTATTCCCGGCGGCTTCTCCTATGGCGACTACCTGCGTTGCGGCGCGATTGCCGCGCGCTCACCGGTGATGGACGCGGTGCGCGCCTACGCGGCCCAGGGCGGCCTCGTGCTCGGTGTCTGCAACGGCTTCCAGATCCTGTGCGAGAGCGGCCTGTTGCCCGGCATCCTGATGCGCAATGCGCGGCTGCAGTTTGTCTGCCGCGACGTGCATCTGCGCGTCGAGCGCTCCGATACGCCGTTCACGCGCGGCTACAATGCGGGGCAGGTGATCCGCGTGCCGGTGGCGCATGGCGAGGGCAACTACGCGGCGGACGCCGAAACGCTGAAGCGTCTCGAAGGCGATGGCCGCGTGCTCTATCGTTATTGCTCGGCCGATGGCGACGTCGGCGACCTGCATAATTTCAACGGCGCGGCGGCGTCCATTGCGGGCATCGTCAGCGAGAAGGGCAACGTGCTCGGCATGATGCCGCATCCCGAGAACCACGTCGAAGACGTGATGGGCTGCACCGATGGCCGCGGCCTGTTCGCAGGCTTGGCCGCGCATCTGGAACGCGCGGCGTAAGCTTCAAACCCGCCGCGTGATGAGCGGCGGGTTCTTCGCATTTCAGATCAGGCCGAACGCAGCATGGCGAGGAAGCCGCTGACGTCGTTGCGCAGCCGCACGCTTTCCTCGGTCAGCGCCTGCGCTGAGGCGTGAACGCCGCTCGCGGCCACGCCAGTGTCTTCCGCACCCTTGCTCATCTTTTCGATGTTCGCAGCCGCGTCGGACGAGGCTTCCGCCGCGAGGTGGATGTTGCGGGCGATCTCGCGCGTGGCGGCTTCCTGCTGATCGACTGCCTCGAAAATCGCGTTGGCGATGGTCGAGATATGCGTGATGGTTTCGCCGATGCCGCTGATCGCGGTGACGGTCTCGCCCGTGGTGGCCTGCATGCCGGTGATCTGTGCGCCGATTTCGTCGGTCGCCTTGGCGGTCTGCGCCGCCAGCGCCTTGACCTCCTGCGCGACGACGGCGAAGCCCTTGCCGGCTTCGCCCGCGCGGGCGGCCTCGATCGTGGCGTTGAGCGCGAGCAGGTTGGTCTGCGCGGCGATGGCGTTGATGATCTTGATGACGTCGCCGATCCGGCTTGCGGATTCGGTCAGTCCCGCCACCTGGCTGTTGGCCGTTTCCGCTTGGGAGACGGCGTCCTTGGCGACCTTCAGCGATTCCTGCACCTGACGGGAGATTTCGGTGACGGAGGAGCCCATTTCCTCGGTGCCCGCCGCGACCGACTGCACGTTGGCGGATGCCTGGCCGGATGTCGCCGCGACGGACTGCGTCTGCGTCTGGGCCGCGCCTGCGGCGTTCTTGAGCGTGTCGGCGGAGGTGCGCAGGTCTTCGGCCATGGTTCCGACGCGGTCGGCGATCTGGGCGATGGTCTGCTCGAATTGCGTGGCGAGACGTTCAAGCGCCTCGCGCTTCTCGCGCTTTCCGGCATCGAGATAGACCGAAATGGCGAAGTCCATGTCGAGCATCGCGGCGCTGGTGACGGCGTCGATCATCGCCGCCTTGCGCTCGGCCTGCGCCTTGCCGCCGAAGCGGGCTGTGAAGGTGGCTTCGATATGGGCGATCAGGCCGCTGATGATGTGCTTGTAGCCTGCGATGTACCAGCGCGGCTCCAGCCCGAGACGATGGTGCGTTTCGCCGATCCGCGTCACTGACTGCACGTATTGCCCGTCGAATTTCGCCCCGAGGATCACCTCCCAATGCGCGATCTGCGCGGCCTTGGCGTGAGCGATGATCGCGGGCGTCGGCAGCAGCGCGCGCATTTCCGCGAATTGCGTGATCGACTTGTAGAAGTCGTCGAGGATGCCGGACAAAGCGGGCAGGACGGACGGGCGGATTTCGGCGAGAAGGGCACGGGCGCGGTCGTCGAGGCCACTGAACGCAAGGCGCGTGGCGAGAGTGTCGTGAGATGTCATGATCCGGTGAATACCTGCCGCGCCCGAATTCGGTAGTCCTTCCGGCAGCGCAGGGCCCGGAGGGCGAAAGTGGTTCGCCAAGGGCCCCGACCGAGGTATGCCGCTGACATTGCAACACTATTGCGGTATGGTTAATGAGCCCTAAATGAGCTTCGGCAGCGGCTGCCGGGACTTCGCAGGGCTGTCCCCAGTTTTGACCCGAGGGGTGCGCCTGGACTGCGGAAAGCCCTTTCCGCGCCATGCCGTTCTCCGTAAACAAGGGCATCCTTCAGCCCGCGAGTGCCTGATTTGACCTCCAAAGAGCCTGCCATCACGCCCGACCTGATCGCCTCCCACGGCCTCAAGCCGGACGAGTACGAACGCATTCTCAAGCTGATCGGGCGCACGCCGACCTTCACCGAACTCGGCATCTTCTCGGCGATGTGGAACGAGCACTGTTCGTACAAATCCTCGCGCATCCATCTGCGCGGCCTGCCGACCAAGGCGCCGTGGGTGATCCAGGGGCCGGGCGAGAACGCGGGCGTCATCGACATCGGTGATGGGCTCGCCGTGGTCTTCAAGATGGAGAGCCACAACCACCCGAGCTACATCGAGCCGTATCAGGGCGCGACCACCGGCGTCGGCGGCATTCTGCGCGACGTGTTCACCATGGGCGCGCGGCCGATCGCCTGCCTCAATGCGCTGTCGTTCGGCGCGCCCGAGCATCCCAAGACGCGGCATCTCGTCTCCGGCGTGGTGGCGGGCGTCGGCGGCTACGGCAACTCGTTCGGCGTGCCGACGGTCGGCGGCCAGATGCGTTTCCACACCCGCTACGACGGCAACAACCTCGTCAACGCGATGGCGGTGGGCCTCGCGGAGGCCGACAAGATTTTCTATGCGGCCGCATCCGGCGTGAACATGCCGATCGTCTATCTCGGCTCCAAGACCGGCCGTGACGGCATCCACGGTGCGACCATGGCGTCCGCCGAGTTCGACGATGCGAGCGACGAGAAGCGTCCGACCGTGCAGGTCGGCGACCCGTTCGCGGAGAAGCTGCTGCTGGAGGCCTGCCTTGAAATCATGGAAGCGGGTTGCGTGATCGCGATCCAGGACATGGGTGCTGCGGGCCTCACATGCTCCGCCGTCGAGATGGGCGCCAAGGGCGATCTCGGCGTCGATCTCGATCTCGACAGTGTGCCGACTCGCGAGACCGGCATGAGCGCCTACGAGATGATGCTCTCGGAAAGCCAGGAGCGCATGCTCATGGTGCTCAAGCCCGAGAAGGAAAAGGAAGCCGAGGCGATCTTCAGGAAGTGGGGCCTCGACTTCGCCATCGTTGGGTACACCACGCCGTCGCAGCGTTTCGTCGTCAAGCACGGTGGCAACGTGATGGCTGACCTGCCGATCAAGGAACTGGAATCGGCAGCGCCGCTCTACGATCGTCCGCATGTTCCGAGCGAGCCGCTGCCGGTGATCCACGCGCGCGACGTCAAGGCGCCGCTGCCGGTGATGGATGCGTTGGTGAAGCTGATCGCGACGCCGGAACTGTGCTCGAAACGCTGGGTCTGGGAGCAGTATGATCACGTCATCGGCGGCAACACCGTGCAGCGTCCGGGCGGCGATGCCGCCGTTGTGCGCGTGCTCGAAGGTCCGAAGGCGCTCGCGCTCACCGTCGACGTGACGCCGCGCTATTGCGAGGCCGATCCGGTGGAGGGCGGCAAGCAGGCGGTGGCGGAAGCCTGGCGCAACATCACGGCGGTGGGCGGCAAGCCGCTCGCGATCACCGACAATCTCAATTTCGGCAATCCGGAGCGGCCCGAGATCATGGGCCAGCTTGTCGGCTGCCTGAAGGGCATTGCGGAAGCCTGCATCGCGCTCGACTTCCCGATCGTGTCCGGCAATGTCTCGCTCTACAATGAGACCAACGGCCGCGGCATTCTGCCGACGCCGTCCATCGGCGGCGTCGGGCTGCTCGACGATTTCCAGAAGTCGGCGACGCTGGCGTTCAAGGCCGAAGGTGAAGCGATCCTGCTGATTGGCGACACGCAGGGCTGGCTCGGCCAGTCGGTCTATCTGCGCGATATCTGCGGCCGGGAAGAGGGCGCGCCGCCGCCGGTCGATCTCGCAACCGAGAAGCGCAATGGCGACGTGGTGCGCGGCATGATCAAGAGCGGCACCGCGACGGCTGTGCACGATGTCTCCGACGGCGGTCTTCTGGTCGCGCTTGCGGAGATGGCGATGGCGGGTGGCATCGGCGCGATGCTGGATGCAGCACCCGAGCAGACGCTGCCGCATGCGTGGTGGTTCGGCGAGGATCAGGCGCGCTACATCGTCACCGTGCCGGTCGATCATCTCCTCACCGTGATGAGCAAGCTCAAGGCGGTTGGCGTGCCGTGCGCCGGGATCGGCAAGACCGGTGGCGATGCGATCGCGATCGAGGACGAAACGCCTGTCGCGATCTCAACGTTCAAGGAAGGTTTTGAGAACTGGCTGCCGAACTACATGGCGGGTCACGACTGACGCCTGCCTAAAGCACCCGTTTCGCGCCCGGCAGGCTGCGCAGCGCCAGCGTCGCGAGCCAGCTCACGCCGAGCCCGAAGACGAGCGACAGGCTTGCCTTGCCGAAGGCGTTAATGTCTCTGCCGAGCAGCCAGTGCTGAATCCACAGCACCGGCAGATAATGGATCAGGAAAATCCCGTAGGCGGATGACTGCATGGCGTCGAGCAGCGGCGCGCGGGATTGCTCCCTGCGCATGAACCAGGCGAGCACCGCGAAGGTCATCGCTGCGCTGAACAGCGGAAACGCGACCGCGTAGGCGACTTCCCACCATTGCGGCAGCATGTTCGGATCGGGAAGGATGCCGCGCCGGTAATAGACCAGCGCCACGATCACGCCATAAGCGGCCAGTGCCGCGAAGGCCCAGCGGCCCCATTGCCGCGCCAGCGCGTTGCCTTCGCCCAGCAATCCACGTTCGGAATTTGCGTAGCCGATTCCGGCACCGAACATGAAACATGCGGCGTAGAGCAGGATGCGACTCGTCTGCACCGACAGCGGTCCGAACTCGAACCATGTGCTGGGACCGAAATAGAGCCGCATCGGCACATAGGCCAGCGTCGTCACCGTCGCAAACGCGATGAAGAACACCAGCGGCCGCGCATGACCGGCGAGTGATAGCCGGTTAATCGAAGTGGGGGCTTCGGGTGCGATCCGGTAGATCATCGCGGAGAGCACGTCTAACGACAGCAACACCCAGATGAACCAGACCGGCCCGCTCGGCCATGGTCCGATTGTAACGGTCTTCCACCAGAAGGCCGCGAAGCTGAGATGATCGGGCCGGCGCAATTCGAGCGCATAATAGGCCAGCGGCATCAGCGACAGGGCGACGACGGCAAACGGCAAGGCCAGCCGCAATGCCCGGTCGTCGAGAAATTGCCCGGTCGTCTTGCGGCGCAGGCTCGGCCACACGAACAGCCCGGACAGGAAGAAGAACGCCGCCATGAAGAAACTGTCGTTGGCGAGCACGATGCCGTCGAAGCCGAGCCAGGTCTGCGCGTCGGCGTGTCCGTAATAAGTGTAGGGGATGATGGCGTGGTGAATGACCACGAGCACCGTCAGGGCGGTGCGGACGTGATCGAGGGCGATATTTCGTCCGGACATGGCTCCGGATAGCAGCGCGCGGAGTTCCCGGCAATTCCGGCGCGGACCATTTGGCGGGAATCCGGAGGGATAAATTGCGACGATTGCCCTCGTGACGGGACAGCCTATCGGCGTTAGAATCGCCTATATATGGTGGACAATAGCCTGCGGGCTGAAGACAGGAGACCCTGGAATGCCCATGGACGCGCGGGATATCGAGAGCATGATCAAGGCGGCGATTCCCGATGCCACGGTCACGATCCAAGACCTTGCTGGTGACGGCGACCACTATGCCGCGACCGTGATTGCGGAATCATTCCGCGGCAAGTCTCGCGTGCAGCAGCACCAGATCGTCTATCAATCGCTGAAGGGCCAGATGGGCGGCGTGCTGCATGCGCTGGCGCTGCAGACCGGCGTGCCGGAATAACGCGCTGAAAGCGGGCTCGACGTCATGAGCGCGACGCGGTCGTTTCTGCGGCAGAAAAGTCCGCACGGTCATCGCGTGACCTATGTCGAACTGTTCTTCGATCTCGTCTTCGTGTTCGCGATCACCCAGATCTCGCACACGCTGCTCGCGCATTTCACCCCGCTCGGCATCCTGCAGGTCCTGATCCTGTTCTTCGCCGTGTGGTGGGTGTGGATTTACACATCCTGGATCACCAACTGGCTTGATCCCGAACGAACGCCGACGCGGCTGATGCTGTTCGGAATGATGATCGCGGGCCTGCTGCTGTCGACCTCGATTCCGAAAGCGTTCGAGAGCAGGGGGCTTGCCTTCGCGCTGGCCTTTGTCGCGATGCAGGTCGGCCGGTCGGCCTTCGCCTTCTTCGCGGTTCCGAAATCGCAGCCCCGCTGGCGCATGAACCTGTTGCGCATCACCTGCTGGCTCGCCTGCAGCGGCGTGTTCTGGATCGCGGGTGGCCTTGCCGAAGGTTCGATGCGCCCGGTGCTGTGGAGCCTGGCGCTGGCGATCGAATATGCAGGCCCGGCGATGCGGTTTCGCACGCCGGGGCTCGGCGCGTCATCCTTTCAGGATTGGGATGTCGAGGGCGGCCACATGGCGGAGCGCTGCGCGTCCTTCATCATCATCGCGCTCGGCGAATCCATCGTGGTGACCGGTGCGACCTTTTCCGAGATTGAATGGTCGGCAGTGACGATCGCGGCCTTCATGGCGAGCCTGATCGGCAGCATCGCGATGTGGTGGGTTTATTTCCATCTCGGCGTGGAAGCGGGCGCGAAAGAGATCACAAGCTCCGAGCACAGCGGCCGGTTCGCGCGCATCGCCTACACCTACCTGCATCTGCCGATCGTGCTCGGCATCGTGGTGTCGGCGGTCGGCGACGAGGTGCTGCTGGCGCATCCTCGGGGGCACTTGGATGCGCGGGCCGCGCTGAGCATCATCGGCGGGCCGTTGCTGTTCCTGCTCGGCACGCTGCTGTTCAAGCACGTTATTCGCGGCATCTATCAATTGTCGCATCTGGCCGGAATGGCGCTGTTGCTCGCTCTGTTTCCGGTCGCACCGTATCTCACGCCGCTCACATTGGCGGCGCTGGTCACTCTGGTCCTGCTCGTCGTGGGCTTCTGGGAAGCGATCTCGCTCGGCGCCGCGGATCGCGCGGAAGCCTAACCCGCGCGCAGCGCGTGGACCGAGAACATTTCCCGCGTATCGGTCCAGACCTTGTCCGGCGTCCATCCGGCGCGTTGCGCCAGTTCCTGAAAGCGGGCGACGCTGTATTTGTAGCTTGACTCGGTGTGGATGCTTTCATTGCTCCCGAACGAAAAGGTGCGGCCGAGCATGCGGACGGCGTGCGCTTTGCGGCTGATCAGGTGCATCTCGATCCGGTGCAGATGGTGATTGTACAGTGCGCGATGATCGAAGGTCGCCGGATCGAAATCGGCGCCCAGTTCGCGATTCATCCGCGCCAGCACGTTGAGATTGAATTTCGCGGTGATACCGGCTGAATCGTTGTAGGCGGCTTGCAGCGTGCTCTCGTCTTTCTCCAGATCGATGCCGATGATCATCATCGCGCCCTGGCCGAGGATGTCCCGCGCGCGGCGCAGGAAAGCCTCGGCGTCGGTGGGATCGAAATTGCCGATGGTCGAGCCGGGGAAGAAACCGACCTTCGGCATATCCTGAATGTCGCGGGGAAGCGGGAAGGTCGCGGTGAAGTCGGCGACCACGGGATGAACCTGGATGCGCGGATGATCCGCGCGAAGCATCTTGGCTTGTGATTTGAGAAAATCGCCCGAGATATCGACCGGCACGTAAGCGCCGAATTCACAGGTCTCCAGCAGCAGCCGGACCTTGGTGGTGGCGCCCGCGCCGAATTCGACAAGGGCTGCGCTTGCCGGAATGGCGGTGGCGATTTCGCGGCCGCGCTCGCGCAGGATGCCGAGTTCGGTGCGCGTCGGATAATATTCCGGCAGCAGCGTAATCCGCTCGAACAGATGCGAGCCGATCTCGTCATAGAAATATTTCGGCGAGAGCTTTTTGGGGTGCTGGCTCAGCCCGGAAATCGCATCTCGCGCGAACACCGGATCGACGTTATGTTCATGGCGCTCGGTTCGCGCGGATACATGAATATTCATGCGTTACTCCGTTGCAGAATCTGAATGTGAAGCACGCGGCGCTCAGGCGTAGTCCGCGAGCCGCAATCCCGTGAATTGCCAGCGATGGTGCGGGTAGAAGAAGTTGCGATAGCTCACGCGCGCATGGCCCTCCGGCGTCGCGACCGAGGAGCCGCGCAGCACGTACTGGTTCACCATGAACTTGCCGTTGTATTCGCCGAGCGCGCCTTCGATGGCACGGTAGCCGGGATAGGGCGCGTAGGACGAACGCGTCCATTGCCAGACGATGCCATGGGCATCATTGAGTTGACCGGCGCGGGCGGCGACTTCCCATTCCATTTCTGTTGGCAGGTGCTTGCCGCGCCAGCGCGCGAACGCATCTGCTTCGTAATAGCTGACGTGACAGACCGGCGCTTCGGGATCGACTGGTTTCAATCCGGCCAGCGTCATGACGTGCCATTGATCGTCGACTTTCCGCCAATGGCCCGGCGCATCCCATGCTTCGCGCTCGACAGCGGCGAAGCCGTCCATCAGCCACAGCGCCGCGGTGCGGTAACCGCCGTCGTTCATGAAGGCGAGCCACTCACGGTTGGTGACGAGATGGCGCGCAATCCTCACCGGACCGACGAGGACGCGATGGGCGGGCTTCTCATTGTCGAAATGGAAGCTGTCGCCATGATGGCCGATGGTGTGAATGCCCTCGTTGAGTGTGAACCACGCGTCACCATCGCGATGGGTCGCGGGAAGGGACCAGTTCTCGTCGTAGACCGGCGGGATCGGATTCTGCGCGAAGGCGTGCAGGATATCGGTGTGCATCAATTCCTGATGCTGCTGCTCGTGATTGAAGCCGACCTCCATCAGCGGCGCGATCTCGCGCAGCTTGTCGTCGTCGGCGCTGGCGAGAAACGCCAGCATCTGCGCATCGACATATTGCCGGTAGGTGGTGACGGCCTGGGCACCCGGCCGGGTCAGGTGGCCGCGCTGCGCGCGGGCGTGACGCGGCCCTGCGCTGACGTAATAGGAATTGAACAGGAAGGCGTAGTCCGGATGAAACACCTTGTAGCCCGGCACATGCTGGCCGAGCACGAACTGCTCGAAGAACCATGTGGTGTGGGCGCGGTGCCATTTCGCGGGGCTCGCGTCCGGCATCGACTGGACAAGCTGATCCTCTGCGGACAGAGGTGCCGCGCGCCGCTCGGTTTCATCGCGAACCGTGCGATAGGCGTCTGACAACGTGCGGAAAAGAGAGGTTTCGGAAAGTGCCGGCGCAACAAATTGGCCGGAGGCAACGGAAGCTCGATTTGTCACGAAAATCTCCGGTTTGGAAGAAAACGGCGCTCCGGCGGTTAAGTTCCGGAACAAATCTGTCTACGTTTGCGAAGGGCGATTGTTAGCGGGGTGCACGCCTCGGCGCGATTTGACGAAAATGCACGGTTTTGGGCCGCAAAAACCCGCTTTTGGAACGCGTTTTCGTTGGATGGACGCCCGATTCTGGCTACATATATAGGTGAGGCGGCAGCCTGCCGGTGATCCTGACCATCGGAGGCTGGACCCGCGCCAAGGGATAAGACGATGAGCATCGAGCAATTTATCGAAAGTGAAGTGAAGTCGAACGACGTGGTGCTGTTCATGAAGGGCACGCCGCAGTTTCCGCAGTGCGGGTTTTCGGGACAGGTGGTCCAGATCCTCGATCACGTCGGTGTCCCCTACAAGGGCCTGAACGTTCTCGACTCGAGCGATCTGCGCAACGGCATCAAGGAATATTCGAACTGGCCGACCATCCCCCAGCTCTATGTGAAGGGTGAATTCGTCGGTGGCTGCGATATCGTCCGCGAGATGTTCCAGAGTGGCGAATTGCAGAAGATGTTTTCCGACAAGGGCGTCACGGTCGCTGCGAACTAGTTCCTGCCCGCTTCGATATCGCGCCGGTGACGGCACAAGGCACGCAAAAGAAAAAGGCCGCCCGATGAGGCGGCCTTTTGATTTTGCAATCTCGCGCGTGAATTAGCGCGAATAGAATTCGATGATTAGGTGCGGCTCCATCTGAACCGGGAAGGGCACTTCCGACAGGTTCGGAACGCGCGTGAACTTCGCGGTCTGCTTGCCGTGATCGACTTCGATGAAGTCCGGCACGTCGCGCTCGGCGAGTTGGTTGGCTTCGAGCACGGTGGCGAGCTGCTTGGAGGCTTCCTTCACCTCGATCACGTCGCCGACCTTGACCTTGTAGCTCGAGATGTTGACACGCTGGCCGTTCACCTTGATGTGGCCGTGGTTGATGAACTGGCGCGCGGCGAACATCGTCGGCACGAACTTGGCGCGATAGACGATCGCGTCGAGGCGGCGCTCAAGGAGGCCGATCAGGTTCTCGCCCGAGTCGCCCTTGAGGCGGGTCGCCTCGACGTACACGGCGTAGAACTGACGCTCGGAAATGTTGGCGTAGTAGCCCTTGAGCTTCTGCTTGGCGCGGAGCTGCGTGCCGAAGTCGGAGAGCTTGCCCTTGCGGCGCTGGCCGTGCTGGCCGGGGCCGTATTCGCGCTTGTTGACGGGGCTCTTCGGGCGGCCCCAGATGTTCTGGCCCATACGGCGATCGATTTTATACTTCGCCTCACTGCGCTTAGTCATCGCGTCCTCTTTCTATAAGTTTGAGTTCTGAGGAAACGCGCCCTCCTGTGTAACCGGGAAATCCCGGATACCGACAGGTCCAGCCCATAAGCCTATGGGAGGAACCACGGGTCGCGAAACACAACGCGGGCCGAAACGGCCCGCGAGCAGGGGTGTTCTTAAGGAGAAAGTGCCGCCAAGTCAAATATTTGAAGGCCAATATTTGAGGTTCTGGCGGTACGAAATCCGGGTGCCCGGACTATTTCGCCGGGGCTGGCGAAGCCACCGGCTTGCCCTTCTCGACAATGTAGATTCCCAGCAATTTTAATGGCTTGCCGGGAGCGACCTTGATGTCATGGGGCACGTTGGGCGGGATCTGAATCGCCACGCCGGGTTTCAGGACCTGATCCGGCTTGCCTTCGACCATCAGCACGCCCTCGCCATCCAGCACGTAGCTGGCATCGACGCCGGGATGGGTGTGACGGCCTGCGCTCTCGGTTCCCGCCGCGATTTCCGCGATGGCTTCGACGACATGATAGCCCGCGGGGAAATCGACATCCTGCAGCGGCGTGCGCTTGATGGCGGACGCAGCAGGTGCCGGCGTCATCGCGGTTTGCGCATGGGCCACACCCGTGCCGGCCAGCGCGATCGACAAACAAAGTATCGTACCCTTCAACATGGACGTTCTCCCTCATGCTGCCCTCTCCCGGGACAGACCATGCGAAGGCTAACAGCGCGGCGTCGGGAAGCAAAAGAACTTAGGCGTGATCCAGCGCCTGCATGCCGAAGAACGGCTGCAAGGCTCTCGTCAACGCGGGTGAGGGGGATGTGCCCGATGTGAATAAAAATTTTGCGGGCGGTGGAATATTTCCGATGGCCGGTTGGCCGAGCAGGCTTTCGACCCGCCGCGCGATGGCGGGGGCGGGATCGATCCAGTCCACCGGCCAGGGCGCGACGCGCCGCATCTGCTCCAGCAGGAGCGGATAATGGGTGCAGGCCAGCACCACGGTATCGGTGCGCCGATCGCCATCGACGAAGCAGGGTGTGATCTCGGCGAGAATGGCGTCGTCGCTCACGGCCTCTCCGCGCAAGGCGGCTTCCGCCAGCGTCGCGAGGTTTCCCGCGCCGACCAGCGTCACCTCGCAATCGTGCGCGAAATCGGCGATCAGCTTCCTGGTGTATTCGCGCTTCACCGTGCCGCGCGTGCCGAGCACCGACACGCGCTCGGTCTTCGAGAAGGCGCAAGCGGGTTTGATTGCAGGCACGGTGCCGACGAAGGGGACGGTATAGGCCTTGCGCAGATGATCCATCACCAGCGTCGAGGCGGTGTTGCAGGCGATGACGACGAGATCGGGAGCGTGGCGTTCGATCAGTTCGCCGATCAACGGCACGACACGCGCGACGATCGCGCTTTCCTCATGCTGGCCGTAGGGAAAGAAGGCGTCGTCCGCGACATAGGTGTAGGCGGCATCCGGGCGGGCTGCGGTGATTTCACGCAGCACCGTCAGGCCGCCGAGGCCGGAATCGAACACGAGGATGGCGGACGGCTTCGACACGGGAAAAAGTATAGCTGCCGTTGGTTAGAATTGCGTTGCGCGCGAATGGCGAGGAGCGGCGTGCGATAAGGCTATACTCCTATTTAGAACAATTCCAAGGCCGGGTGCCGAGGTTCGCTTGTCCGTGTCTGCCTTCTATGGCTTCTCGTCGGGTTCACTGACGGCGGGACAGCATGCTGAAAAACACGACACGATCCTGGGGTACGGTGGCGCGGGCGTTCCATTGGGTGCTCGGCATCGCCATCATCGGCATGATCGCCTATGGCTGGTGGATGAACCACTTTCCGGCGCGCGCGGATCGCTTCTTCCATCGCTCGATCCACGCCGATATCGGCTATCTCGTGCTGCTGTTCACGGCGTTGCGGTTGATCTGGAAGGTGACGAACCCGACTCCGGTTCTGCCTGCGGGGACGCGGGCCTGGGAGAAGGGGCTCGCGCACCTCAACCAGTGGTCGCTTTATGTGCTGACCATTCTGGTGGCGATGTTGGGGTGGGCGCATTCGGGC
>Ga0153956_1002459_pt1 | contig 13564 bp, 10 predicted proteins | sample TSFL040MetaG_FD_104704 | JGI IMG/M metagenome (GOLD analysis project Ga0153956, IMG submission 104704) | Attine ant fungus gardens microbial communities from Florida, USA - TSFL040 MetaG | ecosystem: Host-associated > Fungi > Mycelium > Unclassified | place: USA: Florida, Wekiwa Springs... | reverse complement strand
CCGACGTTGGGGCAGTTGGCCTCCTCGCAGACGGTGTGGAGGTTGTCGGAGCCGATCTTCTCCTTGAGGCGCCGGTAGTTGGGGCCGCCCGGGGCGGGGACCTTCAGCCACGGCGGCTTGCGCCCCCGCCTGGAGGGGACCGCGCCGTCGCCCTGCGCGGTGCCGCCCGGCCTGGCCCGGGAGCGGGTGACGTGGACGCGCTCGGTCACGCCAACCCCAGCCGCGCTCGCAACCAGGAGCCGATCTCGCGCACCGCCTCGTCGGCCACCGCGGCGCTCCCGGCCAGCTGCTGGAAGCAGTGCTGCATCGCCGGGAAGACCTCCAACCGGACCCGCACGCCGGCGGCAGCGGCGCGGGCGGCCAGCTCCTCCGCCTCGCCGAGGAACGTCTCCCAGCCGCCCACCTGGATGTAGAGCGGCGGCAGCCCGGCAAGGTCGGCATGGAGCGGGGCGAGCCGCGGATCGCGCCGATCGGACACGCCCGCCGCCGCCACCTCGCCCATCCGCCGGACCAGCTCGCGCGAGTTGACGGCGTCCCGCGCGGCGTTGCGCTCGTAGCTCGCGCTGGTCGCCTCGAGGTCGACCCAGGGGGACAGGCAGACCACCGCGGCGGGGGTGACACCGGCAGACTCGATCGCCTGGCGCGCCACCGCCAGCGACAGGGCGGCGCCCGCCGAGTCGCCGACCAGGGCGATCCGCTCGCCCGCGATGCCCTCCGCGAGCAGCGTGCCGAACGCCGCGTACACGTCTTCGAGCGGCGCCGGGTAGGGATGCTCGGGCACGCGGCGGAAGTTGACGATCATCGCCCGGCAGCCGGTGGCCCGCGCCACGTGCCCGTACACCTTGCGATGGCTGTGCATCGAGCCGCAGCTATAGCCGCCGCCGTGGCTGCAGACGATCACCCGGTCGACCGCCGCCTCGGCGGGCGTCGCCCAGAGCACCTCGACCCCGCCCGCGCTCCCGACCCGGTAATCGACCCCCTGCGGCTCGGCCGCCAGGTCACCCCAGTGCTCGAGCACCTCGCGCGAGCGCTCCAGCGGCATCTCCGGGTCGGCCACCACCGCCTCCTTGAAGGAACGGAAGAACCGCTCGTAGGCGGCGACGCTCGCCTCGGTCGCGCTCATCCCCGCTCGGAGCCCTCCCGCTCGCGGCGCAGGCGGGCGCGCAGCTCCTCGGTCGCCGCGAGGTCGACTTCAAGCCCCTCGGGGTCCCGCGCCACGTCGCCGCGGACGACGACGCCGTAATCCCGTTCCGCCCCGCCGACGCTGACGTACTCGTCGCGCACGTCCTCGCACACCTTGGCGGGCGGGCGCTCGAGCGGATCGCCCCAGCCGCCGGCCCCGTTGGTCATGTAACGGAAGACGGTGTCGGGACCGGCTTCGATCGTCCCGAATCGGCCGTAGTAGTTGAACTCGGCGTCGGCACCGCGCGACGGCGCCTTGGTGAGCGGATCGAGCATCCCCGCGATCGCGGTGGCGTCGCCGTAGGAGTCCGCGCCGGTCCCCGGCACGGTGGGGCCATCGGCCTCCGCCCCATCGCCCGCCGACCACATCCAGACGCCGCCGGTCAGCCCGGTGCCGCCGCCCGCGACGCCGAAGCCGCTGGGGAGCTTGAAGTGCATCGGCATCGGCACGTGGTTGGCCTCGCGCAGCCAGAGGCAGTCGCGGCGCACGGCGGCGCCGCCCCGGTGCAGGCCCGGCCCGGCGCTGTCGGTCACGTAGTCCTTGCGCAGCTGCACCGTCGGCGCGTCGCTGTCGATCGTCTCCGAGGCCGGATCGAGGTTGTTCGCCAGCATGAAGATCTGGTAGCTGTCGCCGTCGCCCGCCTTGGTCCCCGGCCAGGGACCGTGCTCGCCGCCCGCCTGGGAGATGCACACCCACGGCGTGCCGTCGTCGTTGGCGCCGCCGGCGCTGTGGACGTTGGCCGAGCACATGTCGCCGCCGATCGCCTCCTCGCCGAGCGGCGCGGCCAGCGCCCGGAACACCGCCAGCAGCATCGCCGAGGACATCTCCCAGTACAGGTAGATCGCCCCGTCCGGCGGCAGCGCGCTGACGCAGGAGCCGTGCGGCATCAACACGTCGATGTTGCGGTAGATCCCCGAGGTGAACGGGACCTCCTGGCAGATCAGGTACTTCAGCGCGACCCCGACCGCGCACTTGACGTCGAGCCAGCCGGCGTTGATCGCGGTCCGCGCCTGGCGCGAGGAGCCGCTCAGGTCGACCTCGAGCCGGTCCCCCGCCACCTTGATCGCGACCCGGATCCGGTACTCCTCCGAGTCGTCGATCGCGTCGGCGTCGACCAGCTCCTCGGACTCGTAGTCGCCGTCGGGAAGCGCGGCGATCGAGCGCCGCATCGCGTCGGCGGAGCGGTCGCAGACGTAGGCGATCGCGCCGCGGTAGGAGTCGAGGCCATAGCGGTCGATCATGTCGACGACCAGCCGCTCGCCGAGGATCAGGTTCTGGCGGATGCTCTGTACGTCGGAGCGCAGCAGCTCGCCGAAGCGCACGTTGTCGAACATCAGGTTCCAGGTCTCCTTGACCGGGTCGCCGCCGCTGAACAGCAGGCGCGGGCTCATCACCAACCCGTTCTCGAAGACGTTCTTCTTCTGGTGGCTGTGGCCGCCGGGGAAGATCCCGCCCATGTCGCTGATGTGGGCGCGGATCGTGGTGAACCCGACCGGGCGCTCGCGCGCGGCGACGAACACCGGGTGGATGAAGGCGACGTCGTTGACGTGGGTGCCGACCCGGTAGGGGTCGTTGCAGATCAGCACGTCGCCCGGCCGCAGGCGCGCCGGCCCGAACTCCTCGACCGCGTTGCGCACCGCCTCGGCCATCGTCCCCGAGAACAGCAGCAGGCTGTCGGCGACGGCGGGCATCGGGTAGTCGTCCTCCGCGGGGCCGGAGAAGGTGGCGGTGAAGTCGTACCAGTCGCGCAGGATCGGCGAGAACGCGGTGGTCAGCAGGCCGTTCGCCATGTGCGTCGCCACGTAGCTCAGCTTGCTGGCCAGCACCGAGGCGGTGAGCCGGTCGCAGCGATAACGCGCCTCGAACTCCGCGTCGGAGAGCGCCGCGAGGTCGACTTGGGACGTTGCCGTCAGGTCCGGGCTCATCGTGCGCCTCCGTTCGGGTCCATCGTGATCACCAGCTCGCCGCGGGCGCCGACCGTGGCCAGCTGCCCCGCTTCGAGGAAGGTGCTCGCCATCTCCTCGCGGATCAGCGCCGGGCCGAGCACCCGCTGGCCGGGCCGCAGCGCCTCGCGCCGGTAGACGTCGCCGGTGGTCGGCTCGGCGCCGGTCCGCAGCACCGCCTGCCCGCTCGGCCGCGGCTCCTCCGCGGTCAGCTCGGCGGGCTCGTAGGAGACCTTCTCGGAGGGCACGCTCACCTGCACCCGGTAGGTGACGCCTTCCACCCGGTGCTCTTCGAAGCGGCTTCCCCAGCGCGCTTCGTAGGCGTCGTGGAAGTTGCCGACCATCGCCGCGGCGGCCGCCTCGTCGAGGACCCCGCCGGGCACGTCGACGAAGGGCGTGTCCCAGGTCTGGCCGACCAGGCGCCCGTCGAAGGTGCGCTTGATGCTCACCGCGTCCCGGTCGAGGTTCAGCTCGGCGAGCAGATCGCGTTCCATCGCCGCGAAGACCGCGTTCATCTGGTCCGTCGCGGTACCGTCGATCACCACGTAGGCGGAGCGGCCGCGGACGAAGACCTGGTCGGCGCTGAGCAGCCCGAGGGCCGAGAACAGGCCGGGGTGCGGCGGGATCACGACGCTGCGGGCCGACACCTCGTCGAGGATCGCGGGCAGCAGCATCGGGCCCGCCGAGCCGTAGGCGATGATGTCGAAGTCGCGCGGGTCGACCGCGTGCTGGATCGCGATGTCGAGGATGCCCTGGGCGATGTGGTGGAGGCCGATCCGGTAGGCGTGGACGATCTTCTCGTCCAAGGAGAGGGTCGAATCCAGCCCTTCGAACGCCCGCTCCGCCAGCTCGGCGTCGAGGTCCATGGTGCCGCCCGCGAACCCCTTGCCGTCGACCAGACCCATCAGCAGGCAGGCGTCGGTCAGGGTCGGCTGGGTGCCGCCGCGCCCGTAGCAGGCGGGCCCGGGCGTGCTGCCGGCGCTCGCCGGACCGACGGTGAGCTCCCCCGCCGCCCCGACCGCGACGATGCTGCCGCCGCCCGCGCCGAGGGTGACGATCTCGTTGGCCAGCGTGTTGACGATCAGGTCGTGCTCGATCTCGAAGGTGGTCTGGACGACCGGCTTGCCGTCCATGACGATGCTGATGTCGGTCGAGGTGCCGCCGACGTCGCAGCAGATCAGCCCGGGCCGGCCGCTGGCCTGGCCGAAGTGGGCGCTGGAGACGGTGCCCGCGGCGGGGCCGGAGAAGATCAGCGCGCTGGGCCGCTGGAGGGCCATGCGCTCCGGCGCCAGGGTCGCCGCGCAGTCGGCGTAGTTGACCGGGCTCGCCAGCCCGAGGTCGCCGAGGCCGGTGCGCAGCCGGTCCGCGTAGTCCTGCATGACCGCCTTCATCATCACGTCGATGACCGTGGTCGAGGCGCGGCCGTACTCCTTCGCCAGCGGCGAGACCTCGCTGGAGATCGAGCAGCGGACCCCCGGCAGGTGGGCCTCGACCAGCTCGCGCAGGCGGACCTCGTGGGCGGGGTTGACGAAGGCGTTCAGCAGGCAGATCGCGACGCCCTCGACCTCGCAGCGGGCCAGCACCTCGAGCTGCTCGATCGCCTGCTCCTCGTCGAGCGCGATCAGCGCGCTGCCGTCGGTCATCAGCCGCTCGCGGATGCCGCGCCGCAGGTAGCGGGGGACGATCGGCGCCGCGCTGTCGCCGAAGGAGCGCCGCCAGTGGGGATCGGTGAGCGCCTCGAGCGGTCGCCACGCCCGGCCCATGTCGAGGATGTCGCGGTGGCCCAGCGTCGCCAGGAAGCCGATCTTCGGCAGCTGCCGGGTGAGGACCGCGTTCAGCCCGGTCGTGCTCGCGTGGTTGAACGCGCGCACGTCGGCGACGCCCATCCGGCGCGCCCCCTCGATCACCGAGGACGGCAGGTCGGTGGGGTCGGTGGGCACCTTCAGCGCGGTGATCGAGCCGTCGTCGTTGATCGCGATGTGATCGGTGAAGGTCCCCCCCACGTCGACGCCGATGAGCTGCGGAACTGGCACGTCCTCCTCCTTACAGATCGTCAGAAAGCAGTGAGATCGGGCCGCGCAACGGGCCCCGCCGGCGCTCGACCGAGGTCAGGCAGTCCTGGCACTTGACCACGTCCCACCAGCCCCCCTCGCTGAGCACCGGATAGCGGGCGAGCGCCGCGGCGCCGCAGGCCGGGCAGGCCCCGGCGACGGGCTCGCGCTCGACGTACAGGAACTCCTCCTCGGGGCGGACGAAGGCCTTCACCGCGAGGCCTTGGTCGCCTCGCCGGTACCGGCCTCCACCCGCTCGCCGGCGCCCACCGCGCGCTCGGCCGCGCCCGCCTCGTCCTCACCCCGCAAGGAGCCGGTGAAGCCGCGGATGCCCTTGCCCAGGGACTGGCCCAGCTCGGGCAGCTTCTTCGGTCCGAAGACGCACAGGACGACCAACAGCAGGACCCCAATCTCCAGCGGGCCGATGTTCGGGATCATGGTTCTCTCCGTTCGGGTTGGTTGGTAGGTGACGCGGTGCCGCGGGCCGCTGTCTAGAGCAGCTCCGGGGCGGTGGTCCTGACGGTCTGATCGATGCCGGCGAGGCGGCCGTCGACGGTCATCCCGCCGTCGACCACGACCGTCTGTCCGGTGAGGAAGCTCGCCGCCGGCGAGGCGAGCACAGCGATCATCGCGGCGATCTCCTCCGGCTGGGCCAGGCGCCCGAGCGGGACCCTGGCCTCCATCGCCTCGATCGGATTGTTGCCGGCCTCGGTCAGCTCCCGCATCAGCTTGGTCAGCACGAAGCCGGGGGCGATCGCGTTGACCCGGATCCCGGCCGGCGCCCACTCGACCGCGAGTGCCCTGGTGAGGGCGTCGATCCCGCCCTTCGCGGCGCTGTAGGAGGCCCGCATCGGCATCCCGACGAAGGCGGCGATCGACGCCAGGTTGACGATCGCCGGCGCCGGTGCCTGCGCCAAGGCCGCGAAGGCCGCGCGCGAGCAGCGGAAGGTGCCGCCGAGGTGGACGTCGAGCATCCGCTCCCAGGCCTCGTCGCCGAGGCTGTGGGACGGCGACGGCGCGGCGAAGCCGGCGTTGTTGATCAGGACGTCGAGGCGGCCGAACCGCGCCAGGGCGTCGGCGACCATCTTCTCGGTCGAGGGCGTGCTCGCCACGTCGACGCCGAGCCCGAGCGCCCGCTCGTCCCCGCCCAGCTCCCGCGCCGCCGCCGCCGCCGCGTCGCCATCGAGGTCGGCGAGCACCACCCGCCGGCCCGCGGCGGCGAACGCGCGCGCGGTCTCGAAGCCGAGCCCGCGGGCGCCGCCGGTGATCACGGCGACCGTCTGCTCCAGGTCACTCATCGGTCCTCCTCGCTGTGGCCGAGGCTCGCCAGGTGGTCCCGGAGCGCCTCGTTGGGTTGGACGATCTCCACCGGGAAACCGTCGGGGTCTTCGAGGTAGCACCCCATGCCCCCCTTATATGGACCGCTCTCGATCCGCACCGGCCCCGGCGAGCGGCGCCGACCGCCGGTCGCCATCGCCCGTTCGAAGACCTTGTTGACGTCGGTGGAGAAGAGGCAGAGGTGGCCGGTGCCCGGGTTCGACGGTTCACCGGACTTGGCGGGCAGCTCGGGGCCGAGGTAACGCAGCAGCTCGACGCCGATCCGGCCGTCGTCGGTGGCCAGCATCGCCACCTCGACCGCGGTCGTGCCGGGCACCTGGACGATGCGCCGCAGGTAGGCGTCCGGGGCGACCCGGCGGGCGACGCAGCGGAGGCCGAGGCCGTGCTCGTAGAAACGGAGAGCGCGATCCATGTCGCTCACGCTCACCCCGACATGGGCGAGCGTGAGCGAAGGGACAGGAAGATCCTGCGGGGAGTCGGCAAAGGGGCCGGACGCCATCGTGCTCTCCAACGAGCTACTTACCATATTTTTCGTTCCATTCGTTGAGGAACTGGACCCGGTAGGTACCGCCGGCGAACATCCAGTCGGCGGCTTTGGTCCCCTTCGGCACTTCGGTTTCGACGTTGCTCGAGTCGAAGACGATCGACGGGTCCGGGCGCAGGGTGCTGAGCTGTTTGTTCAGGGTCTTGCCGGACATCGCTTCGAGCAGCTGGTCGACCAGCATGTAGCCGACGTAGGGCCAGTCGACCCACGAGGTCGCCGTCATCGCCCCGTTGCCGCCGCGCAGGCCTTCGACCCCGGCGCTGGTGGCGATATGGCCGTAGACCTGGACTTCACCGGTCTTGCCGACCTGTTCGACGGCGGCCGCGGCGGGCACCGCGATCGGCGGGTAGTTGCACCAGATCGCCTTCAGGTCCGGGTTGGACTGCATCAGCGCCTTCGCTTTCGCGGTGGCGTCCTGTTCGGTGTTGGTCGGGCTGACGCTGAATTCTTCGGCGACGATTTCGAAGCGCGAGTTTTCGGCCAGCAGGCCCTTGACCGCGGTCCGCCGTTCCTGGATCAGGTCCAGCGGGAAGTCCAGCAGGCCGACCTGGATCTTGCCGCTCGGGTACCGGTTCTGCAGGTCCATGATCATGTAGTGGGCGAGCAGCGAGGCGTCGACCGAGGGCGGCAGCGTGTAGTCCTGCAGGATGCTGCTGTCCGGTTCGGCGAAGGCGTAGGTGCCGACCACCGGGACGTTGGCTTCGGCGGCCTGCTTGAGCTGCGCCTCGATCGTCGAGGCGCCGATCGCGACGTCGATGATCCCGTCGACCTTCTGGGTCAGGAACGAGTTGAGCGCTTCCTGCGCGGCGCTGGAGCTGGCCTGGGTGTCGACCGTCTTCCAGCTCCAGTTGAGGTCGGCGTCCTTGGTCGCCTGTTCGGCCCACTTCTTGATCGAGAGCGTGTTTTCGTCAGACGCGGTGAGGAGCGCCACGCCGATCGACTTGTTCTTGTATTTCGCGGCGATGTTCGGTTTGGCCGCTGCGGCCCCGCTGGGAGCCGGCGCCGCCGCCTGGGTGCTCGCCCCACCCCCACCGCCACAGGCGGCGAGGACGCTGCCGGTGACCGCGGTCCCGACCCCGAGGACCGCCGCCCGTTTCAGGAACGCGCCGCGGGTCTGCCCGTCCGGGCCCCGTGACGCGTCCGCGGCGTCGGTCCGATCGGCGTCCTGCCCCGTCGGCTCGCCTCCCGTTGGCGCACCGACGATCTGCTCGTCTGACATATCCATCCTCCTGTGGCATTGACACGTCGTTCCGGGTCGTGCAGGACCCAAAATAATGCATTCTCAGCCGGATAATACATAGCTCACTGCTACCATGCAATTTCTGCTGAAGTCGGGATCTCGAGCACGAGGAGGAGGTTGGCTTTGAAGGGGACGACCCTTGGGGTTGATATCGGGGGCACCTTCACGGACTGCGTGGCCCTGCGGGGCGAGGGCATCCACATCGGCAAGGCCCTGTCGACGCCACCCGCGTTCCACGACGGCTTCGTCGACGCGATCGCCGCCGTGGGCGAGGCGCTGGAGCGCTCGACCGGCGCCCTGCTGGGCGAGACCGACCGCATCCTGCACGGGTGCACGGTCGGCACCAACGCCCTGGTCGAGCGGCGGACCGCCAAGGTCGGCCTGCTCACCACCCGCGGGCACCGGGACTCGATCTTCAGCATGCAGTCGGGGCGCCGGCTGCGCGCCCTGCCGCCCCAGGAGATCGCCCAGATCGCCACCCACGCGAAGCCGGAGCCGATCGTCCCGCGGTCGCTCGTCCGCGAGCTCGACGAGCGGGTCGCCGCCGACGGCGCGGTCGTCGCCCCGCTCGACGAGCTCCAGGTGCGGGAGGCGATCGCCGGGCTGGTCGAGGACGGCGTCGAGGCCCTCGCCGTGTCGCTGCTCTGGTCGGTCGCCAACCCCGCCCACGAGAAGCTGGTGCGGCGGGTCGCGGCGGAGCTCGCCCCCGACCTCTACCTCTCGGTCGCCTCCGAGATCGCCCCGCGCACCGGCGAGTACGAGCGCACCGTGGCGACCGTGGTCAACTCGCTGATCGGCCCGGAGATGGAACGTTACCTCGCCGCCCTCGACCAGCGCTGCGCCGAGCTGGGCTACGCGGGCGGCATCCTGATCATGACCTGCTCCGGCGGCCTGATCTCCACCGCCGAGGCGCGCGAACGGCCGCTGCTGACGATCGGCTCCGGCCCGGTCGCCGGGCTGATCGGCGCCGCCCGCCTGGCCGAGGACAGCGCCGGGCACGGCAACCTGATCACCGCCGACATGGGCGGCACCACGCTCGACGTCGGCGTCGTCGACGAGGGGACGCCGCTCAGCCGGCCGAGCAGCTGGTACGAGCAGTTCGAGTACTTCACCCCCACCCTCGACGTCCGCTCGGTCGGCTCCGGCGGCGGCAGCATCGTCCGCTTCGACGCGGTGACGAAGACCCTCTCGGTCGGTCCCCGCAGCGCCGGCTCACGGCCGGGCCCGGCCTGTTACGGGCGCGGCGGCACCGAGCCGACCGTGACCGACGCCGACCTGGTCGCCGGCTTCCTCAACCCGGACTACTTCCTCGGCGGTCACATGGACCTCGACCTGGAGGCGGCGCGGACGGCGCTGGCGCGGGTCGGCGATCAGCTCGGCCTCAGCCCCGAGGAGACGGCGGTCGCCGCCCTGCGCGTGGTCGACAACCAGATGGCGGACGCGATCCGCCTGGTCACCGTCAACCAGGGCCTCGACCCGCGCGAGTTCGCCCTCTACGCCTGCGGCGGCGCGGGCGCCGTCCACGCTCCGGCGATCGCCGCCGAGCTCGGCATCCGCCGGATCATCGTGCCGCTCGGCGACCTCGCCTCCGGCTGGTCGGCGTTCGGCGTCGCCGGCGCCCACCCGCTGGTGGTGGAGGAGCTGGCGACGCCGATGCGCGAGCCGTTCGACCTGGGGCTGCTCGACGACCAGGCGCAGGCGCTGGCAGCGCGGGTGGAGGAGCGCCTGCTCGGCCAGGGCGTCGACCGCGCCGCGATCGAGGTGACGCGCCAGATCGACATGCGGTACTCGCTGCAGGTCAACGAGCTGGCGATCGAGGCCCCGGCGGATCTAGCCGCGGCCGGCGCCGACCCGCTGATCGAGCGCTTCGAGGAGGAGTACGCGCGCCGCTACGGGGCCGACTCGGGCTACTCGGGGGCGGGCTTCGCGATCACCGCGCTGCGCGTCTTCGGCCGCGGCCCGGCGGCGCCGCTCGATTACGTGCGGCAGGCCAGCGGCACGGCCGCCGACCCGATCGGCGCGCGCGAGGTGCGCTTCCACGCCCAGGGCGGCGGCGCCGAAAGCACCCCTATATATGGACCGGACTCGCTGCAGCCGGGGGTCGAGCTGAGCGGCCCCGGGGTCGTCGAGCTTCCCGACACGAGCATCGTGATCCCCCGCGGCTGGCGCTTCGAGGTGGACCAGCAGGGCAGCGCCCACATCTCCATCGACCCGACCCAGGACCAGGAGGGCTGACGAATGACGGACGCAAGGAGCGATGTGACGACGGCCGCGGACGTCGCCTGGGACGGCAAGGTCCACAGCTACCGGTCGGCGGCCGACTGGGAGCAGCGCCTCGATCCCGAGCTGACCCTCCACACCGAGCTCGACGAGGACCTCGACCCGATCACCTTCGAGGTGATCCGGCACCGCCTCTGGACGATCAACCTCGCCCACGGGGAGACGGTGACGCGGGTCTCGGGCTCGCCGGTCTTCCAGTCGCTCGACTTCAACATGTGCATCCTCAACGAGGTCGGCGAGTACGTGATGAACGCGCCGTTCATCCAGTTCCTCAACGCCGGTGCCCAGCTCGGCGTCCGCTACATCATGGAGCACTACGGCGCCGACCCCGGCATCCGCGAAGGGGACGTGTTCGTCGGCAACGACCCCTGGATCTGCGCCGTCCACGAGATGGACGTGATGTTCGCCTGCCCGGTCTTCGTCGACGGGCGGATCTTCGCCTGGACGGCGAACGCCGGGCACCAGTACGACCTCGGCGGCGCCGTCCCCGGCGGCTGGCCGCAGAACGCCCGCGACGTCTTCAGCGATCCGACCGTGTTCTCGCCGTTCCGGATCGTCGAGGAAGGCAGGCTGCGCAAGGACCTGGAGGCGATGTACCTGCGCCAGTCCCGCCTGCCCGACATGGTCGCGCTCGACATGCGCGCCCAGATCAGCGGCTGCCGCTACGCCGCCGAGCAGCTGCGGGAGATGTGCGCGCAGTTCGGCGCCGGCACCGTCAAGGCGGTGATGACGCGGATCCTCGACAGCTCGCAGGAGGCGACGCGGAAGCGGCTGCGGCGGATCCCCGACGGCACCTGGAGCGCGGTCCGTTATCTCGACGAGAAGCTGCCCGGCGACCGTGGGACCTACCGCGTGCAGGTGAACCTGACCAAGCGCGACGACACCCTCACCTTCGACAACCGGGGCACGGAAGCACAACAGGAAGGGCCGCTGGGCATCACCTTCGCGTCCTTCGGCGGCTCCGCCCTGACGCCGCTGACGGTGACGATGCTCTCCGACCAGCTCTTCGCGATCGGCGGCGCGAGCCGCCAGGTGCGCCTCGAGCCGACCCCCGGCCTGCTGACCTGCGTCGACCACCCGGCGGCGGTCGGCGCCGGCGTGCTGAACGTCTCCGGCCACGTCGCCGCGGTGCAGACCTGCGTGAACCGCATGCTGGCCTGCGATCCGGAGCTGTCGAAGACGATCGTCGCCGCCTCGCCCGACTACCCGGTCCCGGTCGTGACCGGCCAGGACGACCAGGGGAACTACTACGGCCAGGCGATCCTCGACCACTTCGGCATGGGACAGGGCGCACGGGCCTGGCGCGACGGCGTCGACACCGGCGGCCCCGCCTGGAGCCCGCTGACCTTCCTGCTGAACGTGGAGACGGTGGAGCAGTTCTACCCGGTGCTCTACCTCTACCGGCGCGAACTGACCGACTCCGGCGGGGCGGGCAAGTGGCGCGGCGGCGTCGGGCTCGCCTACTGCTGGATCCCCTACCGCGCCCGCTCGATGGCGCTGGCGAACTTCGGCGGCGGGATGTCGACCTCGGCCTTCGGCGCCGAGGGGACGATGGGCGGCTATCCCTCCCCCTCCGCCCGCATCCGGGTGCTGAAGGAGACGAACGTCTTCGAGCTGCTGCGCTCGGGGCTGGTGCCGACCGAGCTCGACGAAATCAACTCCGAGGCGGCCTTCTCGCGCCCCGCCAAGGGCGACGAAATCGCGATCGGCAACGCCGACGTGATGGAGGCGATCATCGTCGGCGGCGGTGGCTACGGCGATCCGCTGGAGCGCGATCCGGCCCTGGTCGCGGTCGACGTCTCAGCGGGCCTGGTGTCGCGCCGGCAGGCCGAGCTGGTCCACGGCGTCGGCCTCGGCGAGGACGGCGCGCTCGACCCGACCAAGACCGCCCGCCTGCGCGCCGAGCTCCAGGGTCAGCGCCGTTCCTGGCGCCCCTGCGGCTCCCCGCGCGGCGGCCAGATCGACCCGCACGAGGGTCGCCCGGTCCACGAGGCCCTGCTGGCGAGCGGCCCCGCCGACGAGGAGGTCCTCGCCTGCCGCCGTTGCGGCACCGTCCTCTGCGCCTACGGCGAGGACTTCAAGGCGGTGGCCCTGATGGACGAGGGCCCGACCACCCAGATCCCCGGCTCCTCCGCCGACCCGACCGAGTTCCTCGACGACGAGGTCGTCCTCCGCCGCTACTGCTGCCCCAACTGCCAAGTCCTTTTGACGACCGAGGTAGCCCGCGCCGCCGACACCCCGGTCCCCGACATGCTGCTCGGCTAGACGTGTAGTTCCCCGGAAGGGATCGGGGGCTGGGCGGGGGACGGGCGTTGCGCGGGGGGCGGGCGGCCGTCCGAGGGGCGGGGGTTCGGGGTGCTTGCGGCCGTCCGAGGTAGGCCCTGGGCTCCTCATGGGGGTCCGGGCAGGCTGTGACCCCCATGAGGAGCCCAGGACGCGGGAGGTTTGCGGGAGAGGCCAAGGGTTCGTCACGTATCCCGGGAGGTCCCGTCACGACCCTCCGCCCGGTGGGAGGGATCCGGGCGGTCAGGAAGTTGCGCTGTTCCTTATGCGCCTATGAGGCGCATAAGGAACAGCGGAGATCGCTGACCGCTCAGATATCCCCGGGACGTGAGGGTCCCTGCGGGAAGACGTCACAGGTCGTCACGAGGATGCCGAGGACGTCACACTTCCCGGCCCTCCGAGGACCCCGGCCCGGAGCGAGTTCGCAGTTAGCGACACATGTTGTCGTTAAGTGCGAACGCGCCTCCTGGCGTGACCCGCGAGACATGAGGAAGACGGGAGGAGGCGTGGACTTCTCACGCTCTTCGTGACGAGGCCCGGGATCGGTGACGGATCCGTCCCTCTCCCGTGAGGCACCCGTGCGTCTCCCGTGGCGCTCCCGTGACCCTGCGGCGTCACGCACCCTCCACCCCTCCCCACGAGACCCGGCCCTCTCGTGGCGGCCACAGCCTGCCCGGGCCGCCACGAGAGGGCCGGGTCCCT
>Ga0153956_1002458_pt1 | contig 13565 bp, 8 predicted proteins | sample TSFL040MetaG_FD_104704 | JGI IMG/M metagenome (GOLD analysis project Ga0153956, IMG submission 104704) | Attine ant fungus gardens microbial communities from Florida, USA - TSFL040 MetaG | ecosystem: Host-associated > Fungi > Mycelium > Unclassified | place: USA: Florida, Wekiwa Springs... | reverse complement strand
TACCTATGCTTTTATAGGTTTTTCATTTTTTGCAAGCTCTATTTATGTATTCAATGACCTTTGGGATATTGAATCAGATAAACTACATCCTCAAAAAAAGAGTCGGCCATTAGCGTCCGGCGCCATAAGCAAAACAGAAAGCTATTTGCTTATTGCAGTCCTTTTGACTATTGGGACCTTATTTTTTTTGTTATTGGTTGATCAACGAACAGCATGGTTACTGGTTTTTTTATACCTTTTTCAAAATCTGCTCTATACAATTAAATTGAAGCACATTGCTATTGTTGATATTGCAATAATAGCCTTAGGGTTTTTAATTAGAATAATGCTTGGAGGTGTTGTAAGTTCCACCCCATTATCGCATTGGATTGTTCTTGTAACATTTTTGCTTGCTCTATTCTTAGCACTTGCTAAACGTAGAGACGATGTTTTGCTTTTTGAACGGACAGGTAATAAAATGCGAAAAAACATAGATGGTTATAATTTAGAGTTTCTGAATGTTTCCATGGCTATAATGTCTGCAGTGGTTATAGTATCCTACATAATGTATACAACATCTCCAGATGTAATAAGCAGGCTAGGTCAAAATATTTACTTTACGTCGTTTTTTGTAATCATTGGTGTGTTACGTTATCTTCAATTGACTTTTGTTAAAGAAAAAAGTGGGAGCCCGACTAACATATTGTTAAAAGACAAGTTTCTCCAATTAATAATAATAGGATGGCTATTTGCATTTTTCATCTTGATGTATATTAAGACACATATAATTATTTAGTAAACATGCTTTCAAATATTAAAGACAGGTCTAATTTTACTTTCTTATTAGCATTTTCTCTTTTAAATATTATCGGATTAATGTTGTTTACTGCAGCATTAACTTTTTCCGTTAACAGGCCCATATCTACTTTAAATTTCCCTGTCTCAATATTATTTGCTTTTGTAATTAATTGGCTGGGATGCAAATATTATTTTAATAACTATAAAAAGGCTTTTTTATGGTTAACATTAAGTAGTCTTGCCTTATTTGCAATTGCGTTGTTGATCGCTTATTATTTTTATGATATATCGTGGGATGGGCAACAATATCATCAGGAAGTTCTTATACAGCTAAAAAACGGCTGGAACCCTTTTTATCGAGAATTATCAGACCGGGTGGACTATGCCTTATGGGTAAATCATTATGGGAAAGGTGCAGAAATTCCAGAGGCGGTTATTTATATTTTTTTCAATAAGATTGAAACAGGCAAAGCTACAAATATACTTTTGTTACTTGCTTCATTTTTCCTTATTGTATCTCTGCTTCTTAAACTAAACATTTATAAAGCTCACAAAATTTTTTTAATTAGCTCTCTGCTAGTTTTTAATCCGGTATTTATAACTCAAATTTTAAGTTATTATGTAGATCAGCAACTTGGCTTATTATTATTGTGCCTGCTCGTTATTTGTGCACATCTTTTTATTGATATTAATAAATACAAACTTTTTTTATTGGCTGTAATTATCCAAATAGCACTCAATATTAAATTTACCGCTATACCTTATGTAGGTGTATTTATTATTGGCTTTTTGTTTGTTTTGCTTTGCACAAAGAATCTGCTCACGTTCAAAAGGGTGTTTATCAGCTCTGCTTTCGCTTCAGTAGTTGCCATTGTTTTTGTAGGGTTTAATCCTTACATGACCAATACCATTAGAAACGGAAACCCATTTTATCCGTTAGCAGGAAAAAACACGGTAGATATTTTTACAACAAACTCTCCGTATGGCTTTGACAAACACAACCGTTTTTATAATTTTTTTACGTCGCTTTTTTCTGAGTCTGCAAATATTATTTCTGCCGATAAAACGCTTAGCCATTTAAAGTTCCCGTTTAGTGTACATATTTCTGAAATTAAGGCGCTTGTAGCTCCAGATATAAGAATAGGAGGTTTTGGCTTCTTGTTTAGCGGCATCTTCATACTAAGCATATTGTTGTTATATTATGTAATCACTACGATTAATAAACGCGAAAGATTTTTATTGTTATCAATTTTGGCTACCATTATCATTTCCGGTTTCATTATCGAGTATTCTTGGTGGGCCCGATATGTCCCTCAATTTTGGTTTTTGTCAATAGTTATATTGGCGTTTGCAGAGCCATTGAATTCGAAAAGAGTCAAATGGTTAAGAACCATAATTTATACCTTAATTATAATTAATATTACTACCATAGGCGCATTAATGTTGGTTAGAAATTTTCTTGTGACGCAGAAAATACGTTATTCATTAAGTGAGTTAGCAGAAATGAAGGAAAACGTTAAATATGTTGACTTTACAGATTTCAAATCAACTCGAATAAAATTTGCTGAAGAAAACCTTCATTTTGCTGTACGCCAGGTTACTAATGATGAACCTGTTTTTAATATTAAAGAAACTCATACCCGCGCAGCTTTAAAACACCGTGCACCCAAACATATTGAGCCATTTCTTATTAAGCTATATTATAAAATTTTCCCATCAAGGTAACAATGATAATAGCCGCTTTTGATTTTGACGGAACACTGACTACAAAAGACAGTTTAATTGACTTCCTGATATTCTCATTCGGAAAAAAAAGCTTTTACCGGTCACTGATCAAGTTGTCGCCGACATTAGCACTATATAAAATGGGGCTCATTACTAATGAGCATGCTAAACAAAAGCTTTTTATGTACTTTTTTGGTGGTATGCAGGCGAAAAAGTATTACGATTTGTGCAATAACTACTCATCAAAAATTGATAACATTATTAATCGAGAAGCTTTGAACAAGTTAATAATGCATCAACAGCAAAATGCCAATGTAATAATCATAAGCGCATCTGCCGAAGATTGGATTAAACCCTGGGCAACAAAACATAACATATCCCGAGTATTAGCAACCAAAGTAGAAATCATCAATGACAAACTAACTGGCAAGTTCATAACAAAAAACTGCTATGGTGACGAAAAGGTTAACCGTCTGTTAGAAGTTTACCCGTATAAAGAAAAATATACGCTTTATGCCTACGGAGATAGTGAGGGCGACAAACCACTTCTGACATTTGCTGACTTTGGATATTATAGAAATTTTACTACTCACATGTGATATTCGCAGATAATTTATAATTTAATTATTGCGTTTTCTTAAAAGAAGTTTTTTTAATCAAATCCATGCTGTATATCTAGTTGAATTTGTTGTTTAATCATGGCTTTCTGATTGAATAACAATTATACATGGATGATTGTTATAACTAGGGCTGCAAGTTTAACGGCTACGATCATTACCTGTGGCCTCCCATCCCCTAAAGTAAACTACCCCACCTAAGGTGGTGGCTTTAAATATCCCGCGAGCATTTCGCAAAAATGGGATTCTCTTGGCAAACTTAGCGTGTGGCTTCTGGCATAGCCTCCACCCCTACCTACCGCCTTAGGCGGTGGTTTAGATGTTATAATGAAAGGGGGTGAGTTTTTCAACCCACCCCCTTAGTTTGGTTAGTTAATAACCTGGGTTTTGTACTATATTACGGTTAGCCGTAACCTGCCTTGCCGGTATTGGAAAAATTTTCAAATTGTCGTTATTTGTCGGGGTATGATCCCACCAGGCAGCCGTGGTGAATTTACCGAATCGGATAAGATCGGTGCGTCTTTTACCTTCAAATATAAATTCACGCCCCCGCTCGGCCAAAAGTTCATCCATTGTCAATGATCCTGTGGTGTAAGCCTCCGTCGCCCAATCTGCGGTACTAAAGGCACGCTTGCGACATGCATTGATCAGGCTAACCGCATCGCCGGTAGCCATGCCGCCATTTTGACGCATGATAGCCTCTGCTTTATAAAAGTAAATGTCAGTTAAACGATAAATTACCCAATCATTACTCCAGTAATTAGCATCGGTTGATGGTCCCGGATTATATTTATTGAACCGGGCTCCACTATTTTCTTCACCGGTGTTCATATTCGAAGTAGTACCACCTTCGCTGTTTCTTTGAATGTTATTAACGAAAACCAAGGGTTGATCTTTATATTCATAAGAACCATTTACAACTTTAGTTGTGTCATCATAATAATGCTGCAGACCGATTAACATCCAGGTAGTTTTTCGAAGGTCTTTATCATCAAACTGATCATAGGCGCTTGGTATAACTACTACACCATCATTTCCATTTTGAGAACCACCATAAATATATTTTTGATTAAAGTGGTAAAAATCGCTGTTCCAGCCACAAAAAGTAGTAGTTAACTGGTTGTTATAAGCCAATACAAAAAGATTCTCTTTAGATGTAGTAGTATTGGTGTTTTTAAACGGATCTGTAATACTGGCATCCAAAGTAGCTGCCCCTTGCTGACCGCCCGTAGCGCCCGATAATATTTTATCGCAGGCAGCAATACAGTCGGCGTATCTGTCCGTACCTGACCATACCTGAGCATTTAGATATAATTCAGCCAGCATTGCGTAACCTGCAGCTTGAGTGATACGACCTACCATTTGCTGTGAAAGAACCGGCAATTTATCTACGTTTTCTTTGAGCTCGCTTTCAATAAAAGCAAATACTTCTGCACGCTTTTTTGTAGGTGGGCTTAGTGGCTCACCCACTACGGTAACTACAGGTATATTACCATAAAGGTCCATAAGCTTCATATATTCCCAAGCTCTGAAAACTTTCAACTCGGCAATATATTGGTCTCGCTCGGCTGCAGTAATACCCATACGGTTAAGGTCGTTTTCCTGCAATCTTTGTATGGGGTCATTACAGTAGCCTATGCCCGTATACATTAAACTCCAGGGATTCCAGATATTGTCTTCATCTTTAGTCCAGGTACTGTAATGCAGGCGTATCCAGTCGCCGTTATCATAACCGTGTACACCTTTTACCGGCCAGGCCAATTGGTCGGCCGAAAGCTCATTTAAGCGATAATAACTCCGCTGGCTAGTTGGGGCCGCCCAGGCTCCGGCATGTGTATAAGGCCTTAGCACAGCAGAGATTACCTCATTCCTGTTATTATAATAATTATCTATGGTAATTTGACTATATGTCTTTTCATCTAATTTGGTACAGGCACTATTAATCAAGATTAACAGTAATAACAATACACCTGTTATTTTATAATTTTTCATCATGCTATATTTAGAAACCTACGTTTAATCCTAAAGTGATTGTTCTTGTACGGGGGTAAACACCGTGATTTTCTACACCAGGAGCCAGGCCGGTATCCTCAACTTCGGGATCAGCACCTTTGTAACCGGTTATAGTAGCTAAGTTTTTCCCAGACGCATACACCCTTAAGTATTTAATATATTTCATTTTGTAATTGAAATTATAACCTAAGGTGATGTTATCTACTTTCACAAAACTTCCGTTCTCCAGATAGTAATCAGAGTATTGATAAGATCCATTCAAATCTGCATGGGTTGTAGTAGCTGATTTTAATACGTTATTAGGTAAGGCTACTTTGTTACCGTAAGAGAGCTCAGTTGTGTTCAGGATCTGATAACCGAACTTGCCTCTTAAAAACACTGTCAAATCAAAATTTTTGTATTTGAATGTGTTGGTTAATGAAGCGTAATATTTAGGAATACCATTACCTATAAAGGTTTTATCGGCATCGGTAATTTGGTCAGGGCCAACTTTAGTACCATCGGCTTTATAAAACAACCAGTCGCCTGTTGAGGTAAAGCCTGCAAAACGTTTTCCAAAAAATTCACCCAGCGGGCCACCCGCTACTGTACGAATTGCATTACCCAGTGCCCCATTACCGTTGATACCTGCGTATTCGATATAATCAATGTTGTAAACGTCGTTTGAGAAACTTAACAACTTGTTGCTTTGCGTACTAGCGGTTAATGTTGCAGACCAAGAGAAATCTTTATGGGTTAAAACCTGACCGGTTAAAGAAAGCTCAACACCTTTGTTTTGCACAGAACCTACATTGGTAAAAATGGTCGACTGGATAAATGGAGGTAATTGTGTATTGTAGCTTTGAAGCAGGTCAACGGTTTTACGGTTATAAACATCCAAGGTACCTGAAATTCTGTTGAACAAACCAAAGTCTAAACCAAAGTTAAGCTCTTTCTTTTTCTCCCATCTCAGATCAGGGTTTGGATTATGATCCGGGCCATAGGTTTGTTTCCAGGTTTCACCACCGTTGGCATCAATATTGGTTACGTAGTAGTTACCTGTATTAAGGGTTACTAATGATTGGTAATTTGCGAAACCCTGGTTACCTGTTACCCCGTAACCAGCCCGTAATTTCAGGTTATCCAAAAACTTCACATCTTTCATGAAATCTTCTCTCGATATCGTCCAGCCTAAAGACACCGCAGGGAAATCGCCCCATTTATGATTTTCGCCGAATTTTGAAGAACCCTCATGGCGTAATACAAATTGCGCCAAATATTTATCCTCATAGTTATAATTAATACGGCCAAAAAATGCAATTAATTTGTCATCCTCTTTAAAGCTGTTCAAACTAGCCTTACCATTCACTAAGAAAGTACCTGCATTAAGATTATTATCTTCAAAAACATCGTTATCAAAGCCTGAGTTTGCGCCGTTAAAAGACTCAGTTACGTTATACTGATAGCTATATCCCGCAATGGCATTGATATTATGTTTTTTGGCGATAACTGTATTATACTCAATTGTTGGCTCAACAGCATAGTTTTTTTCCAGATAACTTCCTTTATAGGCATAACCCGTACCATCAATAGCAGTACCATTCAATGAGCCTTTAACCGATTCTCTCGAATTAACATCCCAATACTGATCATCTACATAGGCATTACGCTGAATTGACCCGAAAAAACTAGCTTTTAAACCTTTAGCCAGATCAAGCGTAGTTCTGAAATCGGCCGAGGTGGTTTGCTGATCGCGGGTGCTCTTTTCCTGATTTAAGCGCGCAGTTTGATTGGCGTAAGTTTCATCCTCATAATAACTACCATCAGGATTAAACATTGGGTTGGTTGGGTTTTCAACAAGCGCACTTTCAAAGCTGGTACCGCCGCCAAGCATATTAGCCTGGTTATAGTTGGTAGCCACGTTTATTGCCGTGTTAAGCTTACCTTCTATAGCTTTCTGTGTAAAGTTTAAACGGGCACCGTAGTTTGTGCGTCCGTTTTGTAATGCAATACCATTCAGGTTATCATAAAATACTGATGCACGGAATGTAGAATTGTCATTACCGCCAGACAGCGCCAGGTTATGATACTGACTGATATTGCCTTTATCAAGCAACATATCATAAAAATCGGTTGAATAACCATGGTCGTTTGATTGATTGACCAAACCCTGCGCAATCAATGATCTATAACCTGCAGCATCAAAAAAGGCAGGCTTTTTAAGTAGATAATCTCTTGAAATATAGGTAGAATAGTCAACGGCAGTAACGCCTTTTTTACCTTTTTTTGTAGTAACCAAAATTACACCACCGTTAGCGCGGGTACCGTAAATGGCAGCGGCCGAACCATCTTTCAATACCGACATCGACTCGATATCGTCTTGTTGTAACAGGTCAAGGTTACCTCCCGGTATACCATCAATAACGATCAACGGACTGGTACTGCCAACTAACGAGGTCACCCCTCTTAATTGAATAGACGCGCCCGAGTTAGGGTCATTACCACCATTACGTGTAATGGTTAAGCCGGCAACCTTACCCTGGATAAGGTCGACAGGACTGCGTGCCCCACCCTGGTTAAAATCTTTAGCTTTAACATTGGTCACAGCAGATGTAAGTTCTTCACGTCTTTGCGTACCGTACCCTACTACAACCACCTCTTTAAGTGCACTTACAGACTCGCCCATTTGTACATTAATAATGGATTTGCCTGCTACCGAGACTTCTTGCGGAGTGTAGCCCAGATAGGAGAAAACCAAAGTGGCGTTATCTTTAACGCTCAGCGTAAACTTACCATCAAGGTCTGTCGCTGTACCGCCATTATCATTTTTAACCTTAATTATAATGCCCGGCAGTGTTTGACCTTTTGAATCAGTTACCGTCCCCGAAACTTTTTTTAAGCCTGCTGTATCGTTTTTTATAGAGGTATCGGCTTGAGTATTCTCCGGAACTTTGTTTGAGCTTACCGAGTCCCTTTTAATAATGGTGTCCGTTTTTTGAATAAAAAATGATTTTTCCAGTAAATATTTATCAGTAAAGTTTGTGTGTGTGTTAGCGGCGTTTAGCCTGATCGGAATCGTCAATAGTGACAGGACAATGACTTTTATTAATAAGCAATCACCCTTAAAACAATAGCAAAGAAGTTGCTTCATTTTAATATTTAATTTCATACATTAGTAGTGTTAGTAATTTACTTTCAGCTTGTTAGGCAGTAATTTAGATTCTAACGCAGCCGAAAAAGTGTGACAGCACGTTTCGGCTTTTTTTATATAGAATCTTTAATTTCTAAAATTATTTTCTGATTTATTTCATAGATTATGGATTTATGGGTTAAAAAGTTCATAAAAAAGCAACTGCAATAAACCGAAATTCATCGCCATATTAATTCAACAGAAAGAATGATTAAGGGGAATTATTATAACGGGGGCACGTAACTCAAACTTTAAACTGATTATAATGTTTTTGAAAAGTTTAATTTATATCCAAACTTAAAAACTGTAGCCTACGTCCTTACGGGCTATAAGGCTTGCAGTACGTGAATAACGGCATAAGCAAGGCTATCCTGATCGGGATAAAAATACTCGATTACGTTATCAATATCAGCGTAATCCGGCATTGTTATCAACCCTGCTTTAGATTTAGAGCATTGGTTGTTACAGAAAACTGGACTTTACCTCTAATTAGTAATAGTCGCTTAAAAGAGAAGCCTGTCCGATAATGGACAGGCTTCTCTTTTAAGCGCTATAACGATGCTTGTGCGGAAATATAAAAGCTTTAACGTTTGCCGGTAAAGCCACAAATGCTATTGCATTAACTATTGGTGGCTATCCTATTTGGATTGATAGTTACCAAAAAGTTTCACCAGCCGGTCCGGATAGTCTGAAATGATACCGTCTACACCCATCATGGCCAGATTTTTCATATCCTCCTCTTTTTCTACGGTCCAGGGTAATACCTTCACTTGCTGGGCGTGTGCGGCCTTAATCATATCGGCATTTACCAGTTTAAACGCCGGGCTGTAAAACGTGGGGTTAAAGCCCAGCAACTGTATATTGTCAGCATAGCTTCGGCTTGATACCAGTAGTGCGGTGCTAACCTTGGGCTGCCGTTGGTGCAATACGCGCAGCGTCCGTGGGTCGAAAGACTGGATGATGACTCTATCGGAAATTTTCTTTTCATTAATTATCGCCATCAGTGTTTTTACAAATACCTCGGGCACGGGGTTGCATTTACCATCCCACTCAGGTTTGCTTTTGGTTTCTATATTGTAATAAACCGGTTTAAGGCGATGAGCTTTTACGTAGTTCTCTACGCTGTCTATCAGATCGGCCAGCAATGGTTTATAGGTTTTAAGCACCTGCTGCTGCGGAAAATCTGCCAACCGAATCATCCCCGCCGGGAAACGGCGAATACTATCATAAGGCATTTGGAAAAAGATGTAATTCTTTTCTTCCTCTTTACTGATGGACGACCCATCGGGTTTCAGCATAATCTGTGATGACATAAATGGATCGTGCGATACCATTACCTTTCCGTCGGCTGTTACGTAACAATCCAATTCAAGCGTACGCACGCCCAGCTTAATGCCGTTCAACATAGCCGGAATGGTATTTTCGGGCATCAAGGCCCTGCCACCACGATGCGCCTGTGTATCAAACAATTGCTGCGCGCGTATTTGCGTTGTGATGATAACCAGAATAGCCGGCAGTACCAGATTTTTGAAATAGTGTAATTTGCTCATATCTTTTTATTGCAGAGTAATGCCGAAATCCAACATATATGATCAAGGCGATAGTATCATACCACCTTGATCATTAAAAAGTTGCATACCAACACTCCTGGTTTGTAAAATTATGTATCTGTATTGCTATTATTTGCGTAATGCCTGCCTCACCGCATATGGCAAATTGATAAGATTTGCCATATCCACGTTTCCGTTACTCAGCATCGTGCCGTCGGCCAAACAGACCTTTCCATCGCGCAAAACGGCTGGACGCATTCGGCCATCCTTACCATAATCCCCGGGCAGGGGAATATCGTCGGGCCGACCGAATTTGAGCGTAGTTTTCATTTTATCAATGATCCACTCGCCGGTTGATGGCCGGTACACTGCCATCTCTACGCGGCCGTCGCCATCATAATCGCCGGGCACAGGTATATCGCCGGGTACATGTTTCACCTGTAACGGAATGTTTCCTAACCCGGCAATTTGCCACAAAGAGTTTGCGGTGTTGAAATACCCGATATCAGTAATGCCATCGCCATCATAATCGGCAGGTACGGGTATGCAGTTTTTAGCACCGAATTTTACGCTATCCATGCCGGTAATGTACCAGGTAAGGCTTTTAGGATCATAAACGGCGGCGTCGGCAAAACCATCGCCGTCATAATCACCAACCACCGGGACAGCATTAGGCGGACCTATTTTAATGATGCGTCCGTCCCATAAATAAAATTGCCCTTCTGCCGGCCGGTAAACTGCCGCTTCGGTTTTTCCGTCGGCATTAAAATCTGCAGGGGTAGGTATATCGCCGGGTAGGCCTAAGCTTGCATCCGGTTGTCCGCTGATCTTCCACACCCCATCATGATATGAAACCAACTCGGTAGCCTGATCGTTATTGAAATCCAGATAACGCGCACTGCTGGTATGGTGCAGCCAGGCCGTGGTAAAATGGCTGTCGGCGTCAGTTTCTTCCTCCTGGGTGTAAGGCGAGAATGTGCGCACAGCAACCAGGTCATTCTTTTTATCAAAAGTCATCAGGCGCATAAGCCCGTGGCCTCCGTTGGCCCGGCTTTGATAGTCAGACAGATATGATTTGATGATATTTCCCGCATATCCATCTTGCCGGTAGCCCTCACCATTATCGCCCACATGCCCCGATAACGTCATCCATACATTGGGGTAATGCTTAAGCCGGTCAAACACGCGTTTGCCTTGCTTGCTGAACGGCGGGAAACCTTTTTGGTTAGTGCCTGCGGTTTTATTAAAATGAATAATGGAGTGGCTAACCAATATCGCCTTACGGTCGTGATATTTTTCCAGCAATGCCGAGGCCCAGTTATTCAGTGGTTCAATATCCTCATCATATGAGTCGTACTCCAGATAGATGGTTATAAATTTTATACCGGCAGCGGTAAACAGGTCGTAATGGCTGTCATTGTCATCACGGTAATGCCCACCGTACCAGGGCTTGTATTGAAAATGTTCCACGCCGAAGTACTTGTTATATTGTGTAGTTAGGCCCGAAAGCGGATACTGGCTTTTAGTTTGATCGTGGTTACCTACCGCCATGCCATAAGGTATACCTTTAGGATAACCGGGCAGTTTTTTTTCAAGAGTGTACATGGCATCGGCGGCGTTTTTCCATTCCTGCGGAAATTTTTCTCCGTCGTCAGAGATATCTCCCAGTTGAATTACGTAAGCTATCTTTTCTTTTTGGGCGTTTTTAACTATCCAATCAGTTTGAGCCTTAAACATTTCCTTTTTGCCACCATGTTTCTCTGATGTGTAATATTGCACATCAGGCAATACGGCAATTGAAAAAATGTCGCCGCCGCTAAATGGAGTGAATGCCTGGGCAGCAACCCGCTTATTCCCAAACGCTGCCAAACCGGCCAGCAAGGCCAGGCTTATCTTTAATTTTCTCATATGTTGTCAATAATGAATTAGACTATAGTTAGTAAACAAGGTGATAATTTTAGTGAGTTTGCAGACGTGGCCACAATGCATACCGATACCCACAATACGGTTTAGGTATTGAGTGTGCTTCTTAAAAGCAGTACATTCAACAACAAAAACCAGGGAGCATCGGCTTCATTATTGTTTTAATATTTGCTTAGCCAGGGTTCCTTTGCCATCGTTTTTCAACCCGTCTATACCCAAAATACTGGTCATAAGGTCATACACCTCCACGTTTTCAAACGCCGGTATTTGCACGTGTGGCTTAAAGGCCGGCCCCCAGGCATAAAAAACAGCCTGATTATCTTTAACCTCGTAAGCGCTGAAACCGTGCGCACCTTTTGGCGCCCTGTCTGCAAATACCTGGTTGTAATGTGCCATCAGCATAATATCGCCAATGCGGTTGTACTTGTCATCTGTCGGGCTAAAATGGTCATAAGCTGGCAGTTCTTTCTTTAGTTTAACATCGAAACCCGGCGCGTTTTCGGCTTTTAGCTGCTTATACATCGGCATAATATCGGCCTGTTGTTTTGCATGTACGCATACGTAATTGCCCTGTACCACGCAAACAAACCTGGAGGTATCAATAGATTTTGGGATGGCAAGCGGACGCGGATCAATAGGCGTCATGCCATGGTCAGACACAAAGATAAAGTTTACCGGCAGACCGCTTTCTTTAGCTGTTACAACCATTTGCCCTACGGCATCGTCAACAAACTGTACGGCATCTGCCACTTCTTTGGAATCGGGCCCGTGGCTGTGCCCGGCATGATCTGTATTGGGAAAGTAGCAGGCTATAAAATGCGGCCGCTTGTCGCCAGGCAGGGCCAACCAGCGTTTAAGAGCGTTAACCCTGTCTTTCACAAAAATTTCCTTGCCGGTATTTGGCCGGTAAGAATATGTTGGCCGGATGCCTTTTATAGGCGCCTGTGTATCAATGTAATAAAAACTGGCCGTTAACATGCCCTGTTTTTCGGCGGTTACCCATATTGGCTCTTCGCCAAAAAAGGTGCCATCGCTGGCTTTAAACATTTGTTTGCGGTTAGCGTCGTAAAAGGCATTGCCGACAATGCCTGAATGTGCAGGGTATAGCCCGCTCACCAACGCAAAGTGATTGGCGTGCGTTGAGGCTGGGAACGACGGGATCATAGCCTGCGCCGCACCTCCTTCGCCCGACAGGCGAAGGAGGTTTTCGGCATGATATTTTTTGGCATAATCCCAGCGAAAGCCATCTGCCGAGATAAGAACAACGTAGGGCTTAGCCAGCTGCCCGGCTTTGTTAGTGCGGTTGGCAACTACGCGCTGCAGTGTATCCAACTGCGCCTTGGCTATGCCCGGCAGGCTGTACATAGCCAAGGCCAGCACACCTGTTTTAAAGTATTTTCTGATAGACATATTACAAATAGTTAAAATGCATAACCAGGGTTTTGCTTCATGCCCGGGTTAAGGTTACGCTCTGGCAATGGTATCGGGAACAGGAATTTGTAAGCCTGAATATCAAATGCATTTGCTACCAGGTTGGTAAAGTTTTGTTTAGCTTTTACCGCATAGGCTTGCATAATGGTCAAACCGTTCGAAATACGCTGCAAGTCATGAAAACGTTTGTTTTCAAAAGCCAGTTCGATGCGTCTTTCGTGCATGATTATGTTACGCAGTTTGCTTTGGTCGGTTTCGGTTACTGACGATAAACCGGCACGGTTACGCACCGTATTTAAGGCTGTTAATGGCGACTCGCCCTGCTCGTTCTGCGCTTCGGCTAACAGCAATAAAGCTTCT
>Ga0153956_1002457_pt1 | contig 13565 bp, 16 predicted proteins | sample TSFL040MetaG_FD_104704 | JGI IMG/M metagenome (GOLD analysis project Ga0153956, IMG submission 104704) | Attine ant fungus gardens microbial communities from Florida, USA - TSFL040 MetaG | ecosystem: Host-associated > Fungi > Mycelium > Unclassified | place: USA: Florida, Wekiwa Springs... | reverse complement strand
TTCCCGGCATCTTCGTCACCGATCGGGGCGAGGTGTGGACCCTTGCGCGCGGGGACGTCACGGAAGTCCGACCTGCTTCCGACCTGTGACGGGACCCTCCGGAATACGTGACGGACCCTTGACGCCTTCCCCGCAGGCCTCCCGTGCCCTGGGCTCCTCGTGGGGGTCACAGCCTGCCCGGACCCCCATGAGGAGCCCAGGGCACCCGGGGCCCACCTCGGACGGCCGCCCGGGCCACGGGCCCCCACCTCGGACGGCCGCAAGCCCCCCGAGCCGCCGCCCCCTCGGACGGCCGCAAGCCCCCCGAGCCCCCGCGCACCCCGCAACCTCCTAATACCCCGCCACGGCCCCCGCGATCTTGTCTTGGTAGTAGTGCGCCGTTTCGGTGCTGCCGACACTGCCCATCAGGGTGGAGAAGGCCATCGCCTTGCCGCTGGTGTTGAAGCAGTAGCCGGAGAGGTTCGAGACCCCGGTCAGGGTGCCGGTCTTGAGCCGGCAGCGGCCGTAGGCGGCGGTGCCCTTCATCCGCCCGGCGGTCGTTCCCTCCTTGCCCGAGAGCGCCAGGTCCTGGATGAATTCTTCGCCGATCGGGCTCTTGTTGACCCCCAGCAGCAGCTTCACCACGTCTTGGGCCGAGGCGAGGTTGCCGCGGGTGAGGCCGGAGCCGTCGACCTGCTGGATGTCGGAGCCCATTTCGCGGGCGTATTCCTCGACCACGCGGGTCCCGGCGGCGGTCGTGCCGGCGCCGCCGAAGTGCGCCCCGAGCAGCTTCTCCAGCATCTCGGCGAAGAAGTTGTCGGAGTAGACGTCGGTGGTGTTGACGATTTCGGTGAGCGGCGGGGAGCGGACCACGGCGACCGATTTGGCGTTCGCCGGGGTCTTGCGGAGGGCGATCGTCGGGCTCACCCTGATCCCGGCGTGGCGCATGCTGTTGTCGAGCGTCTGCGTCGCCAGCTTCGCCGGGTCGGAGGAGAAGTGGCTGGAGCTGGTGTTGCCGGCGAAGCCCGAGTTGAAGTCGAGGCCGGAGAGCGGGCCGATGTAGACCGAGGTCGCGTAGTGCGAGTCGGCGACGCCGCGCTTGCGGTCGAAGATCGTGTCGTCGCCGTAAAGGCGCCCGGTCACCTGCTTGATCCCGGCCCGCTTCAGCTGCGGGACGAGGGCGAAGATGTTGGTCCCGAGGCCCGCCAGGTAGCTGTTGTAGAAGGCGGGCGTGCCGAGCGCCGGGTCGCCGCCCCCTTGCAGGTAGAGGCTGCCGTGGAGGACGCCGTTTGCGTCGACGGTGCCGTCGGTGAGGACCTTGGTCGGGATCGTCGAGGTCGGGCCGAGCTTGCTCAGCGCCGCCGCGGTGGTGAAGAGCTTCGTGTTCGAGGCCAGCGGCAGGATCTTTTCGGCGCCCGCCGCGCAGACGACTTCTTCGGTTTCCGTGTCGACCACCATCAGGCCGGTCTGGGGGCCGCCTCCGGCCTTCAGCCAGGCCTTCATCTGGCCGCAGGGGTCGGCCGCCGTGGCGGGACCGGCGAGCGCCAGCAGCACGAGGCAGGCCGCCAGGGCCGCTGTCAGCGCCTTTCTCATCGTCCCTACCAACACCGCGGAGACGGAAGGTAGCGGCCCCGCCGGGCACGAAAGGGCGGTGGCGACGCCTGGTCCGCACGTACCGCCGGGATCATCCGGGATACTTCCGGTACAGGCATGGGGAAAGTCGTCGACATCGAGTCCAAACCGCGGCGTAAAACGCGCCGGAAAAAGCCGTCGAAGACCGCGCTGGTGCTCGGCGGCGGCGGGTTCACCGGCGGCGTCTACGAGATCGGCGCGCTGCGGGCGCTCGACCTGCTGGCGGTCAACAGCACGGTCAACAGCTTCGACGTCTACGTCGGCACCAGCGCCGGGTCGTTCGTCGCCTCGATGCTGGCGAACGGGATCACCCCCGACGAGATGATGCAGGTGATCAACACCCAGGTCGACTCCGAGCTCGAGGACCTGGAGCTGGGCAGGATGCTCAGTCCCAACTACATGGGCTTCGTCAAGAAAGGGCTGGCGCTGCCCTTCCGCGGCGCCGAAGCGGTGCGGGCGCTGCTGCGGATCAAGGATCTCTCGGCGATCGACCTCGGCATCGCGCTGGCCGAGAACCTGCCGACCGGTCTCTACGACGGCGGCGGCATCGGCGATTACGTGGCCGAGGTGCTGGCCGACGGCGGTCGCTCCAACGACTTCCGCGTGATCGATCCGGAGCTCTACCTGACCGCGACGGACCTCGACACCTGCGAGCGGATCGTCTTCGGCACCGAGGACTGGCGCGACGTGCCGATCTCCAAGGCGGTCGAGTGCTCGACCGCGCTGCCGATCGTCTACAAGCCGATCGACCTGAAGGGGCGCCAGCTGGTCGACGGCGGCATCCTCTCGACCACCAACGTCGACATCGCGGTCGAGGCGGGGGCCAAGTTCATCGTCGTGGTCAACCCGCTCGTCCCTTACATCAACGATTTCGAGAAGACGATCCCGACGATGTTCGGCAGCCGCGTCCGCCGCGTCTCCGACATGGGGATGCCGGCGATCGGCAACCAGGTCTTCCGCCTGATCGCCCACGCCCGCCTCCACCAGGCCGTCGAGCAGTGGCAGGAGCGGTATCCCGGCGTCGACATCCTGCTGCTGGAGCCGGAGGAGAACGACGAGCTGATGTTCGGCACGCCGATCATGGACTACGGCCACCGCCTCGAAATCGCCCGCCACGGCTTCGAATCGGTCACCGCCACCCTCGCCCAGGACTACGACCGTTACGCCGAGATCACCGCCAAGCACGGCCTCGAGATCTCCGAGCGGCGCCTCCGCCGGGTGGTCGAGGCGGCCGAGGACGCCGAGCCCGAAGAGACGTCGGCCTGGCGCCGCGTGCTGGAGCAGACGACCTCGGTGCTGCTGCGGCAGTCCGGCCAGGCGAGTTAGCTGTTCCTCATCACCAGCATTCCGGCAATAAGGAACAGTTGGGGCGCGGCTACGCCGCGTAGAGCTCCTCGATCTCCTTCTCGTGCTTCTGGGTCACCACGGCCCGTTTGACCTTCAGGGTCGGCGTCAGCTCGCCATCTTCCTGGGTCAGGTCACGGGGGAGGACGGCGACCTTCTTCACCTGCTCGACGCGGGCGAACTTCTTGTTGATCTCCTCGACGTGGGCTTCGACCACCTTGCGGATCTCCGGGTCGACCGCGAGCTGGGCGGGGTCCTCGGGCAGGCCGTGGTCCTTGGCGTAGGCGACCGCTTCTTCGGGGTCGAGGGTGACCAGGGCGACCAGGTAGGGACGACGGTCCCCGACCACGACGCACTGGGAGACCAGCTGGTGCTGGCGGATCTCCGCCTCGAGGTTGGCCGGGGTGATGTTCTTGCCGCCCGCGGTGATGATGATGTCCTTCTTGCGGCCGGTGATCTTGATGAAGCCTTCGGAGTCGATCTCGCCGATGTCGCCGGTGTGGAGCCAGCCGTCGACGATCGTCTCGGCCGTCGCCTCGGGGTTCTTGTGGTAGCCCTGGAAGACGTTGGCGCCCTTGACCAGGATCTCGCCGTCGTCGGCGATCTTCACCTCGCAGCCGGCGAACGGTTTGCCGATCGTGCCGAACTTGAAGTCGTCGCTGGCGGCGACGGTCGCGCCGGTCGAGGTCTCGGTCATCCCCCAGCCCTCGACCACGAGGACGCCCGCGCCGTCGAAGAAGCGCAGGATGTCGGGGTTGATCGGCGCCGCGCCGGAGATCGCCAGGCGCAGGTTGCCGCCGAACAGGCCGCGGATCTTGGACAGGACTTTCTTGTCGGCGAAGGCGTACTCGCGCTGCAGGAGCCAGCCGGGCTTGCGGCCGCTCCGTTCGGCCTCGCGCATCCGCTTGCCGACCTTGATCGACCAGTCGAAGATCGCTTTTTTGAGGCCCCCCGCTTTCTCCATGCCGCTGTTGGCGGCGGTGTAGATCTTCTCGAAGATGCGCGGCACCGAGGGGAAGTAGGTCGGCCTGACCTCGGCGAGGTCGGACATGATCTTGTTCGGGTCGCCCTGCCAGTAGGCGATCGTCGCGCCCAGGTCGAAGCTCGACAGCTGGATCAGCAGGGCGAAGGAGTGGGCGAGCGGCAGGTAGAGGTAGGTGATGTCGCCCTCTTCGATGACGCTGGTGCCGTTGACCATGTCCAGCATCGCCCGGTAGTTGCCGTGGCTGATGATGCAGCCCTTCGGCGGGCCGGTGGTGCCGGAGGTGTAGATGAAGGTGCAGATGTCGGCGGGGGTGACGGCGGCGATCCGCTGCTCGAAGACCGCGTCGTCGATCTCGCCGCCCTTCGCCGCCAGCTCCTCCAGCGAGAGGACGTCGTCGGCGTCGCCGACCATCATCACGATCTGCTCGAGCTGCGGCAGGCCGGCGCGGACCTCGCGGATCTTCGCCAGCTGCTCCTCGTTCTCGACGATGACGACCTTGGCGTCGGAGTTCTCGAGGACGTAGGCGCACTCCTCGGGCGAGTTGGTCTGGTAGATCGGCACCACCGTGGCGCCGATCGAGAGCGCGGCGTAGTCGACGCAGGTCCACTCGGGGCGCGTGTTGCCGAGGATCGAGACGCGGTCGCCCTTCTCGATCCCGAGCGCGACCAGCCCCAGCGCCAGCGGCTTCGCGATGTCGAGCACCTGCTGGAAGCTGCGGTCGACCCAGGCGTCGCCTTCCTTGAAGCGCTGCGCCGGGCGCGATCCGTACAGCTCGGCCGACCGGACCAACAGGTCCGCCAGCGTCTTCGAATCGGTCCCCCTCCCGTCCATCGCGGGGGAGTCTATTAGCGCGGCGCGTCGGCGCGCAAATTCGTCGCCTTCCCGGCGCCCGAGAAGCTTCGCAGCGAGGATTCGAAGAGGGTCCGGTCGATTCGGCCGTGGAAGATCGGGACGCCCATCTGGACGCACCTTCCGATCACCTCCTGCTGATTCATCCGCAGCTGGTCGGCGAGCTCGCTCGGCGTCAGGTGGTTGGCCATCAAGACCCTCCAATGTCGTGGGAGATATGGATCTTCCTGTCTACCCCCGTCGCGGCGACCTGTCAACGGCGGTCGGCGCAGGTTGGGAGATGTCGACGATCGCCGGTCGCGATAATGGGCCGGTGAGCCCCGCGACCACAGAGCCCGAGCCGGAAGTCCTGCAGCGGCCGCTGCCACGGCGCGGGCGCGGCTGGGTGATCCTGATCGGGGCGCTGGTGCTGTTGGCGCTCGGCTACGCGATCGTCAACATCGCCACCCAGAAGCCGAACAAGAACACCGTCCACATCGCGGGCATCGAGGAAGCGCAGCAACTTTTCGGCGGAGTGCCGCAGGAAGGTGCGCGACTCGGCTCCGAAGACGCGCCGGTGACGGTTCAGGTCTTCTGTGACGAGCAGAGCTCCGTCTGCCGCGAAGGCTTCCTCTCGACGATCCCGGAGCTTGCCGAAAAGTACGCCCGTCCCGGCTCGGTCAAGTTCCTCTACCGGCACTACTCGAACAGCGAAAACGAAATCGAGTACGGCTTCTACGGCACCGAAGCGGCGGCCGAGCAGGGCTACGGTTGGCAGTACGCCTTCCTCTTCTACGTCAACCAGGAGGAAGCGGACCGCTTCGGCGTCACCGAAGAAGAAAACCGCCGCTCCGGCCTGAGCGAAAACTTCCTCGACTCGCTGGCCGGCAGCGTCGGTGAAATCGAAGAGCTCGAATGGGAAGAAGCCTTCAAGCAGGGCCAGGAACCGGGCAGCGCGATGACCAAAAGCCTTGAAGCCCAGCAGGAGCTCGGCTCCAAGCTGGGCATCCGCTACGGCCTGGCGATGGTGATCGAGGGCCCGAACGGCAGCGAAGTCCTGCAGGAAAACCCGAGCCTCGAGGAAGTGGAAGGGGCGATCGAAAGGGTCGCGTAGGGCGCGTGGCTTCAGTCCGCATGAGAAGTGAGTTCGCGAGGGGATCTGCACTGGGCGTACGTTTGCGCACATCGCGGTGTGTATTCTGATGTGTATGAGGACCAACATCGAGATCGACGATGAGGTCATCGCCGAGGCCCAGGAGCTGATCGGCGCGCGCACCAAGCGCGAGACCGTCGACACCGCGCTGCGCGAGCTGGTCGCCCGCCACCGCCGCCTCGGCATCCTGGATCTGCGCGGCAGGGTGCGCTGGGAGGGCGACCTCGCCGCGAGCCGCCGGGCCCGCTGAGCGGCGATGATCGTCGTCGACACCAGCGTCTGGATCGACGTCCTGAACGAGCGGCCGACCCGCGCCGCGGCGCGTTGCGTCGAGCTCATCGAGACCGGCGAGCCCGTCGCCCTCACCGACGTCGTCTTCACCGAGATCCTCCAGGGCCTGCGCTCCGAGGAGGAGGCGAGGCTCGTCGAGGAGCACCTGCGGGCCTTCCCGATCCTCCACCTCGACGGCCTCGAGGACTTCGCCCTGGCGGCGGAGCTCTACCGCGCGGCCAGGGCGGCGGGGGCGACGATCCGAAGGACGCTCGACTGCCTCATCGCGGCGCCCTGCGTGCGCACCGGCGCGCCGCTCCTTCATGCCGACGCCGACTTCGATCGGCTCGCCGGCTGCACCACGCTGCGGATCTACCCGCTCGACTGATGCCGGCGCCGCTGTAGTCCGGCCGCCGGAACCGATCCGACAGCAGGATCGCTTCGAGCCGAAGTGCATCGGGCCATCGTGCTGATCGAGGGCAAGGCCATCGGGGACGCGCACGTTCTCGGCCCGCAACGACGGCGGGCACCAGAACCTACTCGGACTTGCCGAGCAGCGCTTCCTGGCGGGCGGCCTTGATGTCCGCGATCTCGATCGGGGGAAGCTCACCGGCCAGGGCACCGAAGGGCCACGGCGATGAATCCCCGCCGTTCCGTGGCACCGGCCGCACGTCGACCTCCCCGCCGATCTCAAGGCCGAGCGCTTCGCCCGCGGGCACGACAATCATGGTGGTGCCGTCGGGGCGCTTCTCGGTCACCTTCGCCATCACCTCGGAGGAGACGCCGGTCGCTGCCATGGGTATACTGAAAGTATGACCACGACGATCAAGGTCTCGAACGAGGTGCGCGACCGCTTGAAGGGCCAGGCCGCCCAGGCGCACCGCACGCTCGGCCAGCACCTCGAGCACCTGGCAGGTCTCGGGGAGCGCGAGGCCCGCATGACCGCCTTGCGCGTCGCGATGAGGGCCACGTCTCCCGAGGATCTGGCTTCCTGGCGCGAGGAGACGAGCGACTGGGACCGCATCGAGGGTAACTGAGGCGGGCCGTGTCGGGACCGGCCCTCCGTCCGGGCGACGTCGTCTGGGCCCGGCCCGAGGTCGTCGTCGGCCGCGAGCAGGCCGGACGGCGCCCGGCGATGGTAGTGGCGGGCGCCGACTACCTGGAGACCGTCGACACGCTCGCTGTCGTGGTGCCGATCACCACTGTCGACCGTGGCTGGCCCAACCATGTTGAGGTGATCGGAGCCGAGCTGGGGCGCCGCTCGTGGGCGATGTCTGAGCAGGTCAGGACGATCTCGCGGGAGCGGGTGGTGGGTCGCGCCGGGCGAGTGGACCAGGCAACCCTCGCTGCCGTCCGCGCCTGGATCGCGGACTTTCTCGAACTGTAGAAGACGTTCAAAAGGCAAATACGAGGATCTACACAACGCAACCCAGGCCGCCTGGGTCCAGAGCCGCGACTCCATTTCTCTGGGGTAGATCAAGGTCTCCGTCAAACCCGGCCTGGCTCACTTCCTCCCGGCCACGTTCGTGCTCATCCTGCAGGAATGCGCCTTGGGATATGCCGCCCTGACCGGTGAGCTCGAACCCTTCGGCCCGATCATCTGTGCGTCACCGTCTTCGGGCTTCTTCATCGGCTTCTTCCTCTGGCTCGCCGCAGCGACCATCGGCTGCGGTGGGCCGGAGGGCTGTCTCGGCTGACACCGAGACGATCGTGGAAAGCTGGCCGTGCGGACCACCGCGCCCGTCACGGTGTCGCCGGCGCGGTGGACGGGCCGAGCGAGATCTGCCCGCGGCGGAGCATCGCGACGAGGTGCTCGGCGTCGTCGTGCCCGCGTTTTCATCGCCTTGGGGGAGCTCACCCTCCTGCATGGCGTCTGCATGGCGATGTCCACCGAACCTCCCCGAACGCCGTCGTCGCAAACCGCTTGACTTTGCGGTCGTTCGGGCCTGTGCGGTGAGGTTCGCTCTTCGTGAACCAATCGGGGCGCCCGGATTTGAACCGGGGACCTCACCGACCCGAACGGTGCGCGCTACCAGGCTGCGCCACGCCCCGAGAGGAGCGGATTGTGGCAGAGGGAGGGGCCGGGCGCGGCGAGGGTGCCCGACTCAGCCGCTACTTTGCCCGGCGGCGGGTTTGAAGGCGATGACGATGCGGCGGATAAGGCTCTTGATGGTGGTCGTGGTGGCGGCGCTCGTCGCGTTGCCCGCGAGCGCGAGCGCGTTCCTGCCGCCGGGGTTCGTCGGGGTGTCGCCGCAGAATCCGCTCGGGCACAAGGACTTCGAACTGATGCGGGAAGCGGGGGTGGACAGCGTGCGGTTGCCGATGTTCTGGATCGGCATCGAGACCAAGAGCCCGCTGGTGGTGCGGCCCGACTGGTCGACCTTCGACAAGGAGGTCGAACTGGCGGCCGAATACGACATCCGGATCATGCCGTTCGTCTGGGGCTCGCCCGAATGGGTCGCCTCGGAAATGCTCCAGCTGCCGGTGAAGACCTCCTGGCAACGGTGGGCGTGGCAGAAATTCCTCCGCGAAGCGGCGCGCCGCTACGGGCCCGAAGGCGAATTCTGGGACGACCACACGAAGCTCAACTACCTGCCGATCACCCACTGGGAGATCTGGAACGAGGAGAACATCGTCACCCAGGCGGCCGATCCCAACCCGGTCGAATACGCGAAGCTGGTGCGGATCTCCGGGCGCACCCTGCACGCCGTCGACCCCGAGTCGAAGGTGCTGATCGGCGGGCTCTTCGGGCGCCCGCTGCAGATCCCGCCCAACGTCGCCTCCGGCGACTACCTGAAGCGGATCTACCAGGCCGGCAACGTGAAGCCCTATTTCGACGGCGTCGCCCTGCACCCGTACGTGGCCGAAGCGCGGGCGATGGGCCCGGAGCTGAACAACTTCCGGCGCATCATGCGGAACTTCGGCGACGCGCGGACGCCGATCTACATCACCGAGCTCGGCTGGGGCTCCCAGAGCGGCCCGACCCGCTGGCAGCGCGGCCCGCGAGGCCAGGCGAACCAGCTCTACACGGCGCTCGAAATGCTCTCCGACAACCGGCTCCGCTGGAAAGTGGAAGGCGTCTGGTGGTTCACCTGGACCGACGAAGGCGGCAGCTGCATCTTCTGCGGCTCGGCCGGCCTCCTCAACAGCCACTACGAAGCGAAGCCCTCCTGGTACCGCTTCGTCGAATGGACCGGCGGCAATCCGGAAGCGGTGTCTTCGGCCGCCGCTGGGTAGGCTCTCAGGGACCCCAGACATCGGACGAAGGGAGAACCCAGATGGCTTTTGAGGTACCTGATCTGCCGTACGCGTACGACGCGCTCGAGCCGTACATCGACGAGACCACGATGCACCTGCATCACGACAAGCACCACCAAGCCTACGTCGACAAAGCGAATGCGGCGCTGGAGGGCACCGAGTGGGCGGACCGCTCGGTCGAGGACGTCCTCACCAACCTCGCGAGCCTGCCCGGCGACAAGCAGGCCGCGGTCCGCAACAACGCGGGCGGCCACTACAACCACTCGCTGTTCTGGAAGATGATGGCCCCGAACGCGGGCGGCGACCCGAGCGGCAACATCGCCGGCGCGATCAGCGACACGTTCGGCTCCTTCGACGACTTCAAGGCCCAGTTCAAAGCGGCCGGCGCCAACCGCTTCGGCTCCGGCTGGGCCTGGCTGGTCAAGGACTCCTCCGGCCTCGCGGTCGTCTCGACCCCGAACCAGGACTCGCCGCTCTCCGACGGCTCCTCGCCGCTGCTCGGCGTCGACGTCTGGGAGCACGCCTACTACCTGAAGTACCAGAACAAACGTCCCGAATATCTCGACGCCTTCTGGAACGTCGTCAACTGGGATTACGTCAACGAGCTGTACGCGGCGGCCTGAGCGTCGCCTTCGCCCTGGGCGGGCACGTGGGACATCGCGTGCTCGGCCAGGGCGGTGATCGTCAACGACGGGTTGACGCCGACGTTGGCCGGCACCGCGGAGCCGTCGCAGACCAGCAGGTTCTCGTAGCCGAAGACGCGCTGGCGGGAGTCGACTACCCCGTCCTCGGGTGAGTGGCCGATCACCGCGCCGCCGAGGATGTGGGCGGTGTTCGGCACGTTGAAGAGCGCCTCCGACATGCTCGACTGGGCGATGCCGCCGGTGCGCTCGGCGAGCCATTCGGCCGCCTCGTTGGCGACCGGGATGAAGGTCGGGTTGGGACGCTCGGGGTCCTGTTCGGTCGACAGGCGCACGTCGCCGTTGCGCTTCAGCTTCGGCCGCAGGGCGATCGCGTTGTCGAGCGTCTGCATCACGAGCACGATGATCGTGCGGCTCGACCACCCCTTCGGCCACATCACCTTGGCGAACTTGCCGGGGTGGCGGGCGATCTGCCCGAGCAGCTTCAGCGGCCGCGTCACTTTGGTCCCGTCGCCGACCAGCAGCGTGTAGAGCGCCGACATCGAGTCGCCGTCGTGGCCGTAGGTGACGGTCTCGATGTGGGTGTAGGCGTCGGGGTAGATCGAGGAGGTGATCGCGACGCGGCGGGTGAGGTCCTCGGGGTAGTCCTCGGGGACGGTGACGGCGAGGATCATCTCGCTGTTGGTGCGGACCAGCTCGCCGAGGCGGGCGGAGATGCGGGGGAGGGCGCCGCCGAGCCGGCAGCGCTGCATCAGCTTGTTGGTGCCGAGCGGGCCGGCGGCGAGGACGACGCCGCGCGCCCTGAGCGTGCGGCGACCGCGGCCGGGGAGCATGCCGGAGCGCTCGCTGGTGATCGCGTAGCCCTCCGAGCCGTCGGGCGCGCCGAGCGGGCGCACGTCGGTCACCGTGCGTTCGGGTTCGATCCGCACGCCCCGCCGCTCCGCCAGCCAGAGGTAGTTCTTGACCAGCGTGTTCTTGGCGCCGTGCGGGCAGCCGACCATGCAGCGGCCGCACTGCAGGCAGCCGGTGCGGTCCGGGCCCTCGCCGCCGAAGAAGGGGTCGGGGACGGTCTGGCCGGGGTTGTCCTGGTAGACCCCCACCGGGGTCTTTTGGTAGGTCTCGCCGACGCCGAGGTGCTCGCCGAGCCCGCGCAGCAGCTGGTCGGCCGGGTCGTCCTGGCGGACCTGATTGACGCCGAGCATCCGTTGGGCCTCGGTGTAGTGCGGGGCGAGGGTCCGCTCCCAGTCCTCGAGGTCAGACCACTGCGGGTCGTTGAAGAACTCGCTCGGCGGGACGTAGAGGGTGTTCGCGTAGCCGAGGCTGCCGCCGCCGACACCGCAGCCGCTGACCACGGCGACGTCACGGAACTGGGTCAGCCGGAAGATCCCCTTGAGCCCGAGCCGCGGCGCCCAGAAATAACGCTTCAGATCCCAGGTCGACTTCGGGAAGTCCTCGTCCCGAAACCGCTTCCCGCACTCGAGCACGGCGACGGAGTAGCCCTTCTCGGCAAGGCGCAGCGCGGAGACCGATCCCCCGAAGCCGCTCCCGACGACCACCCAGTCCACATCAAACTGGCTCACCAGCCAAACCCTAGAGGTTCGGCAGGTGAGGGTGGGATTAAGCCTCGCCGGGCTCCAGCGGGCGGAAGTCGCTCGTCCGCGCTCCGCAGACCGGGCAGAACCAGCTGTCGGGGATGTCCTCGAAGGCGGTTCCCGGTGGGATGCCGCCATCGGGATCGCCGATCGCGGGGTCGTAGATGAACCCGCAGCTCTCGCAGATCCACATCGTCACGTCTTTGGTCTCGGTGGTCATGAGGAGTCGACGCTACCTATTTGTCGAAGCTGACCGCGACCGGCTCGCGCTCGGCTTTGTCTTCGATTTCGAAGTACTGCCGCGCCGTGAAGCCGCCCTGGTTGGCGATGATCGAGCCCGGGAACTGCTGGATGTCGGTGTTGTAGGACTGCACGTTGGAGTTGTAGATCCGCCGTGACGCCTGGATTTCGTCCTCCAGCTCCGACAGGTTGCGGCTCAGCTGCTGGAAGTTCTCGGTCGCTTTCAGGTTCGGGTACTGCTCGGCGACCGCGCGCAGGTCGGTCAGCGCGCCGGTCAGCTTGGTCTCGGCATTGGCGGTGTCCTGGACGCTCTGCGCGGACATCGACTCGGCGCGCGCCTGGGTCACTTTCTCGAAGACCGCCTGCTCGTGCGTGGCGTACCCCTTGACCGTCTCGACCAGGTTGGGGACGAGGTCGTGCCGGCGCTTGAGCTGGACGTCGATGCCGCTCCAAGACTCGTCGACGCGGTTGCGGGCGGCGATGATGCCGTTGCGCTTCGCGATGTAATAGAAGACCGCGAGCAGGATCAGAACTACGACGACGATGATGACGATGACCATTGGGTCTCCCTGTGGGGGTTAGATCGACTTGCGAGGAACCTTAGCGCCGTTCGAGGCCGCGACGAGCCGTCTCGCCGCCTAGGATCAGTCGATGGGCGCCAAGCAGGAAGCACAGGACTGGGCGGAGCTGGTGCGCCGCTACGGCGAGCGCCATGAGGTCACCTACGAGCCGGTCGGCGGGATCAACCCGAAAGACGGCCCGGTGGCGCTCTGCGTCGGTGGCGTCAACCGGCTGACCGGGCAGTTGGTGGAAGGCTTCTGGGGCGCCTCCTGCGACGCCGACGAACGGGCGATGGGCGGCTTCCTCAACAAGGCGGTGCTGCCCACCGCGATCCTCGCCAAGGCCCACATGCCGGACCTGGCCCAGGTCGTGCCCGCCTTCAACGTCGAGTCGATCGAGGGGACCGAGCACGTCCAGCAGCGCTTCTCGCGCAAGGTCGAATTCGAGTCGCTGGACTTCAACAAGCGCTTCTGGACGACGGTGCCCAAGGACTTCGACCCGGTCGCGCTGCGCGAGCTCTTCGGGCCCGGCTTCCTCGCCTGGGTGACGACGATGACCGGGGAGATCGACTTCGGCGTCAACGACCGCCAGCTCTGGTTCATGTGGCGGCTGCGCGAACGCTCCGAGGAAGAACTGAAACTGGCGCTCAAAAACGCCGGCCAGCTGTTCCGCCGGATCCAGGCGGAGATGGACGAGAGCGGGATCCACACCTACCCGTCCGGCCCGTGGCACGCCGGCCTGGCTCCGTTCCCCGACGCGAAGGCGGTCGACGCGACTCCGGTCGTCCCGGGGTAGCTGGTGGGGCCCGGGCGGCCGTCCGAGGTGGAGGCTCGGGCCCCTGCGGCCGCCCGAGGTGGTTCCGTGCGTCCTGGGCGCCTCATGGGGGTCCTGGCAGGCTGTGACCCCCATGAGGCGCCCAGGACGTGAGGCTTCGCGTGGGGAGGGGTCAAGGGTTCGTGACGAAGACGCCGGGGAGGTCACACTTCCCGGCCCCTCCCGGCCCCTGCGGGGTCCCGCCCCGGACCGCGTTCGCAGTTAGCGACACATGTTGTCGCTAACTGCGAACTCACCTCCGGGGGACC
>Ga0153956_1002456_pt1 | contig 13566 bp, 9 predicted proteins | sample TSFL040MetaG_FD_104704 | JGI IMG/M metagenome (GOLD analysis project Ga0153956, IMG submission 104704) | Attine ant fungus gardens microbial communities from Florida, USA - TSFL040 MetaG | ecosystem: Host-associated > Fungi > Mycelium > Unclassified | place: USA: Florida, Wekiwa Springs... | reverse complement strand
CGTACTCGTCGTAGATGCGGTTGCGCCCGTAGCTGCCCCAGCCGAACCAGGGGCGCTCCATGGCCTTCACGATCAGCTTGTCCTCGTTGGTGAAGCGCACCTCGAGCGACTGCGCGCGCTCTGCGCTGAACTCGCCGACCTTGGCGATGATGTCGTTGGTGGGGATCACCTGGTTGGCGCGCAGCCATGGATAGGCGCACGTGAGCAGGCTCAGCACGATGGCCGTGCGCAGCACCACGCGGCTCGAGGAGAGCCGCAGCATGGGCAGCACGATGGCCGCGTAGAACCACACGCCGGTGCTCTTGCAGACGATGACGATGGCCGTGAGGTACCAGGCCGCCGTGTTGCCGCTGACCTTCCAGACCCGGCTGCCGCTGCGCGCGAGGGCGGTGGCCGTCATGGTGGGGCCGAGCATGAACAGCGAGAGCACGAGACCGTGGCCGAACATCACGAGCGGTCGGTAGCCGCCGTAGCGCATCAGCTGACCCCACTCGTGGGGGCCCGCGTAGCCGTAGACCCAGCGATGGATCTGGGGGCTCATGCGGATCTCGATCAAGACGGGGATCGAATAGATCAACCCGCAGATGGTGATGACGCGGGCGATCAGGCGCAGGTCCTCGGGCTTGCGGAACAGGCGCATGCCGAGGCAGCTCGCGGGCGCCACGGAGAGCAGGTTGCCGATCACGACGGCGCCGGTGTCCTTGAATCCCAGGCCGGGGATGAAGGTGTTCGAGCCCGTGAAGAAGATGGGGTCCTGGTTGGTGAGACCGGTGAGCCAGGTGGAAACGAAGGTGCCAAAGGCCGCGAAGTACCACCAGCGCTCCGGCTTGCGCAGGCCTGGGGGCTTCTGGAAGACGAGCACCAGCAGCATGCCCAGGTTCACCACGTTGACCTTTTCGATCTGTGGGAAGAGCGGGAGCTTGATGCCGATCCAGTTGGGCAGCGTGAGCAGGCCGCCGAAGTAGCAGTACAGGGCGGCGCGCGGCGCGGGATAGCGCTTGAAGATGAAGAAGGTGATCGGAATCCAAAGCCCGATCACCACCGTTGCGAGCGTCTCTCCCACGGTCCCCTGCAGCTCACCTTAGCAGGGTCGATCAGGCGTCGGACAAGCGATCCGCAGCGCGTTCGTCCACGTGGGCCCGCGCCGCCCGAACCGTGGGGAGACGGTCCGAGCGACGCAACTTGTTCCATGGGCCGCGAGCCCGACGAACTAGCTCACGCCTTCAGGAATGGGACGATCTTGCTGGCGTCGGTGCGCAGTCGATCGGGCCACATGGTCTTGGGATCGCCGTAGGCGTTGTCCGAGTATTGGGAGCCGTAACCCTTGAGGCCGCCCGACTCGAACTCGCTCGGAGGCACGCCCATGGCTTGGAGCACGGTGGCCAGCCACTGGTTGTAGAGGATGCCCGCGAACTGGTCGCGCCACTTGCGGTTGGAATTCACCGCGCGGTAGTCCACGTAGTTTCCGGTCTTGAGGTAGCCGGCCGCGCCGCCCGCGGTGACGATGGGCAAGCCCACCGGGTCGTGCGTGCTCTCGCCCGACTCCTGGCTCCACATGATCAGCGTGTTGTCGAGGTAGGTCTTGCCGTTGGCCTCCTCCACGTTGAGCTTGTTGGCCAGGTCGAGGAACACGTTCTCGAAGATGTGCTGGTAGGAGCCCACGAGCAGCGCCTGCTTGTCGGGGTTGGAGGCCTGATGGGCCACGTCTTGATGCCAGTCGCCGTTGAAGGCCTGCCAGAGCTCCATCGTGTACATCGTGCAGATGCGGGAGGTGCCGCACATGAAGGCCGCGGCGATCACGTCGTTGAAGACATCGTAGAACTGGGTGCTGCCCGCGACGTTGGTGGACGTGTAGCCGAAGCCCGAGGAGTTCTTGTCCACGCTGGTGGCGGGCTGCTGCACGTTGCTGCAGGAGGCGACCACGTTCACGCGACGTTCCAGCTCGGAGAGGCGCGCCATGTGGTCGTCCAGGCGTTGCTTGTCGGCGGCCGACAGCCGCTTGGCGTCCCCGAAGGCGCCGTTGCGGAGCTGCTTGTAGTTGTCGAGCACGCGGTCGACCACGGGCGTGCGCGCGGACGGAGTGGCGGTGGGCGGCACGAAGATGCTGTTGAAGAGCTCCTTGGAGCTGAAGCTCGTGGGCATCGCCTGCACGCTGCCGGACTTGGCCGACGGATTGGCGTAGTTCCAGGAGATGCCGTCGGTGGCGATGTGCATCGAGCGCTGCTTGATGCTGCCGAGGTCGCGGTAGAAGGAGGGCGACCAGGCCATCACCTGGTCGATGGTGGGGATGAAGCTGATCGGCGGGTTGTTGTCGGAGCGCGCGAAGTTCCCCAGGTGACCGCCGGTGTGATGGGCGATGTAGAAGGGAAGGTCGAGGCCGCGGATCACGTTGAGCTGCGCCAGCACGCTGGCGGAGAGGTTGGCCGAAGAGGCGTTGAGCACGCTCGACAGCGAAGCTTTGCCGCTGGTGGCGGTGGTGGCGAGCGCGCCGCGGCGCACCGTGTGATCCGAGTAGAGCGCCAGGCTCTCCTTGAGCAGCGCGTCCGCGGGATAGAAGTTGGCCTGCGTCACGGCGCCGTGTGGGCTGGTGATGGCCACGAACCGAGGCTGCGCCACGAAGCTCTGCGCTTGCGCCGTGCGAGGCAAGAGCGATGGCAACCACGGGAGTGCGAGGACGAAACCGCCCGCGCCGCGCAGGAACTGACGTCGGCTGTGATGCTTGATGACGCTCATAGGGGGAACGACCCTATCAGCCGCCCCCATCCCTCGATACCCAGCGCACGAAAAACGACCCTTCTGGGTGGCGTTCCGAGCGTGCGCGCGCGACTTCGCACGCTTTCGAACGAACCCATCCGGTCTGAGGTGATGCCCTACGCCGGCTCCATCACGCGCGAGCAGCGCTCGCATGGAGCGGCCCTATTCGGGCTCGACGGCGCGCGTTCGGAACGCGGGCACGAGCGCGAGCGCGCGCAAAGCATCGCGTACGCTGTGACCCGCCGCCAAGCTGTCGCGGACGCTCTCGAGTGAGCAGCCGTCACGCGCGTCGTCTTCGGCGCGACTGCCGGCGAACCGCACGACCTGGCGCGCGAAGCAGGCCTCCACCTTGCCGCTCTGCGCCAGGTACGCGGCCAGCTCGCTGGCGCCATGGATCGCGCGCGTGTCATCGGACCACACGCGGGGGACCCCTTCGGTATCGAGCGGCAGCTGCGCGAGCACGGCGCCGGAGCCGTCGAGGACAGTCTGCATGCTGCGCAGCCGCCCCAGGGCGTCGTAGTTCTCCGTGGCGAAGCCGAGCGCGTTCAGCAGCGTCCCGTGGCAGCCATTGCAAGTGGTGCCGGGTTGCTGCGTGAGGCTCTCCACCATCTGACGCGTGGTGCCGTCCTTGGTGGGCTCGGGCGCCACCAGCGCGGCGCTGGGATCGGGCGGTCCGAGCTTGTCGCACAGCACGCGCTGGCGCAGAAAGACGCCCTTCATGATGGGGCGCGTGTTGCCGCTGGCGGAGGCGAGCAGCGCGGCGCGCGTGATCAATCCGGCGCGCTCTCCGTCGGGGAAGCGCGGCGGCTCGTCGAGGCCGTTCCAGGGAGCGACCCCGTACAGCTTGGCGAGCTCGCCGGTGCGGGCGAACGAGTAGGGGCTGAGCAGCCAGCCTTCCAGCGTGTCCGACGCCACGAGCCCGTGATAGACGAGCGAGTCCGCCACCTCGGCCAGCATGTCTTCGCGCAGCGTCGCGCTCGGCATGTTGGCGCCAGCGAACGCCTTGTAGCGCGGGTCGTCGCGCAGCACGTCGAGGTCGGTCAGGTAGTCCACGAAGAGCCACTCGCGGGCGAACGCGCGCAACGTGTCTTCCGCGCGCGGATCTTCGAGCATGCGCGCGAGCCGCGCCTGGAAGCCCGCGTCGCTGTCGAGCTCGCCGCGCTCGGCGGCGGCCAGCAATTCCTGGTCGGGGCCGCTGCGCCAGAACTGAAAGGAGAGCCGTGTGGCCAGCTCGTAAGGCGAGAGCGCCACCGTGTTCGCGCCCTGGGCAGGCGTCCGCGCCTCCTGCACCTCGTAGAGGAACTGCGGCGAGTTCAAGAACACCACGATCACATCGGAGACGCCGGCGACGTCGAGCGTGCCAGGCGCGGCGTACACGTCGCGGAAGAAGGCTCGCTCCTCTGCGCTCAGCGGGTGCCGCAAGACCAGCTCGCCGAAGCGGGTGATGAAGCTGTCGATGCACGCGCTGGGATCGCTGCAATCTCCGAGCATCTTCTGCAGGCGAGTCGCGTCGCTGGTGAGCGCGTTCGCGAGCTCGAGGCTGGCGTTGTAGTAGCCCTGCACGTGGGCGTCAGACATGGCTTGGTCCATGCGCGCGAAGGGGGCGTACTTGGACACTGCGTCTGCGGGTAGCGCGCCGAGCGCGCTCTGCACGGCCGGCGTTTGCAGCACCTGGTCGGCCAGCTCGGCGCTCGAGACGCCGGCGATGACCACGCGCAGCGAGCTCACGTATTCGGCGCGCGCGAGTCGTCGCAGGGGGAGGTTGGGGACCGCCGCGCCCGCGCTGCACGTGAACTTCAGCGCCGCGGCGTGACCCGCGAGGTCGCCCGGGCTCCCTGCTTGGTCATCGCCGCCGTCCGCGGCATCGCCGTCGCCCGGGCTCATCCACGGCAGGTTGTCCGTGCCGGAGAGCGGGCCGGCCGGGGTCTCACGGCCGCACGCGCCCCATAGGCCCAGGGCAGCGCAGGTGGCAAACAGCGAAGGTCGCCGGAACTGGAATGGATGGGCTCGGGACAACCGTACGACAGGACGTGCGGGCATCGACGACAAGCGTCAGCCCGCGCGCTTTGTCCGGGCCACAAGAATTGAGCGTCGCTCTCAACTTGCGGTCTTCATCGCGGGCCAGGTGTACAGCCTGCCCACGTCCGAGGGCCGGGGGCTTGAGAAACCCTCGGTGCGGACAGAATCAGTCCACTCGTTGGCCGTCCTTGCCCTGGTTGTGCAACGCTACGGCCCGCGACCCCACACCAGGCGAGGATCGATAATGAATTCAAGGCGGCATGGCTGGCTTCTAGGTAGTTCGCTGTTGTTGGCAGCGGCAGGTTGTGATGTTTCGATTGGCCACTGCGACCGCGACGCCGGCTGCTTCGACGACCACGGCTTCTTCGATGACGTCGATGCCGGCCACATGGATGGTGGCAAGGGTGATGCCGGGCCCACAGGTGATGGCGGCGACAATCACGACGCAGGTTCGGACGCCGGCCCCGAGACTGGCGACGGGGGTGGTGGGGACGCAGGCAGCGACGCGGGTACCTTCACGGGTGAACCCCTCATGCTCTCGGAGTTCTGCGAGGCGTATCAGCAGCGCCGCGTGCAGTGGGCCAGCGCCATCGAGGGCTGCTGCATGGAAAACCCGGCCGCCCATGGCGTCGAGGCCAACATCGTTCTGGACGTTTTTGGCCCCGACGATGGCGCCAACGGATGCATCACCAAACATAGGGCTTTCATCGACAACCAGACGGTGGTGTTCCATCCGGACAAGGCTGGCGCCTGTGCCGACGCGTTCCTCGCACAATACGCGAAACCCCCCTCCGACTGTCCGCAGGGCGGCTTCGATTCGGAGCAGCTGCGCGCCACGTTGGCCCACGGCTCCCAGCTCATACAGCAGCTGCCTGCGTGTCGCGCCGCCCTCGAGGGCACGGTGCCAGAAGGCTCGCCATGCTCGGACGCGATCGAGTGCGCGAACGGCAACCGCTGCCTGCCCGGCGTGGGACAACAAACCACCTGTCAAAAGCCTATCGTGGCCAACGGGACCACGGGTCAGTGCGGCAAGACCGCGGCGAGTTGCGCGGATGGCACCATCTGTGTGGGCAACAACGACAGCACCCGCTTCTGCACCCCGGTCGGCAGCCTCAATCAGACCATCAGCTGCTCGTTTTCCCGCGAATGCGTCCAGGGCTCTTACTGCTCGGTCGAAGCGAGCTCGGTTGGCGGCACCTGCGTGACCTACGACGCCAACAAGCATACGGACGACTTCTGCCCCATCCCGCTTTGAGCTCGGTGACGTCGCAGAGTTAAAAGCCAAACGCCCACTCGGGATTCCGGGTGGGCGTTTGGTTTGGGGTCACGCGAAGCCTTCGGGACCCCTCATGCCGAAGACGGAATAAAGAAGGCAGCCAGGCGGGGGGGGGATGCCGAGCTGCCTTGCGTGCCGCCGAGCGGGGGGTGCTCATGAATGGCTGGCACGCACGAGCTGAAACAATGCGAAGAGTGTGCCAGGTGTGTGTGCCACGAAATCATGGAGTTTTTTCATTACGTGAGCGCAAGTTGTCATGCGGGATTGCAATCTGTTGCAGGAATGTCTTTCAGAAATGCACGATCTCGCATCACTCCGCACGTAGGCTCACATACTCGCCTATCGGAAGGTCCCACGGGGACGCGGGGTCCTCCAGCGCGTGGTAGCGGCTGAAGGCGCCGATGACCCGGCGTACGTAGTTTCGAGTTTGCTCCACCGAGATGCGTTCGACCCAGACGTCGAGCTCCACCCGTCCGGAGCCTAGGGGGGCCACCCGCTCGTCTTCCTCGGGTCCTTCGTCGGATGCGCCATGCGCTCGGCTCTTGGAAGGAGCGGCGCCCAGGGAGCTGTCGATGCGCTGGGTGCCCGCGTTGTAGGCCGCGATGGCGAGGGGGTACTGCCCGCGATAGCGGCTCACCAGGCCCGAGAGATAGCGCGCGCCGAGGGCGACGTTGACATAGGGGCGCATCAGAGACGCGCGATCGGCGGGGATTTTGAGGCCCGAAGCGACGGCCGCCGCCGTGCTGGGCAAGAGCTGCATGAGCCCGAGGGCGTCGGCGCCGGAGACCGCGCGCGGCTTGTAGCGGCTCTCCACCTGCATGTGCCCGTAAAAGAGGGCGCTCGGTAAGGCGTGTTGGGCGGTGCTTTCGGCGACGCTCGTGGCGTAGGGCCGGGGCAACAGCGCGTCCCACAGCCAACGTTCGCCGGGAGTCGGCGCGCGCGCCAGCACCTCGCCCATCAAGGGCTCCACCGCGGAGTACGTCTGTGAGGCGTCCCCGGTGGCGCTCAGCGCGGCGATGCGCGCGTAGCGATCGGGCTGGGACGCGAGCCAGGCTTTGCCGGCTTCGGCGGCTTCGGCGCTCAAGCCGAGCGCGCGATAAAAGAGCACCTCGGGCGGCGGCGTGAGCGCGGGCATGCTGGGCAAGGGAGCGCTGCCGTCGAACGCTGGCGGGGCGGGCTCGCCCATGGCGACCAGGCGCCGCGCGGCGAGCTGCGCGTAGTAACCCAGCCGATCGTTGGTGAGGGTCTCGGAGAAGGCTTGCCTCGCGCGCTTGGGGTCGCGCGCGAGCAACGCGGTGCGACCCTGCCAATAGCTGACGCGCGCGGCCCACAGGGGCTTGTCGGCGAGGCGGGCGCACTCGTCGAGCCAGTGCGCCGCGTCGATGGCGTCGGCGCGCTCGAAGGCCAACCACGCCAGGTCCCACGTCGCGTCGCGTCGCAGGCCGGGCGCGCGCTTGGCTTCGTCGGAATTCACGAAGGTCTTGAGGGCATCCCGGGCCGACGCTCGCCGCTCGCGCGCGCTGAGCCAGGCCGAGAGGTAGAGCGCGTCGGGCGTGAGCGAGCTCTTGGGGTAGCGCTTGGCGAAGGCGCGATAGCGCTTGATGGCCTGGGCGTCCTTGCCGGCGCGGGAGGCGGAGCGCACGGCGTGGAACGCGTCGTAGGCTTCGGTGTCGCCTGCGAGCTCGGCCGCGCGGGTGAACGCCTTCTCTGCCTCGGGATAGCGCTTGCGCGTGCGGAACAGGGCGTCGCCGCGCAGGTGCCACAGGCGCGCGCGCGACTTGGCTGGTGTGCGCTTGTCGAGGCCGCTGAGCTCCTGATGCGCGAGCTCGGGTTGGCGCGCCGCGAGCAAGCCCTCTGCGCGTTGCAGGTGCTCGTCGACGCTCAATTGCAGGGGACCCGCGGCCTCGAGCACCGTCCGGCAATACTTGGCCTCCCCGTGCGCGGGGTGCTCGAGGAAGAGGCTGCGCGCCAGGGGCAGCGCGGCGGCGCGATCGTTCAGCGCCATCAGGGCGCGTATCCGCATCCCGCGCGACGCGGCGTCGGTGGCGTCGGCCAGGAGCGCGGCCGCACGCGCGTTGTCGCCGGCGGCGAACAAACAGCGCCCGAGCAGCCGCCGAGCTTGAGCGCCCGCGCTCGTCTTGGCGTCGACGGCAGAGGTCTCGTGCTCCAGGGCGTCGCAGCGTCCCGCGCTGGCGGCCCACTGCACGCGCAGCGCTCGGACGTCCGATTGCACGCGCGCGGGCCAGCTCTCGGGCGTGGTCGGAAAGGTGTCCAGGGCCTGGTCGGCGCGCCCGAGCTCCGCCAGCGCGCGGGCTCGCAGGTATGCGGCTTCGGGGATCAGGGCAGAAGCTTCGCTCGAGAGCGAAGCGAGCACCTCTTCGTAGCGACCGTCCGAAAATGCCGCCACGGCCTCTGGCGGCACCGCGTCCGCGCCGTGCGCGCGCGGCGTCCGCGAGCCGCCTCGGAAGGAGCACGGCGGTAGCACCAAGCAGGCTACGAGGAGCGCAAAACTGGCGATTTGGGCGCGCGCTGGCACGGCTTTCTTCGATTGTCTATGCTGCGGCCACCATGCGCCACGAGCTGCCGCTGAGACTCGCATCTTCCGCGATTGTTCGCACCGGTTTGCTCGCGTTCGCGGCGCTGCTCGGGGGCAGCGCCGTCGGCGCTTGTGCCCCCAAGCTGGGCGACGGCTGCGAGCGCACCCAGGAGTGTTCGGTCAACGGGGATCGCACGTGCGACCGCTCGCAGCCGGGCGGCTACTGCACCATCCCCGATTGCTCCTCCGGCACCTGCCCGGACGACGGCGTCTGCGTGCGCTTCCAGCCCGACGAACCGCGCCTCTCGCGCTCGTGGTGCATGGAGAGCTGCAGCAGCACCCACGACTGCAATCGCGATCGCTACGTGTGCCGCACGGCGGCGCAGCTCAACCGAGACAGCGCCGAGGACGTCAGCGGCCAGACCCCGCAGGTGGCCATCGTGCTCGACGACAACACGAGCAGGAAGTTCTGCGTCGTGAACAGCAAGGAATGAGGGCTTGAGGGCCGGGCTCGCGCGCTACTTGGCGTTTCGCGGCGGGCGCGCTCTCCTCACGGCGCTGGCGGTCGTGACGCTGGCTTTCTTGTTGATCCGCGCCGTGCCGGGAGATCCGGTCGACGCCATCTTGGGCGACCAGGCTTCTCCCGAAGATCGCGCCGAGGTGCGCCGTCAGCTTGCGCTCGATCGCCCGCTGCTCGCGCAATACGCGGGCTTTCTCGGGGACGTGCTCGACGGCACGCTGGGGCGCTCGTTTCGGGCTCCTGACCGCTCGGTGCGCGAGCTGATCGCCGAGAGCTTCCCGCCTACCCTGGAGCTGGCCGCGAGCGCGCTCGCGGTCGCTTGGCTGCTCGCCATTCCGCTCGGGGTCGTGGCCGCGGCTCGCCGCGACACGCGCGTCGATCGCGCGGCCTCGGTGTTCGCCCTGACCGGGCTCGCGTTGCCCACCATCTGGCTCGGTCCGCTCTTGGTCCTGACGTTTGCCGTGAAGCTGCGCTGGCTCCCTCTGCCCGGCGATGAGCGCGAAGGTCTGGCGGCGCTGGTGCTCCCTTCGCTCACGGTGGGCACGGCCTTGGCCGCCGCGCTCACGCGACAGACCCGCGCCGCGATGATCGAGGTGCTCTCCCAGCCCTACGTGGCCGCGGCGCGCGCGCGCGGAGTGGCCGATGGGGCGGTGTTCTTCAAGCACGCCTTGCGCAACGCCTTGATGCCCGTGCTCACCGTCGCGGCCAGCCAGCTCGGCGCGCTGCTCTCGGGGGCGGTGATCGCCGAGAAGGTCTTCGAGCGGCCGGGGCTCGGGAGCCTGTTTTTGGAGGCGTTTTTCGCGCGTGACATCCCCGTGGTGCAGGGGGTGGTGCTGGTGGTGGGGCTGATCTACGTGCTGGTCAACGTGGCGCTCGACCTCACCTACGCCTGGATCGATCCGCGCGTGAGGCTCGCATGAAGCGGCTTTGGGCGGCCCCCTCCTTCTGGGGTTGCGCCCTCTTTTTGGCGGTCGCCCTGCTCGGCCCTTGGCTGGTCTCGAGCTCGCCGGATCAGATCGATCTGGCCCATGCGTACGAGCTCCCCAGTGAGCGCCACTTGCTTGGCACCGCCGACAACGGCGTGGACCTGCTGAGCGCCCTCGTCCATGGCGCGCGCCTCGCGGGCGTCATCTCCGCCAGCGTGGTCGGCGTGTGCCTGGTGGCGGGCGGGCTGCTCGGCGCCTTCGCAGGTCTGGTCGGTGGCTGGTTCGAGCATGTGTTGATGGCGCTCTCGGATTTGCTCCAGGCCTTCCCGGCGGTGCTGCTGAACATCGCGCTCCTGGCGTTGGTGTCTCGCCCCGGTGTGGAGCACGTGGTGCTCTCCCTCTGCATGAACGGCTGGGTGCTGTACGCGCGCTTGGCTCGCGCCGAGGTGCTCGCCTTGCGTGACCGGGAGTTCGTGTCGGCGGCGCGCGCCCTCGGGGTGCCCGAGCGGCAGGTGCTTCTGCGACACCTGGTGCCGAACTTGATAGGTCCCTTGGTGGTCCAAGCTACAGCCGGCTTCGGCAGCGCCATCTTGATGGAGTCGACGTTGTCCTTTTTGGGGCTGGGACCTTCGCGCGCGGTGTCCTGGGGAGCCCTCCTCGATCAAGGCAGCGCCGTGCTCCTGCGCTTTCCTCACGTGGCCCTGGTCTCGGGCGGCGCCATGGCGCTCGTGGTCTTGAGCTTCAACCTGGCCGGAGATGCGCTGCGAGACGCGCTCGACCCGCGCCTGAGGGGGCGCACGTGAAGGCGCGAACTTGCAGTACACTCTCGGACTTGCGAAAACCACCGTCGCAGATGGGGCGAGACGTGATGCGCCGCTGGTTTTTGGCCGGCGGCTTGAGTTTGCTGGCGGCATGCGTCGAGCCCGCGCGTTCTGCGGACGTGGCGCCCGAGGGCCAAAACTCTCCCCATGCCGTCGACCAGGTGGTGCGCGAGAAGAGCGTGGAGCCGTCGGCCGTGGCCCCCGCGCCCGTGGTGACCGCCCTGCCCCGCCGCGCCGACGATGAGGTCGCGGCTCCGCCGGACGACGACGACGGAGTGATCCCAGCGCCCAGCGTCACCACCGGCGACCACTTCTTCGGCGAGCCCGACGAGCCGATCCGTCAGGCCCTCGCCAGCAAGAACATCGTGAGCGTGGAGAAGGGGCGCGGCGGCCGCAGCCTCGGCTTCAAGATCGTGCTCGAGGGCGGCCACAAGGGCTACTTCAAGGGCGAGCAGATCTTCTCGGCGGCCAACTGGTTCGGCGAGCTCGCGGCCTATCACCTCGATCGCATGCTGGGGCTCAATCGCGTGCCTGCGATGGTGAGCCGTCAGTTTGCCTGGGCCCAGCTGGAGCCGGCCGCGGGCGCGGATTGGCGCAAGCCCGAGATGATCGTCCGCAACGGCATGGTGCGCGGCGCCTTCGTCTCTTGGGTCACCGGTGGGGTGCGCCCGCTCGTGCAACAAGAGGGCTGGGAGCGCTGGATGCGGGTCAAATATTGGCCGACCTCGCTCGTGAGCCCGTTCCAGCGGCCGGCCGTGTGGGCCGCGGAGCTCGCGCAAGTCCGGCGCCTCGGCGAGGAGTGGCGCAGCAAGGAAGATCGAGCGCGCATGCGCGCGCTGCGCCCCGAGCCCGATCGACCCGATCGACCGTCCGAGCTGAGCGACCTGATCGTGTTCGACTACCTGATCCGCAACCTCGATCGCTGGGGCGGCGGCAACGCCAACGTGTTGATCCGCGGCGAGCACGGCCCGCTGATCTTCCTCGACAACGCGGCGGGCTTCGAGCCTGGAGAACCGCGGCCCAGCTTGATGGAGGCCCGCCTGCACGCGCTGCAGCGCTTCCGTCGCAGCACCATCGCGGCCGTGAAGGCCTTCGACATCAAGAAGTACGAGACGCGCCTGGGCACCGAGCCCATACAGCCCGTGCTCGCGCAGAGTCAGCTCGACGCGCTCGAGATTCGACGCAAGGCCTTGTTGAGCTGGGTCGCCGAGCAAGAGCGCGGCTACGGCGAGGCCATTTGGGCGTGGGAGTGAGCGCTCACTCGGCCGCCGAGTAGGAGACCGGCAGCACCACGAACTTGGCGGACACGGGGCGGTGATCCGAGAGCTGCGCGCCGTTGGGGTCGGTGAAGGTCGCGCCCTCCACCGCGTAGTCCACCAACGTCAGCTCCACGCTCGCGCTGCTGCGGAACAGGACCTTGTCGATGCGCTCGCAGTGGATGTCGTTGGGGTCGCTCGCGCCGCAGCCGGCCGCGAGTTGATCGGGGGCGGGCAGCACGCCTTGATGGACGAAGTCCACCCAACTGTCGGTGAGCCCGGTCTCGGCCAAGAGCTTCTCCATCGCGTCACCCGGGTCGCGGTAGCGTTCGTTGAAGTCGCCGAGGACCAGCACGGCGATCTCAGGTGAATACTGGCGGATCGTCTGGCCGAGCTGCGCGAAGTTCTTGGCGCGCGCCTGCGCGTCGCCGCTCTCGTGGCCGGCGTCCATGTGCACGTCGTAGACGTCGATCTCCAGGCCCTGGCCCAGCTCGAGGCGCGCGCGTGTGAAGCCCTTGGGCGTCAAGCAGTCGCTGCCGCTGTCGAGGGTGCCGTTGCAGGCGGTCCACGGGTAGCGATCGAAGGTGTGGAACGGGATGCGCGAGAGCGTGTTGAGCCCGTCGCCGAGCGCTTGCGCCTTGGTGTCCGGGCTCGATTGGTAGGGATGATCGACCAGGCTCACCAGATCGTTGTGATAGGAGAAGTCCTCCTGCACGGCGACCACGTCGTAGGGGTTGAGCAGGGGGCTGATCAGCGACGTGTTGCGCTTGGGATCGCCGCCCGAGAGGCCCTCGGGGAGGCCCGCCACGTTGTACGTGAGCAAGCTGAGATAGGCGGGGTCCGCGTTCAGCGACCAGTCCGTGTCGGCCTGTGAGCCGGCGTCCATGGGGCGCTCGTGAGATGCGCTCGTGTTCGACTTCTGATCCGTGAGCACGTCGAGCCCACAGGCGGGCAAGACACTCAGCCCCAACAACAGTGAACCCGTGCTCCTCACGACGCGCGTCATCTTCCCCGCCTTGCGAGCGCTCGGTCGGCATCCAACACCGCGCGCGATCACGCGCTCCGCCCCGGCCCTCTCTCGTGGCTACCACGTGCGAGAAAGCGGCGTCGAACGTGCGTTCTGCGGGCGATCGAGGCTGTCGCGTGCGTCCGCGGGCGCGAACGTCACCTCAAATGGACATGCCCTCGACGTCTACCCTTCCGGTCAGCGAGCCGGTGGCCGCCTCGCGGCGCGCACGGAAGTCCTCGAGCTGGCCCGAGAGCGCCGAGGTCGCGGCGGCCAGCACGCCGTTGGCGGTTTCCGCTGCGGGCAAGAACACATGGTCGGCGCCGGCCGCCTGGAGGACCTCGATCTGCGCGGCCCTGGAGGCGCAAGCGAACACGATCGCGTCCTTCGACACGCTGCGCACGGCGCGCACGATGGCCTCGTTGGAGGTGCCGCGCAAAAGCTCGTCGGCG
>Ga0153956_1002455_pt1 | contig 13568 bp, 7 predicted proteins | sample TSFL040MetaG_FD_104704 | JGI IMG/M metagenome (GOLD analysis project Ga0153956, IMG submission 104704) | Attine ant fungus gardens microbial communities from Florida, USA - TSFL040 MetaG | ecosystem: Host-associated > Fungi > Mycelium > Unclassified | place: USA: Florida, Wekiwa Springs... | reverse complement strand
CTCGCTCGGCAATGTTGCCGGTGTCGACGCACTTGTCGTCGACAGCGCAGCGACGCTGACGGGTTCGAGCTATTCGGCGGACAGCCTGGAGTTCGATGGCGCCGTCACGCTGACGCACGACACCACGATGGATGCATCGGGCGCCCTGACGGTGGCTTCGGTTGTCGGCGCCGGCAAGGATCTGGAACTCGAGGGCAGCTCCATCTCGCTGGGCAACGTCGCCGGCGCGGACGTGCTGACGGTCGACGATGCGTCGACGCTCACGGGTACCAGCTACGCGGGCAACAGCCTCAAGTTCAACGGCGCGGTCACGCTCACGCATGACACGACAATGACCGGCGCCAACAATGTGACGGTGGCTTCGGTCACCGGCGCCGGCAAAGACCTGTCGATCGGCAGCGCATCCAACCTCCTCGGCAATGTCGACAGCGTCGATGTGCTTACGGTCACGGGCGCCACGAAGCTCACCGGCACGAGCTATGGCGCGAACGACATGTCGTTCGGCGCCGTCACGCTCACCGGGGACACCACGCTCAACGCGCGCAATACCGTGGCGGTGGGACCGGTCACCGGCGGCAGCCACGATCTTTCGGTCATCGGCATTTCGGCCTCGCTCGCCAACGTGGCTGGCGTGGATGCGCTGACGGTGAACGCTGCGGCGACGCTGACCGGCTCGAGCTATTCGGCCAACAGCATGAGCTTCGACTCCCTGACGCTCGCGCACGACGCCGTGCTGACCGCCGGCGGCAACATCGCCACGGGCTCGGTCACCGGCGGTGGCAACGACCTGTCGCTTACCGGCGCGTCCGTCTCGGTCGGCAATGTGGCCGGCGTGGATGCGCTTGCGGTCACCGGTCCGGCAACGCTCACCGGCGCCAGCTACGCGGCGAACAGCATGAGCTTTGGCTCCGTGTCGCTGACGCATGACACGACGATGAACGTCACTGGCAATCTCACCGTGGCGTCGGTCGCCGGCAACAACAAGGATCTGTCGATCAGCGGCGCATCGAACGCGCTCGGCAACGTCGCCGGCGTGGATGTGTTGACGGTCGCCGGCGCAACGACGCTCACCGGCACCAGCTATGTCGCCGACAGCATCGGCTTCGACGCCGTCACGCTGACCGGCGACACCACGCTGGATGCCAGCGGCAACGTCACGGTGGCTTCGGTCACCGGCGCGGGCAACGACCTGTCGATCGACGGCGTTTCCAATGCGCTCGGCAATGTCGCCGGCGTCGGAGCGCTGGCGGTCACCGGTCCGCTCACGCTGACCGGCACCAGCTACGCGGCCAACAGCATCGGCCTGGACGAGGTCACGCTCACGGGCGACACCACGCTGGATGCCAGTGGCGCGATCACGGTGGCTTCGTTCACCGGCGCGGGCAACGATCTGTCGATCGACGGCGCATCGAACGCCCTCGGCAACATCGCCGGCGTCGGCGCGCTCGCGGTCACTGGACCATCCACGCTGACCGGCACGAGCTATGCGGCCAACAGCGCGGCCTTCGGCGCGGTGACGCTCACGGGCGACACCACGATCGACGCCGGCACGATCGCCGTCGCATCGGTCACCGGCGGCGGCAACGACATGACGCTCGATGGTGTGGCTTCGTTCGGCAATGTTGCCGGCGTGGACGCTCTCGCCGTCACCGGCACGTCGACGCTGACCGGCACCAGCTACGCCGCCAACAGCATGGCCTTCGGCGGCGCGGTCACCCTCGCGGCTGACGTCACGCTGGATGCGACCGGCGCGGTCACCCTGGCTTCGGTCACGGGCGGCGGCAACGACCTGACCATCGACGCGGCGAGCACCACGCTCGGCAACGTCGCCGGCGCGGGCGCGCTGGTGGTGGACGGCACCTCGAAGCTGACGGGCACCAGCTATGTGGCCGACAGCATGAACTTCGCCGGCGCGGTCACGCTGGCGAACAGCGTGGCGCTGAACACCAGCGGCGATGACGGCGCCATTGTCCTCGCTTCCGTCGACGGCACGTCCGCCGGCGGCCAGGCGCTGAACATCAACGCCGGCAAGGGCAAGGTTTCGCTCGGCAATCTCGGCGCCACCACCCGCCTCGGCGCGGTGACGGACGCCAGCGCCACCACGCTCACGGGCTCGACCTACAAAGCCAACAGCTTCCTGTTCGGCGGCACGGTCACGCTCACGGCGGCGAACACCACGCTCAACACCACACGGTCGTCCAGTTCGGCGGGCGATATCACCTTCCAGGGCGATATCTTCGGCAAGACGGACGGCGGCCAGAGCCTCACGCTCATCGCCGGTTCGGGCAAGGGTGCGGCGTCTGCCAATGGCGACATCACGCTGCAGAACGCGGGCACAAGCTCGGTCGAGCTCGGCGATCTCACCGTCAGCGGCGATAACTTCACCGCGCTTACGGTCGATCTCGCGGGCAACTTCTCGGCCACGCTGACCGGCAACCAGGTCTTCGCGGCGGATACGTTGAACGTGAAGGGCGACGTGAACAGCACCGTCGGCGGCGATGCCTCCGGCCACATCGTCTCGGGCGGCGACGTGAATGTCGCCGCGAAGGGCGATGTGTCGGGCAATATCAGCGGCACCAACGTCACGCTCTCGGGCGATGACGTGAACAGCACGGTGACGGCCTCGAACAGTGCCAATGTCAGCGGCAATACGGTGGAAGGCTCCTATACCGCCCAGACCGTCTCGATCACGGCATCCGACAATGTCGATGCGGCGGTGAACGCCACCAACCTCAAGCTGTCGGCCGCCAACGGATCGGTGGACGGCACCTGGACGAACGTCGATACGAACGGCAGCGGCGTGGTCGATCTGAACGGCCAGCACACGGTCGGACAGGGCGACGTCAATCCGAACCAGCTCGTGGTCGAAGGCTTCACGCTCCCGTCGGGGACCACGATCGGCGCCAACGGCCAGTTGATCCTCCCGCAGGGCGTCCTGCTCGGCCTGCTGTCGCCGGGCGGCGGCAAGCCGAAGATGATCCTCGTGCACACCGTGCAGCAGCTCGGCGAGTTGCTGGCTGGCGGCTACACGGTGATCGTGATCGACCTGTCCAACCGCGACAGCGGCAAGCCGATCCAGCTCGCCTCGAACTGATCGGACCGGCAAAGCGAAAGAACACCGGCGGAGCGATCCGCCGGTGTTTTCTTTTCAGCCCATCTCGCCATCGAAGAAATCGAACACAGCCGCCTTGAACAGCGCGTGCGATATGGCGCTGAAATGATCGCAGCCGGGCAGGGTGACGGCCCTCGCGCCCGGAATGGCGGCCGCCAGGTCTTCGGGATCGCCGGCAAGCTGGTCGCGCGCGCCGGCGACGATCAGCGTGTGTGCCGAAAGGGCGGCGACGTCGTCCCGCGTGAAGCGCGCGCCGCGCGCCGCCGAGCAGGCGGCCAGCGCCTTGCGGTCTTCGCCTTGTTCGTCGGCGAACTGTCGGAAGCTCTTCAGCAACGGCTCGGAGATGGCGTCGATGGAATCCGCATTCATCGCATCCGCCATCGGTGTGCCCGGCGGCAATGGATCGAACAGCTTGCCGCCGATGCCGCCGAGAATGAGATCGCAAACACGCTCCGGCCTTGCCAGCGCGGCGGCGAGCGAAAGCTGCGCGCCCATCGAATAGCCGATCAGGTCCGCGCGCGCCGCGCCCAGATGATCCATCAGCGCGAAGATGTCGCCCACCATCGCCTCGCGGCTGTAAGCCTCGGGCGCGTGCGGCTTGGCGCTCTCGCCGTGCCCGCGCAGGTCCAGTGCCGCGAACCGCATGCGCCGCCGCTCCACGGCGCCATACCAGCCCATCCGCTTCCAGTTCTCGTTGCGGTTGGAGGCGAAGCCGTGGACGAAGATGATCGGCCGCCCGTCGCCGGCAACTTCGTCATAGGCGAGGGAAACGCCGCCGGAATCGAATTGCGCCATGCCCCTCGTTAAGGCGATTTTCGCTGCCAAGGCAAGCTGCGGCGCATGGACGAAAAGGGCTTCACCGCCTACCTTTCGAGGGCTGGGAAGGGGATTTTTCGATGCGCTTTGGGATCTTGGCCGGCGCCGCTCTGGCGCTCTGTTTCGTCGCAACCGCGGGCGCTCAGTCGCCGAAAACAACCGGCCCCGCACCGTCGCTGGCGCCCAAGGTCGCCGTGCCGCTGCCGCAGAAAACGGCCGCGCCCATGCCCGCCGCGGCGGCGCCCGCAGAACCGGCGCATGACCTGACCAAAGCCGACCTCGAAGCCTTTCTCGATGGCTTCATGCCTTACGCCATCGGCCGCGGCGACATCGCGGGCGCCGAAGTCGTTGTGGTGAAGGACGGCGCGGTTCTTTTTGAAAAGGGCTATGGCGTCTCGAATGTGAAGACGCAGGCACCGGTCGATCCGAAGCGCACCATGTTCCGCCCGGGCTCGATCTCCAAGCTGTTCACCTGGACGGCGGTGATGCAGCAGGTCGAGCAGCACAAGATCGATCTCGACGCGGACATCAACACTTATCTCGATTTCAAGATTCCCGACGCTTACGGCAAGCCGATCACGATGCGGGATCTGATGACCCATCGCCCCGGCTTCGAAGAGACGATCAAGGATCTTCTCGCCGTCGATCCGAAGAAGATCATGCCGTTGCGCGAGGCGCTGGCGCGCTGGGTGCCCGAGCGCATGTTCCCGCCGGGCGAAGTGCCGGCCTATTCGAACTACGGCGCGGCGCTCGCGGGCTATATCGTGCAGCGCGTCTCCGGCGAGCCTTTCGAACAATATATCGAGCGGCACATTTTCCAGCCGCTGCACATGGACCATTCGACATTCCGCCAGCCGTTGCCCGGGAAATTCGAAGCGGACATGTCGAAAGGCTATGACAAGGCGTCCGGCGACCCCAAGCCTTATGAGCTCATCCCCATGAGCCCCGCCGGTGCCCTGGCCACGACCGGCGACGACATTTCGCGCTTCATGCTCGCCCATCTGAACAACGGTTCCTACGACGGCGCGCAGATCCTGAAGCCGGAGACCGCGAAGATGATGCACGGCATCGTCTATCCGGTGCCGGACGGCACCTTGCCGATGGGCCTTGGCTTCTATCACGAGGATCGCAACGGCTATGACATCGTGGGCCACGGCGGCGACACGGTCTATTTCCACAGCGATCTGCACCTGATCCTGGACAAGGGCGTGGGCTTCTATGTTTCGCAGAACAGTGCGGGAAAGCCGGGGCAAAGCATCCGCGGCCCGCTGTTCAAGGCGTTCATGGACCGGTATTTCCCGGCACCCCCACAGGCTTCTTTGCCAACGCTGAAGACTGCAAAGCAAGACGGCGCCCGCGTTGCCGGCGTTTACGACGTCAGCCGCCGCTCGGATTCAAACATGCTGCGCATCACCGGCATGCTCGGGCAATTCAAGGTCAAGCTGAACAGCGACGGCACGATCAGTGCCGACGAGATCGTCGATCTCGCGGGAAATCCCAAGAAGTTCCGGGAAATCGCTCCGATGCGCTGGCAGGAAGTTCACGGATCGACGCAGTTCATCGCGATCGTGAAGAACGGCGCGGTGCAGCGAATCTATACCAGCGATTTGCCACCCATCGAGGCCATCACGCGCGCGCCGTTCTGGCACGGCCCATGGAAACTTCCGCTCTTCGTCGCGATGTGCGTGATGCTCGCGCTCACCGTCCTGTTCTGGCCGATCAAGGCGGTCCTGCGCTGGCGCTATCAGGCACCCTTCACGCTGGAAGGCCGCGAGGCTGCGCTCTATCGCCTGTCGCGCCTCGCGGCGCTCTGCGACGTGGTGTTCATTGGCGGTTTTCTGGCGCTGTTCACTTATGGCAATGAACATCTGGAAGTCTTCAGCGACGCGTGGGATTGGGCGTTTCGCGTGTTGCAGGCGTTCGGCATTCTCGGTGTCGTCGGCACGGTCGCGATGGTCTGGAATTTCCTTGCCGGCCTCGGCAATTCCGCTCGCCCATGGTGGACGAAGCTCACCGACCTGCTGCTCGCGCTGGCCGGAATCGTGTTCGTCTATTTCGTGATCGCTGAGAAGCTCATCACGCTGAGCCTTAACTACTAGCGCCCCTTGAACACCGGCGCGCGCTTTTCGAGGAAGCTCTTCACGCCTTCGCGGTGATCTTCCGTCTGGAACAGGCGATAGATCTGTTCGATGGCCCACGCGCCCACTTCGCGCGGATCGCCATAGCTTGTCTTGCGCAGGCCTTCCTTCATCGCCGTGAGCGCCAGCGGCGGGTTGGCGGCGATGCGCGCTGCCAGCGCCATCGCGCGGGCCAGCAACGCGCCATGCGGAACGACTTCCGATACCAACCCGATGCGCAAGGCTTCCGTCGCATCCACCGGGTCGCCGGTGAACAATAGCTCCGCTGCCTTCGCCGGCCCGACGATCGCGGGCAGCCGTAGCAATCCGCCGACGTCCGAAATCAGTCCGCGCTTGATGAACAACTCGGCAAAACTCGCGCGCTCGGAGGCGATGCGGATGTCGGCGAGGAGCGCCAGTTCCATGCCCCAGCCCATTGCCGCGCCGTTCACCGCCGCGATCACGGGCTTGGTGCATTCCAGCGCCGCCATCGCGGCGGGTGTTGCGCGCGGCGTCACAGGTGTTGCGCTCGGCTCGCGCTTCTCGCCGGTCATCATCTCCTTGACGTCTTCGCCGGAGCAGAACGCGGGATCGGCCCCCGTCACGATCAGGCAACGCACAGCGTCGTCCGCGGCCGCGGCACGGAATGCGGCTTCCACTTCGGCATAGGCGCGCGGGTTGAGAGCATTGCGGCGGTCGGGCCGGTTGAGCGTGGCCAGCGCAATCCCGTCCTTCACGGCGTAGAGGAGGCAGGAGAAATCTTTTGGCGCGATCTGTGGCGCGGTTGCCATGGTGGGCGTCTCCGGAAGTCCCTGAAAGTATGAGGCTTTTTTGAGAGTTGAGAAGGGGCCACTTGCGTCCCTTAACGCAGCGAAATCCTGCGATTGGCGTTCTTTAACGCGCGCCCCATATAAGAAGTCTTGGGCGCGCCGCCTGTCTGAACCATTCGTCGAGGACTTATTACATGGCCGGGTTTCTTCGCTGGGCGGGTTCGATCGCCAAGGGCACGCTGAACGGCATCGCCAGCATCGTCCTGTTCTTCATCCTGCTGATCATCGCGTTGACCGCGATCGGCATGGTGCGCGGCGACGGCTTGCCCGGCGACATGGTGCTCACCGCCGATCTGCGCGCGCCGATGCCCGACTCTCTAAACCGCGGTCCGCTTCTGGGCGACAAGCCGCTCACGGTGATGGACCTCGTGCTCGCGCTCGACAAGGCCGGGCGCGACAGCCGCGTGAAAGGCGTGTTCGTCCGCGTCGGCTCCGGAGACATCTCGATCCCGCAGGCGCAGGAACTCGGCGCCGCGATCCATCGCTTCCGCGCCACCGGCAAATTCGTCATCGCGCACTCGCAAGGGTTTCTCAGCGCGGGCCTGGGCGACTACCTGACGGCCGCGAGCGCCACGCAGATATGGATGCAGCCGGAGGCGCCATTCAGCGCCGCGGGCACCGGCGCGGGCGCGATCTTCCTGCGCGGATTGTTCGACAAGGTCCAGGCCGTGCCGCAGATCGCCAAGCGCGCCGATTACAAGAGCGCCGCGGACATGTTCATGGAGAAGGATTATACCGCGCCGGATCGCGAGCAGATGAACGCGCTGCTGCAATCTTGGTACGACACCGCGTCGTCCGGCGCCGCCGCCAACCGGAAACTGGATGTGAAAGCGGTCATGGCCGCGTTCGAAGCCAGCCCGCAATTCGCGGAAGATGCGAAGGCGAAAGGCCTGATCGACAAGATCGGCTATGACGACGACGCCAAGAACTATGCGCTCGCGCAGGCCGGCACCAAGCATGCGGTCAACATCCGCAAATATATCGGCGCCATGCTGGAGCAGCCGCAGACCGGTGCGAAGCTTGCCCTGATCACCGCCTCCGGTGAGATCGTGGACGGCAAGAGCGGCGGCGGCCTCGGCGGCAGCACGGTGATCGCAGGTGACGACTACGCCGAAGCGATCCGCGAGGCCACGAAGGACAATCAGGTCAAAGCGATCGTGCTGCGGGCGGATTCGCCCGGTGGCTCGGTGTCGGCGTCGGACCAGATCCTCGATGCCGTGAAGAAAGCGCAGGCCGCCGGCAAGCCGGTTGTGGTCAGCATGGGCGCGGTGGCTGCATCGGGCGGCTATTACATCTCTGCCTCGGCGAACAAGATTGTCGCCGAGCCGGGCACGATCACCGGCTCCATCGGCGTGCTCACGGGCAAGGTGTCGTTCGGCAAATCGCTGGGCCTGATCGGCGTGGGCGCGGACGAGATGGGCGTCGGCAAGAATGCGCTGATGGGCTCCACCATATCGCCCTATACCGACGAGCAATGGGCCAATCTCAACCACCAGGCCGACGTGATCTACGCCGATTTCACGCGCAAGGTCGCCGCGGGCCGCAAGCTTCCGCTGGAGCAGGTGCAGCAGATCGCCAAGGGCCGGGTGTGGAGCGGCGCCGATGCGAAGGCCAAAGGCCTTGTCGACCAGATCGGCGATTTCTGGACGGCGGTCGCGGATGCGCAAAAGCTGGCGGGTCTCCCGCAAGGCGGCGCGGTCAGCTTCAAGCGCTATCCGGAGTCCAAGGGCTTCTTCGCCGCCCTGGGATCGGCATTCAACGGTACCGCTGCCGGCGTTCGCGCCATGCAAGGGCTGGCGGCGATCGAGAACACGCCGGTCGCCCGCGCGGTGATCGAAGCCGCGGCAATTTCGCAGCGCGGCGACCTGCAATTGCGGGCCACCGATCTGCCGATAAATTAAGGATTTCAAGGCGTTTGTGCGGCTTGTGGGGCAGGTGATAGAACCCGCCCATGACCGACTCCGACCTCGCCGCGATGGCCGATAAAGACGCACAAGCCCTGCTCCAGCAGGCCGTTGGCCATTTGCAGAACAACCGCGAGATGGAGGCGGACGCGACGCTGGGCGGGCTTCTGAAAAGCCGTCCCAACGACCCCGATGCGTTGCAGCTTCTTGGCGTGCTGCGCCGCGCGCAGAACCGGCTGGACGAAGCCGAACAACTCTACCGGCAGTCGCTGGCGGCCAATCCGAACCAGCCGCAGGTCCATCACAATCTGGGCAACCTGCTGCGTGCGATGGGACGCCTCGAGGAAGCCGCCGCCGCGCAGCGCGAAGCGGTGCGTCTGAAGCCGAACTATCTGGAGGCCCATATCAATCTGGCCACCGTGCTTGCCGAGCAGGAGAAGTTCGCCGACGCCGAGAAGAGCATCCGCCGCGCGCTCCAGATCCAGCCGAACCTTGCCTTCGCCAAGCAGACGCTGGGCGGAATCCTGACCGACCAGGGCAAGCTCAAGGAAGCAGAGACGGTGTTGCGGCAAGCCTTGGCCGCGGGCTCGCCCAATCCGCGGCAGATCGCGGCGCTGGAGCACAATCTGGGTGTCAGCGTCTCGCTGCAGAGCCGTTTCGACGAAGCGCTGCAGCTCTTCGACTCCGCGCAGGCGAAAGTGCCGGAGATGCCGCATGTCGATTACAACCGTGCCAACGCGCTGCAGGGCGCGGGCCAACTCGACGCCGCCGTGGAGTTTTATCGCCGCGCGGTCGCGCGCAGCCCGCTCGACATGAATGCGCATCGCGATCTCAATACACTGCTCTATCGCATGGGCCGGGACGAGGACGTGCTTCGCTCCTATGATGAAGCCTTCTCGTTCTATCCGACGGCCGGCGGCCTGCCGCTGGCAAAGGCGAACTTCCTCTTCAACCGGGGCGACTACGGCAAGGCGAACGAGGAATATGAGCGTGCGTCGCGCGTCTTCCCCGATCACGCTAAGCCGCATGACGGTCTTGGCCTTTCCCATGCGCGTCAGGGCGACTATGACGCCGCCATTCGCGAGCACGAGATGGCGGTCGCGAAGGATGCGCGCAACGGCGAATACTGGCGCAATTTCGGCGACACGCTGTCGCGTGCCGGCGACGGAAAGAAAGCCCTGTCCGCTTTGCAACGCGCGCTCGAGATCGATCCCTTCGACCAAGCGGCGCTGGCATTCTCCAGCGTCGCGCTACGGCAGGTGAAGGACTCGCGCGACGACGTCCTGAACGATTACGAGCGCTTCGTGCAAGTGTTCGAGCTGGAGCCGCCGGAAGGCTACGGCGACGTCGAAAGCTTCAACCGCGATCTGAACAGCTTTCTGGACAGTCTGCACGACAGCAAGCGCGAGTTCGTGGACCAGTCGATCCGTGGCGGCACGCAGACCATGTTCGATCTCTTCGGGCGCGGCCACGACCTGGTCGAGCGCCTGCGCCGGCGTATCGACGAAACGGTCGCCGCCTATATCGCAAAGCTTCCGGAGAGCAGCGATCATCCGTTCCTGTCGCGCCGCAGTCCGAAATTCGGTTATTCCGGATCGTGGTCGTCGCGGCTGCGTGATTGCGGATATCACGACAACCACTATCACCAGAAAGGCTGGATCAGCTCCGCCTATTACATCGCGCTTCCCGACGCGGTGAACGATGCCCAAAAGAAGGAAGGCTGGATCAAATTCGGAGAGCCGTCTTTCGATGCCGGTATCGCAGATCCGATCCGCCGTTCGGTGCAACCGCAAAGCGGACGGCTCGTGCTGTTTCCGTCGTATATGTGGCACGGCACGGTGCCGTTCCACTCCAGCCAGACCCGGACCACGCTGGCTTTCGACGCCGTGCCGAAATAACCCCGCGCGATTGTCGGAATTCAACGCGCGCTGGCGGTATATTTTGCGACAGTTGCGACGGAAATATGAGATAGTCCGCCGGGGACGACGGGATCCGCTCGGTGGCATCTGAGGATTTGCGCGCAGCGGAGCTTGTTCAGCGCGCCTACAACGCGATGGGCGCGGGGCGCGACGATGAAGCCGCGCGCATCTGGTCCCAGGTTCATCTGATCGCCCCGAACAATCCGCACGCCTTGCTCTATCTCGGGCAAACAGCCATGCGCCGGGGCGACGATGCCGCCGCAATCAACTTTTTGCAGCGCGCTTCGGCGGCTGCTCCGCAGGATGCGATCGTTCAGCTCAATCTCGCCTTCGCCTTGCGCAAAGCCGGCGACCTGGCGGCGGAAGGCACGGCCTACGACAAGGCGCTGATTGCCGATCCTTATTGCTATCCCGCATTGCTGGGAAAGGGCGAGGTGTTCGAACGCATGGGAAAGCCGCGCGTGGCCGCGCGCTTCTTCAAGGATGCGCTGCGGATTGAGCCGCCGGCGGAACAGATGCCGCCGCAGCTCGCCGCGCAATTCTCGCATGCCCGGGAGGTTGTCCAGGCGAATGCAAACGAACTGGGCTCGTTCCTGGAAACGCGGCTGAGCGAGAAAAAGGCCGACCATCCGGGCGCGAAATTCGGTCGCTTCGATCAATGCGTGGATTCGGTTCTGGGCAAGAAGAAGATCTACACGCACGAAGGCACGTTGCTGAATTACCCGGCCCTTCCGGCTATCCAGTTCTTCGATGACGATCTCTTTCCGTGGCTCGGAGAGCTTGAAGCCGCGACGGACATGATCCAGAGCGAATTGGACCTGCTCCTGGAAGAAGACATCAAGAAATTCCGCCCCTATGTCGCCTATGAACCCGGCACGCCGGTGAACCAGTGGCAGGAGCTCAATCACTCCGAACGATGGAGCGGCTATTTCCTGTGGGAAAAGGGCGAGCGGATCGAGGCCAATTGCGCGCGCTGCCCGAAAACGACGGCGCTCATGGAACGCCTGCCTTTGGTCCATATCCCGGGCTTTGCGCCCACGGTGATGTTCTCCGTGCTGCTGCCTCATACGCATATCCCGCCGCATGCCGGCGTCACCAACACCCGGCTCATCGGGCATCTGCCGCTCATCGTGCCGGACAATTGCCGCTTTCGGGTGGGCAACGAGACCCGCGTGCTCAAGCGGGGCAAGGCTTGGCTGTTCGATGATTCCATCGAGCACGAAGCGTGGAACGACAGCGACGAAACCCGCATCATTCTGATGATCGACGTCTGGAATCCGTATGTCAGCGAGGCCGAGCGTCCGCTGATCAGCGAGCTTCTTAACGGTATGCGGGAATTCTATAAGGAAGACTTGGCCGCGCTGGGTTAACGGTGCGGGGCAAACTAGGCAATCGGGGTGACGGATGATACACCCCGTGCTTCCCCGCCTGGGCACCGGAGCTTGTCTTGACGATCGAACAATCTGCCGAAGAAACGCGCGCCGCGGCCGAAGCCCCGGAGGCGGCAAAGACCGGATTCGGAGCGCCGGAAGAGGTTGGGCCCGTACCGGATCTCACCTTTTCCATGTCGCCGCATTTCGGCGATTGGCTTGAGAGCATGAACGGCAGCCTGGCGTTCACGGTGCTCAGCTGCAGCAAGTTCATCATGATCGGGCGCAAGCCGGACGCGGACGAAACGGTCTTCTCGCAAGGCAACTTTGCGCGGTGCCTGGGCATCGGTGTGCACGCCGACATGCGCTCGCTGACCATCGCGGCCAAGCACCAGTTGATCCGGTTGGAGAACCTCGTTCCGCCTGGCATGAGCTATGACGGATACGACGCCGTGTTCGTCCCGCACCGGACATGGGTGACGGGATATCTGGACACGCATGACATGGCGACGATGACGAACAAGTCGCTTTTGTTCGTCAACACCCGGTTCTCCTGCCTGGCGACGGTCATCGAGGGCTACAGTTTCAAGCCTGTCTGGCAGCCCCGGTTCATTACCGCGCTGGTCCCCGAAGACCGCTGCCATCTGAACGGCATGGCGGTGGAGGGCGAGCGCCCGCGGTTCGTGACGGCGGCGGCAGCCACGGACGTCGCCGATGGCTGGCGGCCGGGCATAACGGATGGCGGCATCCTGATGGATGTCGACGCGAACGAGATCATTCTCAGCGGAATGTCCATGCCCCATTCGCCGCGTATCCATGGCGGCCGTTTGTGGATGCTGGAATCGGGGAAGGGCCGTTTCGGCTATGTGGACCTGGTGGCGCGCAAGCTCGTCGATGTCGCCTTCTGCCCGGGATTTGCGCGTGGCCTGGCCCTCGTGGGCAACTATGCCGTGATCTGCCTTTCCTTGCCGCGCGAGGACAAGGCGAATTTCGACAGGCTGCCGCTGGGCGAGATCATGACGGCGCGAGGCGAGAAGCCGCGCTGCGGCCTCATGGTCGTCGATATCCGCAACGGCGAGACGGTGGCGTGGCTGGATGTCCATGAGCCGGCGCGCGACCTGTTCGAGGTCGCTTTTCTTCCGGGCGTTCGCCATCCGAAAGTGGTGGACTTCATGGGCGACGAGATCGATCGCATCGTCCTGATGGACCAACGCCCCTAGGCGGCGCAGCACGCAATTCAACTAGACGAAAGCAGGGAGCTTTTCTCCGCTCGGCCTCGCGGCCGGGCGAGTGGAGGATTGCGCCGCTCAGGACATCAATGCGCAGCGCGCGACCGAACGGGCAAAAAAAAGGCGGCGACCGGAAGGTCGCCGCCCATTTCTTTTGATCCGGTCAGATCAGAACTTGACCGAACCGGAGACGAACAACATCCGGCCCTGGATGTCGTAGACGCCCGGGAAGGTGTTGGAGTTGTTCTCGTTGGCGTCGATCGTGTTGTCG
>Ga0153956_1002453_pt1 | contig 13569 bp, 12 predicted proteins | sample TSFL040MetaG_FD_104704 | JGI IMG/M metagenome (GOLD analysis project Ga0153956, IMG submission 104704) | Attine ant fungus gardens microbial communities from Florida, USA - TSFL040 MetaG | ecosystem: Host-associated > Fungi > Mycelium > Unclassified | place: USA: Florida, Wekiwa Springs... | reverse complement strand
TTCAGACAACGGCCCTGAGTTCGTCGCCGAGGCGCTCCGGGACTGGATCGCCGCTGTCGGGGCCAGGACCGCTTACATCGAACCTGGAAGTCCATGGGAGAATGGCTATTGCGAGAGCTTCAATGGCAAGCTGCGCGATGAACTGCTCAACGGCGAGATCTTCTACACATTGAAGGAAGCCCAGACCGTCATTGAAAGCTGGCGCCGCCACTACAACACGGTGCGTCCACACTCATCACTGGGATATCGACCGCCGGCACCCGAGGCTCTCGTCTGGCCTGCACCCAAGGAGATAGTCAAAATGCAATCGCTAAACTAACATTCCAATCGGACCACTCAGTGGGGGCCGGTCAATTTGCCCTGCTGATACCCTTTGTTGCAGCGGGAATTCGGCAACTCGCATCTCGTGACCGCTGATTCATTCCATAATCGCTCATACGCTAAAACGGAATGTAGACGCCAGATAGAGAAGTCACCGTTGGCCCCGATACAGATGTCACTCTCCGCGGTTTGTGTTGGGGAGCATTTGGCCGATGACGGTGATTGCGATGAGCCGGACGGAGATCGACCGGATGGGCGTATTGCAGGATCTGGCAGCGAACAGGATCAAGGTCGCTGACGCCGCGACGTTACTAGGGCTTGGCCGGCGCCAGGTGTTCCGGCTGGCGAAGGCTTATGGCCAGCGAGGCCCTGAAGCCCTGGTTTCGCGCCGACGTGGCCGACCGAGCAACCGCTGTTATCCGCCAGCGTTGCGCACCGAAGTCATCGGCATCGTTCGTGAGCAGTATTCCGACTTCGGTCCGACGCTGGCGGCGGAGAAGCTGGCGGAGCTGCACGGGATTCATCTTGGTCGCGAGACGCGGCAATGGATGATGATCGCTGGTCTATGGAAGGATCGTCGGGCACGGCTGAAGCCGGTGCACCAGCCACGCGGCGATCCGCAAACCGAGCTACGCATGCGGTTAAGGGACCTGGCTGCCAGCCGGGTGCGCTACGGTTATCGGCGCCTTCATGTCTTGCTGCTGCGCGAGGGCTATCGACTGAACCACAAACGCACATATCGGCTGTATCGCGAAGAAGGCTTGTCGATCAGGACAAAAACACCGAAACGCAAACGAGCCTGGCGCTATCGTTCTGGCCGGCCGGAGATTGCCGCCGTGAACCACTGCTGGGCGATGGACTTCATGTCGGACGCTCTCTTCGACGGTCGCGCGTTCCGGCTTTTGACCGTGGTTGATTGCCACACGCGAGAATCACTTGCGATTGTTCCGAGAGCGAACTTCAGGGCGTTCCAGGTCGTCGAGGTTCTTGAGCGGCTGGCGAGGGAACGCGGTCAGCCGAAGACCATTCGCTGCGATAATGGCCCTGAGTTTGCCGGCAGGATGCTCGACCAATGGGCCTATCACAATGGCGTCGTGATCGACTTCTCCAGGCCCGGGAAACCCACGGATAATGCGTTTTGCGAAGCGTTCAACGGTCGCGTCAGGGCTGAGTGCCTGAATGCGTCATGGTTTCTGTCGATGGCTGATGCCATCGAACGGATCGAGGAATGGAGGTGCCACTACAACAACGACAGACCCCACACCTCGCTTGGCAACTTGACGCCGAACGAGTTCGCGCGACAAACTCACACAGCCCGAGAAATTGCATAGAACCCGGACCACAAAACGGGGCAGCTCCAGACCGCCGGAGCTCTAACTTATCCAGCGGACCTCCCTAATGGGGCAGGCCACACTCGGCATCTTTGCGATGTGCGCATGTGCATCGCCGCCATACGTCGTAGAGAGTTGCTTGGATGCGGCGCGCATCCTTTCGCATCTGCAAACGGGAATGATCTCAGATTCTTACCTGATCTTCATCCATGTCCACTTGCCTTTCTTATACCTTGCGATCGCGTCGCAACTTTCCGCCGACATGTAAGTCTTTCCGGCAACGGGTTCACAGTGCGGGCTTCCCGCCCAGATCGAGACAGCTATCAATTTCAATGCATCTTTCTCATCTACGCTGACGAACTTCCGGCTAACATGCTCGTCGAAGACAGGTCGCCACGCGCGGCGGCCAGTCTGCTTCCATATCTTTAGGTCGCAACCGCGATTGCTACAGTTTCCACCCGGAATCCAAGTTGTACACAGCCGCTCTGCGTCAACCATCAAGTCCTTCGATCCGTCGCCGTCGAGATCGATGACCGCGATTCCCTGCATGGGATCCTTTGGTTGTGATCCCTCGTCATTTTCCTTGCAGTGTTGACGAATGTCGTCGACATATTTTCGCAGATCGTCCGGGAGTTGCTCGTGACGAAGGCTGGGGTTTTCAGCCGCTGCGAAATGAATAAGTGTGAGGCTGATCTGGATGGCGGCCAAAACCACTATGCACGGTCGTGACAGTCGCCGAGTAATCTGAACGAAATTCGAGACAATGAATTTCACTTCGGTCTCCTCGCGAGATCAAGCGATGGCTCAGCCCCGGGGACCAATGTTGGAGACATCGGAATATCCCACGGGATCCCAGCATCTGAACTTCGGCGTGATCCCATTTATTCACGGTCGCTGAACGAGGAAGGTGCGCGAGAAAAGAACATGGCCCTTTTGGGCGAGCCTCATCACCCACTCACCGTCAAGTCGCGGATCGGCATTTTCCTTTAGATTTGAATACCAATACCACGGGTCGGACGACGGCTTCTTCAGAAATGGCACCTTCGTGACCGTTGTCTTTCGTTCAACAGTTCCATCCTCGAGAATTTCCGGCCGTACCGCCGTTTCCTCAATCTCGACGCGCTCCCCCTTAGGCGGGGTAGGATAATGCAGTCGGAACCCGAATGTCGCCCACGGTACGGCACTGATGTTCAGACGACGTTCCATCCTGCTGACGTCAAAGCGCTGAGCGTAGAGGGGGTGACCGTCCCGGTCATGATCGCGAACGAACGTTTGCGCGTTTGATTTGAAGATGAGACCCCAGTTTTCGACCGTCATCGTCAACGGTGTGCCTTCGTCGGTGAAGAGCAGGAGTTCGACCTTCCCGTCGCGGCGCTTCCAGCCTTCGATGTCGGCGGCCGCCTCTCGGGCCCGCTGCAACACGAAGCCGTTGAGGCCAGGCATCACCCCCATTTTGTTTGCAAACGAAACAGTCTGCTGTTGCGTTTGCGCTGTCGCCACGCCCGTGGGCTCACCGACTTCAAAGCCTAGCTGGTCGAGCCGAAATTGCAGTTCGAAAATCTCGCTGCGAGACAATCGTTGCGTCTTTTCCGAAACTGGTTGACTGCGGCCGGGTGCGCTGTCGGCGATATTCTGCGGCGACCGATCATAGCGAATGCTCAAACCGTCAAAAGGCGCATCGCGCCCGGCGCAGTGGCCCGTCGCATCAATGGAAAATGCTTGGGTACGGTCTTTCCCCGTTGTCACGATCGTCAGGTCGCAACCGTTGTGTTGATAGCGAAACGCATCGCCGGGATGCCTGCGCCACACTGACAGCTCAACATCATGCACGGCGAGCGTCAGTCTTTGTCCATCGTTGACCGGAACTTCCTCGACGAGCAACTTGCTACCGTCGTTAGCCGAATAAATTCCATTGAGTGTTCCGACAGGTTCAGCGATGGCCCCAACAGCCAGGAATACAGGTCCAAAAATCGCCGCAACGAAAATAGCTACTTTTTCCAAATCTACATGCCTCCTCAGAGAAATTCTGCAGATCAATGTGAAAGGCCAAATTTTTAAAGCGCCGCTTTCCGGAGTCAACAGACAGAGTATCCAAAATCCCTTTGGTGCAATATGTATGCGCCCTCCCTAACCACAGTTGCTCTTTGTACTCAAGCTGAGGGGCTCTCGAAGATACCTCAATAAGGCAATTAATTGTTTCTCCGACCCGTGGATTATGCTCACCTATGATTTAGCTTGTAAAGTCATCTTATTTCGGAATAACGCTGGCATTTAAAGGCTCTCTTTCACTTCGAGGAAAAGCCGATGTTTCGCCGACTAGCATGCCTTTTCTCGTTGATCTGGCTTTTGCCGATACCCACCGTTGCAGCAGCACCGGCCCACCACCTGGGGCAGGCCGATCTCAATCGGGATCAACCTTCAGCGTCAACTTCGGTAGACACACTTTGTTCTTCGGCAAAAGATGATGCAGGAATGGCGCAATGTCTCTGGGCAATCACCGCCCAGTATCGCTCCGCGAAGTGGTCTAGATCGGCCTATCAGGCCGCAGGCCTGGTCCACGATCTCTTTGAGGATATCTTACGCTCCCCCGTCCCCTGTTCGACGATGATCAACCATGTGGTGGCCACGGTAACCGAACTTTCCAGCCGTGTTAGCGGACGAACACTTCCAGTGCCACGATCTTGTGCTGAAATGGCCAAGCTATTTCGAGTTATGACGACCACAAATCCGCAATGGATGCTGTGTCCGGTCGAACCATATTCGTTCACGCATCTGAGGAAATGTATCCGTGCTTCGCTTGATCGCGTAGATGCGGCTCAAGCTGTCCGCCATATGCTTTCGGCCTTACCCGACGATTCCAAGGCGGTGTCTGCGCAGGTGAGTTGGTACATCCAGGCGAGAGAGAGGCTGACCGACGCGCTGGCATCGACGCGGAAGCGAATGATTCACCAGGTCGAGCAAACCGAACGCGAGTGTCGTCGCGATAGTGGAGCAAGTCGATCCGATTTGACCGCAGCCCTCTATGCAAGGCTCGCAACTTATGGCGAACGGGATTTGAGTGACCAACTGCGCGCAGAGAGCACGCGACAGGCTCAGGTTACGTGCCACGATCTCATAGCGCTTTCGGAAGCCGTTGAAATTCCGGATCCTAGTATCCCACCTGCGCTGGCGGCGGAACGCAAATGCCGCCTGGAAGCGGCAACCCTATATGAGATGGGTAGCAAGGGCCAAGGAGTGCCGTGGGATCGCATCGACGGTCCGCGCGCCGAAAGGGCGTGCCGCAAGGCTGTTGCGCTCATACCCGACAACACTCTACTGAAGTTGATGCTGGCACGGGGCCTGATCGTCAACGGAAAATCCGGAGAGGCGTGGCCACTTCTGGAAGCCGGCATATCCGCCGGTGATCCTGTGGCGCTCATGCTTGTGCACGACATCTTCAACTATGGGGTGAGCGTTTCCATCGATCAAAAGGCGGCGGTTGCTCTGGTCGCGTCGGCCGCTCAGAAAGGCAACGGTGCGGCACAAAGCGTGCTTGGCGTCCGATACTATTCCGGTGATGGCGTTGAGCGAAATACGACGACCGCCGCTCAATGGTTGGAGAAAGCGGGAGACGATCGTCTCCCTGCGGCGACGACGGTGCTCGGAATCATGTATTTCACCGGAGATGGCGTGCGGCGCGATGACAATCGCGCAATCAAGCTATTCATGTCGTCGCGTCCCTATGACTGTCTGGCCAATTTTTATCTCGCGAAGGCAACAGAAGAGAGTCGTGGCGGATTCGTCTTTCGCGGGAGCCCTGGTGAGCGCCTTAATCTGCAAGGTCAATACAAACGTATTGGATTGGATGCTTCATGCCCGCAGGAGATGCGCGATATTGCCCGCGCTCATGCGAAGATACTGATGAGCGGCCCTGGCGGCACTTTATTGGGACAGGAGCCAAATGCATCGGAAGTCTCTGAGAGCGATAATCTTTTCACACGAAGCGTTTTGCAGGCCATCTCTGTTGGTCGCAAAGCTATGGCCATTGAGGCATGGGGCAGAAAGACAGGTTTAATCTCCGACGAACTCGAAGATATGTGGGGGAAAGCCGCGCGAAGGGCAGAGCAGGAATGGATTGAACGTGATCAGGTACTGATCAATCAGTGCAAGGAAAATGGCTATATAGGTCGTGGGCCACTGGGCTGTTACTGAAAACTAAAACATAGAGCCACGCTACACTATGCGGGTCGTTCCGCTCAGGACAATCCTTCCCTGTTACATGGTTCACATTCCCTAGATCTTAGATCATCGACCAGACACCGTCGGCACTATGGATGAAGCGCGCTTTCTGGACTACAGGCTTCGATAACGCGCGACTAAATTCATCGGTAAAGAGGTTGCTATTGGCTCCGAAGATAACTTCGAACCGACATTCGAATTGATGGGTGCGGTCGAGAGGAACACAGCCGATCTTGCTCAGACGTCTTAGACGCAATTGAAATCCGCCTCTTCTATGTTTCAGGGCCATAATTTGAGAGCATCGGTGAATCAGGATCACGTCTTCCGGGCGATAGTCATGAGCCTTGCACCTGCGCTCCTGATCGCGGGTGTCGGCATTGACCTTATCTAACCGCCGTAAGACCAGCATCAGCATATCCCACGCGGCCGGCTCATCAGGGTTGGTCGCGGCTGAAACGTCCTTGAGGGCTATCGAAGCAACCTCAGTGTCTGCATGTGTGTCTTCGACAGACCGGGTATTGACGACATAGGACATCGAATTCCCGTCAATCGAAGATTTCTTGTCGCCCTCGCCACGTTTGATTGAAATACGGAATTTCTCGGGTCTGGATGCTCGCATCAACTGTCCGACATTGATGTCATAACTCGGCTTTTGAGCGGTAAAGGTGAGATGATCCTCCGCATCCTTGACGTCTACGACCGAAAAGACCGTGTTGGCGCCATGCAAGACCTCCAACGTGATTTTCTGACCGATCTCGGTACCCAGCCTGTAGCAGGCGGTGTTGTTCGCGGGTGCGAGGCCGTCAATGACGACGCCGTCGTTGCCCGCTGGAAATGCCACGGAAACGCAGCCTTCCTGGGCTAGGGATGCCGAAGCGAAAGCGATACATGTCGATGCAGCAGCGATAAATATACCACTTGTTGGAAAATATTTCTTCATTCCAGCCCTCCCGGAACGATCATTGGATGATAAAAATTCATTCTGAAGCCGCTCATGTCAACCCAAGGAATGATGTCGCCAATTATTTCGCGATTGCACAAAGCGACAAACAACCCACCTTCATGCGGATTTCATCTCCGGGGCTGTCGTAGCTTTTTCGAGAAGCATTATGCGCTTGATAGCCTGCCGCTCTCATCTGATACTATCGGTCTCATATAGCCGCGAGATTATTTCGCAGCTCATTTTGATTTTCGGGCTTGAAGAGCATTGCGAGGAGAAATGTCCGATATTTCCACTGACCGCGTTGAATTCCAATGGAATGATCTCCAGGACGCTGGCTCCATTCTCAATCTGTCAATTCTCAGGAAATTGTCGCCGGACTACGTTCATGGATGCTGGGAGGCGCGATCAAAGAAGCTGCTTCGTTCTGCTATCGAAGATTCATCGCGGAATATTCTCCAAGGAAAATTGGATCGAGCACGCGACCTTTTGCTGGACTGGATTTCTCAGGGACAGCCTCAGAATTTTCCAACGACATCGGATAAATACTTTGCCGTCTTAATGGCAGAGATTCGAGAGCGGGCGTATTTTCTATTGGCGATTGGCTGGCTGATAGCCGCGATATGCGGGCTCACATTTATAAGTGGCCGTGCTCTACCGGAGAGCTTTGCAGATATCTTTGTGGAGAATCACATTCTTCCCAACCTGTCGCCGACTGTAAAATTCCTCGTCGCGTTTCTTTATGCCTCCTTCGTCGGGGCCGTGATGCTGAAAATCGCCCTGTTGGCGATTGCCAGGTACTCGTACTTTTCCTCTTTCGTTGATGTCGAGCCGCACACCAAGACACTGGTCGAAAGTCAAAAGATCTGGGAGTGGTTCAGGATTAAACTGTCGGAGAGAAAATTGATCTACCGTAGCCGGTTTGTTACGGGATGGGTCGCGGTTGGCGTCTTCACATTGATCGGCGTCGGCGTAAGACAGCATTTTGGCAAGGATTCTCGTTACAACCTCGTGCAGGAAACCGCATCCCATGGATGGCTTGCCGTTGATGGAAACGAGAAGAAGGATGGAATTAGAGTTCATTCCCTCGTCAAATACACGTCACGAACGGCGGACGTTCCTCGTTTCCAGATGGAAATTTCCTGCAAAGCTCAGGGCATCAGGCCTGCGGAATTTATTGCCCTCATCCTCACGATGCCTGACCGGGGCAACATCGACAAAGTCGAATTCCGACGAAAGAATTCCACGTCTACACAGGCAGCTGAGCGGTATTTCGGCAACGATCCCGGAAACAATAGGATTATCTTCTATTTGAAGCCGATCGAAACGATGTCTCTGAATGAGGCGACATCAGCGTTTGGCTTGAAGAGCGCCCTTATCGCAGTGAAGTGGGCGACCTCAAAAACGACGGTGGATTACGGCAAGGATATCGCACATGCTGCAAGAGGCTACTACGACCAGATTTTTTCAAAAAACCCGCTGCTTTTGAGCATAACATACAAGAGGGATTCAAATACGCGAAGCTCGAACGCTGAGTTTCAGTTCTCCGATCTTCAAGCTCAGATCAAATCGTTTTTCGAGCGATGCAACCTGCAGCCGCCCTATTAGAGCTGAGCAGGCTCCCTTGCCGCCGCGAAAGGCTCAATACGGAAACTCATCGTCGTCCGTATCCTTATTCTTGCAGGTGAACGTGATGAACAGATCTCCATCTTTATCGCGTTTGAAATTCTTCTGTTCGCCCATATAATGCGTGGCATTGGCTTCCTTGAATGGCAGCTTCCCGCCCCATTTATATTTGCCCTGCAAGCCATATCCAGACGTGAACAGTTTGTGGTCGACTTCGTGAGCGATCTTCTTTCCTGCATTGTCGATCACGTAACCTTCTTCGCCGGGCTTCAAATTCAGCGATGAGAATTTCCATTCCTGATCGAAATAGCGAACTGTAAATCGCGCTGGATCACGACACTCATTACTGAGGTAGACCGCCGCCGTCTCCGGTTCCTTGAGTTTGTTATACAGAAGAATCCCGCCAAGGAGGGCGCCGGCTCCGATCGCCAGTTTTTCGCCCGTCGACAATTTATGTGGTCCAGCTTCTTCGTTAATTCGGGCGATCATCTGTGTGGAAGCTTTTTTGTGATCTTCTGTAGAGGTTGGGCATTCCTTGGCTTTCTGAAACCAATGCTTCGATTCCGGCTTGTTCACGGGAATACCAAGGCCATTGTAATAGATCGCACCAGCATTAAAGGCGCCGAGGCAGGAACCTGCTTTGGCCGCGCGCAACGTGTAATCCGCGCCTCGCCTTTCATCCTTCGCGACGCCCGTTCCCGTTTGGTAGTAATATCCAAGCTGTGCTTCTGCATCCGGATCGTTCAATGCGGCGGCCCGACTATACCACTTGATCGCCTCGGACACGTTCTTGGCCGTTGCCATTCCGCGCAAGTAAATTTCGGCAAGCAACCGGTAGGCTTGGATCAAAAATTGCGGCGTGACCTCCTTTTCGTGGTCAGCGAGTTTGGCCAACCAAGTTACAGTCTTACCTCGGTCCTTATCGGTGCCATCCCCGTTCCAGTAAAACATCGCCAGATTGTAAATCGCAGGCCCGTAACCTCCTTCGGCGGCAATGCGTGCGGATTCAAAGGCGGCTTTTTTGTCATTGTCGGCATACTGAGCACGACTTAACCGGTACCTCGCTTTTAGATCGTTTGGATTATTTTCAACGGCAAGCCGGCAGGGATTCAAAGCAACGGGGGGGCGGAGCTTTTCGCGAATAACAAATGAAACAACGCCCGCTTCGGCATTTGAAGCGGCAACCTTCGCGCACTCAGCTGCTGCATCAGCCATCTGGGCGAGTACGGGATGAACGGAAGTTGTGACCGATAAAAATCCCGAGACAACCCCGACCCACAATACGGGACGATTTAGCATACCCCCTCCAAAAATTCCAAAAACAAGGGTTCAAATATTTAGTATCTGAATCGCGTTGATGTCAGCGTAAGTCAGTCCATCCGATCTAGCACAAGCTCGTACCGAGAACCCACCACCGAAACCCGCCTTGATCGATCTTTCAATATACGTATCGCCACCTACGACCGATGAGTTGGTTGCCCTCTCATCTTTTTGAGGCGCGGTCGAAACGCGCAAGCAAATAGACGGATGCTGCTATGCATCCCTTGACAAAAACTCTACGTTCAATGCCCATGTTACATCGCCCCTGATCTTTGCGCCTCTGTCTTGCAGATTGCTCTAGGATGATAGATTTTCGAAGAATACTGGAAATCGTGTTCGTCGTCAGCCCCTGAGACAAATTGAGGGACTTCCCGAATGGAGGATTTCTGGTCCATCGTAGCCGCAAGGAGCGAAGATTAAGCAGAAATCTGGGTCCGGCAAAGCGCCAGCAGAACAAGCGCTAAAGCACATAAGATGGCGGACTCGCCGGCATATTCGGCGGAGGAGAATATCCGCATCGTACTGGAAGGGCTGCGGGGCGAGGAGAACATCTCCAAGCTTTGCCGCCGCGCAGACATCGCCGCCTCGATGTTCTCTAATCTTCAAATTACATAGAAGATAGCAGCCTTTCGCTCGCGCGCATTGAATCAGGAATCGTTTCCCAAATCCGAACAAAATCGCCGAGCGACCTTGCCTCCATTTTGCGCATGCCGCTACTTCTATGCATTTTCACGGTAACCTCACTAATACCCAAATCAAAGGCGATCTGTTTGTTGAGACGTCCGTTTGCCACGCCCTGGAGAACATCTCGCTCACGTTTCGTTAGCGTCTCAAAACGTTCAATATTGTATTTTCTAGCGACCGTTTCCCGCCGTTGGGAAGCGTCAGCGGCAATGCCAGCGGCTACGGCGTCCAGAAGCGTTTGATCGCGAACGGGCTTAGTCAGGAAGTCAACCGCTCCAGCCTTCATTGCCTGTACAGTCATCGGAATATCGCCATGACCCGTCAGGAAGATGATTGGTTTCGGATTTCCCGTTTCCGCGAGATAATTCTGCAGATCGAGTCCGCTTGCTCCCGGCATTCGCACATCCAGTATCAGGCAACCTGGCCTATCAAGAATATTGGCCTCCAGTAATTCTCCCGTCGATGCAAAACTCATCGACTCGAATCCTGCCGACGAAACCAATTCCGACAGGGCTTCCCGCACCGGGGTATCGTCATCGACGATAATCACCAAGGGATACTCCGCCTCCCTTTGGCTCGACGAAAGCGAGAGCGATTTCGATTGAAGCAGCCGATCAACTGTCATGATCCCTTCCCCTCTCAGCGTTATGCAAGGCCTCCGTGACAGCTACCAGCAGCAACTGTCCGTCAAACGGCTTCCGGAAAAATCCGCTAATGCCCTGAGCGCGGCTCTGGTCCGCGATTTCGTGGCGCCCGGTAATGAGAAACACAGGCAGGTCCGGACGAACGCTGCGCACCTGATTACGAAGCTCGAAGCCATCGATCCCGGGCAATCCAATATCGGTGATCAAAGCGTCGACGTCGGATAGCCCATCGCTCAGCATTGCGTGTGCCGACGAGAAACAACGCGCGCGATAACCAGCAGACTCGAGGAGATCTTCCAGCGACTCAAGTAACCTCGGATCGTCGTCCACCACAGCCACAACGGATCTCGTTGTTTTCACGATCTACTACCTCCGGAACGGCGTACGGTCACCGGGATTTCCAGCCGCTCTGCAATACGTACAAGGTCTGCAAGGGACGTTGCCGCCATCTTCTGCATGACATTCCTTCTATGAACCTGCAGAGTCACTTCGCTGATACCGAGCTTGGCGGCAGACTGCTTGTTGAGGAATCCGCCGACCACGAGAGGCAGAACCTCGCGTTCTCTTGTTGTAAGGCTATCGTAGCGTCGTCGTAGAATCGACAGATCGGCCCGACCCTCCCGGTCAGCGCGATCTTGGGCAATCGCGGCATTGACTGCGGACATAACATCGGTATCGCTGAAAGGCTTTGTCAGAAAATCAAGCGCGCCGCGTTTGATAGCGCGCACCGAAGACGGAATGTCGCCATGACCCGTGATGAATACGATCGGCGGGTGATCACTTTCCGCAATCTGTCCTTGAAGATCGAGCCCATTGATGTCCGGCAGTTCGACGTCAAGAATCAGGCAGGCCGGAACGTCCGGTTTATCGGCGTCGACGTAATCACCCGCCGATCCAAATGTCATGGCGGCGATGCCGTGAGATTCCAGTAATTCTACCAACGCTTCCCGAATGCGGACGTCGTCATCAACGATGAAGACAATATGATCGCTTTTGGTCATGGGAGCGACGCCTTCACTTCTGTCGGTAACGTAAAAACAACGCGCGCTCCGCAAGGCTCGTTGTTCTCGGCCCACAACTTGCCCCCGTGGGACTCGACAATCGAACGGCAAATGGCAAGCCCCATCCCCAATCCGGAATTTTTTGTCGTGAAGAATGGCTGGAATATCCGATCGGGATCCTGAATACCGGGACCGCGATCGTTGACTTCGATTTGCAGGACCCGTTCGACGCGTCGCGCGGCTACCTTGATCATCTTGTCGCCGGGAAAACCTTCCATTGCCTCCATCCCGTTGCGGATGAGATTACTCAGAACCTGTTGAATCTGAATGCGATCAAGCGGAACTGGTGACATGCCCTTTTCGAGGTCAATGATCAGGCGAATCCGGCGCCGCGCGGCCTCCTCGGCGACGAGATCGCAAACCTCACCGATCACGTCATCCACGGCCGTCAGGTCCCGCTTGTCGATAGATTGCCGGAACAATGCGCGTATGCGACTGACCACATCAGCGGCGCCATTAGCATCCCGGATGATGCGTTCGACTGTCCTGTGCGCGCGATCGATATTCGGAGGATCAGCAGTCAGCCAACGCTGGCACGCGTGAGAATTGGCGACGATAGCCGCGAGAGGCTGATTGACTTCATGTGCGATGGAAGCCGAAAGCTCTGCCAGGCTGGCGGCCTGGCTTGCGCGGGCGAGCCTCTCGTGTGCGAGCCGCAGTTCCTCCTGGGCCCGGACTTCACCATCAATATCCAGACAGATCACATTCCACTGCACAATGGCGCCATTCGCATCGCGCATTGGACCAGCCCGTGTTTCGACCCAGCGGTATTCACCGTCGAAGCGCCGAAGACGGTGTCGCCGCGCATACGGCTCGCCGGTCGCCAGACAATAAGCATATTGGTCCTTGACGCCCGCGAGGTCGTCGGGATGAACGCCAGCGTCAAGCGTCCCGCCAAGCCGAGACTTCCCCGATCCGTCTAATTCTTCCAGATTATAGCCGAGGAATTCGCGAAGCTGCCGACTGCGATAGACGGGTTCGCCGTCTGGAGCAGCGCAATCGATCATCGCCGGCAAGGTTTCAACCAGTTGCCACAGAAATCGCTCCCGCTCACGCAGTGCTTCCTCAGCGATCTTTCGCTCCGTGATGTCGATGAAACCGACCAGACTCTTGTCAGCAACCGCATCGGGACGAGCTGTGGTGAAAAGAACATCAATTACCTGGCCATCCATTCGAGCCACTTTGGTTTCCTCCTGGAAAACCTCCTCACCCCGGTAGCGCGCCTCTATGGAGCGCCGGATCGTGGCGAGGCCGGGTTGCCAGAAGCGTGTGATTGAACCGCGAATACTCTCTGCATCTTCCGTGATCTGCCCCCTTTGAAGTGGTCCTCCCTGAAGTATGATTTTCGGATGGAGGATAAGATCGATGGCAAGGAAGAGGCATACGGCTGAAGAGATTGTTGCGAAGCTTCGGCAGGTTGATGT
>Ga0153956_1002452_pt1 | contig 13576 bp, 11 predicted proteins | sample TSFL040MetaG_FD_104704 | JGI IMG/M metagenome (GOLD analysis project Ga0153956, IMG submission 104704) | Attine ant fungus gardens microbial communities from Florida, USA - TSFL040 MetaG | ecosystem: Host-associated > Fungi > Mycelium > Unclassified | place: USA: Florida, Wekiwa Springs... | reverse complement strand
CTTTCAATTACCCACAAGTTCCTGGCGGTGAGGATACCTTTATGATTTGAGCTCTTGCGTAGCAGGAATCGCCCGTGATTCCTTGTCTGGCACCGAATCGCACAGGAGCGGTGCCATGGACGCAGGAGTGAACGCGTGGTTTGATGAGGAGCTTGCCGGCTCTACCTTCGCAGACGAGCGGCTTGGCAGGCGTTTACGTCGACTTGTGGAGAGGTTGAACGGTGCCATGGGAGCAAGCATTCCACTGGCGTGTCAAGACTGGGCCAACACCAAGGCGGCCTATCGGTTCTTTGCCAATGATCGGGTCAGCGAGGGCGAAATTCTCGCTGGTCACTTTCAGGCGACGCGCAGTCGTTTTGCTTCGACGACCGGCCCTATTCTGGTCCTGCAGGATACGAGTGAATTCATCTATCAAAGGAAGCGGCCCGAGCGGATCGGGTTCACCGGTCGGACCAACAAGGGCAAGGCTGACCGTTCCTGGGCGCAGTCCGTTTGCGGGCTTTTGATGCATTCGAGCATGGCCGTTACGCTGGACGGTTTGCCGCTTGGCCTTTCGGCCATCAAGTTCTGGACGCGGTCGAAGTTCAAGGGAACCGCTGCGCTGAAGAAAAAAGTCAACCTGACGCGGTTGCCTATAGAAGAGAAGGAGAGCTTCCGTTGGCTACAGAACATGCGAGAGTCAATTGCGCTGTTCGGTGATGCCGCGCGCTGCATCCATATAGGTGATCGCGAAAGCGACATCTATGAGCTTTTCTGCATGGCCCATGAACTCGGGACCCATTTCCTGGTGAGGACTTGCGTTGACCGGTTGGCGGGCGACGGCGAGCATACGATCGCCGCCGAGATGAATGAGGCCGAAATCAGCGGAATGCACGAGGTCGAGGTCCGCGATGCAAATGGCAAGCCTGAGACGATTGCTGTCGAGATCAGATTCCGCCGCATCCATGTTTTGCCGCCGATCGGTAAGCAGAAGCGCTATCCAGCACTTGATTTGACGGTGATCCACGCCCAGGAGCGGGCGGAACCAAAGCATCGGCCAAGGATCGATTGGAAGCTGATCACCGATCTGCCCGTTCTTTCCCACGAAGACGCCATCGAGAAGCTCGGCTGGTACGCTATGCGCTGGAAGATAGAGACCTTCCACAAGATCCTGAAATCCGGTTGCAAGGCTGAAGAGGCCCGCCTGCAAACCGCCGAGCGCCTTGTAAAGCTTATTGCCGTCTTCTGCATCCTTGCCTGGCGGATCTTCTGGATGACCATGCTCAACCGAGCTACGCCGGATGCCGACCCCACGGTCGCGATCACGCAGATCGAGATGAAGCTGCTTGACCATCTGCTTCCTGATAAGGGCGAGCCGCCCGCATCCCGCGCGGGCACTTTGTCCGGTTATATGATCAAGCTTGCAAAGCTCGGTGGCTACCTGGCTCGCGCCCATGATCCGCCACCGGGCAACACCGTCATGTGGCGAGGTTTATCGCGCCTCACCGATATCAGGATCGGCATGACCATCGGCGCTGAACTTGTGGGTAATTGAAAGGGGTGAGCATGCATCCGGCGGGCCGATCCCCGCCGGATGCTTCGAATAGCGTTGAAAGGCATGACGGATGAGCAAGGCAAAAAACGGCAAGTGGCGGCGCAAGGATGGGGTGTGGGACCCGCTGAAGACGAGTTCCGCCGACCGCCAGCGCGCGGAGGCGGTGCCGAAGACGCCGCAGTCGCTGTCGCCCACCTATCGGCTCGCCTATGCGGACGACGATTTCCTCTACCGCGAGGAATTGCGGCCGATCCGCCTCCAGCTCGAACTGATGAAGACGGAAATGGCGCTCACCGAGCGCGGCATCAAATCGACCGTCGTCATGTTCGGCGGCGCGCGCATTCCCGCCCCCGGCCAGGCGGCCTGGGCGGCGCGCAACGAGGTGCAGCGCGCCAATCTCGAAGCGGCTTCGGTCTATTATGAGGAAGCCCGCAAGTTCGCCCGGCTCTGCGCCCGTCACTCGGCCAAGTTCGATTTCCACGAATATGTGATCGTCACCGGCGGCGGGCCGGGCGTCATGGAGGCGGGAAACCGCGGCGCGTCCGAGGAGGGAGCACCCTCGATCGGCCTCAACATCGTGCTGCCGCACGAGCAGGCGCCGAACCCCTTCGTGACGCCGGAGCTGAGCTTCAATTTCCACTATTTCGCGATCCGCAAGATGCATTTCATGGTGCGCGCCAAGGCGATCGCCGTCTTCCCCGGCGGCTTCGGCACGCTCGACGAGTTCTTCGAATGCCTGACGCTGATCCAGACCGGCCGCATGGCGAAGCTGCCGCTCATCCTCTTCGGGGAAAAATTCTGGCGCGGCATCGTGAATTTTTCGGCCCTTGCCGAATTCGGCACGATCGCGCCCGACGACGTCAACCTCATCAGCTTCGTCGACACCGCCGAAGCCGCCTGGAAGATCGTCTCCGATTTCTACGAGCACGCGGGCGAACACTGATCCAGAACGCGGAAGAGCCCCGTCACGAAGGACGGGGCTCCCGCGGATCGCTCATCTTATTTTCTGCGTTCCTGACAGTGCCGTACCAGAAGCCGAGACGGTCTCGCGCGACCTGACGCACCGTTGTTTCAGAGCGGCTTGGATGCCGGCCAGCCCGACCGGAGCCGGCTCTAGGGGAACGGGCGATCCGGCATGTCGTCGAGCGAGATGACGCCGTCCTTGTTGCGGTCCAGACGGTCGAAGAGGCGGCCTGCCGCATCCTCGGCTTCCTTCTTGCTGATCTGGCCGTTCTCGTCCGTGTCGATGCGGTGGAAGAGCATCGCCGTGCGCATCAGGCGGGCCTGCTGCATCCAGCGGCCGCGCTGACCATGGCCCTTGCCGTGATCGTCGTTGCCGGCCTGCGCCTGATCCTGCGTCTGCGCGTCGCCGGCCTTGGCGTCACCCGTCTTGGCATCGCCCATCTTGGCATCGTCAGTCTTCTTGTGCGCGTCGCGCCATGCCTGCATGCGGGCCTGCTGATAGAGGCGCAGTTCGCCGGGGGTGATCTCGCCATCCTTGTTGGTGTCGATCTGGTCGAAGATCTTGTCGACGCCGGCGGTCACCTCTTCCTTGGTGATCTTCATGTCGCCGTTGGTGTCGAATTCCTTCAGCATCTGCACGTAGATGACCTCAGGCTGGATACGCGGCCGGTGAGGGCGCCCGTGGCCGTGGGACTGGCCGCCGGGAGCGGCGAAGCTTGCCGTTGCGGCGGCACCCACCAGCAAGGTGGAGGAGAGGGCGGCGAGGAGAAGCTTCTTGGTGTTCATCGGGGTCTACCTTTCGTTGCCAGGAATAATCGAAAGGTAGAGCCGCACGGCGCGGAGAGCGAGTTAAACTGCTGTAATATAGATGAAACTCTCGTAACATTCGCCGTCAGGCGAGCGCCCGCAGAAAGGTGGCGAGATCGTCGGTGACGTAGTCGATATGTGCGTCGCGCTCGTCGTGCCGCTCCCACCATTCCGTCACCACGCCCTCCAGGTTCTGCGGCACCAGCAGCACCGTGCGCATGCCGAGCGCCTTCGGCACCGTCAGGTTTCGCGGCAGGTCCTCGAACATGACGGCCCGGCCGGTCTCGACGCGGTTGAGGCTCATGAACTTGTCGTAGGTGGCGCCCGCCGGCTTCGGCAGGTAGCCGGCGGCGACGATGTCGAAGATGTCGTCGAAATCGTCGAGAATGCCGAGCGCGCGGGCCGTCTTCTCGGCGTGTCCGACGCTGCCGTTGGTGAAGATGAACTTGCGGCCCGGAAGCGCCCGGATCGCCTCGCCGAGCGCCGGATCGGCGGGCACGACGCTGTAGTCGATGGCGTGCGCCTTTTCGAGGAAATCGTTCGGATCGACGCCGTGATGGATCATCAGCCCCTGCAGCGTCGTGCCGTGGTCCAGATAATATTTCTTCTGCAGCGCGCGCGCTTCGTCGCGCTCGAGCTGTAAGAGCGTCTGCACATAGACCGTCATGTTGCGGTCGATCTGCGAGAACAGGTCGACCCGGTGCGGATAGAGCGTGTTGTCGAGATCGAACACCCACTCGCGGATGCCGGCGAAATCCGCCTTTTGCGGCACGGTTTTCATCTGTGTCATGCCGCTCTTATGGCACGGCGGGCCGGTCTCAGGCAAAGGCGGAATGCGACATTCGCCGCATTCCGTGTCGCCTTCGCGATCAGGGAACGATCAGCGTGCCGGCGCCGCGCTCAGTGAAGATTTCGAGCAGCACGGAATGGGCGGTCTTGCCGTTGAGGATGACGACGCCCTGCACGCCGGCCTGGATCGCGTCGATGCAGGTCTCGACCTTGGGGATCATGCCGCCGGAAATGGTGCCGTCCTTGATCAGCGCGCGCGCCTGGGCGACGGAAAGCTCCTTGATCAGCTCGCCCTTCTTGTCGAGCACGCCGGGAACGTCGGTCAGGAAGAGAAGGCGGGTGGCGCGAAGCGCGCCGGCGATGGCGCCGGCAAACGTGTCGGCGTTGATGTTGTAGGTGTGGCCGTCGCGGCCGGGGGCGACCGGCGCGATGACCGGGATCATCTCCGACTTGGCGAGCAGGTCGAGCAGCGTGCGGTCGACTTCCACCACTTCGCCGACGAAGCCGAGGTCGAGAACGCGCTCGATGTTGGAATCCGGGTCGATGACGGTCTTCTTGGCCTTCTGCGCGAAGACCATGTTGCCGTCCTTGCCGCAGAGGCCGATCGCCCATTCGCCGGTCTGGTTGATCAGCGCCACGATTTCCTTGTTGATCGAGCCGGCGAGCACCATTTCGACGATTTCGACCGTCTTCTCGTCGGTGACGCGCAGGCCGCCCTCGAATTTCGATTCGATGCCCATCTTGGTCAGCATCGCGCCGATCTGCGGGCCGCCGCCATGCACGACGATCGGATTGACGCCGGACTGCTTCAGAAGCGCGATGTCGCTGGCGAAGGCCTTGCCGAGTTCGGCGTTGCCCATGGCGTGGCCGCCGTATTTCACCACGATGGTCTTGTTTTCATAGCGCTGCATGAAGGGCAGGGCCTGCGCCAGAAGATGCGCCTGCATTTCGCTTTCGGACTCGGTCATGGCTTACCTCGCGGGGAATGGATCGCGGCCTTTTATCGCAAGTCTTTGACAGATGGAATAACGCCTTTGCACGCGACTGCGCAGAAAGCTCTTGTCGGCATGGCGGAGCGGGTCGAGGCGGATTGACAGCCGCACGGAAGAGTTGGAAGCTGATCACGCCGACGCATATGCGGCGCCTGCCTGTGCGCTTTGAGGCGCTGGCGATCCGGACCGAGAGAGTGCATGCATCGATGAGTTCACCCGATCAAAGCAAGGGGGGCCGCTCCCGCGACGAGGTGCTTGCGGGGGAATACGTGCTCGGCGTGCTCTCGCCGGAGGATCGGCAGAAGGTCGAGCGACGGATGCGCAGCGACCGCCAGTTCGCGGCGATCGTCAGCCGCTGGGAGCAGAACCTTTCCACCTTCAATGACGAATACGAGGCCGCGCTGCCGCCGGCCGCCGTCCTGCCCGCGATCGAGCGGCGTCTCTTCGGCGAGAAGCCGGCCGCGCCCGGCCTGTGGCATTCGCTGCTGTTCTGGCGCTGGTTCGCCTTTGCCTCTCTCGCCTTTGCCGTGATCGTCGCCTTTTTCAATTCCGAGGTCGCAGCCCCCGCGCGCGGCAAGCCGCTTGTCGCCGATCTGGCGGCTGAGAGCGGCGCGGTCAATCTGGTCGCCAGCTTCGACAAGGCGAGCGGCCGCCTGCGGCTGACGCCGGTCGCGGCCGGCGCGCATGAGGAAAAATCGCTGGAACTGTGGCTGATGCGCGGCAGCGAAGCGCCGCAGGCGCTCGGCGTCCTGCCGCAGGGCGGCGAGGGCGAGATCGCGGTCGCGCCCAACCTGCGCGGCCGGATCGACGAAGGGGCGGTGCTCGCCGTCAGCGTCGAGCCCTATGGCGGCTCGACCAGCGGCAAGCCGAGCGGCGCGATGATCGCCTCCGGCCCGGCGCGCATTCCCTGAGGCAGCTTAAAGAGGAGCGCCGACCGTCTCGCGGATCGCCTGTCGCAGCTCTTCCAGACCTTCGTTCTTTTCCGACGACGTGGCGAGCACGGCCGGATAGGCGGCCGGGCGCTTGCGGATTTTCTCCGCGGTTTCGGCCAGCAGCTTGGCCACGCCGGGCGCCTTGATCTTGTCGGTCTTCGTCAGGACGATCTGGTAGGAGACGGCGGCCTTGTCGAGCAGCGCCAGCACGTCCTCGTCGTTCTTCTTGATCCCGTGGCGGGCGTCGATCAGCACATAGACGCGCTTCAGCGTGGCGCGGCCGCGCAGATAGTCGAAGACCAGCTTCGTCCAGGCGTCCACCTGTTCCTTCGGCGCCTGCGCATAGCCGTAGCCCGGCATGTCCACCAGCGCCATCGGCGGCAGGTCGCCCGCTTCGCCGGAAAAGCCGTCGGGAACGAAATAGTTGAGTTCCTGCGTGCGGCCCGGCGTGTTCGAGGTGCGGGCGAGCCCCTTGTGGCCGACCAGCGCGTTGATCAGCGACGACTTGCCGACATTGGAGCGTCCGGCGAAGGCCACTTCGAACGGCCCCTCCGGCGGCAGGAACTTCATGGAGGGCACGCCGCGGATGAAGATCCACGGGCGGCCGAAGAGGGGCTTGTCGTCTGCTGTTGTCTGTCCGGTCATGCTGCTGGCTTCGGGGTTTTGACGGCGAATGTCAAGGCGCGGGCCTTGCTATGAAGAAAAGCCGCCCGCAAGGCTGGTTGCGGGCGGCTTGATGAGGAGGAAGGAGCGGCGTCGCCGTTACTTCGAGGGCGCCGGTTTTCGCCGGAAGAGGCCCTTCAGATTGTCGAAGAGTTCGATCTTCACGCCGTGGCGCTTCATGATGATCGACTGCTGGATGACCGAGAGCGTGTTGTTCCAGGCCCAGTAGATCACGAGGCCGGCCGGGAAGCTCGACAGCATGAACATGAACACCAGCGGCATCCAGTTGAAGATCATCGCCTGCGTCGGGTCCGGCGGCGTCGGGTTCATGCGCATCTGCACGAACATGGTGATGCCCATGATCAGCGGCCAGACGCCGAGATGCAGCACGGTCGGCGCCGCGAAGGGCAGCAGGCCGAACAGGTTGACGATCGAGGTCGGATCGGGCGCCGAAAGGTCGCGAATCCAGCCGAAGAACGGCGCATGGCGCATCTCGATGGTGATGTAGATCACCTTGTAGAGCGAGAAGAAGATCGGGATTTGCAGCGCGATCGGCCAGCAGCCGGCGACGGGATTGATCTTCTCGTCCTTGTAGAGCTGCATGGTGGCCTGCTGCAGGCCCATCTTGTCGTCGCCGAACTTCGCCTTCAGCTCTTCCATCTTCGGCTGCATGCGCTTCATGTTCGCCATCGAGGCATACTGCTTGCTGGCGAGCGGGAAGAACAGGACCTTGACGACGATGGTCGTGAGCAGGATCGCGATGCCGAAATTGCCGAAGAAGTGATAGAAGAAGTCCATCAGCTTGAACATCGGCTTGGTGATGAAATAGAACCAGCCCCAGTCGATCAGGCGGTCGAAGCGCGGGATCGAGTAGGTGTCCTTGTAGCCGTCGACCAGCGGCACGACCTTGGCGCCGGCGAAGACGAGGTTCTTCACGTCGACCGACTGGCCGGGCGCCACCGTGAAGGGCACGGCGCGGTAATCGGCCTGGAAGCGCGGCTGGCCGTCGGTGAAGTGCGAGAAGCGGGCGTCGAAGGCCACCGTCTGCGGCGGGATCAGCGCTGCCGCCCAATACTTGTCGGTGATGCCGAGCCAGCCGCCGGTCGACTGCGGCGGGGCGACGTTTTCCTTCTCGACGGCGGCATACTTGCTTTCGAGCAGGCTGTTGTCGATGACGCCGATGAAGCCTTCGTGCAGGACGTAGGTGGAGGGCGTCGCCGGCTTGTTGTTGCGCGTGATGCGGCCGTAGCTCGACAGCGACACCGGCTCGCCGCCGGCATTGGTGATCTTGTCGTCGATCGTGAACATGTAGTTCTGGTCGACCGAGATGGTGCGCGAGAAGGTGACGCCCTTGTCGTTGGTGTAGGTGAGCGTGACCGGGGTCTTCTCGGTCAGCTTGTCGCCGCTCGAAAGCGTCCATTCGGTCGTCGGGCCGGGAACGGTGCCGGACGCATCGCCGCCGAGATAGCCGAGTTCGGCGAAATAGCCGTCCGTGGTGTCGGCGGGATTGAGAAGGGTGATGATCGGGCTGTCCTTCTCGACCGTCTCGCGGTAGCGCTTCAGGCGAAGGTCGTCGATGCGGGCGCTGGTCAGGTCGATGGAGCCGGAAAGGGCCTCGGTGTCGATCGCAACGCGCTTCGACTGGGCAAGGGCGGCGTCACGGCCGACCGTCGTCGGCGCGGCGCCTGCCGGCAGCGTGCCGCCGGGGGCAGCGGCCTGCGCCGGCTGCTGGGCAGCCTGCTGGTTGGGCTGAACCTGCTCCGACTGCTGCGTCTGCCTGGCGGCTTCCTGCGCCTTGCGCTGCGCCTCGAGGCGGGGGTTCATGTAGAAAAACTGCCAGCCGAACACAATCAGCACAGACAGGGCAATCGCGATGAAATAATTGCGGTTGTTTTCCATCATACTTTCCTGGAGCGGTCCGGTTGCGACCGCCGGTGTTTCGGCTTGCTTTCGATCCGGGCGACAAGCTCGCCGGCCAGCAGATCGAAGGGCGCAGTCAATATGTCGCGCCGGGCGACAACCACATAGTCGTGTCCGGGCTGCATTGCAAACCCGGCATGAAGCCGCACCGCCTCTTTCAGCCGGCGCCGCATGCGGTTTCGTTCCACCGCGTTTCCATGTTTCTTGGTAACGGTAAAGCCGACGCGGGGTTCGGCGTCGGGAAGCTTGCGGTCGAGCACCTCCATCAGGAAGAGGCCGCCCCGGCGTTTTTCGCCCTCGCGAACCGCAAGAAACTGCGGCCGGCTTTTCAGCCGCCCGACAGTCTTTTCTGGTCGATTGTTCGTCATTCGCCCGCAATCCTTGAGAGACAGAGCATGATGTCGTCCGAAAACCGCTTCCGATGTTCCGGCATCATGCTCTCGGGCAATGCGGCTTTAGGCCGACAGACGCTTGCGGCCGCGGGCGCGGCGAGCAGACAGGACCTTCTGGCCGCCCTTGGTGGCCATGCGTGCACGGAAACCGTGACGGCGCTTGCGGACAAGCTTGGATGGTTGATACGTACGCTTCATTTATTTAAACACCGCGGAGTGCGGCCCTTCTTGAGTTTGCTTTGTGCAAGGAGCGTTGTTTATCGCACGGGCAAAGGACCGCCTGTGGGCGGGTCGCATGGCCGAACGTGCGGCGGCTTATACGGATCAAGGCCGGGGAAGTCAATTCGTGCTCCCCAGATTCCCTTCGCGGCCGGTCTTTTCAAGCATTGCGCTGTTGCGCCGGCTATAAAAAGTGCCACCCGATTTATATTTAAAGACACGCAATAGGACATTAACGGTTTACGTCGATCTTTAGTGGTATCTGCGGCAGTCGCTCCCTTTCCGTTTCTTTCGTCAAAGGCTGCCAGGAGGACCGAATTTTGAAGATCCGCGGCAAAATCAACCTGCTTGTCGGCGTGCTCGGCGCCGCCGCCCTGCTCATCGCCGGTACCGCCCTTTTTGCGATACAGCAATACGATGCCAAATTGGAGGCCCATGAGCAGGCGGCAAGCCGCGCCTATATGGGCGAGCGGCTGAACCGCTACGTCACGGCGGTCGTCATGGAGGCGCGCGGCATCTACAACGCGAAGAACGCCGAGGACGCCAAGCCCTTCGCGGACGGACTGGCCAAGGATCTTGTCGAGATCGACCGGGTGATCGCCGCCTGGGCGCCGCTCGTTCCCGAGGCGCAGACGTCCGGCTTCGAGAAGCTGAAGGCCCGCGCGCGGGAATTCCACGACTTCCGCACCGAGACGGCCCGCCTCGGCACGACGCAATCGCCCGACGCCGCCAACGCGCAAGGCAACAACGAGGCCAACCGTTCGAACCGCAAGGCGTTCCAGGCCGAAATCGACAGCATCGTGAATGCCGACAAGGCGGAACTCGCGAGCGTTTCCGACGACATCGCCGCATTCCGCGACACCGTCTTCTGGGTGGTGCTGGCGATCGTCGCGGTCGGCCTCGGCGCCGGCGGCAGCCTCGGCTTCTATATCGGCGCCGTGCAGCTCAGCCGGCCGATCAACAAGGTCACCGAGGCCATCAAGGCGGTTGCCGACGGCAATTTCGATGCGGATGTGCCGTTCGTCGGCCGCGCCGACGAGATCGGCGACATGGCCGCAGCCGTCGAGGTGTTCAAGCAGAACGGCCTTGCCATGCGCCGCATGAACGCGCAGGAAACGGCGATGCGTGCCAAGAGCGACGATTTGCAGTCCAGCATGTCGCTCGTGGTGGCCGCCGCCGCCGCCGGCGATTTCAGCCGGCGCATCGAAAAGGACTACGAGGACGAGAGCCTCAACCGTTTCGCCGGCAACATCAACCAGTTGCTCGACGGCGTCGACAAGGGTGTCACCGAGACCCGCCGCGTCATCGCCTGCCTCGCCGACGGCGACCTGACGCAGTCCATGCACGGCTCCTTCCAGGGCGCCTTTGCCGAGCTGCAGCAGAACGTCAATTCGACGCTCGCCACGCTGCAGGGCACGATGCGCGAAGTCCGCGAAACGACGCAGACGATCAACGGCAACACCAACGAGCTGCGCCACGCCAGCGACGACCTTTCCAAGCGCACCGAGCAGCAGGCCGCGGCACTGGAGGAGACCTCCGCCGCACTGGACGAGATCACCGCCGTCGTCCAGAACTCCACCGGCCGCGCCCAGGAGGCGAGCGTCATGGTGACCGAGGCGAAGGACAATGCCGCGCGCTCCGGCGTCGTCGTTCGCAACGCCGTGGAGGCGATGGGCCGCATCGAGCAGGCCTCGCGCGAAATCAGCCAGATCATCAACGTCATCGACGAGATCGCCTTCCAGACCAACCTTCTGGCGCTCAACGCCGGCGTCGAGGCCGCGCGTGCCGGCGAGGCGGGCAAGGGCTTTGCCGTCGTCGCCCAGGAAGTGCGCGAACTGGCGCAGCGCTCGGCGACCGCCGCCAAGGACATCAAGGGCCTGATCACCAAATCCGGCGGCGAGGTTCAGGTCGGCGTCAAGCTGGTGCAGGAGACCGGCGAGGCGCTGAACGAGATCGAAAGCCGCGTTCTGAAGATCAACGACCATATCCACTCGATTGCGACAGCGGCGCGCGAGCAATCGACCGGGCTTGCCGAAGTCAACACCGCCGTCAACCAGATGGATCAGGTGACGCAGCAGAACGCCGCCATGGTCGAGGAAACCTCGGCCGCGACCCACAAGCTCTCGGCGGAAGCCGACGGCCTCATGCGTCTCATCTCGCGCTTCCGCGTCGATGGGGCCGCCTCGGCGGCACCGGCGCTCGCCCGCGCCGAAACGCACCGGCCGGTCGCATCGCCGGCCCGGCGGATGGTCGGCCGCGTCGCCCGCGCCTTTGCCGGCGGCAGCGCCGCAGCGGTCGCGCAGGACCAGTGGGAAGAGTTCTGATCGCCCGCAAACGGCATCGAACGCAAGAAAAGGCGCGGCGCCGAGAGGCGGCCGCGCCTTTCTTTATTGTCCGGCCGGTGTCGCCCGCGGCCGCCGCGATTGGAAAATCGCCCACGATCTTTTATGATGGCTTGCTTTTTTATCGCGGCGATCCGATACCGGCATCGCCGCGGGCAGTGAAGCGGGACCCGGAGATGGACGTTCGGCAGGACAAGATGGTCGGCAGCGAAGACCGGGCGGCGCCCGGCGATAGCGCCGTGCGCGTCCTAAGCCCCACCGGCATCTTCGGCGGCCTCTCGGGCAAGCTGCTCATTCTCACCGTCGTCTTCGTCATGCTTGCCGAAGTGCTGATCTTCGTGCCCTCGGTCGCCAACATGCGCCTGCGCTGGCTCGAGGACCGGCTGAACACGGCCGCTGCCGCTGCCATCGTCATCGACGGCCTGCAGCCGGCCGAGCTGCCGCGCTCGCTGCAGAAGGAAACGCTGATGGCGACGGGCACGCGCGCGATCGTGCTGCGCAAGGACGGAACCTCGCGCCTGCTCGCAACGGCCGCCATGCCGGCATCCGTCGACGCGCAATATGACCTGACCGAGGTGTCCGAGCCGCGGGCGGTGCGCGACGCGCTCGACACGCTGCTCTTCGGCGGCGACCGCATCATCCGCGTCTTCGGCTCGATCGGCGATTCGACCGACGGCATCGAGGTGGTGCTCAAGGACACGCGGCTGCGCAAGGCGATGCTGGCCTATTCGGTCAACGTCTTCTTCCTCTCCATCCTGATCTCGCTGTTCACCGCCACGCTGATCTTCTTCGCCATCAACCGCATGATGATCCGCCCGATCCGCAAGCTGACGGACAGCATGCAGGCCTATGCGGAAGACCCGGAAGACCCCGCCCGCATCCTCCAGCCGGATGGCGGGCGCGACGAGCTGGCGGTGGCGGGCAGCCATCTGGCGGCGATGCAGAGGCAGTTGCAGAAGACGCTGAAGCAGCAGAAAAACCTCGCAGCCCTCGGCCTTGCCGTCTCGAAGATCAACCACGACATGCGCAACATCCTGTCGTCGGCGCAACTGATGTCCGACCGGCTTTCCGATGTCGACGATCCGCTGGTGAAGCGCTTCGCGCCGAAACTGCTGCGCACCATCGACCGCGCCGTCGGCTATACGACCGAGGTGCTGTCCTACGGCCAGGCGACGGAATCCGCGCCGCGCCGCCGCCCGCTGCCGCTCAAGGAGCTGGTGGGCGAGGTGAGGGATATCCTGGCGATCGATCCCGACAGCGGCGTCGAGTTCGTCGTGCAGGTCGCCTCCGATCTGATGGTCGATGCCGACAGCGAGCAGCTTTTCCGGGTGATTCACAATCTCTGCCGCAACGCCTATCAGGCGCTGATGGCGCTGGGCGGGGCCGAGGCCGGCGATCTGCGCCGCATCACCGTCGCCGCCCACCGTGTCGGCAGCGTCCTCAGCATCACGGTCGACGACACCGGACCGGGAATGCCGCAAAAGGCCCGCGAGAACCTCTTCACCGCGTTCCGCGGCTCGGCTCGCTCCGGCGGCACCGGCCTCGGCCTCGCCATCGCGCGCGAACTCGTCCTTGCCCATGGCGGCACCATCGCGCTGGTGGAAAAACCGGCCGCCGGCACGCAGTTCCGCATCGAAATTCCGGACCGCCCGGTATCCCTCGACGACTACCGCAACCGGACGCTTCAGGAAAATTGAGCAAAAACAGAAGTTTGTTCATTCCCTGTCGTAAAATTGCGATCTTTTTCACAAAGGCACTTGCATTCGTCAAAGGGACCCTTTAGAGAACCGCCCACACGAGCGGTTCACACCGCTGCGGCACGCGCCCGTAGCTCAGCTGGATAGAGCACCAGACTACGAATCTGGGGGTCAGGAGTTCGAATCTCTTCGGGCGCGCCATTTCAGTACAGAACTATGAACGCCGAACGCCGCCGTTTCTACGCTTGAAGCGGCGACCAGCGTTCGCAGCAGTTCCGACTTCGATCCCATGATGCGAACCTCGTCGTCGGCGACCTCGACACGCT
>Ga0153956_1002451_pt1 | contig 13579 bp, 13 predicted proteins | sample TSFL040MetaG_FD_104704 | JGI IMG/M metagenome (GOLD analysis project Ga0153956, IMG submission 104704) | Attine ant fungus gardens microbial communities from Florida, USA - TSFL040 MetaG | ecosystem: Host-associated > Fungi > Mycelium > Unclassified | place: USA: Florida, Wekiwa Springs... | reverse complement strand
TTCTCCAGCGCCACCACGCGGGCCCCGCGCGGGTTGAGGTGCTCCATGAACCGCTTGATGGTGCCGCCCTTGCCCGCGGCGTCGCGGCCTTCGAACACGATGACGTGGCGCAGGCCGTTGGACTGGCTCCACTTCTGCAGCTTGAGCAGCTCGATCTGCAGCAGCCGCTTCTACTCTTCGTATTCGTCCCGTTTCATCCGCTCTTCGTACGGGTAGCCCTCCCGCCAGGTATCGACGACCTCGCCGCTGGGCAGCAGCAACAATTCGGGGTCGTCATCGTCATCGTCGCGGACGGCGTAGTTATCGTTGGCTTCGAGGATCACCGGCCGAAAATATCGGCCGGTGCCAACAACCTGGTGACGAAACGGTGAACAGCCGGTGTCGCTACTTGGCGGCACGTTTCGGCCGGATCATCGAGACGTTGGTGAGCATCTTGTTCATCCGGGCCAGCGCCTTCATCGAGTTGCTGTAGTAGTTGCCGCCGGCGCCCACATTGGTCCGCGGCTCCACCACGGTCTCCTGCCGACAGAACTTGCGCATCCCGTCGGCGCCACCGAAGCGCGCGCCGATACCCGAGGTCTTCCAGCCGCCCATCGGCGCGGTGGTGCACATCAGGTTCGCCAACGTGTCGTTGATGTTCACCGCGCCGCAATCTAGCTGCAGCGCAACATCATTCGCCCGCTTCAGATCGGCCGAGAAGACCGTCGCCGACAGGCCGTACGGACTATCGTTGGCCAGCCGGACCGCCTCGCCGACGGTGGCGACCTTCATGATCGGCAGCGTCGGGCCGAAGGTCTCCTCGGTCATGCAAGCCATCGAATGATCGACGTCGACCAGCACGGTCGGCGGGTAGAAACTGCCCGGCCCCTCGGTGCGCCGACCGCCGGTCAGCGCCCGGGCGCCGGCCGCGACGGCCTCGTCGACGTGTCGCTCGGTGATCGCCAACTGGGTGTCGTCGATCAGCGACCCGAAGTGGGTACCCTCGCCGGCGCCGACCTTAAGATTGTTCACCGCCTTGACCGTGGCATCGACGAACGCGTCGTACGCCTGCTCCAGGACATAGACCCGCTCGACCGACACGCAGGTCTGGCCCGCGTTGAACATCGCGCCCCAGACCGCGGCGTTGGCGGCCAGCTCGATGTCGGCGTCCTCCAGCACGATCATCGGATCCTTGCCACCCAACTCCAGGCTGACCGGGGTGAGCCGGGCGGCGGCACGCTCCATGACCTTGCGACCGGTCGCGGTGGAGCCGGTGAATTGCACATAGTCGGAGTTATCGATCACCGCTTCGGACACCTCGCGGGCTCCTTGAGCCAGTGCCAGCACTTCCGGTGCGCCGGAGTCGACCCAGCCACGCAACAGCAATTCCGCGGTCAGCGGGGTGCGCTCGGATGGTTTGAGCAGCACCGCGCATCCGGCGGCGAGTGCGCCGATGGCATCCATCAGGGCATTGGCCACCGGGTAGTTCCATGGCGCGATGACGCCGACGACCGGGCGGGGCCGGTAATGCACGGTGATCTTCTTGATCGACAGCATGGGCAGCGGCGCGGGCCGGACCTCCGGCGCCAGCGCCTTCTCCATGGTCTTGACCACGTACGAGATGATCAGCGTCGACAGCGGGATCTCGACCTTGGCGTCGACCTTGGACTTGCCGGTCTCGGCGATCAGCAGCGTCTCGATCTCTTCGCGGTGCTCGGTCAGCCATACCGCGTAGCGGGCCATCACCTTGGCCCGGCCCTTGGCGCCGCGGGCTTCCCATTCCTTCTGGGCCGCACGCAGGCCGGCTGCGATGCGCGGCACGTCGGCCGGATCGGTCCAGCGCACGGTGCCGGCCACCGCGCCGGTCGCGGGGTTGAGGATGGTGCCGGTACCCGGCTGGACGTCGGACGTTGCGGTCATACGGCCATGGTAACCATCGGTGTGACGCACATCGCATCCAGGGTTGACACGTGTCAAGTAGGTTGGTGGCCGCTCGGCAAGGTTCCGGCCACCAACGCCGCGGCGCAGACCAGGCTCGAGCCGAACAGCAGCGCACCGACGGTGTCGGTGAAGTAGTGGTAGGTCATGGCCTGACCGAGCATGCCCAGCGAGACAAACGCACCGGCCAGCACCCGCGACCAGAGCACCGCGCCGGCAGCTAGCACGACAACGCCCAGGACCGCGACCGTCAATGCCGTGTGCCCGCTGGGATAGGCCAGCGCCTCGCCCTTGTGCCGACCGAACAGCGGCTTGATCCAGCGTTCGACGATCACTGCCACCAACGGACACAACGCCACCACCGCAGCCAGGCGCCATTGCTTGCGCCACAACGTGATCGCCAGGGCGATCAGCAACAACACCAGGACGGTTCGCGGGTCGGTGAAGAACAACAGGTAACCCGAATACGGCCGCGTCGCCTGCCCGGCCTGCTGGAAGGCATCATCCACGGCTGTGGAGGAGCGGCCCACGGCCAGGCCCAGCAACGTCATGAGTAGCAATCCGACCGGCGGCCACCAGCGGACGAATCCGGCGGTACTCATCGGTGCGCGGCGATCCCCCGCACATAGGCCGCTTGCCCCAGATGCTGCGCGCAGTCATCGACGATGCTGACCAGTCGCACCCCGGCGGTCACCGGCGGATTCCACCGGCGGTCGACAATCCGGGGCAACTCGTCGGCGGTCACCGTGGTCAGGTATTCCAGCGTGACGTGGTGCACGGCGCGGTAATAGCCGACGAGTAGGTCGACCGGCGGGCGGACCTTGCCGACATCCTCGGCGCTGTGGCCGTATCCGATGTCCTTGACGACGTCATAGTCGGGAGATCCGGGGCGCGGGAAGGGCAGGTCGAAACGGTCCACCCAGCCGTCGCGGGTCCAGACCTGTTCGATACCGGCGATATCGCACAGCTGCAGATCCTGGCAGCGAGCGCTGTGCCACAGCAGCCAGGCGATGCTGTTGGCCTCCGGCGTCGGGCGCCACTGCGCGACGTCCTCGGACAGGCCGTCGGTGACCTGTTCGACGTGCTCGATCAGCCGGATGAACGAATCCCGCAAAAGACCTCGAACCGCGACCTCTGTCTTCGAGTCAGACATGGCCCGACGCTACCGGACTGTCGCGTCGCCCGGCCCCGCATGGAACATCGCCTCCACGTTGTTGCCGTCGGACTCGAGTGGTCCAGGCCCCGAGCGCCAAAGTGGTCAGCGTGACTACCTGCGGCGGTGCGCGAGTAAGGCGCACCACCGCAGGTGTCTTCAGTTGTCGGCGAGGGTGCGGTACAGCGCCTTCTTGGCCTCGGCCACCGCCGCGGACAACGTCGTCACGGCCGCCGCGAGGTCCGCCTTCTGCGCGTCGTTGCCGGTGAACTTGATCGTGCGGGCCAGACCGGCCAGCTCGAACAGGTCCTTGCGCAACTTGATGACGTCACCGAACTTGCCGGCCTGCCCGAGAAACGCCTCGACGGTCTCGCTGCTGATCCCGCGCCAGGTCAGCAGCTGCTCACCGAACTCGGTCAGCGTGGCCACACCATCCTCGACGGTGGCCACCCCGCGGGCCGCCAACAGCGTCAGGACGAACTCGACCTTGTCCACCGGCGGGGCGAAGGCCCCATCGGTGATCTGCGAAACCCGTTGGGACAGTTGCTCGGCCGTGGCCGGGCCGTCCTGTAGTAGCGCGGCGGCCGCAATCGCGGCACGCTTGAGACGGCCCTTGAAAAAGTGGTGCCCGGCCCCGGCTCCGAAGCCGCCGCCAAAACCACCACCGAAACCGGGACCGCAGGCTCCCGGGCCGCCGAAACCGGGGCCACCGAATCCACCAAACATTTCATTCCTTTCATCGTTCGATACATCTTGTACGTATCACGATACATCGTTATTTCAATGACTAGCCGGGCTAATCTTCAACTCCAAGACAACTCACAGATCGCGGGCGAGACTGAGTCGTAGGTTTGATGAATGGAGTCCAGCGGCATGCAATACGACATGGTGATTCGCAACGGATTGATCGTCGACGGTCTCGGCGGCGAACCGTATATCGGTGATATCGCAGTTCAGGACGGGCGCATCGGGGCCGTGGGAACGGTCGAGGGCAGCGGCGATCGGGAGATCGACGCCACCGGACTGTTGGTCACCCCGGGCTTCGTCGACCTGCACACCCACTACGACGGACAGGCCATCTGGTCGGATCGAATGATCCCGTCTTCCGCTCACGGCGTAACCACGGCCGTCATGGGCAACTGCGGCGTCGGTTTCGCACCCTGCCGCCCAGGCGACCATGACGTGTTGGTCGACGTGATGGCCGGCGTCGAGGACATCCCCGGCGTGGTCATGGTCGACGGGTTACCGTGGACCTGGGAGACCTTCCCGGAGTTCCTCGACACCGTCGAGTCACGCCGCCGCGATATTGATGTGGCCGCGTTCCTGCCGCACTCCCCGCTACGGGTCTACGTCATGGGTCAGCGCGGGGTGGACCGAGAGGCAGCCACCACCGAAGACCTGTCCCTGATGCGCAAGCTGGCCACCGAAGCCGTCCAGGTCGGCGCACTGGGCTTCGCCTCATCACGACTGACCCTACACAAAACCTCAGGCGGACAACCCATTCCGAGCCACGATGCCGCCTATGCCGAAATCGAGGCGATCGCCCAGGGTGTCGCTGACGGCGGCGGCGGGTTGATCCAATTCGTCCCCGACCTGCTGGCCGGCGACTACGAACCGGCGCTCAAGACGGTGTTCGACGCCGCCGAGGCCACCGATCTGCCGGTCACCTTCACCCTGGCGATCGGCAATGCCGGTCCCGCCACCTTCGAGGACGCGCTGCGCATGGTCGAGAAGGCCAACTCCAACGGTGGTGATATCACCGCGCAGATTTTCCCGCGGCCCATCGGCCTGGTACTGGGCCTGGAATTGTCCGGCAACCCGTTCGTACTGTACCCGGCCTACCGCGAAATCGCCGAGCTGCCCTTGGCACAGCGGGTAGCCGAGATGCGCAAACCCGAAGTGCGCCAACGAATCCTGACCGATACCGCAGCCGCCGACGGGCATCCGCTGATGTTCGCCTCCCAGGCCTGGGACTACATGTTCCCGCTGGGCACCCCGCCGAATTACGAACCGTCCCCCGAGGATTCGATCGCCGCCCGAGCGGCAGCACGCGGTGTGAGCCCGCTGGAAGAGGCCTACGACCGGCTGCTCGACGACGACGGGCACGCCATGTTGCTGGTGACGCTGGCCAACTTCCGGGACAACTCCCTGGACACCGTCGCTGAACTGATCCGCCGCGACGATGTGATCCTCGGCCTCGGTGACGGCGGCGCGCACTACGGAATGATCTGCGACGCATCGTTTCCCACCTATCTGCTGACCCATTGGGTACGCGATCGCGCGTCGGGACGGCTGGCGGTGGCCGACGCGGTGCGTGAACTGACCTCGGTGCCCGCGCGGGTCGCGGGCCTGGCCGACCGCGGCCGAATTGCGGTGGGCTACAAGGCCGATCTCAACGTCATCGACCATGCCGCACTCACCTTGCATCAGCCGACCGTGACGCACGATCTGCCCGCAGGCGGCCGGCGGCTGAACCAGACCGCCGACGGTTACGTCGCCACCATCGTCTCCGGCGAGGTGATCGCCGAGCACGGTGTGCCGACCGAGGCCCGGCCGGGCAAGCTGGTCCGCGGACGTCAACCGGCTCCGGCTTCTTCGGCGAGCAGGAGCACAGCGACCCGGGGATCGAAGTGATGAGTCGCGTTGCACCGCTTGCTCCGCCGTGGAGCGAGGATGACGCCACGGGTATCGGAAGCTGGGGACATCCCGACCGGACCTATGAACCGCTGCTGCTGGTGCGTTGCCTGCAGCGACATCCCAAGCTGGCGGCCAAGTTACGCAAGCTGGGCGAGGCGCTGTACATCGACACCCGGCTGCCACCACGGATACGCACCATCGCGATCCTGCGGATCTGCGCACTGGTCGGCTGCGCGTACGAGTGGGGTGGGCAGGCCGCATTCTGGGGTCCTATCGCCGGGGTTTCCGAAGCCGAATGCGACGCGCTGGTCACCGGCGCCGCGTCCGATTGGTCCGAGCACGAACAGGTGTTGATCGCCGCCGTCGATGAGCTGGAAGCCACCGGATCCTGGTCTACCCAGACGTGGGATGCGTTGGGCCACAATCTCGATGACGAACAGCGGATGGAACTGCTGATTGCCGTCGGCTGGTACCGGACCATCTGCACACTGTGCAACGGGCTGGACCTACCGGTCGAGGGCTGGATGCGTCCCTGGCCCTCGGCGGGCTGATCGATCTCGCTTGAGCGCCGGGTGCGCCTTGGCCAGCATCGTCAGCAACAACCGGCGCGGCATGATTTGGGTCAGCCGGGTGCTGATCTGGCTGGGCCGACCGGCGATCACCTCGCCCCGATCATGGTGTAGCGCATCGATACCCACGCGCGCCACGTCACGGGCCGGCATCCAGAGGAACTTGGGGAAGGCTGCGGCGAAGGTGCGCTCGTCCATACCCGCCGAGGCGAGGAATTCGGTGCGTACCGGCCCCGGGTTCAGCGTTGCGACGGTGACACCGGTCCCCGCGAGTTCGACGCGCAGCCCCTCGGTGTAGCTACGCACGAACGCCTTGGTGGCCGCATACCCGGCCTGGCCGGGAAACGGATGAAAGCCAGCGGTCGAACCGACGTTGAGGATGGCGCCCCGCCCGCGCGCCACCATCTGGGCTGCGGCTTGGGTACACAAGTCGATGACGGCTTCCACATTGACCCGCACCTGGGCGATCTCGGCGTCCGGGGTGGACTTGACCACCGCTCCCATGGTGCCGATGCCGGCGTTGTTCACGAGTATCTCGACGGTCAGCCCGCGTTGCTCGATCTCGTCGAAAAGTGTTGCCCGCGCGTCGGCATCGCCGACATCGCAGGAGATCACCTCGACGTGAACACCGGACAGCTCAGCCGCCAGCTCACGCAGTTTGTCCTCACGACGGGCCACCAACGTGACGCCATAGCCCCGGGACGCCAATTCGCGTGCCAATTCCGCGCCGATGCCCGACGAGGCCCCGGTGACGACGGCGGTACTGGTCGGTGACGGCGGTGGCAGTGGCATACGTGCCAAACTACCCCGCCCATAGCCGACGTCTGCGCTCATTCGCGATCGGTGCCGGTGGCATCGGAGTCCTCCAGCAGCCGCCTGAGCACATCACCCGGATCGCCCTGATGCGGATTGAGATGATGCGTCGCGATACCGCCCGAATCGGTGGCGATCCGGTCTGCACCAACGGTATCCAGCGTCGACTGATCGGAGCTACCGGCCGGCGCCTGGCCGGGCTGATCGGGTGCTTGGCCACCCTGATCCGGTTGCCCTGGATCGGCCTGGCCATTTTGGTTGTTCTGGCCCGGCTGATCGGCCTGGCCCGGCTGATTGTCCTGACCGCCTTGGTCGTTCTGGCCACCCTGACCGTTCTGGCCGCCACCTCCCCCGCCGCCGCTATTGTTCTCGGCCGGCGGCGGATCTTTCAGCTTGTCCTGCAAGCGTTTCTCGGTCTCGTTGAGGTGCTTGCGGCGCGCTTCATCCGACTCGGTGGCGGTGTCGAAGCAGCCGCCGGGTGCCTGCTGCACCACCGTCAACGCCTCTTGCCACAGCGGCTTGGCCTGGTCCCGATGCTTGTCGGCGTTCTTCAGATCGCCCAGTGTCTCCAGGACGACCTCCAGATTGATCCGCACCGGGCAGGAGTCGGACTGATCGACCAGCGACAGCGATGTCGTGAACCGCGCCCGCGCATCGGCCAGCTTGCCCTCCAGCACCAACCTGTCACCGTCGGCGAAATACGCCTTGTAGGAGTCGATCACGTTCAGTGACTTGAGCATTCGGACGTCATTGTTCAACGCATAGGAGTCGTACTTGAGGTAGTCATCCTTGGCCGAATAACCGTAGATCACCATGATCATCAGCTTGGCCGCGACCGCCAGCACGAGTATCGCGGGCAGGATCGACCACAGGATCAGCTTTCGTCGCAGCACCTTTCGGTGCGGACCGCCCGTGAAGTATCCGCGGACCACGCTCGACACGATCTGCCACACCCGAGTTGCGTCCATCATTCACCCCGAACCTTGACCATCCGGGACACCCGATATTCACGGGTCATGGCGAACAACTCATAGAACATCAATGCCATCGCGATGGCGGTGAACACCCAATAGAACTCGGTGCGGTTACCGGGCATCGAAACATCTTGTTGTTCCGAGGATGTCGACGACGCCGTATCCAGGGACGGAATGACCATCGCCGTCGAGTCCCCCATGCTGCGATGGAAATACGGCACATGCAGTTGACCGGCGACCTCGCGCAGCGATGCCTCATCGAGTACCGAGAGGAAGTCGCCACCACCATTGGGGGCCGGAAAATAGGTCACGTCACCGTTGGCCGCGATCTTGCTCGCCACCCGGCCGCCGGTGGTGGTCCCATAACCGAGCACCGCTCCGCCGGCGATCAGCCCGGAGGGAATGTCGAATTTCGTCGCGGTCCGCTTCGAGATGCCCGCTCCCTCACCGAAATAGAAGACCAGATTGCTCGATCCCGGATATTGTTTGGCGGCCAACTCCAGCTGGCGCTTCAACTGGTCCTCGGCCGCACCGACATCGACCTGATACAACGCATCGAAATCGGCGTCATAAGCCGAATATCCCTTGAGCAGTGCCCGCAGACTCCAGATGTCATCGGACAACGGCCAATCCTCACGCGCCTTCGACGCGAACGAGGTGATGGCGAACCGTCCCGACGAATACTGGTCGACGATAGCGGCCATGTCGGCGCGTATCCCCGCCATCCGGAACTGGTTGTTGCCGTAGTCCTCGGCCTTCAAATTCAATGACCGGTCCACCACGAAGAACACATTGACGTTGTTGTTCGCGGCCGCCTCGGCGGCGGCCCGGCTCACCACGTGCGGCCGCTCCTCGATACCCGGCCGCACCGCGGCCGCGAACAAGCAGACGATCACCAGTGTCAGCAGGCTCCAGCGCACAACGACCTTGCGCTGACTGCCTTTACCGACTACCACCAACACCCGGTACAGCGTGTACATCCGCAGTACCAACGTGAGTCCGGCCAGCAGCAGGAACACCCACCAGGCCAGCACCGGTTCGAAGGTCATCGGCGTACCCCGGCCAGGCTGATCGAGAAGGCGATCACCAACACCAGCGCGATACTCAGCACCGTATTGGGCCGATCACGTATCTGTTGCACCAGAATCGAACCATCCGAGCCGCGCGGCGCCGGCGGATGCGACCGAATGTCATCCAGATGGCTGCGCAATGCGTTGTCCTTGGCCGCCTGATCACCCGGCGCGGGCTGTCCCTTGCCGTCTGACACCGCAACGTAACTGATGAACCGGCCCCCGCTCGCTTCGGCGATACGGTTGACCGCGCCTGCGGCATCGACCGACGTCGGGGTCAGCACATTGAGCTGAACCCCCGATTCCCGGGCCAACGCGGACAGCGCATCGTCGGAATAGATCGGCATCTTCGAGGCCCCGGCCGGCCCCAGATAGATCACCGAACGCCGAGCATCCGATGACTTACCCGCAAAACCCTTCAGGCACATGGCAATCGCATCGTTGACCGTCAGTTGATAGTCCGAGTAGGCGACAACCCTGCCGAACTCACCTCGAATCCGGTTCAACGCCGCGACGTCCTCCGGTGTGGGCTCCTTGGCCGACTTGAGGCGGTCCAGATCGGCATACTGCCCCAGCCGCTCCTGCAGGAACGGATAGTCGCGGGTCAATGGGATCACCCGCAATGTGCGGGAGGTCAACCCCAATCGCTGGGTGCTGAAGGCGCCGGCCTGATCCCGAAAGTAGGACAGCAGCACCGACGCATCGTGCGAGGCGGGGTCGTCCTGCAGGCACACCATGATGTCCTCGGGATGGGCCCGGTTGATCTCGGCGGTGGTGGCCTGCGAACTGACCGGGCGGGCGGTGGCGACAATCGCGCACAGCAACACCGCCACCGTCGTCGCGGTGATGGCCGCCAACAGGATTCGGTATCGCCGGTAGGCCCGGACGTATTCCGGCAACCCGGTCAGCCGACCGACCCAGGCCAATGGTCGCAGCCGTTTGGGCTGTTGACGCGTGGGCCAGAAGAAAGCTCCCGCCACGATGACGACAAGCGCCACCAGGCCGACGACGACCACCCACCACCACTTCAGCTCCATGATGCAATCGCGCTCCGCACCTGGGCCGCCGTGGCAGCGACATCCGGATTCTCGCCGAGCTCGAATTGCCTTGAATACAAAGCCGATACCACCGGGGCTGCGGCCGCGGCCGGACTGTGTGCCACCTCGCCCAACGCCATGTACGGTGCGCGCACCCCGGTGCGGTAGTAGACGAAATTGCGCAGGATCCGGCTCATCTCGCCATAGGCCTGCCGTGCGCTGAGCTCACCGGCGCCGTAACGCCGACTGACCCGGCCGACCGCGGCACCGAATTTACGGGCCAGTACCCGTGCCGTGATATCGCGGATCACCGGAATGGTACGCAGACGGGTGACCGGCAGCGTCCACACCAGCACACCGGCGAACCAGCCGACCACCCCCAACACCAGCACCACGCCCAAGATCAGCCACCACAGCGAGTAAGGCAGTGGTGCCACAATCCATTTCAGATAATCATTTGCCACGAGCGGCCTTCTTCAGCATCAAGGTGATCGCTCCGAACAGCTCGCCGCTACCGGCAACCCGGGCACATGGGATCCCCGAAGTGTTGACGTAGTCCTCGAATGCGGCCTGCCGCTGGGCTTCGGCCTTGCGATAGGCCTCCAACACCCGCCGGCCCAAGATCTCTTCGCGCAGCAGGGTGCTGCCGCTGTCCACGTCATAGCCCTCACCACCGAGCGCCGGTACACCGATCAGCGGTGCGTCGCGCACGGTCACCCAATACACGTCGTGCCGGGCCGCCACCTTGCGGAACTGTTCGTCCAATTGCGGTGATACATCGGGCTCGTCAGAAATCACGAACACGATGTGCCGGCGCTTGAAATGGTGCTGAACGTATTCGAGTTGCACGCGAATGTCGCTGCGCCCGCTGCCCGCCACCTGATGGCTGTTGACTCGTTCCAGGATGTTCTCCAGATGAGCTTCGCCGCGACGGTTGGGCATCCGCGCCGATCCGGTGGTATCGCCGTAGACCAGGCCCATCTCATCGCCCTTGCTGATCGCGATAAGGCCAACCAAGCCAACGGCATTGAGCACCACGTGCTGCTTGACCTCACCCCCGGCCGCCACCGCGAGCATGTTGCGCCCGAGGTCGGTCACCAGCAGAACCCGCTGCTGCCGGTAGGAGACGAATCGCTTGACCAGAACATCTTGCGAACGCGCCGAGGCCTTCCAATCGATGTCCCGAACATCGTCACCGGGAATGTAGGGACGCAGATCGTCGAATTCCAGACTACGGCCGTGGAACATCGACCGGTGCTCACCCTCGAGCAGCCCGCGAGCCACCCCGGTCGGACCCGTGAGCCGATTACCGGCCAGAGTCTGCGCCTTGACCTGCTGCAGTAGTACACCCATGCGACTACGGCGTTCGCACGACCTGAATAATGTTGTCTATCAACACTTCCGGAGTGACGTTCTGCGCGACCGCCTCGAACCCGAGGATCAACCGATGCCGCAACACCCGGTGCGCCAACGCCTTGACGTCATCGGGTAGCACGTGATTGCGGCCGGAGAGCAGAGCCAAGGCCCGCGCCGACTTGCAGAACGCGATGGTCGCACGCGGACTCGCGCCGTATTCGATGAGACGAGCCAGGTTCGCCGGAAGATATTGCTGCGCAGTACGTGTCACCGCGACGATCTGGGTGATATAGCTGACGATCGCCGGGTCGAGGTAGACGCGCCGCACCACATCCTGGATGTAGAGGATGTCCTGCAGCGACGCCACCGGGGTGGTCTGGTTGTTCGCATACACACCCGCATCGATCCGGAAGACCATCTCGGCCTCCTCCTGCGGACTCGGGTAGGTCAGGATCTCCTTGAACATGAACCGGTCCATCTGCGCTTCCGGCAGCGGATAAGTGCCCTCTTGGTCAACCGGGTTCTGAGTGGCCAGTACCAGGAACGGCTCGGGAATCTTGTAGATCTCCCCGGCGATGCTGGTCTGTCGTTCCTCCATGGCCTCGAGCATCGCGCTCTGGGTCTTGGCGCTGGATCGGTTGATCTCGTCCAGCAGAACGATATTGGCGTGCACCGGACCCAGTTGGGTATGAAAACTGCCCCGGGAGGCATCGAAGATCTGCGTTCCGATGATGTCGCTGGGCAACAGATCCGGCGTGCACTGGATGCGCCGGAACTGGGCCTGCACCGCGTCGGCCACCGCCCGTGCGGCAGTCGTCTTGGCAAGTCCGGGAACGCTTTCCAAAAGCACGTGACCGCCCGTCAGCAGCCCGATGAGCAGGCTCTGCTGCAGGCCCACCTGACCGACCACCTTGGCGGCGAAGGCACCGGACAGCGCGCCGACCACCGCCCGGGCGTGGTCGAGTTCCTCACGCGTCGGCTGCGGGCGCACGGCCTGCGGGGTACTCATCGGTGCCGTCTCCTCTTCACGCAAGCGCTCATCGGTGCCGTCTCCTCTTCGCGCAAGCGCTCATCGGCCGAACCACTTCACAGTCAACGGATCCTGTGTCATATCGATCTGTCCCATCAACGGCACCATCGGCTTGCCCTGCACGGTGCCACCGCTGGTGCTGGTGGCGGTCAGCGTCCACTGAGACATCCCGATGGTGCGAATCGTCATGTCGAATGAGGTGAAGGTGTACTTGACGGCGTCGAGGTCGGTCGGCGCCTCCCAGTGCGCGGTGCCGTCGACCAATGTCGGGTTCGGCATATTGTTCGGACATCCCGGTGGCGAAAGTGCGGTGGATTCAGCACATTTGGCGACGGCATCGGCCACCGCCCGCTTGGCTGCCGTCAGACCCTCGTCACTCAGCTGCATCTGAACACCGGTGGGCATGGCGGCGGCCTGAGTGATCAGACCGTCCAGCAACACCGGCCGCGCCACCGAGGCCGTCAGGTATTTGCTCGATGAGCCCAGATCGAGCCATCCCGGAAACACATACACCGGAGCTGCCTTGGGCACCGGCTTGCCGAACAATGTGATCGGCTGGGACGACACGGGCTTGCCACTCATCGGATCGGTGGCCCCGACCCCGGCAGCCAAGCCGCTCAGGTTGAGTTTGATCGCCGCGGCCGACAACTTCCATCCGCTGTCATCCTTCTTGACCAGCAGCGTCGAGTCGGAGGCCTGGTCGCCGAAATTCACCGCGACGTGCACCTGGGCCATCGAGCCCGTCTCGTTGGCACTGAGGATCCGGACGTTGGTGATCGGCCACTTCGCGACCTGCTGTTTGAGGATGTCGTCGGTGAGGAAATCCTTGGACGCCGGCTGATCTGCGCCGAATGCCAACGCGGCGTTGGCATCTCCCTTGGAAAGCGCATCGAGGTAGCCCTTGACCGCCGCGCTCGCGGTACTCGCTCCCCCGCCGCCGCCACTGGAACCACCACCGGAGAACGACACGATGGCCACCACGATGCCCACGACCAACAGCACCGCGAGGGTGGCGCCGCCGGT
>Ga0153956_1002450_pt1 | contig 13584 bp, 12 predicted proteins | sample TSFL040MetaG_FD_104704 | JGI IMG/M metagenome (GOLD analysis project Ga0153956, IMG submission 104704) | Attine ant fungus gardens microbial communities from Florida, USA - TSFL040 MetaG | ecosystem: Host-associated > Fungi > Mycelium > Unclassified | place: USA: Florida, Wekiwa Springs... | reverse complement strand
TTGTGCATACTTAGTGTTTGATTCATCCTCATTTGATTTTGTAACTATCAGTACCTTACCATGATTGGCAGCCTTAAGTGCAAAACTTAAGCCGGCAATACCCGAACCAACTACCAGGAAATCCACAGTTCTGGACATAAATAATGTGTTATATTTGTAAAATTACAAAGTATGTTAACAATAGGGTTCAAAGATGTTAATTTTGTGTAAGCAAAAAGCTAACAAGTATTTTTTTGGTGGATAACCTTACGATTGACTGATAATAGTAACAATTTTTAAGCGACTTTTGCTATACTTTAACATCGAAACTAACATTACAAACACTAAGAAAATATTAACAAATAACTTTTTAAAATAAAACTTGATTATCACAGCAATCTAATAATCAGCATCATTATACAATACACACGTCCACAAAGCTGTTAATAAGTCGTGCAAAAAACATTTAATCAATAAAAACGTCTACCAACTTTTACACATAACTAACACACCAATAACAATAGTTTCTTTATTTAAATTAAAATAGTTGTTATTAATTGAATTGTTGAAATGGATATCTTCGAAGAAATAAATCTGAAAGGTTATGTCGATGAATACATCGATCCGTCGCTTGACCTTTTTGATGAAATAGAAAAACTTAAAAAAGAAAAAAATGCGGTCATATTGGCTCACTACTACCAGGAAGGCGATATACAGGATATTGCAGACTACATTGGCGACAGTTTGGGATTATCACAACAAGCCGCAAAAACCGATGCCGATATTATCGTTTTCGCCGGTGTGCATTTCATGGCCGAAACAGCCAAGATATTATCCCCAACAAAAAAAGTATTACTGCCCGATGTAAAGGCAGGCTGCTCGCTGGCGGATAGTTGTCCACCGCATTTGTTTAAAAAATTTAAAGAACAGTACCCCGATCATCTGGTGATCACCTACGTAAATTGCACTGCCGAACTTAAAGCTTTAAGCGATATTGTTTGCACCTCAAGTAATGCCGTACAAATTGTGGAGAGCTTGCCAGCCGATCAAAAAATTATCTTCGGTCCTGATAAAAATTTAGGTGCCTATGTAGCCAAAAAAACCGGCCGCGACCTGGTTTTATGGAATGGTGCTTGTATGGTGCATGAAATATTTTCAAGAGAAAAGATCACTAAACTCAAAGAGCGCCATCCAAACGCTAAAATCCTGGCTCACCCTGAATGCGAGGATGTCATATTGGAAACAGCCGACTATATAGGCTCGACCACCGGCATATTGAAATACGCTACCAAAAGCGATGCTAAAGAGTTTATAGTAGCTACCGAGCCGGGTATAATTCATCAAATGGAAAAAGATAACCCGCATAAGGTGTTTATACCCGCCCCGCCAAATAATAATTGCACTTGTAATGATTGCCCTCATATGAAACGCAACACCCTTGAGAAGCTTTATTTATGCCTTAAAAACGAAAGACCGGAGGTAACAGTTCCGGCAGATATTATTGTGAAGGCTGTAAAGCCTATTGAAAGGATGCTGGAGATATCTGCGAGGTTAGGATTGTAGATATAAGTGGCACCCCACAAGGGTAGAATATTATGGAATCAAAAAGAGACGCTATACTTTGCGCCTCTTTTTGGTAACTGGCCTATTAAAAAAAAATTTTCCGGCCTTCGGCCGTATTTAAGTCTGCGGGTTAGTCGCCGGCGTCTACTTTAGCTTTTAAAGCAGTTTGCACATCGGCAGGCAAAGCCGAAAATAATTTATATCCGGTTGCAGCTTCAATATTGTTTACGCTGGTGATATAAGTTTTCCAATCAGCACTTACCGTATTGATGTTGGGTGTATTTACGGCTATAACACGGGTTTGGGCAGTAATACGGGTTAAGTCGCCGTTACCAACAGGTAATATTACAGCTACTTTCCAAACGTTGCCCGGCACGGTAATATTGGTGCCTGCTATAGTGTTTGTTATTGTGCCTTGCGAGCCAATACCGCCTGTACCATAGCTGCCCATCAGGATATAGACCTCGTTACCTGCGAAAACCTGATCGCGCAGGTAAGTTTCCAAACCTTCCCAGGTGTGCTGATTATTTTGCGGAGCCTGAGGGATCATGTTGGTCATCAGGAACGTAGCAGAGTTGGCATCAACCGAACTGGTACGGTCGGCCGATGGGCAATTATGTCCCCTGTCGAAACCAGAGCCCTGGTAACTGTTGCTTTGTACAGCAAACCATGTTGGATCTAAGCCATTAAAAGCCGCAAAATTATCTAAACGACCCGTTGCATTGGTACAGTTGCCGGCATCAAGGTGCCAGCTTACCCAGTTAGGCTCGCCACGGGTGCTGTTATATGATTCTACGTAATAACCCTGGTTTAATAAATAGTTTGTGTTTGCAGCCATAGTAGCTAAAGCGTCAGACGGATTCCCTAATAATAAATTGCTGTTATCGCCTGTGGCCGGTGGAGCATCGGCACCTATCGTAACTCCGCGTGAACCTGTCGGGGAACTGGTATGTGTAGTATCTCCGCCGGCAGGCGTATCCGGAACGCCAAGTGCAATACCAGGGTCGCCGGTACCTATAAAGGTAACGTCGTCTATATTAACACGGACTGTTGCACTGGTTTTTTTTATCTCGAAACGTACCTTGCCGGTTGTGGTTACCCGGAAAGTATCTGCTACCAGAAGTTTGCCGGTTTCGTTAATGTCCTTGCCCACCTGGGCATAGCTGGCACCCCCGTCTGTCGACATTAGTAGCTGCCAGGTTGAGTTAGCGTCATTACCATATTTGGCATGTTTAACAATGAGGGTTGTTACACCGCTAATATCAAAATTCATGTGGATATTACCGGTACGTAAACGAACAGACTTTATGCCGTCCTTAATATCCGGGTCGGTATTTCCTATCAAAGCATCATCAAAAGTCCAGGAGCCGGTATACAAGTCTACATTGCCTGCGGCATAAGCTATTTTGCTGCCTGCCTCAAAGTTTTCAACTATAGTATAATTGTTGGTACTACCTGTGGCTCCGGTTGTACCTGTATTACCGGAACTGCCGGTATCGCCGGTATTTGCCGGGTCGCTTTTTTTACAACCTACTGCAGTGATCACCGCAGCAAACGCTGTGTAAAAGAGTAATTTTCTACTTTTCATTAATAAAAGTTTTATGGTAAATATCGCAATAGTGTGTTAATTATATATTAATATTTTAAACTATGATTAAAAATAATTAAAAAATTACACATAGTGCTGAATAACTTGTAGTTAAAATACTCTCCCAATCCTCCCGGCAGGTAAGGCTTTTATAAACAATAAAATCAAATTTGGTTTTTCTGAAGCAATTGATAGCCTGATCAAGCGTTTTCACCAGCAGTTACATATTTGGCGTAAGCTTTTGTATTTTTGTGAGATTATTGTGACCGCATTGATTAGTAGTAATCTGCAATAATCCGTGTGATCCATCTAAAAAATTGTAATCGTGTCCTATGTTTGACAATAAAGAAAAAACCAATATAGAAGCGCTGGGCGAGTTCGGGCTGATCAATCATCTAACCAAAAACATTGAGCTGGTACAAAAAAGCACGCTCAAAGGTGTTGGCGATGATGCCGCAGTGCTTGATCCGCAAGGTAAAAAAGTGCTGGTATCTACCGATATGCTTCTTGAGGGCATCCATTTCGACCTGGCTTATACGCCGCTTAAGCACTTAGGCTATAAAGCTGTACAGGTTAACCTGAGCGATATTTATGCCATGAACGGTATAGCCACCCAAATAACCGTATCTATAGGGTTGTCCAGCCGTTTCCCTATCGAGGCTATTGAAGAGATTTATGAGGGTATTTACATAGCCTGCACCAAATATGGTGTCGACCTGGTGGGTGGTGATACTACCGCATCTAAACAGGGGCTGGTAATTAGTGTAACCTCGATAGGTTATGCTGATACTGAAGATATCGTTTATAGGGATAGCGCCGGGGAGGGCGACCTGATCTGTGTATCGGGCGATTTGGGCGGTGCTTATGTAGGCCTGCAGTTATTAGAGCGCGAAAAGCTGGTGTACCTGGAAAACCCAAACATACAACCCGACCTGGAAGGTAAGGATTATATTGTTGAACGCCAGTTAAAACCTGAAGCCCGCCGCGATGTGGTAGAATTATTAAAGGATATCGATGTAAAACCAACAGCCATGATAGATGTGTCGGACGGTTTAGCGTCTGAGATATTGCATATCTGCAAACAAAGCGGCAAAGGCTGCAGTATTTACGAAGAAAAAATTCCTATCGACCCCATGACATATGAAACAGCACGTGAGTTTGGCCTCGACCCAACTATTTGCGCGCTGAGTGGCGGCGAAGATTATGAACTATTATTTACTGTAAAACAAGCCGACTACGAAAAAATAAAATTTAAAATGGATATTAGCATTATAGGCCACATTACCGAGCCGGCCTCGGGCTGTAACCTGATCTCGAAATCGGGCAATGTGCACCCGCTAAAGGCGCAGGGCTGGAATGCATTTCCAAATAATGAACAAGATAAAAACTAACCGGACCTAAATAATGAGAAGATTTTTTTTGGCCGCAGCTATGCTGTTGGCATCGACTGTAGTTAACGCCCAGCACGCGGTTACTTTTAAACTTAAATTTTTACCGAAACATACTTATACTGTTATGAGTACTACCCAGGTAAATTCTAAAATCAACTCGCCCGGTAAGGGCAGCTCAACACCTAAAAACAACCAAAATCAAGGCTTTGAAAACAAAGGCACATTTTTGATGACCTATGTTATAAAAACCGGTCAGGCAAATGCTGTTGGCAGCTTTCCGTTTACCGTAACGGTTACCAACTTCACTACAAAAAATATAGTTAATGGGGTTGAACAAAATATGCCATCAAAAAATTCAATTGTAGGTTCAACTACACGCGGGCTATGTATGGCCAATGGCAAGATGCATGTAGACGCCATCAATGTACCAGGCATTGACGCCAACACACAAAAAGTGGTAACCAGCATGGTTAATAAATTTGGCGACGAGATAAATTTTCCTGACAAACCTATGAAAATAGGCGAAAGTTTTACACAGGAAAAGCCCTTTAGCATTGGCAACGGCGGACAAAACATAGGGATAAAAACCACCATAGTTTATACGCTCAGAGCTATCAGGGCAAACCTGGCATACTTTGATACCAAAGAAGCTATTGTTATGGATGTTGCGGCACAAAAAAGCAACGGTAAATCCAGCCTGCAAACTACCGGTAATGGCAAGGGAACCATGACCTATGATATTGCCAACAATTTTGCCGTAACCAAGGCGGATAATGTTAGCACACAGATAGCAATGCAAATGGGTACAACAGAAATGGCGGTTAACGCTAATTCTGTTGTGTCTTATAATGCTAAAATAGCGGCCAATTAACATCGCATTAAAAACAGAAAGCGCTAATTATCAGGTAGCGCTTTCTGTTTTAGCTGAAAAAATTCCGGCTTCGCCGGGTATTACTATTTCCCGGCCGGCTCATCGGCTTCTTCTGTAATATCAATATATTTTTGATCTAGTTGCTTGTTGGCTTTGGCGCCCAGGCTTTTGATTTTTTCGGCAGTTTTGGTAAGGTTGCCGTTGCCTTCGGTTAATTTGTTAATAGCATTATCGTAAGCACTCTGGCTTTGCTTGATGTTTTTGCCGATGCTTTCCATGTCGTTTACAAAACCTACAAACTTATCATACATTGAGCCGCTTAGGCGGGCAATTTCCAGCACGTTACGGGTTTGTCGTTCTTGTTTCCAGATGCTGGCCACGGTGCGCAATGTCGCCAGTAATGTTGACGGACTTACAATCACTACCTGCTTTTCCCAGGCATAACTAAATAACTCAGAATCTATCTGCACCGCAAAGCTAAATGAAGATTCGATAGGGATAAACAACATCACAAAATCAGGCGAGTTAATACCGTACAGATCATGATAGTTTTTAGACGACAAGCCGTTAACGTGCCCGCGTATTGATTCTACGTGTGCTTTTGAAAATAGCTTGCGTTCTTCTTCGGTTTCGCAGTTCACTAAACGCTCATAGGCAATCAGCGACACTTTAGAGTCGATTATGAGGTGTTTGTCATCCGGTAGGTCTATCACAACGTCCGGCTGCAAGCGGGTGCCATCAGCCGCCGTTAAACTGGCTTGTAAGCGATACTCATGATCTTTGATCAGGCCTGAGCGCTCTAATACTTTCTCAAGTATCACCTCGCCCCAGTTCCCTTGCTTTTTGTTGTCGCCTTTCAAGGCCCTGGTCAGGTTTTGCGCCTCATCGCTGATCTGGCGGTTCAGTTCCATCAGTTGGGTGATCACACCTTTCATGGTATTGCGTTCGGCCGCCTCCATATTATATACCTTGTCTACCTTTTCCTCAAAAGCTTTCAGGTTTTCTTTCAGCGGGTTCAGGATAGTATCCAGGTTATTGCGGTTAACGTCAACAAACTCTTTTGATTTTTCTTTCAGCAATTTCTCGGCGACATTCTCAAAGTCTTTCTGAAACTTTTGCTGTATTTCGGTGATGCTGCGTTCCTGTTCGCTTAAGCGTTGATTCTGGGCTCTGAAAGCTTCTTCGGCTTTAGCCATTCGATTTTTTTCAGCAACCAGTTGCTGATTCAGATCTACAACTGCTGCATCATAACGCTCGCGCTCGTCTTGTAAAAGCCTGTCAGCTTTATCGCGCTCCAGGCCCAGGTTTAAGGCTCGCTCTTCGGCTTTAGCCAGGGAGATATTGAGGGCCGTATTCTCTGTTTTTAAACGCGCAAACTCATCTGCCGAAACACCATCGACAGCCGCCGGTTTTTTTAAAAACAACAATACAGAAATTAACAGGATAACCAGACTGGCAACTAAAACGGCTACGATCATTTTGATAAAAATATTAGCAAAACGAAGGTATGGAAAAATTTAGTATGGGAGGAAATTAAATGTATGAAGAGAATCTTTCATCTGACATTCGCGCTTGCCAAACTGATAAATTGGGTTATTTATCAGTTTTCTTCGTCGTTTCCTTTGGATGCGTGGTATCAATTGTTGGTTCATCCATGGCGTGGCCATTACTGCTGGTGTCTGTGCCCGCGGTCGACTGCCCGAATGGAGCGGCAGAACCGTTGATCGTGTCAGAGGCGCCCGAGGCACCGTGCTTTGAACCTGTGTCCGGCTGGTCATTGCCGGTTTTGTGCTGAGCGCCGTTACAGGCAATAAAAAATGAAAATGTGGGTACGGCGACGATTACGAGTAACTTTTTCATGGCACGGCTTGTTTGTTGATAATAACAACTGATTTTTGCCGTGGTTTTAGCTATTGTGCCTTTTCAACGCGTAAACCTACGTCGCTTACTTCTTTGAGCGGGTTGTCGCGCATGTTTTGCTCTATCTGGAAAATGTAGGTGCCCCTGGCCGGAAATTTATAATACTGCCAAAACGGAATCTGGAAGCTATATAAATTTCCTGACCCATGGCCCAGCCATTCACCGTCTATGTCGGCCAGTTTAAATTCCAGGCGGGTGGTGGTGGTTTTATGGTCAGGGCCGGTTTGGTGTATCAGTACAAATATGTTCGAGTATTTATAGTCGGCAGTTACACGCAGATTCAGGTAGAGGTTATAAGCCATTCGCTCGTCATCGATCTTAACCGTTTCAGAGATCTTGTTGTTGTAAGCCCAATTGTTATTGTTTAGTTCGGTATTTTGATCAATAACCGCATTAGGGTCGGCGCAACCAGGTTCAAGCATCGCCAAAAACAAAGCGGCTAACAAATATTTTAAAGCATTTTTCATGGTTTATTAGCTGGCTTGTTCTCCGCCGCCCCGGTTACCTTCTGTATTGCCGCCACCGCCGCCGCGTTTACGGTTTCTGTTCCGGTTTTTATTACGGTTTCTGTTTCCTTCGCCACCGCCTTCTGTCCGCGGTTGCTGGCCCTGTCCGTGCTGCTGGTTGCGTTGCTGTTGTTGTGGCTTTGGCTGCTGCTGCCCGCCGGTATTTTGCAGCGCAGCTTCAGGGCGGGGCTGGTTTGGTTTGCCGTTTTGCTGGCCGCCCTGGTTTCCGCCTTGCTTGTTTTTACTGCGGTTTTTGTTTTTCTTTTTCTTATTGCGCTCGTCCAGGCGGGTTAAGCTATCCTGGCCTACTACGTTTTCATAGTCTAAAGCTTTAACCGGAGCTGTTTTTTCTTCTTCAACAAATATTACCAGGTCTTCCGGGAAAATACCTTCTTTATTCAATTTCTGTATTTCACGTACCCGATCTAAGCCGATCGGTATCCATGATTCTTCGCCCGGGTAACTAAACCACATTTGTTTTTTAAAGATGTCGGTCTTTTGCAAACGGGCATCGCCTTTTTTGGTTTTAAGCAGGCTTACATTTTCTGGAATGTGCTTCAACGCATCCATGTAAGTATCCAGCTCATAGTTTAAGCAACATTTCAACTTACCGCATTGGCCGGCAAGTTTCAGCGTATTTAAAGATAGATTTTGATAGCGTGCCGCCGATGTCGATACCGTTTTAAAATCGGTTAACCAGGTTGAGCAGCATAGCTCACGCCCGCATGAGCCGATACCGCCCAGGCGGCTGGCCTCCTGGCGCATACCGATCTGCCGCATCTCGATACGGATACGGAAACTCTCGGCCATCTTTTTGATCAGCTCCCTGAAATCAACACGTCCTTCGGCAGTATAATAAAATGTCGCTTTGGTTTTGTCGGCCTGGTAATCCACATCGCTTAGTTTCATATACAGGTTTAAGCTCAGGGCCAGTTTGCGTGCACTGTGCATGGTTTCCCATTCCATGTCTTTGGCGGCTTTCCACTTGTCCACATCAGCAGGTGTCGCGCGGCGATATATTTTTTTCAGCACGTCCTCTTCCTTAACCCGGCGACGGGTCATTTGTATGCGCACCAATTCGCCGGTTAACGATACGTGGCCAACGTCATAGCCGCCCGTAGCGGTTTCAACAACCACCAGGTCGCCATTTTCAATGTATATGTTATCGTTATTAACAAAAAACTCTTTACGCGAGCCTTTAAATTTTATTTCAACGATGTTAAAAGGCTTGTAATTTACAGGCAGGTCCATTTGCGACAACCAGTCGTAAACGTCTAATTTACTGCAGCCATTGGTAAGGCATGAGCCATTACTTTTGCAGCCTGCGGGGGCGCATCCGCCCGCTGTTGAACAACTTCCACATCCCATAGTTTAATTCGATATATATTGATTCCCTTGCGGGCTTGATTTTAGTTTTAAAAAACTCATAATTTGTAAAGATACATCTAAAAATAAAATTTTAGGATTTGCATTTCGCTCTACATGATAATGAGCTTTTTCCAATTCGTTAATAATGGCCTGGTTCATGGCCACATTCATTACCGCGCTAAGCTTCTGGGCTGTTTCCAATTCGCCGGCGGGTAAATGTACCAATTCGCCGGCGCTGGCTATGAGCAGGCAGCACTCACGCACAAAGCTTATCCCGTAGCGTAAAAAATTTTTTTGGTTTTCGCGGCCCATTTTTGAAAGCTGATCTACAAAGCGTACTATCTCCATGCCTTTATTGGCAAAACACAAACGCAGCCATTGCACAAACAGGGTGTGGTAGCTTTTATCGTCCTGCTGCATCATTAGCAGGGCATCGGTAAAGTTGCCGTTGCTTAAGTAGGCCAGTTCGGCTGCTGCTTTTTCTGTCTGATTATAATTGTTTATTAATTCGGTATTGATCTCCTCATAAGTCAGTGCCGGTACCTTGATCAGTTGCGTACGAGACAGTATAGTATTCAATATCTGGTCCTGATTTTGAGCCACCAATAAAAACAGGGTATTAGGCTGCGGCTCTTCTATAATTTTGAGCAACGAGTTTCCTTCTTTGTCCAGATATTCTGGCAACCAAAGAATCAAAATTTTATATTCAGACTCGAAAGGTTTAAAGCTCAGCTTTTTAATGATCTGGTGGCACTCAGCAATATTGATATTAGCCTGTTTGTTTTCAGAATCCAGGTAGCCTCGCCAAATGTCCAGACTCATATAAGGCGACGCCAGAAAAGCCTCGCGCCATTGGTCGATGAATGATATAGCGGTATCGTCTTTATGTTTGGCAAAGAAAGGATATGAAAAATGCAGATCAGGGTGAGCCAGTTTCTGGTATTTGCGACATGATGAGCATTCGCCGCACGAGTCGTCAGGCTGGCGGTCTAAACAGGACAAATATTGTGCATAGGCAACAGCCAGCGCCAAACTCCCCGAGCCCTCCGGCCCTAAAAACAATTGCGCATGGCTAACCCGGTTCTCGGTTACCGACTTAATTAATCGTTGCTTAACTGCCCCTTGCCCAACTATCTGTTTAAACTGCATTGGTGCAAATTAACAATTTGATTCGAGATATGGCACAAACCGCCTTTCGGCGCGTATTTTTTACAAAAAATTGGTAAAGGCCCTCCTAAATCCTCCCCGGTAGGGAGGACTTGAAAATTTGATCAAGTATACAAAGTCTTCCCCACCCTGGGGAGATTTAGAGGGGGCTTATAAAGCCATTTATATTATTTACCTTGTGCGGCTTGTTTTTTCATTTGCTCATTAGCCAAAATCACAATCTCCACGCGGCGGTTTTGAGCGCGACCATCGGCGGTTTTATTATCAGCGATGGGTTCGGTTGATCCCTTGCCCACCGTGCTTAAACGTGAACTGTTTACATTATCGGCGACAATATATGAGCGCACGGCTTCGGCACGGCGGATAGACAGATCCATATTATGGTCGGCGCTGCCTGTAGTGTCGGTATGTCCTATAATAGTAATGTTAGTTTGCGGATTATTTTGCAATGAAGCTGAAAGGTTGTTCAGATTAGTTTTTGCTGCCGATTTCAGATCGGTTTTATCCACATCAAACAAAATGCCTGAGTCAAATTTTACTAAGATCCCTTCGCCTTGCCTGACTACTGTGGCGCCGGGTACGGTTTGCTTGATCTCGGCGGCCTGTTTATCCATTTTATGACCGATGACCGCACCCGCTGTACCACCCACAGCACCACCAATGATAGCACCTAAGGCGGTGTTACCAGCACTATGTCCAATTAACGCGCCGATAGTACCACCGGCGCCTGCGCCAATGGCGGCGCCTTTTTGCGTTTTATTTAAAGAGCTGCAGCCGGTGCCCAAAATACTCAGGGCCAAACCCACCGCAACCAGGCTGTTTTTAACTCCTGATGCTTTCATAATGTTTCGTCTAGAATAATATATCCAAACAAGGCAAACCCAGTGCCAGCCCGAATCATGATTATTAAAACAGCTCCAACTTTGCAGTTTAATAACCCGGGGGATAATTTTTTAAAAATGAAGAAAACCGCCCGCCTGAAACAACCCAAAGCTACTGACCGGTTTTTAGTACATACGTTATATCGGCTTGCACTAAATAATACAATTTGACAGTTAGCACGGCCCCGGCTTGTTTTTTTAAGGTATTTGATTACCGGCATTGTGGAGCAAGATCATTGTTTAAAGCGATACATAAAAAAGGTCGCTTGTGATAATTCTGCAACCTTTATGTCTAAAAATTTAACCATAGGTTAAAATTCAGAAAAAAACATATTTTGATATGCGTTGGAGATAAGAAATTGAAAAAACGCTTATCCACAAGTATTAATAACTTTTGTTAAATTTTTTTGACCTCAAATAATTGAAAATCAAATAATTGATGAAACATGATTTTAAACTTGTGTTAAGGAATTTATGCGATCTACACCCTGGGCGTCATAAGTTTATTCACTGAGACGAAATATTACAGCTATTTTTTTAACTGTTGTAACACATTAGAGCCGTTTTGCGTAAAACGCCTTGCCTGTTAATTAAACACGGTTGATCGGAGCGTTAATGTTACCCAAAAAAGTAAATATCTTGCTATGGCTTGTCCTGTTGGGGGCAATCGGTTTGTCCTTTAGTAAGGGAAACACATTGCGCATGGCAGTATTTGCGGTAACTACCGATACCGTGAAGATTTGCGGCAGCAGCACTACGTTAAATACATCAACTGTATCGGGTTTTAGCAATCCAATCTGGAATGACGGCAGCACCGGCACTTCTAAAACCGTAACCGCATCCGGCAATTACTGGTGGCAGCTCACCGGCACCAGCGTAGTGGTTAACGGCGATTTTTCGGCCAGCTCAAATGATCGCGGTTTCACCAGTTCATATAACTACAAAAATACCCAAAGCACCTGTAATAACTGCTGCTGCGGGGTATTAAGCTCAGAAGGTACTTATGCCATTAACAGAAACCCGAATAACCTGCACACCAACTTCACCTCAATGGGCGACCACACCAGCGGTAGCGGTAAAATGCTTATCGTAAATGGTTCGTCAACAGCTAATGTTACCGTGTGGACAGAAAATATTACCGTGCTGCCAAATACCGAATATGTGTTTTCTGTATGGGTGGCTTCTGTTAACCCCGAGGCACCCGCGCAACTGCAGTTTTCTATTGATGGTGTCCCGTTAGGAGCGACGATTACGGCATCGTCAACCACAGCGGTTTGGCAATATTTCACTACCACCTGGAACTCGGGCAGCCATTCGGGCAACTTGCCTATTGCCCTGGTAAACCAAAACATTGCCTCGGGCGGTAATGACTTCGCGGTTGACGATATCGTATTTGCTCCGGTTTATCGTAAAAACATTTATGTCGAGCTAAATCCAATACCCGTGCTTACACTTAACGGCCCGCACATCGCTTGCGGCACGTATGATCTTACGCAGTCTATTGTCAACTATGATAGCGCCACTTACAGCTACACATTTAAAGACAGCCATGGCAACATTATCACTAATGTAAATGCCATGGCGATAAACCGAAGCGGGGTATACACCATAATAGCGCAAAACAAATTAACCGGCTGTACATCGGCACCGGTACAAACTACAGTAAATATAACGCCCAACCCGCAAAAGCCGGGTATATCAACATTGTAAATAACTCATTAGTAAATAAATGAAAAACTATAACACCATGAAAAAAAGTTTCCTAATCGTTAGTTCCATGCTGGTTTTCCTGATGTTAACCGTCTCTGACTTTGCGTCAGCGCAGGTTACCTCGGGGCCGAGCGATTCTACAACCCCGGCACCGACATCGGCTGCCGATGTCGCTAAAATCCTGTGCGCGGGTACCAACATTTCCATGTCTGCTCCGCAGGATGCCGGCGGCGTTGACTTTGCCAAATACCATTGGTATAAAATTGATGCCAGTGGCAACAAGCAGGAAGTTACTGCCATGACCAGCCGTACCTACACTGAAGTGCCAACCCAACCGGGTTATTACAGCTATCAGGTTGTTACCGAGAACGCTAACGGCTGTACCTCGCCAATTTCTGATGTGTTTAAGGTTTATGTTTTGCCACCGCTAAGCGTGAGCATCACCGCACCAAACAGCTCAATGTGTGCTGAAGCGGGCAGCTCAACTTTGCTAACCGCAAACCCATCACCGGCTACCGGCTATGCCCTTAATTATCAGTGGACCAAAGACGGCCAGGATATTGCGGGTGCAACATCAAGTACGTACAACGCAACCGGTTTAACTACTCCGGGTACCGTAACTTATGGCGTAACGGTAACC
>Ga0153956_1002448_pt1 | contig 13599 bp, 12 predicted proteins | sample TSFL040MetaG_FD_104704 | JGI IMG/M metagenome (GOLD analysis project Ga0153956, IMG submission 104704) | Attine ant fungus gardens microbial communities from Florida, USA - TSFL040 MetaG | ecosystem: Host-associated > Fungi > Mycelium > Unclassified | place: USA: Florida, Wekiwa Springs... | reverse complement strand
TGATTGCCGGACCGACATTCCGGTTCTGAGGATGCTTGCGATGAATACGCATGTCCGTTCCTGTCTGACGCCGTTGCTCACGGTGCTTCTGTCCACCGCTTCGACGCTTGTTGGCGTTGTGCCGTTGAAAGCGCAGAATGTCGGCCGTGTGGGCGCGGTCAATCAGGACGCCACCGGAACACCACCGGGCAATGCTGCGCGGATGCTGGCGATCGGCACCAATGTCGTTCACAAGGAACGCATTCAGACCACGGCCTCCGGCTCGACGCAGATTCTGTTTCCCGACACCTCGACGCTCAATGTCGGCCGCAACAGCAATATCGTGATCGACGAATATGTTTACGATCCGAACGCGGGCACCGGCAAGATGGTTGCTTCGGTCGGCAAGGGCGTGCTGCGCTTCGTCGGCGGCCAGATCAGCCACACGGCGGGCGTCACCATCAACACGCCGGTCGCGACGCTGGGCATTCGCGGTGGTGTCGCCACCATCGTCTATCCAATCACCGCGAATTATGCGGCGGCCGATCCTAACGTTGCTAACTGCAAGGGCGAACTGATCGTCGGTCATGTCGGCTCCTCGACCGTCAGGAATGCCACCGGTTCGGCGACGGTGCGTCCGGGCTTTGCGACTTGCGTGACCGGTCCGAACGATCCGATCCCCGAGCCGTTCCGGGTGTCCGACGGGCTGCTCGCGCAGATCATGACGAACCTGACCAGCAAGCCGGGGCAGAAGGGCGGCGCGGTTGATCTGCCGACCGACCAGATGGCGAGCCGTCAGGGGCTGGGCGCCAGCAATTTGCCCGATCCCGCTCATCCGCCGGGGACCGACCCGCTCGGCTATGTCTCGATCTTCGATGGCGGCAACGACCTCGCCAAGAACAAGGCACAGACCAATCAGACGCAACAGGCTGGCCCTCCGGTCTGCAGCGGTCCTTATTGCTGCTGACGCCAGCGGCGTCTCGTTTTCAATTCGATAATCTCGCCGCTATGATGACGGGCGAACCGGATGATGAGTGCCGGTTTGCGCGTCATGACGGATGAGCGGGGCGGCCTTGGACCAGATTTACGATCTCGCGATCATTGGCGGCGGCGTCAACGGCTGCGGCATCGCGCGCGATGCGGCAGGGCGCGGCTATTCCGTCTATCTGTGCGAGATGAACGATCTGGCGAGCGGCACCTCGTCATGGTCGAGCAAGCTCATTCACGGCGGCCTGCGCTATCTTGAATTTTACGAATTCCGTCTGGTGCGCGAAGCGCTGATCGAACGCGAGGTGCTGTGGGGCATCGCGCCGCATATCATCGCGCCGGAACGCTTCGTGCTGCCGCACCATGACGGCTTGCGGCCGGCGTGGCTCTTGCGCCTTGGGCTTTTCCTCTACGATTATCTCGGGGGACGCCGCCGCTTGCCCGGGACGCGGACGCTCGATCTGCGCCGCGACATCACCGGAAAACCCCTCAAGCCGGTTTTCAAAACCGGATTCGAATATTCCGATTGCACGGTTGACGATGCCCGCCTTGTGGCTCTCAACGCGCAGGATGCCTTCGAGCGCGGCGCGACGGTGGCCACGCGAACGCAGGCCGTGCAGGCGGAGCGAGGTGGCGACGGCGTATGGCATGTTGTGGTCGAGGATGCCGTTACCAAAACGCGCGACACCATCAGGGCGCGAATTCTGGTGAATGCGGGCGGGCCATGGGTGCAGGAGGTTTTGACGCAGCGCGCTGGTGTCGAGGCAAAAGCTCATGTTCGTCTCGTGCAGGGCTCCCACATCGTCGTGCCGCGTCTTTATGAGCACGATCATGCCTACACGTTCCAGCATGGCGATGGCCGGGTGATTTTCGTTATTCCCTACCAGAACGATTTCACTTTGATCGGCACGACGGATCGCGATTACGAGGGTGATCCGTCCCAAGTGCGAGCAACGCGGGAGGAGATCGATTATTTATGCGCCTCGGCGAGCGAATATCTGGCGACGCCGGTGAAGCCTGCCGACGTGGTGTGGAGCTATTCGGGCGTGCGGCCGCTCTATGACGATCATGCGAGCGAGGCGCGCACCGCGACGCGCGATTATGTGTTCGAGCTCGACGTGCCGGAAGGCTTGCCGGTTCTTTCGGTGTTCGGCGGCAAGATCACCACCTATCGCAAGCTCGCCGAACATGCGCTGGAAAAGCTGTCACCATACCTGCGCAGCGGTGGTGCGCCGTGGACCGATGAGACGCCGCTGCCCGGTGGCGATTTTGAAGTCGCGGGCATCGGCGACCTGACGAACCGGCTGTTGCATGATTACCCGTTTCTTTCGCGGCGCCATGCCGTCCGGCTGGCGCGCGCTTATGGTACGAATGCGCGGATTGTGCTGGGCCGTGCGGCCTCATTGGCCGAACTCGGCCGCGATTTCGGCCAGACACTGACGGAGCGCGAGGTGCGCTACCTGATGGCGCATGAATTCGCTCAAACCGCGGACGATGTGGTCTGGCGTCGCTCGAAACTCGGGCTGTGGCTATCGAAGGATGAGGTCGCCGCGCTCGATGACTGGATGGCCGCGCAGCGGAAACCGCTCGTATCCGGCGCGCATTGAGCCGCGTCAAACGATGCTTGCACCTTTTGCAATGAAGCGGGATGCGCTAAGCGGGATCGGTAATAAGCCGGGAGCGGATGATGACGAAGACGATGCAGCAGAAAGCATGGGGCGCCAGCGGGACGCAAGTCTCGGTGATCGGGCAGGGTACCTGGTACATCGATCGCGGCAATCATGCGGCCGCGGTGGCAGCCCTGCAGCAGGGGCTCGATCTCGGCATGACGCATATCGACACCGCCGAGATGTATGATGATGCCGAGCTTGTGGTGGCCGATGCCATCAAGGGCCGTCGCGACGAGCTGTTTCTGGTCTCGAAGGTGCTGCCGAGCAATGCTTCGCGCGCAGGCACCATCGAGGCCGCCGAACGTTCATTGGCGCGAATGCGGACCGACCGGATGGACTGCTATCTGCTGCACTGGCGCGGCGGCTATGATCTGGAAGACACCGTGAGCGCGTTCGAGCAACTCAAACAGGACGGCAAGATTCTGTCATGGGGCGTCAGCAATTTCGATGCCGACGATCTGCAGGAAATTTACGACATCGCGGGCAAGGGCCGCATCGCCTGCAATCAGGTGCTCTATCACCTGAAAGAGCGCGCGATCGAGCATTCGGTGATCCCGTGGTGCGAGGCACATGGCGTCACGGTGACGGCCTATTCGCCGTTTGGGCATAATGATTTCCCGTCAGCAAAATCGGAGGGCGGGCAGGTGTTGCAGCAGATCGCATCCGCGCATGACGCAACGCCACGTCAGGTTGCGCTGGCATTTCTCACCCGCGCGCCGTCGGTAGTGACGATCCCGAAAGCGTCGTCGGCCGCGCATGCGGCGGAGAATGCAGCGGCGGGCGGACTGACGCTGAGTGCCGCCGAGATCGCGCAGATCGACAAGGCGTTCCCGCGCGGGCGCGAGCCCAGCCATCTGCCGATGCTTTGAGGCTTGGACCCCGCGATCAATAGTGTGGCGGTGGCGGCTCATTGCCTGGCGCGGCGGGCAGGCTTTGCTCGGCGGCGGCAACGCGGTCGGTCAGCCGCGCCATCTGCCGCGTCAGGGTGTCGATCTGTTTCCATTGCGCGGTGAGAGCCTGATTGAGGGTCTCGATGGTGGCGTCCTGATGCGCGATCTGGATTTCCAGTGCTTCGATCCGGTTTGCCAGCTCGGCTGCGTCACTCATCGTCATCACCTTGCGATTGGGCCGCACGTTCCGTGAGACCATGACCGAGCGCGATGCGCTGATCGAACACGAAGCAATCCCCCTTCCAGCGGCTTTCATCCTCCGGGATGGTTTCCAGATATTTCAGGATGCCGCCCTTGAGGTGGAAGACGTTCTTGAAGCCGCGCGACAGCAAATACGAACTCGCCTTCTCGCAGCGGATGCCGCCGGTGCAGAACATCGCGATGTCGGTGTCACGCGCGGGATCGAGCGTGCGATCCGCGAAATCCTTGAACTCGCTGAAGCTCTTGATGCGCGGATCGACTGCGCCTTCAAAGGTGCCCATCTCCACTTCGAAATCGTTGCGGGTGTCGAGCAGTACCATGCCGGGGCGCGCGATCAACGCGTTCCAGTCCTGCGCGTCGATGTAAGTGCCGACCTGCCGTGCCGGGTCGGTGCCGTCGTCCTTGAGGGTGACGATTTCCTTCTTCAGCCGGACCTTCATCCGGTTGAACGGCATCTCGGATGCGGTGGAGAATTTCAGTTCAAGATTGCTGGTCCGCCCCCCGAACAGCGCGCCGTTCTGGATCTGCTTCATCAGCGCGTCGATGTTGACGGCGTTGCCCGCAACAGTGCCGTTGATGCCCTCAGCGGCAAGCAGGATGATGCCCCTGATGTCGAGCGCCACGCACATGTTGCGCAAGGGCTCGCGCAGGCTCTCGAAATCCGGCAGCGGGGTGAACTGATAGAACGCGGCGACTTTGTAGGACATCGCGCCCTTATAATGGCAGAGTGGGCAGGGGAAAAGATGCGTCAGGCGACGTGCATTCAGGCAACGTGAATGGCTTCGTTCGTGGCGACCCGGTGCGGGTGGGTGAAGATCTCGAAGCCGTCGGATCGCGCGATGGCGCACAGGGTGATCCCGGCGCGTTCCGCCATGCGGATGGCGAGCGCGGTCGGCGCGGACACCGAGACGATCAGCGACGCGCCGATGGAGGCGGTTTTCTGCACCATCTCGACCGAGACGCGGCTGGTGAGCAGCACCGCGCCACGGCTGGTATCGATTTTGTTGCGCACGAGCGCGCCGCCGAGCTTGTCGAGTGCGTTGTGGCGGCCGACATCCTCGCGGATTTCGAGGATGCCGCGCTCCGGCTCCCAGAACGCGGCGGCGTGGACGGCACGAGTCAACGTGTTGAGTTTCTGCAGGGGGGTGAGCGCCTGCATCGCGGCCATGATCTGCGACGGCGTCACGGTGATGCCGGTGCCCACGATGGCGACCGGCTTCATCGCCTCGGCGATGGAATCGATGCCGCACAGGCCGCAGCCGGTCGGGCCTGCGATGTGACGGCGGCGCTCTCCGAGCCGTTCGGCGCTCTCCTGCTTCAGCCACATCCGCAGTTCGATGCCTTCATCCTGAGGCACGATCTCGAGCGATTCAATGTTGTCGGCCGACGAAATAATGCCCTCCGTCAGGCTGAAACCGATCGCGAAATCCTCCAGATCCTGCGGGGTGCCCATCATCACCGCATGAGTGCCCGCGTTGTAGGACATCGCGAGCGCGGTCTCCTCCGGTACGGTGCGCGCGCCTTCGGTGAGGCCGCTGTCGCGCCAAATCTGGCGATGGGCTGAAACTGTCGGCTCGGTCATGCGTTATGTCCTGTTCAGGCAACCATCATATAGGACATCATGCACGTCAGGGTAAGCGGCTGGAGCCATCCCGCAAGGGCAAAATGGATGCCGCGGGAGGGGACACGCGCTGCCCCATTGTCACCGAAAAGCTATGGCCCGCTTGTAGAGTGAATCGGGGAGGCGGACTTTACGCATGACAAAGCAGACCGGGCTCACGCCGCGCCGCATCCTTTGTGTTTTTCCGAAATACTCACCGTCATTCGGCACATTCGAATATGCCTATCCGCTGACCGACGGCGTGAAAGCCTTCATGCCGCCGCAGGGCCTGCTGCTGATTGCCGCCGCGTTGCCCGACTCATGGAGCGTGCGCTTCATCGACGAGAACATCCGTGCTGCCGGAGCGGAGGATTTTCAATGGGCGGAGGCGGTGTTCGTCTCCGGCATGCATATCCAGCGCAGGCAGATCAACGATATCTGCCGCCGCGCGCATGAGCATGGCTTGCCTGCCGCGCTCGGCGGACCTTCGGTCAGCGCGTGTCCCGACTACTATCCCGAGTTCGACTATCTGCACATCGGTGAGATGGGCGATGCGACCGACGATCTGTTCACGCGCCTTGCGGCCGATGTGTCGCGGCCGGAGCAGCAGATCGTGCTGGAGACGCACGAGCGTCTTGCCATGGAACAATTTCCGTTGCCCGCTTACGAGCTCATTCCGTTGCGGAAATACTTTCTCGGCAGCATCCAGTTTTCCAGCGGTTGCCCGTATCAATGCGAGTTCTGCGACATTCCGGGACTCTATGGCCGCAACCCGCGCTTGAAATCGCCGCAGCAGGTCATCGCCGAACTCGACAAGATGGTGGCGAACGGCCTCTCTGGCGCGGTCTATTTTGTCGATGACAATTTCATCGGCAACCGCCGCGCGGTGCTGGAGTTGCTGCCGCATCTGGTCGAATGGCAGAAGCGCAACGGCTATGCGGTGCAGTTCGCCTGCGAGGCGACGCTGAACATCGCCAAGCGGCCGGAAATCCTTCAACTGATGCACGATGCCTTCTTCCTCACGGTGTTCTGCGGCATCGAGACGCCGGACCCGAATGCGCTGAAGGCGATGTCGAAGCAGCACAACATGATGGTGCCGATTTTGGAGGGCGTCGAGACGCTCAACAGCTACGGCCTCGAAGTGGTGTCCGGCATCATCCTCGGGCTCGATACCGATACGGATGAGTCGGGCGAGGGGATTCTCGACTTCATCGAACAGTCGCAAATTCCGCTACTGACCATCAATCTGTTGCAGGCGCTGCCGAAGACGCCGCTATGGGATCGCCTCGAACGCGCGGGACGCCTGATCGAGGACACCGACCGGGATTCCAACGTCGATTTCCTGCTGCCTTACGATCAGGTGGTCGCGATGTGGCGCGAATGCATGGGCCGCGCCTATACGCCGGAGAAGATGTTCGCGCGCTTCCAGCACCAGATCGAGCGTACATACCCAAACCGCATCCAGCCGCCGCCGACCAAGCAGCGCCTGACGGCAGCGAATATCAAGCGCGGGCTCACCATGGTGACGAAGATCATCTGGCACGCGGGCGTGCGTGGCGACTATCGCCGTGAATTCTGGAAATTCGCGTGGCCGCGCCTGAAGGCGGGCGATGTCGAACGCTTCATCAGTTGCAGCCTCGTTGCGCATCATCTGATTACGTTCGCGCGCGGCGCCTCAACCGGCCGCCAGACCGCGTCGTATTATTCCGACAAGCCCGGCGCGGCGTTGCCGCAGGCGGCAGAATAAGCCGCATTTTCAATCCTTTAGGCCCTCTCGCATTCCCGGCGCAGGTGGGGTAAGATGCCTGACCCCTGCGGCGCTGCCGCTTTTTATTTAATGAAAACAGTATCTTAGGCCGCCGTGACGAATTCGTTCGCCCAGTCTTTGTCCATTTCCGCAGGCCGCCCGGCAATGCCGCGAAAAGGGCGTCCATCATGACGGCTGCCGGCGAATTGCGCTCGGGCAAGGGACACAAGGATGAAAACTTTCCCGTCGCCTCGAAGCTGATCCATCCGCGCCATCGCGCGCTGATCTTTGCGTTCTACAATTTCGTGCGCACGGCGGACGACATCGCCGATCATGTCAGCCTTCCGGCGCAGGAGAAGCTCACTCAACTCGACAGGCTCGAAGCCGAACTGCTCGGCACCGGCAATTCACAACCGGAAGCGGTGGCGCTGCGCCGCGCGTTCGCTGAACGCGGGATGCCGCCGCGCCATGCGCAGGATCTGCTCACGGCGTTCCGCATGGACGTCACCAAGCTGCGCTACGACAACTGGGACGACCTCATTCACTATTGCAGCTATTCGGCAATGCCGGTGGGGCGCTTCATGCTCGACGTGCACGGCGAGGATCGCGCGACATGGCCCGCGAACGATGCGTTGTGCGCCGCGCTGCAGATCAACAACCATTTGCAGGATTGCGGTAAGGACTATCGCGACCTCAACCGCGTCTACGTGCCTCTCGATGCGTTGAATGCGGCGGGCGCCTCGGTGGAAGAACTGGGGCAGGCGAAGGCGTCGCCCGCGCTGCGTGCCTGTTTGAAATCGCTCGCCGAGCGCAACGAGGCGCTGTTGATGCAAAGCGCATCGTTCTCATCGCAGGTGAAGGATGCGCGGCTCGGTATGGAGATCGCCGTGATCGACACCTTCGCGCGGAAGATCGCCAACCTTCTGAAGACGCGCGATCCGCTGAGCGAGAACGTGCATCTGTCGAAACCCGCGATGCTGATGCTTGCCGTGATCGCGTCGGGGCTGGAAATTGGACGCCGGGCGGCCGGCGTGAAATCGATGCCGCGGCTATCCACGGGCGCATGATCCAACTATGACCGACGTCGATACTTCACCGGCCCAGACGGCTTCCGGCAGTTCGTTCTACGCGGCGATGCGTATTCTGCCGCTCGAACAACGCGAGGCCATGTTCCACATCTACAGTTTCTGCCGCAAGGTGGACGACATCGCCGATTCCGATGGTCCGCGTGGCGAGCGGCTTGAAGCCCTGGCGCAATGGCGGCGCGACATCGATGCACTCTACGCGGGCAACCCGCCGCCGCGTGTCGCACCTTATCAGTCTGCCGTGAAGCAGTTCGGGCTGAAGCGCGAGGATTTCGTCGCCATCATCGACGGCATGGAAATGGACGTGCCCGCCGAGATTCGCGCGCCGGACGAGGCGACGCTTGATCTCTATTGCGACCGTGTCGCGAGCGCGGTGGGGCGGCTGTCGGTGCGGGTGTTCGGCCTGTCGGAAGACGACGGCATCGCGCTGTCGCACAATCTCGGCCGTGCACTGCAACTCACCAACATCCTGCGTGATATCGACGAGGACGCAGGCATCGGCCGTCTCTACCTGCCGCGCGAACTGCTTGATGCGGCAGGCATCGCGTCGAGTGATCCGGCGGTGGTCGCGACCGACCCGAACGTGCCAAAGGTCTGCGCGCCGATCGTCGCGCGGGTGAAGGTCTATTTCGCCAAGGCCGACGAGATCATGGCGCGTTATCCGCGCAGTGTTGTGCGTGCCCCGCGCATCATGTCGAAATATTATCAGGAAATCCTCAAGCGGCTCCTTGCGCGTGGCTTCGCGCCGCCAAGGCAGCCCGTGAAACTGAGCAAAGCTGCCAAAATGTCGATTCTTCTGCGCTACGCGGTGTTCTGATGGAGAAGACCGCTCATATTATCGGTGCTGGGCTTTCGGGTCTCAGCGCGGGCGTGCGTCTGGCGAATGAAGGATTCGCCGTTCACGTTCACGAAGCGACGCAATACACCGGCGGCCGCTGCCGCTCGTATTACGACGGCGCCACCGACATGGTGATCGACAACGGCAATCACCTGATGCTGTCGGGCAATCGTCATGTGCGCCGCTATGCCAAGACACTGAATACCGACGGCGGGCTGGTCGGCCCGAAGCGCGCGCAGTTTCCGTTCGTGGATGCCGCGAGCGGCAAGCGCTGGCTGCTCGATCTCGGCGCGGGCCGCATGCCGGGTTGGTTGCTCGATGCCAGGCGCCGCGTACCGGATACGCACGTCCGCGATTATCTCGCGCTGTTGCCACTCGTGTGGGCGAAGCCCGACGCGCTGGTCAAGGACACCATTCCCTGCGAAGGCGTGCTGTATCAGCGCCTGGTCGAGCCGCTGTTGATCGCGGCTCTCAATGTCGAGCCGCCGGAAGGCTCCGCCGGGCTGGCCGGGGCCATCGTTCGCGAGACATTGCTCGCAGGTGGGGCGGCGTGCCGTCCGCTGATCGCGCGCGACGGCCTGTCGCCGGTGCTGATCGATCCCGCGATTGAGCTCATCAAGAAGAAGGGCGGTTCGCTGACGCTCGGACACGAATTGCGCAAGATCGAGCGTTCGCCGCTGCGCGCCACGGGCCTCGATTTCGCCACCGACACGATCCCGCTCGGTCCGGGCGATGCAGTCGTGCTGGCGGTGCCCGCGCGCGCGGCGTCGGGATTGATGCCCGGCATCGAGACGCCGACCAAATTCCGTGCCATCCTCAACGCACATTTCCGGTTCGCGCCGCCTGCCGATGTTCCGGCGCTGACGGGCGTGGTCGGCGGGTTGATCGAATGGCTGTTTGCGTTTCCCGATCGGCTCTCGATCACCATTAGCGCCGCCGAGCGCCTCATCAATCTGCCGCGCGAGGATCTTGCGCGCGACATTTGGCGGGACATCTGCAAGGTAGCGGGCCTTGGAGCCGATGTGGCCGAGGGACCGCTGCCGCCGTGGCAGATCGTGCGCGAGCGGCGGGCGACGTTCGAGGCGACGCCGGAGCAAAATGCGCTGCGGCCGGGCGCAGCCACGGAATTGAAGAACCTGTTTCTGGCCGGCGACTGGACCGACACCGGCCTGCCATCGACGATCGAAGGCTCGATCCGTTCAGGCGATCGTGCCGCCGATCTGATCCTGCAAACGCAAGAGTGACGAAACGATCATGACTGATACCGCCGCTGTGAGTGCGCCCGACAGGCAGCGCCTCGACACCAGCATCATGTCCGCGAGCCGCGCGATGCTCGATGCCCAGAAGCCGGACCGCCATTGGGTGTTCGAGCTCGAGGCCGATGTCACCATCCCGGCCGAATACATTCTGATGCGGCATTATCTCGCCGAGCCGGTCGATGCCGTGTTGGAAGGCAAGATCGTCGCATATCTGCGCCGCATGCAGAACGACAATGGCGGCTGGTCCCTGTTCTACGGCCACGAGTTCGACATGAGCGCCAGCGTGAAGGCATATTACGCGCTGAAGATGGCCGGGGATTCGCCGGACGCACCGCACATGAAGAAGGCGCGCGAGACGATGCTGGCGCGGGGCGGGGCGGTCAAGGCCAATGTCTTCACCCGTATCATGCTGGCGCTGTTCGGTCAGCTCGAATGGAAGGCCGTGCCGGTGATGCCGGTGGAGATCATGCTGCTGCCGCGCTGGTTTCCGTTCCACCTCACCAAGATTTCGTATTGGGCGCGCACCGTGATCGTGCCGCTGCTGGTGCTGATGACGCTGAAGCCGCGCGCGCGGAATCCGCTTGGAATCGGTGTGCGCGAATTGTTCATCGAAGACCCCAGGACCATCGGCCCGACGCCGAAGGCCGCGCACCAGAGTCAGCTGTGGTTCACGAGCTTCGACATTATTGACCGCGTGCTGCGCCTTGCCGATCCGTTTTTTCCCAAGGCGGCCCGCAAGCGCGCCATCGCGCGCGCGGAAGCGTTCGTCACAGAGCGCCTCAACGGCGTCGATGGTCTTGGCGCGATCTTCCCGGCGATGGTCAACAGCGTCATGATGTATGATGTGCTCGGTTATCCGGAAAACCATCCGAGCCGCAGGACCGCGCGTGAATCGGTCGAGCGACTTTTGATCATCAAGGGCGATGAGGCCTACTGTCAGCCCTGCGTCTCGCCGGTGTGGGACACCGCACTCGCGGCGCATTCCATGATCGAGAGCGGTTCGGCCGCAGATCTGGAAGCGGCGAAAGCGGCGCTCGACTGGCTGCTGCCGCGTCAGGTGCTCGACGTGAAGGGCGACTGGGCCGACAAGCGCCCTCACGTGCGCCCCGGTGGCTGGGCCTTCCAGTACAACAACGCGCATTATCCCGATCTCGACGATACTGCCGTCGTGGTGATGGCGATGGACCGCGTGCGCCGGATGGAGGGCACGTCGAAATACGATGACGCGATCGCGCGGGGCAAGGAATGGATTCTCGGCCTGCAGAGCGTGGACGGCGGCTGGGCGGCGTTCGATGCCGACAATCTCGAATATTATCTCAACAACATTCCGTTCGCCGATCACGGTGCGCTGCTCGATCCGCCGACCGACGACGTCACCGCGCGTTGCGTGTCGATGCTGGCGCAGCTCGGCGATACGCTGGAGACGAGCGAGGCGCTGCGCCGCGGGGTCGAATATCTGCGCAAGACGCAGTTGGCCGGCGGCTCCTGGTTCGGCCGCTGGGGCATCAACTACATCTACGGCACATGGTCGGTGCTGTGCGCCCTGAACGCGGCAGGCGTGCCCCATGACGATCCGGCGATCGCGAAGGCGGCCGACTGGCTGGAGACGATCCAGAACGCTGATGGCGGCTGGGGCGAGGACGGCAACAGCTACAAGCTCGATTACAAAGGATACGAACGTTCTGCGACGACTGCGTCACAGACGGCCTGGGCGACCTTGGGGTTGATGGCGGCCGGGCGGGTCGATGGTTCCGCTACTCAAGCGGGTATTCGAAATTTAACTCAATCACAAGGTGATGACGGCTTCTGGCAGGAGCCCGATTACACCGGCGGCGGGTTCCCGCGTGTGTTCTATTTGCGATACCACGGATATTCTAAGTTCTTCCCCTTGTGGGCGATGGCCAGATATAGGAATTTGCGTAGCAGCAACAGCCGTTTCGTAGGGGCTGGGATGTGATCGAGATGGCTGTCGAAGACGCTGCGCAACAGACCGAGAAACCGGTTCTCATCGTCACCGGCTTGAAGCAGGAGGCCCGAATTGCCGCGGGCCCCGGCCTGACGGTGATCTGCAGCTCCAGCAACCCTGTCCAATTGCGCGAAATGATGATGTCGTTCGATCCCGACAGCATTCGCGGAATCGTGTCCTTCGGTGTGGCCGGCGGGTTGAACCCGGCGTTGCGTTCGGGTGACATCGTGATCGCGTCCGAAATCGTCGCGGCCAAGGGCCGCTGGGTCCCCGCCGAAGGCCTGAGCCAGGCTCTGTACGGTTTGCCGGAAGGAGAGCATCGCATCACGCGCGGCGTTCTCGCCGGCGTGGAGGAGGTCGTGCTGGGCAGCACGGCCAAGGCCGCGCTGCGCGCATCGACCGGTGCGGATGCGGTCGACATGGAAAGCCATATCGCGGCGCGTTACGCCGGACAGCACGGCCTGCCGTTCGCGGCGCTGCGCGTCATCAGCGACCCCGCGCATCGCGCACTCCCCGAAATCGCGGCGGCTGCGCTGAAGGCCAATGGCGATGTCGATGTCTGGAAGGTGATGCGCGGCATCGCCAAGCGGCCGTCGCAGATTCGTGCGCTGGTGCATTCGGGGCGCGACTTCAACCGCGCGCTGCGCGGGTTGCGTACCTATCGCAGCCGTCTCGACGGCGCATCCGGCTTCCGCCTCATCGAGGCGGCGGAGTAGGGCGTCCCTGCAATTCGATTGGTGTTATTTGATGCAACAAAAAGCCCCGGATAATCCGGGGCTTTTGCGTTTTGCTTGATGCTCATCTTTAAGCGGCGGTCGAAGCGTCTGCGGCCGGAGCGGCCTTGGCGGCGGCGAGTTTCGCAGCCTTGGCTTCGGCGTCCTTGGCTTCGTCGGCGCGGATCTCGGAGAGGCGCTTCTGCACTTCCGAGGAGAACACGTACTGCGCCGGGCGCTGCTTCGACAGGTCGATCTCCGGCGCCATCGGGCCTTCGGTCTTGATGCCGCGCAGGCTGACCCACGCCGCCTTGAGCGGGTTGGTGATCGCGGCGTTCGCGGCGGTCGGCTCGTAGCCGCAATGCGCCATGCAGTTCGCGCACTTCTCGTACTTGCCGGTGCCGTACTGATCCCAGTCGGTGGTTTCCATCAGTTCCTTGAAGGTCTTGGTGTAGCCTTCGCCGAGCAGGTAGCAGGGCTTCTGCCAACCGAAGATGTTGCGCGCGGGCATGCCCCACGGCTCGCACTCGAAGCTCTGGTTGCCCGCGAGGAAGTCGAGGAACAGCGAGGAGTGCATGAAATTCCACTTCTTGCCCTTGCCGCG
>Ga0153956_1002447_pt1 | contig 13600 bp, 12 predicted proteins | sample TSFL040MetaG_FD_104704 | JGI IMG/M metagenome (GOLD analysis project Ga0153956, IMG submission 104704) | Attine ant fungus gardens microbial communities from Florida, USA - TSFL040 MetaG | ecosystem: Host-associated > Fungi > Mycelium > Unclassified | place: USA: Florida, Wekiwa Springs... | reverse complement strand
GGCCGTCTCGGCCACGACCCTGGCAGGCTGTGGCCGTGGCCGAGACGGCCGGGGATGTGGGGAGTGGCGGGGACCGTCCACGCGAGCCCCCCGGGTTCGTCACGGGAGAGGGACGGATCCGTGACGGGACCCGCGGGTCGTGGGAGAGATGCCGGGAAGTCACGCTTCCGTGCGTGTTGGGCAACACGCACTTTCGCGCTGAGTGAGTTGACCACACCATGGTGGGGTCAACTCACTCAGCGCGTTTTCGGGCCCTTTTCCAGGCCCGAAATCAGAGTCAACGCGCGTGGAGGTGTGGCGTTCCCGGCGTCTTCGTCGACGGATCGGGCCCTCCGGGGCCCTTCGTGACCTCTCCCGCACGGGACGCACCTCGGACGGCCGCTACGCCCACATGTGGCGTCATTCTCGACTCGTTGGGTAGAAAATGGCCAACGTGAACGAATGGGACCTCATCTGGAGGCTCGGGCTGGCGCTCCTGCTCTCCGCCACGATCGGCCTCGACCGTGAGCTGCGGCAGAAAAGCGCGGGGCTGCGGACCTACACGCTGGTCGGGCTCGGCTCGGCGCTCTTCATGCTGATCTCCAAGTATGGGTTCTTCGACGTGCTCGACAACCAGAACGCGGTCCTCGACCCCTCCCGCGTCGCCGCGCAGATCGTGTCCGGGATCGGCTTCATCGGCGCCGGGCTGATCTTCGTCCGCCAGGACGCGGTGCGCGGGCTGACCACCGCCGCCGGGGTCTGGCTGGTCGCCGCGATCGGCGCCGCGGCGGGGGCCTCGCTGCCGGTGCTGGCGATCGCCACCACGGTCGCCTACTTCGTCACCGTCCACATCCTCGCGCCGCTGTCCCAGCGGCTGCCCGCCTCGCCCTACGCGCCCTCCGCGGTGCGGGTCGTCTACGAGGACGGCCGCGGCATCCTGCGCAAGGTGCTCGAGACCTGCACCTCGCGCGGCTTCAAGGTCGCCGACGTGGATGTCGAGCGCGGCGACGCCCACGGCGCGGGCAGCGAGGTCGCCGTCTCACTGGAGGTCCACGGCCGCGCCCCGGTCGCCGCCCTCGCCGCCGACCTCAACGAGATCGACGGCGTCCACGCCGTCCACGCGGGCGACGTCAACGAGATTTTCGACTAGCGACGCGGGCCCGCCGCGGCGTTGCATGGCCGCGCCTTAAGGGCGCCCTTAAGGCGGGACCTGTATAAGTCCGCGACCGGCTGCCCCTTGGTCGGTGACCGACAACCGACACGAGGGCAGGGGAGCAAGCGTGGTCGATTCATCGCAGGACGCCGCCGACGGCGGCAAGGCACGGGCGTACTGGCGCGAGCACGTCGCCGAATTCGAGCGGCCCTCGTGGCCGAAGGCGATGGTCGATCTGGCGCTCTCGCTCGGCGCCTACATCGTCTGCATGGTGACCATGTACCTGCTGGTCGACGACCACCCCTGGATCGTCGCGGTGCTCGCGCTGCCGACCGCCGGCTTCCTGCTGCGCACCTTCATCGTCTTCCACGATTGCGGCCACGGCTCGTTCACGCCGAGCGCCCGCGGCAACCTCTGGATCGGCCGGCTCACCGCGCTGATGGTGTGGCAGCCGTACGCCAACTGGCGCCACAACCACGCCGTCCACCACGGCACCGCCGGCGACCTCGACCGCCGCGGCCAAGGGGACGTCGAGACGATCACCGTCGCCGAGTACGCGGCGCGCGACTGGAAGGGCCGCCTCGGCTACCGGCTCTTCCGCAGCCCCGCCGTCCTCTTCACCGTCGGCCCGCTCTGGTCGCTGATGATCGGCCCCCGCTTCTGGACCAAGGAGATGCGCCCGCGCCAGGTCCACAGCGTCTGGCTCACCAACGTCGCCTTCGCCCTCTTCGTCGGCGGGACGATCGCGATCGTCGGCCCGATCGACTGGCTGATCGTGCAGATGCCCGCCGCGATGATCGCCGGCATGGGCGGCGTCTTCCTCTTCTACGTCCAGCACCAGTTCGAGGACGCCTACTGGGAGACGGGGGAGACCTGGGACTACGCCGACGCGGCCCTCAAGGGCAGCTCCTACCTCAAGCTGAACCCGGTGATGCGCTTCTTCAGCGGCAACATCGGCCTCCACCACGTCCACCACCTGAGCGCCAAAATCCCCAACTACAACCTCCAGCGCGCCCACGACGAGAGCCCGATCTTCGCCGACGTCCCGATCCTGACCTTCGGCGACGGGGTGCGTTCGCTGCGCCTGAAGCTGATCGACCCGGACGCCGGGCGCCTGGTCAGTTTCCGCGAGGCGGGGTTCGGCTGGTGGCCGAGTAGCTCGCGGCGACTCGCTTTGGAGCGCGGCTGAGCCAAGCTTCGACGATCGCTTCCTCGAGGTCTTTGCGGGGGATGCGGTCGAGCAGGACCAGCACGCTGGGATAGCCGTCGAAGTGCGGGGTCGTGAAGTAGATCTCGGGCTCGCTCTCGAGCAGCGCGCGCTTCGCCTCCTCGTCGGGGACGCGCACGCCGAGGATCTCCGCGTCGGCGGGCGGGGCGGCGTCCCCGAGCTGCTCGATCTCCTTCTTGCGCAGCGGCCGTTCCCAGACGAAGAGTTTCTTGCGCACCTTCCAGGCCCGGTTGCCGAAGGTCGGTTCCTCGGCGACCTCGGGCAGCGCGAGCGCGATCTCTTCGACGTCCTTCCAGGCGGCCATCAGGCCTTCGCCTTCTTCTTGTCGGCCAGCGCCTTGGCTTCCAGTTCGGCCATCCGGCGGGCGCGGGCGATCGCGGCGGTGAGGGCCTCGATGTCGTAGACGCCCTGGTGGCGGCGGCCGTTGATGAAGAAGGTCGGCGTGCCGGAGACGCCGGAGGAGTCGGCGCTCTGCACGTCCTCGGCGACGCGCTCCAGGTAGACGCGCTTGCGCACCTCCTCTTCGAGGCGGTCGGCGTCGAGTTCCAGCTCGTCGGCATAACGGTGCACGTCGTCGAGGTCCAGCTCCCCCTGGTGTGCCATCAGCGTGTCGTGCATCTGCCAGAAGGCGCCCTGCGCGGCCGCCGCCTCGCTCGCCTCCGCCGCCAGCTGCGCGTGCGGGTGGACGTCCTGCAGCGGCAGGTGGCGGAAGACGTAACGGAGCCCGCCGCCGTGGTGCATGTCGAGCAGCTCGCGGATCGTCGGCTCGGCGCGGCCGCAGTAGGGGCACTCGAAGTCGGCGTACTCGACCAGGGTGACGGCGCCGTCCGGGTCGCCGCGGATGTGGTCGCGGTCGGGGTCGACGTCCTCGTCCAGGTCGATGATCGATTCGGCGGTGCGGCGCAGCTGTTCGAGCCGGCGCGACTGCGGGATCAGCTTGCGGGTGCCGTGGAAGACGGCGAAGGCGACGACCGGGGAGATCACGCAGGCGGCGAGGACGCCGAGCTTCGCCTTGTCGAGGGTCGGCCCGGTGAAGGCCAGGCTGGCGATCAGGAAGGAGACGGTGAAGCCGACGCCGGCCGCGGTGCCGGTGCCGAGCAGGCCCGGGAAGGTGATCGTGAGCTTGCCGCCGCCGACCATCTTGCGCACCGGCGCCCGCGTCGCCAGCCAGGGCAGCAGCCAGATGCCGAACGGCTTGCCGACCACGTAGCCGGCGACGATGCCGATCGTGATCGGGGACGAGACCGCCGCGGAGGCGAGGTCCCCGGTGATGTGGACGCCGGCGTTGGCGAGCGCGAAGAGCGGCACGATCACGTAGCTCGTCCACGGGTGGAGCGCGTACTGGAGGCGCTCGTTCGGGGAGATCGCCTGGGTCAGGCTGCGGCGCGCCTCGACCGCGCCGCCGGCGGTCGGCTGCTCGCGGAACTCGCGGGTGAGGTCGGTGGCGCGCTCCAGCTCGTGGCGGGAGGGCGGGTAGGCGCTCGTCACCAGGCCGATCGCGAGGCCGGCGATCACCGGGTCGATCCCCGACTCGTACATCGCCACCCAGATCCCGGCACCGACCAGCACCGCGATCGGCCCGCGCATCGTCGGCAGGAAGCGCAGCAGTCCCAGGATCGCGAAGAGCCCGACCGCGACGGCGAGGGCCACCGCGTCGATCGAATCGGTGTAGGCGATGACGATGATCGCCAGCGCCGCGAGGTCGTCGAAGACGACGAGAGTGAGGAGGAAGACGCGCAGGCGGGTGGAGCCGGTGGGGGCGACGAGGGCGAGGACGCCGAGCGCCAGCGCCGTGTCGGTGGACATCGCGACGCCCCAGCCGCCGCCGCCCGCCCCGCCCGCGTTGAAGAGCAGGTAGATGCCGACCGCGCCGCCGATCCCGCCGAGCGCCGCCAGCGCCGGATACCAGAGGCGGTTGTGCTCGCGCAGCTCGCCGAGGTCGATCTCCCGCTTCGCCTCCAGCCCGACGACGAGGAAGAAGAGCGCCATCAGCCCCTCGTTGACCCACTCGCGCAGGGTGTTGGCGATGCCGTGCGAGCCGACCTGGATCGAGAGGTGCGTGTCCCAGAGTTCGCTGTAGCTGCCGATGTCGACGTTCGCCCAGACGAGGGCGACGACGACCGCGCCGACGAGGACGACGGCGGAGCCGGTCTCGGTCCCGAGGAAGTCGCGCACCGGCGTCGCCAGGTTGCGCGCCCAGGCGGTGCGCCCGCCGTTCGCGGAGGAGGTCAGGCCATCGGCGGCGGCCGGGCCGGTCGACTGGGTGGACTCTGGATCGGACATGGACAGCCGAAGTATGTTCGCCGGGTGAAGTTGACGATCTCCGACCCCGGCCGCTTCGCCCTGAAGAACGCGATCCGCGCCGCGATCGTGGTCCCCGCCGCCTTCGCGATCGGCCTCAAGGTCTTCGGCGTCCCGCAGATGGCGCTCTTCGGCGCCTTCGGCTCGATCGGCATGCTCGTCTTCGTCGATTTCGGTGGCACCTGGCGGGAGCGCTTCCTCGCCTACCTGGGGACGCTCCTGGTCGGCACGCTGACGATCTCGCTCGGCACGGTCTGCTCGCACACCACCTGGCTGGCGGTGGTGGTGATGTTGCTGGTGGGCTTCGCGGTGCTCTTCGCCGGGGTGATCGACGGCTACGTCGCCGCCGCCTCGCTGGTCCTGATCCTCACCTTTGTGATCGCCGCGATGGTCCAGGCCGACGCCGGCGAAATCCCCGACCGGCTGGCGGGATGGGGCGTCGCCGGGCTGCTCTCGCTGATCGCGATCTTCGGCCTCTGGCCGAGCCGCCCGCCGGACCGCTTGCGGCGCGGGGGCGCGGCGGCGCTCGATAAATTGGCGGCGCTGCTGGAGGGGATGGGCGCGACGCTCAGCGTCGAGCTGGCGACCAAGGAGGAAGACGAACGGCTGGCGCAGCGCTCCGCCGAGGCCTACGAAGCGGTGGTCGCCGCCCGCAACGCGTTCGTCTCGCTGCCGCACCGGCCGAGCGGCGTCGGCGCGCGCACGGCGGCCTTCGGCCGGCTGGTCGACGATCTCGACTGGTTCGACGCGCTCGCCCGCGAGCAGCCCGCGCCGGGCTGGGTCAGCGAGGGCTTCGCGAACGAGCGCGCGGCGGTGGAAACGCGGGTGCCGGCGGCCCTGCGCCGGGCCGCCGAGCGCCTGCGCGCCAACGATCCCGGCGACGACGGCGCCGAGCTGGAGGACCTCTCGCGCGCGCACCGGGCGATCGGCCGCGCCTTCCTCGCGGAGCTCGCCGAGCACCGTCCCGAGGACGACGCCAAGCGCGTCACCGAAGAGCTGAACGAGGCCTACCGCCTGCGCGGTCTCGCCTTCGCGGCGTTGCAGATCGGCCGCCACGCGATCCAGGCGGCGGGCGGCAAGGCCCCGCCGGAGCCGACCCTGGCGCCGGGCCGCGTCGGCCTGCGCGAGGGGCGCCGCATCGCCGGCTCGCACTACTCGATGCGCTCGGTCTGGCTCCGCAACAGCGTCCGCGGCGCGGTCGGGCTGGCGCTCGCCGTCCTCGTCGCCAAGGTCACCGACGCGCAGAACGGCTTCTGGGTGGTGCTGGGGACGATCTCGGTCCTGCGCTCCAGCGCGCTGGCGACCGGGACCACCGCGGTCGAGGCCCTCACCGGCACGCTGATCGGCATCGTCGTCGGCGGCCTCATCGTCTGGGCGATCGGCGACGCCAACTGGGTCCTCTGGACGATCTTCCCCTTCGCGGTCCTGCTCGGCGCCTACTCGCCGCGGGCGATCTCCTTCACCGCCGGCCAGGCCGGCTTTACGATCGTCATCGTCGTCCTCTTCAACCTGCTGAACCCGGTCGGCTGGTCGGTCGGGCTGGTGCGGATCGAGGACGTCGCGATCGGTTGCGCGATCTCCCTCGTCACCGGCTTCCTCTTCTGGCCGCGCGGGGCGGCGGACGTGCTGCGCGAATCGATCGGCAGGGCGTATGAGACGGCGGCGCGGTACCTCGACACGACGATCGCGAGCATGCTCGGGGCGGAGAGGGCGGCGCCGATCGAACCGGTCGCGGTGGAAGCGTCAGAAGCGGCGCTGCGCCTGGACGAGACGGTGCGCGAGTACCTCGCCGAGAACGGCTCCGCCCGCCGCGACCTCGACGCCCTGGCGCGGCTGACGGGCGGGGCGACTCGCCTGCGGCGGGCGGCGCGGCTGATGCACAGCGCCACCGGCATCGCGCCGCTGGCCCCGCTCGACCGCCACGCGGCCTGGGTGGCCGCCGCCTGCGGGCCCTTCGACGCGGCGTGGCGGGCGCGGACCACCTGGTTCGAGGGTTTCGGCAAGGCGATCGCCGCCGGCAAGGAGCCACCCGCGCCGGAGCCCGACGCGCCCGAGCGCAGCGCCGGCCCGACCAGTCGCCTGAACCGCGAGCTGGGCCCGATGGTCGTCCTCGACGGCGCCGACGACGGCGACGTCCCGCCCGGTCTGGCGATCGCCTGGGCCGAGCGCCACCTGGAAGGCCTGCTGGCCTTGGAGCCGCCGCTGAGCGAAGCGGCCCACGCCGTCCTCGACGACTTCGCCCCGAGCGTCCTGAAAGAAGCCCGCACGGCAGCAGTCGCCCCCGCCCCGACCTAGGCCCTCAGTCCCGCTCCCCACCCTGGCGTTCGCACTTAGCCACAACAGTTGTCGTCAAGTGCGAACGCCGCGGCTGCGGCGGACGTCGCTGCGCCAGATTTGGGTCGCGCGCTCGCGTCCTCGCAGCTCGGGCTCGTTCGCCCAGAACTTGTCGATCGCGGCGAGGTGCCTCTCCCGCTCGGCGTCGTCCATCGTCGCGACCCAGCTCAGGGACGAGAGGTAGTCGCGCAGCATCGCCGGGTCGACCTCCATGCGGTGGGCGATCGAGCGGTCCTCGACCTCGCCGAAGCGCTCGCGCAGCTCGTCCTGCGAGGGCCAGTGGCCGGCCCGGTAGATCTCGCCGGCGCTCGAGACCTTCCGCAGCCGCCGCTGCCAGTCGATCGAGGTGTCGTAGCGGTTGCCGAGCAGCCCAAAGACGCCCGGCGGGCGCAGCACCCGGCCGATCTCATCGAGGGTCGGCTCGCGGTCGAACCAGTGGAAGGCCGATCCGGCGACGACCGCGTCGACGCTCCCCTCGGCGAGCGGAACCTCCTCGGCCCGCCCGTCGAGGACGGTCGCCGCCGGCGCTCGTGCGGTGAGCACCTCCCGCATCCCCGCCGAAGGCTCGAGCGCCGTCACCCGATGGCCGGCCGCGAGCAGCGCCGCGGTCAGCTTCCCGGTCCCGGCGCCGAGATCGAGCACGTCGAGCGGCTCCGGCCCGAGCAGCCACGCGATCGCCTCCGCCGGCCACCCCGGCCGCCCACGGTCGTAGGTGTCGGCGACGGCGCCGAACGATCGCGCCCGGGTCGCCAAGTCGGCGGTCGGCCCACCGGTCGTTCCGGCGGCGCCTTGGCCCTCGCTCGACCCCGTCGACCGGCCGGCGACCTCTTCTCCGCATCCCGTCACCGACCCATTCTCCCTGCGGCTAACCTCGCGTCCCATGATCCCGATCTTCGACGGGCATAACGACGCCCTGACGCGGGCCGACCACGGGCGGCTCGCGAGCGGGCGGGACGGGGGGCACCTCGATCTGCCGCGGATGCGGGAGGGTGGGATGCGGGGCGGCATCTTCGCGCTCTTCATCTCCTCGCCCGGGGAAGAGGAGCACGAAGGACAGGTCTTCGGCGGCAACCCGTTCACCGAGCCCTTGGCCGAGCCCGTCGCCCACGAGGTCGCCGCCGCCGAGACGACGGCGGCCGCGGGCCGCCTCTTCGCGCTCGAGCGCGCGGGCGAGCTGACCGTGGCGCGAGGGACCTCGGACGTCGACGCGGCGCTCGCCGACGGCGCGCCGCCGGTCGCGGTCCTCCACCACGAGGGGGCGGAGGCGATCGACCCCGGCCTGGAAGCGCTGCCCGCCTGGTACGCGATGGGCCTGCGCTCGCTCGGCCCGGTCTGGAGCCGCGCCAACGCCTTCGCCACCGGCGTGCGGTTCGCGATGCCCTCTTCGCCCGACCTCGGCCCCGGCCTCACCGACGCGGGCGTCGCCCTGGTCAGGGCGTGCGCCGAGCTCGGCATCCTCGTCGACCTCAGCCACCTCAACGAAAAGGGCTTCTGGGACGTGGCGAGGCTCGAGGCCGGCCCGCTCGTCGCCAGCCATTCCGGCGCCCACGCCGTCGCCGCGGCCTCACGCAACCTGACCGACGCCCAGCTCGACGCGATCGGCGAGTCAGGCGGCCTGGTCGGGATCGTCTACGCGACCGCCTTCATCCGCCCCGACTTCGCCGACGACCCCGACACGCCGCTGTCGGTGATCGCCGACCACGCCCGCTACGTCGCCGACCGCATCGGGGTGGAGCACGTTGCGCTGGGCTCGGACTTCGACGGCGCCACGATCCCCGCGCCACTCGGGGACGTCGCCGGCCTGCCGAAGCTCCTCGACGCCCTCCGCGCCGCCGGCTTCACCGAGCCCGAGCTCGAGGCCGTCGCCTGGCACAACTGGCGCCGGGTGCTCGACGCCTGGTGGCGTTGACGACGTTGGTGAGGACTAGATGGTTGATTCCACGGATGGGGCGGTGTTGTTCGGGGCCGCTCCGGCCGTCCGAGGTGGGTCCCGGGCATTTCGTAGCGGCCCTGGCAGGCTGTGGCCGCTACGAAATGCCCTGGACTCGTGAGGTTCGCGGGGAGGACGGCGAGGGTCCCAAACTTTCCCCACCTCCGTGGGCGTCTCGTGCGGGAGAGGTCACGAAGAGCCCCGGAGGGCCCTATCCGTCGACGAAGACGCCGGGAACGTCACACCCCCGCGCGCCTCCGGTCTCTTCTCGGGCCTGAGAACAGGCCCGAGGACGCGCTGCATGCATCGACCGTGCCATGGCACGGTCGATGCATGCAGCGCGTAAGTGCGTGTTGCCCAACACGCACGGAAGCGTGACCTTCGCGTCATCTCTCCCACGACTCGCGGGTCTCGTCACGGATCCGTCCCTCCCCCGTGACGCCCGCGTCGCTCCGCCGCCACGAACCCTCATCGCTCCCCGCAATCCCGGCCGTCTCGGCCACGGCCACGGCCTGCCCGGGCCGTGGCCGGGACCCCACTCGGAGGGCCACCACCGGGCCCCGACCGCTGTGGAATCAATCATCTAGCCCGCGGCGCGTCCCAGGAACTCGAGCAGCAGGCGCTCGACCTCGGCCGGGTCGTCGGCGAAGGGCCAGTGGCCGGAGTGGGGGAGGACGTGGACCTCGGCGCGGGGGAAGAACTCGCGCTGGCGCTCGGCGTAGCTCGACGGCAGGTAGGCGTCGCCGCCGCCCCAGATCACCAGCGCCGGCGGGTCGACCTCCTTCACCGCGGCGACGAGCTGCGGGTCCGGCGCGCCCGGTTCGTCGGTAGCCCGGTAGAGCTTCAGCACCGCGCGTTTCGTGCGCCGGTCGTAGTGGTCGAACATCCGGTCGATGAAGGGGCGGGGGAGGCCGCGGGGCTCGTCGCGGTTGATCAGCGTGCGGAAGGCGGTGCGCGTCGCGGTCGCCTGGAAGATCTCACCGAGCACCGGCGTGCGCCAGATTTTCGCCAGCCGGTGCCACTTGTAGCCGGGGAGGATGCCGATGTCGATCAGGGTGATCGAGGCGATGCGATCGGCGTGGGTCGCCGCCCAGGTGAGGCCGATCGGGCCGCCGAAGTCGTGCAGAATGAGGTGGGCGCGCTCGATCCCGAGGGCGGCGAGCCCGGCGTCGACGAAGGCCGCGTAGCCGGGGGCGGAGTGCTCGAAGCCGGCGGGCGCGATCGTCTCGCCGAAGTCGGGCAGGTCGAAGGCGACGGCGCGCAGGCCGATCCCGCCGACCGCGCCCGCGAGCGGCTCCCAGTCGTCGCGGGAGCCTGGGTTGCCGTGGACGAAGACGACCGCGGTGGTCGCCTCGGCCGGGCCCGCTTCGACCAGTCGGGTTGAGGTCCCGGCCGCCTCGAGGCGCCGCCGCCGCACGCCAGCGACGGCGTCGGTCGCCATCAGCCGACCTCTTTTACGCCGGCGCCGACCTGCTCCGGCTCAACCCTTAGCCCTTTGTCACCCACAGGGCTACCAACGTCTAAGGGTTGGGTCGGCGTCCCAGGAGCGGCGACGCCCCCGCGCCGCCGCCCGAGGGCGTAGCGCACGTTGGCGGCGATCGCCAGCGGCATCCCCGTCGCCATCATCCGCGTCACGCCGATCTGCCGCGTGCCGAAGGCGTCGAAGACCGCCGCCGCACGCGGGTCGCGCGCCGCGCCGGAGAAGAGGATCCGTTCCGGCGGCTGCATCTTCCGGCCGGTCGCGTAGTCGTGGATCATGAAGGCGTGGCCGTTCAGTCGGCGCGCGTGCTTGCGACGGTACCGGCGCAAGCCGGCTTCCAGGTCCGCTTCACCGCGCAGCGCCGGGGCCACCGAGTCGGCCAGCCATTCGGCCGTCTGGAAGGCCCAGCCGCAGCCGATCCCGAAGAGCGGGTCGGTCGCCAGCGCCGCGTCGCCGACCAGCGCCAGGCCCGGCATGGACGGGGTCCGCACGCGGTTCGTCATGTCGATCTTGCCGAGCACGCCGTCCTCGGTCACCGTGGCCGAGCGCAGCGAGGGCGCTTCCGGCGCCCGATCGAAGTAGTCGCACATCGCCGCGATCGGGTCGGCCTTGAACTCCGGCAGCCGCTCCATGGTCGGCATCACGGCGTAGAAGACGAGGCCGTCGTCGGTGGGGAAGGCCGCCGCCCAGTCGGGGTCCAGCATCCACACCGACGCGTCCGGGGCGTGCCGCGGCGCTTCGCCTTCGAAGTAGCCGCCGTAGGCGAAGCGCCCGTGCGGGTGGGTCTTTTCCTTCACCCCGGCGAGGGGGACGACGGAGGAGTCGCGGCCGTCGGCGCCGATCGTCAGCGGGGCCTCGAAGACGGTCTCGACGCCCTCGCGGTCGCGGGACACGACGCCGCTCACCTTGCCGGCGGAGCGGCGCACCTCCTTCACGGTCTGGCCGAGCAGCACCTCGACGCCGGGGGTCGCGGCGGCGTGCTCGCGCATCATCGGGTCGAGCTTCGAGCGCCGCAGGTTGACCCCGCGCGCGGCCCGCTCCGGCGGCGCCTCGATCCACCCCCACGGCACCCGCACGTGGAACCGGGGACGCACCGCGCCGGCCGCTTCCATCGGCCCGAGCAGCTCCAGCCGTTCCAGCGTCGGCACCGCCGAGGCCTGGATGAAGTGCGAGCAGATCCGCTTGAAGTTCTCCGGATCGGGGCTCTTCTCGATCACCGCGACGCGCGCGCCCGCCCGTCCCAGGAGCATCGCCGTCGCGCAGCCCGCCAGGCTGCCGCCTACGATCACCGCGTCATATGACCGCGTACCGCCCTTGCCGTCCCGCTCGGATCCCGCCATCGTCGCCTCCTGCCAAGAGGTAGCTTGATAGTTCGTCTGGAACTATACGCCCGGAACCATGAAAAGCAAGCCGATCAGACTCACCTCGACCTCCTACGCGCTGCTGGCGCTGCTCGATCGCTTCGGCGAACTGACCTCCTACGAGATCAAAGACGCGCTCGAGAGCTCGATCGAGAACTTCTGGCCCGTGCCCCACACGACCGCTTACCAGGAGCCCGCGCGGCTGGCGTCCGGTGGCTACCTCTCGGCGCGCCAGGAGAAAGGCGGGCGGCGCCGGCGCCGTTACTCGCTGACCGACGCGGGGCGGGAGGCCCTGCGTGCCTGGGCCGACGAGCCGGTCGCCGCCCCGCCGCAGCTGCGCGACGAGCTCCTCCTCAAAATCTTCGCCGGCGCCGACCCCGAGCCGCTCGTCACCGCCCGCCTCGAGTGGTACCGGGGGAAGGCGGAGGAACTCGAAAACCTCCTCACCGCGGTCAAGCTGGCGCCCGGCTGGAGCGGCCCCGAACAGACCCTGCGCGGCGGGGTCAAGTACCACCGCAAGATGATCGAGGTCTTCGAGGAGATCCGGGACGAAGAGCAGGACCGCTAGCCGCGCCGCCGAAGACCGAGGGTGATGCGCTTCGACCTCTCCGACCTCGATCGCCTCACCGGCTTCGCCGACGCCCTCGAGCGCCTCTTCTGGTGCCTCATGGTGGTCGGCTTCTTCACCGCCATCCTCGGCTCCGCCGGCACCGGCCTCTTCGTCCTCATCCTCGGCGCGGCCTCCTTCGTCGTCCGGGTGGGCCTCGAAGACTTCGTCCGCTCCCGCCAGGACCGCGAGGAGCCGGCCGCGCCGAAGAAGGCCGCCGCGCCGAAAGAGATCGTCATCACGAAGCGCAAGGCCAAAGCGGAGCCCGAGCCGGAGCCCGAGTTCACCGTCTACCGCACCTCCCGCCGCCCCCGCCGCAAGAAGTCTGCTGTTTAATTCGCGGGAATGAAGCGGGGACTACTGGCCGCATGCGCGGCAATCCTGTGCGCGCTCGTGGCCGCGGCCCCGGCGGCGGCCGAAACCGGCGACTCCGCCCCGATCCGCAACCTCGACGAAGGCGGATTCATCTTTCCGGCGATCACCGGTCCGGAAGCGCCCGAGGACTATCCGTTCCGGGTCAGCCTTGGCGAAGAACAGCGACTTGAACAGGTCACGCCGACCGAAGTCGCCATCCGCGAACACGGGTTCACCGGCCTCACGTACAAAGCGGGACCCGCCCACGACGTGGACGGGTCAGCCGTCCCCACGACCCTGACCCTCACCGGCCTCGACACCGTCACCTGGACCGTTTCCCATCGGGCCGGCAACCCCGCCGCCGGAGGAGCGCCGTTCGTCTACCCGATCGTCGGCGGCACCGGGTGGGAAGGCGGCTTCCGCACGACCATCGTGGAAATGAATAACCCCATGCCGCCCGCGACGCCGCCGCCCGCGACGCCGCCGCCCGCGACGCCACTGCCTGCCCCGACCTGCACGGTCCCGTCCCTCAGCGGGTTCGGCCTGCGCGCCGTCAAGGCTCGCCTCCGCGGCGCCGATTGCACCATCGGCAAGGTCCGCCTCGCCCGCGGCGCGACCAAGGCGAAGGGCAAGGTCGTGAAGCAGTTCGAGCCCGCCGGCACCCAGTTCGCGGCCGGCGCTCCGGTCGCGGTCAAGCTCGCCGGCGGCTAGCCGGTCGATTCCACGGGGGGTTCGGGCGCTCCGTCCGTCCGAGATCGGTCCCGGGCGTCTCGGACACGGCCCTGGCAGGCTGTGGCCGTGTCCGAGACGCCCGGGACTCGTGAGGTTCGCGGGGAGGACGGCGAGGGTCGGGAAGTCCCAGGACTTCCGTGG
>Ga0153956_1002446_pt1 | contig 13607 bp, 7 predicted proteins | sample TSFL040MetaG_FD_104704 | JGI IMG/M metagenome (GOLD analysis project Ga0153956, IMG submission 104704) | Attine ant fungus gardens microbial communities from Florida, USA - TSFL040 MetaG | ecosystem: Host-associated > Fungi > Mycelium > Unclassified | place: USA: Florida, Wekiwa Springs... | reverse complement strand
TGGCTGTAGCCCTTGCCCTTTTCCGTCACGACATGGATCAGCGTCGGGCCGACCTTGGAATCGCGGACATTCTTCAGCACCGGGAGCAGATGGTCGAGATTGTGGCCGTCGATCGGGCCGACATAATAAAAGCCGAGCTCCTCGAACAGCGTGCCGCCCGACAGCATGCCGCGGGCATATTCCTCGGCGCGCTGCGCGCTCTTTTCGACAAACTTCGGAAGCCGCTTGGCGACCTGCTTGCCGATCTCGCGCAGCGAGCGGTAGGTGTTGCTGGAGGTCAGCCGCGAAAGATAAGACGACATCGCGCCGACCGGCGGGGCGATCGACATCTCGTTGTCATTGAGAATGACGATGAGGCGCGAATCCATCGCGCCCGCATTGTTCATCGCCTCATAGGCCATGCCGGCGGACATCGCGCCGTCGCCGATCACGGCGATCACGTTGTTGGTGGCGCCCGACAGGTCGCGCGCCACCGCCATGCCGAGACCGGCGGAGATCGAAGTGGAGGAGTGCGCGGTGCCGAAGCAATCGTATTCGCTCTCGGCGCGCTTGGTGAAGCCGGACAATCCGCCGCCTTGCCGAAGCGTTTGAATTCGGTCACGCCGGCTTGTGAGAATCTTGTGAGGATAGGCTTGATGGCCGACGTCCCAGATGATGCGGTCATCAGGCGTATTAAAAACATGATGTAACGCAACAGTGAGTTCCACCACGCCAAGGCCCGAGCCCAGATGGCCGCCCGTCACCGCAACCGTGTTGATGGTTTCCGCGCGCAACTCCTGCGCAACTTGCGGCAACTCGTTTTCTTTGAGCTTGCGCAAATCAGCGGGACAGTTGATCTGGTCGAGCAACGGGGTGGATGAGGTCATTGTGGGAGATCCGAACTGTACAAGAACAAGACGTGAACGGCGAGCGAGTGTATCATTAAGGCAGCTATGACGCAGTAGTTCGCGGCAATTTTCCGCCTTATGCCATGATTATGTGTCCAATGGGCACCTCTCCAGCAGGTCAGAGTTAATCCGCTGGCCTACCTAAAACGCGCAATCCCTGAACTTGATCGCTTCAAATAGAAAGAAAACCTGTGCTGACAAGGATTATTGTTTCTTTAGTCAAGACCTGTACGCGCCACGCATGGCTTACCGTACTTCTTGGCGTTATTTTGGCGGTCATAGCCGGAATATATGCATCGCACAATTTCGCGATTTCGACCGACGTCAATAAGCTTATTTCCGAGAATCTGGGCTGGCGGCAGCGGGAAATCGCCTATGAAAAGGCATTTCCGGGCCGAAATGACCTGATTATCGCTGTTGTCGAGGCTTCGACCCCCGAACTTGCCTCCCAGGCCAGCGCTGCGCTGGAGCAAAAGCTCGCGCCGCAGACCGACAAATTCACCTCGGTGGTCCGTCCGGCCGATACTCCGTTTTTCCAGAATAACGGACTTTTGTTCTTGCCGACGGCCGAGGTCGGCAAGATTACCGGCCAATATGCCTCCGCCCAGCCGTTTTTCGACATCCTGCATGACGACCCGAGCATCCGGGGCCTTACCGGCGTGCTCCAGACCGCGTTGCAGGGCGTGGAGCGGGGCAAGCTGCCGCGCGAGAGCCTGACGCGGCCACTGAATACCGTTTCCGACAGTCTTGAGCAGATTCTGACGACCGGCAGCGGCACTTTCTCCTGGCGGCAACTGACCAGCAGAGATCCGCTGACGGCCTCCGACCTGCGTTCGTTGATCCTGATCCAGCCGATTCTCGACTTTCAGGCGCTCGAGCCCGGCAAGGTCGCGACCGATGCGATCCGGCAGGCGGCGAGCGATCTGTCGTTCGACAAGAATTTCCACGCCCGCGTGCGCCTGACCGGCCCAGTGCCGATCGCCAACGAGGAATTCGGCACGGTGCAGGAGGGCGCGCTGCTCAACGGCGTCGCCACCATCCTGATCGTGATCTTCATTCTGTGGCTTGCGCTGCATTCGCCGCGGATCATTCTCGCGGTGCTGATCACGCTTGGCATCGGTCTGTCGGTGACGACGGCGGTGGCGCTGATCATCGCCCATTCGTTCAACCTGATATCGATCGCGTTCTTCGTGCTGTTCGTCGGCCTCGGCGTCGATTTCGGAATCCAGTACAGCGTGCGCTACAGGTCGGACCGCTACGACATCCCCGACTTGCAGGAAGCGTTGGAGGCGGCGGCCAGGCATGCCGCGGTGCCGCTGACCCTCGCCGCGGTAGCGACCGCGGCGGGCTTCCTGTCGTTCCTGCCGACGCATTACAGAGGCGTGTCCGAACTTGGCAAGATCGCCGGCGCCGGCATGCTGATCGCGTTCTTTATGGCGGTCACGGTGCTGCCTGCGCTGTTGAAGCTGCTCAACCCGCCGGGCGAAAAGGAGCCGGTCGGCTACGCTTTCCTTGCGCCGGTCGATCAGTTCCTGGAAGACCACCGCATCGGCATCGTCGCGACCACGCTCGGCGTGGCGACGCTCGGCCTGCCGCTGTTGTACTTCCTGCATTTCGACTTCAACCCGATGAACCTGCGCAGCCCGAAGGTGGAATCGGTCGCGACCTATCTCGATCTGCGCCGCGATCCCAACACCGCCACCAACGCTGTCGACGTGCTTGCGCCGTCGCTTGCGAAGGCAAAGGACGTTCAGGAGCGGCTCGGCAAACTGCCGGAAGTGTCGCGCACCACGACGCTGGAAAGTTTCGTGCCCGACGATCAGCAGACCAAGCTCGGCATGATCCGCCGCGCCGCAGGCGCGCTCGATCCGATCTTCAAGTCGCAGCCGGGCTCCGCGGCTGAGGATTTCGACAACGTCGCGGCGCTGACGGATGCGGCGGCAAGCCTCAAGCGCACCGCCGGTAAGTCATCGCCGGAGGTTGCCGCGGCCGCCACCCGGCTTGCGACCAATCTGACCAAGCTTGCGCAATCGGACAAATCGGTACGCGACAAGGCGACCACGATCTTCCTGTCGCCGTATCGCACGCTGGTGGAGCAGGTTCGCAATTCGCTGAAGGCCCAGCCGGTCACCTTGAAAAATCTGCCGCCCGAACTTGTCACGGACTGGATGACCCCTGACGGACGTGCGCGCGTCGAGGTGCTGCCAAAGGGCGATCCGAACGACAACGAGACGCTGCGCCAGTTCGCCGCCGCCGTTCAGAAGGTCGAGCCGGCCGCGGTCGGCGGGCCGATCTCGATTCTCGAGTCTGGTCACACCATCGTCATGGCGTTCATTCAGGCGGGCTTCTGGGCGCTGCTGTCGATCGGCGTGTTGCTGTACATCGTGCTGCGGCGATTCACCGACGTGCTCTTGACGCTGGTGCCGCTGATCCTCGCGGGCGTGGTGACGCTGGAGATCTGCGTGCTGATCGGATTGCCGCTCAACTTCGCCAACATCATCGCGTTGCCGCTGCTGCTCGGTGTCGGCGTCGCGTTCAAGATCTACTACGTGACGGCGTGGCGCTCGGGGCACGTCAAGCTGCTGCAATCGAGTCTGACGCGCGCGATCTTCTTCAGCGCCATGACGACCGCGACGGCGTTCGGCAGCCTGTGGCTGTCGAGCCATCCCGGCACGTCGAGCATGGGCAAGCTGATGGCGCTGTCGCTGGTGACGACGCTTGCGGCGGCGGTGCTGTTTCAGCCGGCCCTAATGGGCCGCCCCCGCGACGTCGGGGAGAAGACAGATGTCTGAACCGGGAGCCGGGGGCGTCGCTGCCGCTCCCGGCGCGGGGGCTTTCTGACCGATCGTCCGGGACGCATTGCCCTTGGTGCCCGCGTGCGGTACCGCCGGGTTGGCGGCCACCGGCGCGGCGGGCTCGGCAATGCGGGTCCACGTCTCGCCGCCGCACAGGAAGCCGAGCACGCAACCCTGGACCTTCAACTGGTTCGGTGACGATAACTTGATCGAGGATTCGTAGGTCTTGCCGTTCTGGGCGTTATAGACGTGACCGGTCCACTTGCCCCTCTCGTCCTCGTCCGGCTTCATGTTCAGAAGGACCGGCATGCCGAGGGTGGGGCGGCTGCGCTTGGCCTTGTCGGGGTTCTTGCTGTCGACACCGCCCGGCGTCTTTTCCGTGGCGACGACGCCCCAGAGCGCGCCGTTGCAGTCGGCAATGCGGATGGTGGCGACGCCGTCCTTCACCAGCCATTCGCCGGGGATTTCGGCGGCATGAGCCACACCCATGGCGCCGAGCAGGGCGATGGCCGAACAAGCTAATTTCCGCATGAATCCTCGCGTAGGTTGCAAACCGAAGTAAACCGTATTTTCTCTGGATGTTCCATCTGGCCGGTCGTCATCCGCCACGCTTTTTTGGTTGACGAGCGGCCCATCAAACGACGTATGTACTGCATGGTGAAAGCAAATCTAGACATTTCCGAGATAGTCGCCGGACAGCAATCTCAGCGCGGCGCGCTCCACACGAAATATCTCAACGAGCAACTCGTCCGGGTCCTCAAAACCATCGGTTTTGACGTCGGGTTCCAGCGCGGGCAGGGGCAATACCTCTTTGATCGCGACAATGCGCGCTACCTCGATCTGCTCAGCGGCTTCGGGGTGTTCGCGCTCGGCCGCAATCATCCCGTGATTCGCGATGCGCTGAAAAGCGTGCTCGACAGCGAATTCGCCAATCTCGTCCAGCTCGATATTTCCACGCTTGCCGGCGTTCTGGCTGAACGCCTGATCGAGCAGGTGCCTTACCTCGAGAAGGTATTTTTCGCGAATTCGGGAACGGAATGTGTCGAAGCCGCGATCAAATTCGCGCGCGGCGCGACCGGGCGAACCGGCATCGTCTATTGCGATCATGGCTATCACGGCCTGACCTATGGCGCGCTGTCGTTGACCGACGATACGAACTTCCGCGGCGGCTTCGGTCCGCTGCTGCCCGATTGCTCCGTGATACCCTTCAACGACCTTGCTGCGTTGGAAAAGGTACTGGCCTCGCGTCAGGTCGCGGCCTTCATCGTCGAGCCGGTGCAGGGCAAGGGCGTCAACATTCCGGATGACGATTACCTGCCGGGCGTCGCGGCGCTCTGCAAGAAATACGGCACGATCTTCGTCGCCGATGAAATCCAGTGCGGCCTTGGCCGCACCGGCCGCTTCCTCGCCGTCGAGCACTGGAATGTCGAGCCGGACATGGTGCTGCTGTCGAAGTCGCTGTCGGGCGGCCATGTGCCGGTCGGCGCGGTGCTGATGCGCAAGGCGATCTTCGACAAGATTTTCGACCGCATGGACCGCGCCGTGGTTCATGGTTCGACCTTCGCCAAGAACGATCTCGCGATGGCGGCGGGCATCGCCACGCTCGAGGTGTTGAAATCCGAGAACGTGATCGCGAACGCCGAGCGCTGCGGCAACCGCATCGTCAGCACGCTCAATACGATGATCCCGCGTTACGAGCTTCTGAAGAACGTGCGTGGCAAGGGCTTGATGATCGGCGTCGAGTTCGGTCCGCCGAAATCCTTCGCGCTCAAGGCGTCATGGAATCTGCTGGAGTCGGCGAACAAGGGGCTGTTCTGCCAGCTCATCACCATTCCGCTGTTCAAGGATCACAAGATCCTCACGCAGGTCGCCGGCCATGCAAGCCATACGGTGAAGATGCTGCCGCCGCTCATCATCACGGATGAAGACTGCGCCTGGATCGAGAAATCGTTCGACGAGGTGATCGCCGCGAGCCATCGCGTGCCCGGCGCGGTGTGGTCGCTCGGCAAGACATTGATGGACAACGCGGTGCGCAAATCCGCGTAATACGTCTCTCACTTTAAGGCTGTCATTCCGGGATGGGCCTCGCAGGGGGACCAGACCCGGAATCTCTCCTGGTATCGATGCGGACTCGCGGCACCGGATTTCGGGTTCACTCGCGAACTCGCTCGCGCCCCGGAATGACGAAGAAGTCCAGACAGCAAAAAGCCGTCGTATCGAGGATACGGCGGCTTTTTGCTGGTTTGAAATCTTACTGGCCGTGGCTGACCAGAACTGCGTCGCAGGCCTTGCTGATCTTGGGGCGGTGCTGCTGCAGGCAGGAGAGGACCACGAGGTCCGACTGATCCATCACCGAGCGGCAGTAACGCGAAACGTCCTTCGCGCAAGCCTTCTGCTCGTCGGGCGTGCCGCTGCGGCCCTGTCCCTGTGCCATGACGGCAGCCGACGAGGACGCAAGCAATGCGGCAACGAGAAGTGTTCTGATCATTTTCGTCCTTTGTCTGATGACAGTGTGATTCGTATTATAGAGGCCATGGTGGTGAATACCACATGTCACCGGCCAGCGCCGCTCTTGTGTCCGATTTCCTGCGTCACGGATGGGTCACGGAGGAATGTCCCGCATCTTCTGCGGGGCAAATGTGGCAGCAATCGTAGCGCCGCATGCGACGATTGGCTTAGCGATTTTCCGCAAGAATGAAGGATGCGCCTTTTTCCGCGATCATGGCGGTCGGTGTGTTGGTGTTCCCCGAGGTGATGGTCGGCATCACCGATGCGTCGATCACGCGCAGGCGCTCAATTCCGAAGAAACGCAGCCGCTCATCGACCACCGCGAGCGGATCGCTCGGCAGCCCCATCTTCGCGGTTCCCACCGGGTGGAAGATCGTGGTGCCGATATCGCCAGCGGCCTTTGCGAGTGAAGCGTCGTCGTCGCCGACGGAGGGGCCGGGAAGGTATTCCTCCGGTCTGTAAGGCGCCATCGCGGGCTGTTTCATCATCGCGCGCGTCACGCGGATCGCATCGGCGGCGACCTTCCGGTCGGCGTCGGTCGACAGATAGTGCGGTGCGATGATCGGCTTCTCGTTCGGATCGGCGGAGCGCAACCTGATTTCGCCGCGCGAGGTCGGGCGCAGATTGCAGGCGCTGAGCGTGATCGCCGGGAAGGCGTGCAGGGGATCGCCGAACTTGTCGAGCGACAATGGCTGCGCGTGAAACTGGATGTTGGCGCGCTCATGCTCGGGGCTCGAGCGCGTGAAGATGCCGAGCTGCGAGGGGGCCATCGTCAGCGGTCCGCGCCGGAACAATGCGTAGTCGACGCCCATCCATGCCCGTTGCACCAGCGAGGCATAAATCTCGTTGAGTGTCTTGATGCCGGTGACCTTGTAGATCGCGCGCTGTTGCAGATGGTCCTGCAGATTGCGGCCGACGCCCTGCCGGTCGAGAATGGTCTTGATACCGAGCGGCTCCAGCCATTCGCGCGGACCGATGCCGGAGCGATGCAATATTTGAATCGATCCGATCGCGCCGGATGTGAGCACGACTTCACCCTTGGCGCGGGCCTCGACGGTCTTGCCGTCGCGGCGGTATCGCACGCCGACGGCGCGGCCGTTCTCGATGATGAGATTTTCGACAAGGACGTTGGTCTCGAGCCGCAGGTTGGGGCGGTTCAGCGCGGGCTTGAGGAAGCCGCGCGCCGACGACCAGCGCCGTCCGCGCTTCTGGTTGACCTGAAAATAGCTCGAGCCTTCGTTGTCGCCGGTGTTGAAGTCGGGAATCTTGCGGATGCCCATCTGCTCGGCGGCGTTGGCGATGGCATCGAGCACATCCCACGAGATGCGCGGCGGCTCGATCCGCCATCCGCCGCCCGCGCCGTGATGCTCGGTCGCGCCGAGATAATGATCTTCGAGCGACTTGAACGATTTCAGCACATCGTCCCAGCCCCAGCCGTTGAGGCCGAGCTGACGCCAGTGATCGTAATCCGCGGCCTGTCCACGCATCGACACCATGGCGTTGATCGCCGAGCAGCCGCCGATCACCTTGCCGCGCGGGTAATGCAGCGAACGGCCGTTGAGGCCGGGCTCGGGTTCGGTACGAAACATCCAGTCGGAGCGCGGATTGCCGATGGCGAACAGATAGCCGACCGGAATGTGAAACCAGATCCAGTTGTCGCGCCCGCCGGCCTCCAGCGTCAGCACCCGGTTTTTCGGATCGGCGGATAACCGGTTGGCGACGATGCAGCCGGCGGTGCCGGCGCCTACGACAATGTAGTCATAGTCACCTTCGAGACGATCAGTCATGGGAGAGCCTTCGGCATTTTGTCACGCCATGTGGTCTTAACGCGCGGATCGGCGTGCCGCCATTGCACTTTGAGCCAGAGGCGCAGGCATGTTAGCTTTGTGCATCGCACTCTGAATCAGGTTTGCCGAATGCCGATCGTCAATCGCGTTTCCGAATTCCAGCCCGAGATCACCGCGTGGCGGCGCGAGCTGCACGCGCATCCCGAACTGATGTACGAGGTGCACCGTACGGCGGAGTTCGTCGCGGCGAAATTGCGCGAATTCGGCTGCGACGAAGTGGCGACGGGGATCGGGCGCACCGGCGTGGTCGGGCGCATCAAGGGCCGCAAGCCTGCGCAAGGCGAGGGCATCAAGGTGGTGGCGCTGCGTGCCGACATGGACGCGCTGCCGATCGAGGAAGAAACCGGCGCGCCTTATCGCTCGACCGTGCCGGGCCGGATGCATGCCTGTGGCCATGACGGCCACACCGCGATGTTGCTTGGTGCCGCGCGCTATCTGACCGAGACGCGCAATTTCGCTGGCGAGGCGGTGGTGGTGTTTCAACCTGCCGAAGAGGGCGGTGCGGGTGCCGCCGCGATGCTCGACGACGGGCTGATCGAAAAATACGGGATCGACGAGATCTACGGGATGCATAATGCGCCCGGCGTGGCGGTCGGCAGCTTCTCGCTGCGCGCGGGTCCGGTGATGGCGTCGACCGATCATGTGGATATCAACATCGAGGGTGTCGGTGGTCATGCTGCTGCGCCGCACAACACGATCGATCCGGTTCTGGCCGGTTCGCAACTGATCGTGGCACTGCAATCCATCGTCTCGCGAAACGCCGATCCGCTGGAATCGGCGGTGATCTCGATCTGCCAGTTCAAGGCGGGCGAGGCGCGCAACGTCATTCCGCAGACCGCAAGCATGATCGGGACGGTGCGCACGCTGACGCCGTCGATGCGCGAGATGGTCGAGAAGCGGATACGTGAGGTTGCCGCGGGCATCGCCACACAGACCGGGGCGAAGATCACCGTGGACTATCGGCGCGGTTATCCCGTGCTGGTGAACCATGCCGGGCAGACGGAAATCGCCGCACAAGTGGCGGGCGAGGTCGCCGGGCAGGGGCGCGTCAACCTCGGCATGCCGCCTGTGATGGGAGCGGAGGATTTCGCCTACATGCTGCAGGCGCGGCCGGGCGCCTTCATCTTTATCGGCAATGGAGACAGCGCGGGCTGGCACCACCCGGCCTTCGACTTCAATGACGCCGCCGCCGTTTTCGGCACGTCCTACTGGGTCCGGCTGGTGGAAACCCGGCTTCCCGCCTGAATGGACTGAAAACCGCGATCCTTCGCGTGTTGGAAGGCTTTCGCCATGCTGCTTTGCAGCGGAATTAACACATAATCGAAGAAGTGATCGGAATTCCGCCCGCCCACGATGTTTTGGATTGTCGAAAAGCCAAAACCCGCCCTATAGACGGCCGGGTTGGCGGGGTACCGTCATATTTGGGTTGCTGTTGTCGGGTCGTATGACGACAGTCTTTTTTCTATCACGGGATCGTTTGTGTGCCGGATCACCGCCCTTCCTTGAAGGATATTGTCGCCCGGATCGATCGCAAGACGGCTGCGCTCGGTCTTTGCGCCGTGCTGGCCGCGGGCGCCGCGATTTACGGCGGCGTTCGTCTTCTGTCTCCGGCACCGCAATTGTCCGATGTCTCCGCCAAGGCGACGCGTGATCCGACCCGTTACACGCCGACGGCGGTGGAATGGGCGAGCCTGACGGTGGCGCCCGCCACGCAAAAGGTGTTCCGCGCCGAGCACGTCACCGAAGGCAAGATTTCCATCGACGAGGATCGCTCCACGCAGGTGTTCTCGCCCTATACCGGGCGGGTGACGAGGCTGCTGGTGCGGGCGGGCGAGCATGTCGAACAGGGCCAGCCTTTGTTCGTGCTCGAGGCCACCGACACCGTGCAGGCCCAGAACGATTTCATCGCCGCCCTGACCGCGTCCAACAAGGCGCGATCCGCGCTCGATCTGGCGCAGACGCAGGGCAAGCGCGCCAAGGAATTGTTCGACGGCAAGGCCATTCCGCTGAAGGACTTCCAGTCCGCGCAGGCGACTGAGGTGCAGGCGGACAACGATATGCGTTCGGCGCAGACGGCGCTGGAGGCCGCGCGTAATCGCCTGAAGATTCTCGGCCTGAGCGAGGACGCCATCGCATCCTTCCAGGACAAGGGCCGCATCAATCCGGAAGTGACCGTTGTGTCGCCGATCGCGGGCACGGTGATCCAGCGCAAGGCCGGGCCGGGGCAGTTCATCAATGCAGGTGCGACCGATCCGGTATTCGTGATCGGCGATCTCTCCACCGTGTGGCTGGTCGGCTATGTCCGCGAAGCGGATGCGGACGATGTCGCGGTGGGGCAGGACGTCACCTTCACCGTGCTGGCGTCGCCGGATCGCAAGCGCACCGCGCGCGTGAATTTCGTCGCGACCGCGATCGACCCGACGACGCGCCGGCTCACCATTCGCGCGACCATCGACAATTCCGACGGAAGCCTGAAGCCGGAAATGTTCGCCAACGTCACGGTCTTCTCGCCGGGCGATCATCCCGCGGTTGCCGTGCCGAAGCAGGCGCTGATTTACGAGGCCGGAAGTGTCCGGCTCTGGGTTGCGCACGAGAACCACAGCATCGAGCTTCGCCGGGTGCAGGTGGGCCTCTCCAGCGGCAATCTCGTCGAGGTGACGGAAAACCTCCGGCCGGGCGAGCAGGTCGTCGTCAAGGGCGGGTTGTTCATCGACCGCGCCGCATCCGGCAGCTAAAGATGGTGCAGGCAATCAGCCGACGCCGCAATCTGCGGTCAGGTGGCCGCAGCGGCCATGAAGTTGGTGTGAGCCGCCTGTGTTCGTCCGAGCGAGGGGCACAGGCTTGATCGACCGTCTCGTTTCCCTCTCCGTCGGACGCCGCTTTCTCATCCTCGGCATTTTTGCTGCGGTGATGATCGGCGGCCTGATCGCATTCGGGCAGCTCAACATCGAAGCCTATCCGGATCCGACCGCGCCGATGGTGGATGTCGTCACGCAAAGTCCGGGCATGTCGGCCGAGGAGATCGAGCGCTACATCACCATTCCGATCGAGACGCAGTTGTCGGGCATCAAGAACCTGCGTGTCATTCGTACGATCTCGCTCTACGGATTGTCCGACGTCAAATTGCAGTTCTCGTTCGATTTCACCTATGACGAGGCTTTGCAGCAGGTGTTGAACCGGCTGGGGCAATTGTCGCCATTACCGGGCGGTGCCCAGCCTTCGATCTCGCCGTTGAGTCCGATCGGCGAAATCTACCGCTACCGTCTCGTCGGTCCGGCGAACTACAGCGTTCTCGATCTCAAGACCTTGCAGGATTGGGTATTGCAGCGCCGTTTTCGCGCAGTGCCGGGCGTGATCGACGTCACCGGCTGGGGCGGCAAGACCAAGACTTACGAGTTGCAGGTTGATTTCAACAGGCTCGCGGCGGCGGGGCTGTCGCTGCCGCAACTGTTGCAGGCGGTCGGTAACGCCAACATCAATGTCGGCGGCAGTACCGTCAATATCGGCGAGCAATCGGCTGTGGTGCGCGGCGTCGGTTCGATCCGCTCGGTGGACGATCTCGCCAACACCATGATTGCGCAAAGCGGCGGCAATCCGATTCTGGTGAAGGATGTCGCCAAGGTCGAGGTCGGCTCCAAGCCGCGGCTCGGCATTGCCGGAATGGACGACGCCGATGACATCGTACAGGGCATCGTGCTGATGCGGCGCGGCGAGAAAAGCTCGCCGACGATCACGCGGGTCGTCGATGCGGTCGAGCAGATCAACAAGTCCAGCATTCTACCGCCGGGTGTGCACATCGAGCGCATCTACGATCGTCAGGACCTGATCGACACCACGACGGCGACCGTGCTGCACAACATGGTCGTCGGCATCATCCTGATCGTGCTGCTGCAATGGCTGTTCCTCGGCGACCTGCGCAGCGCGCTGATCGTCGGCGCGACGATTCCGTTCGCGCTGTTCTTCGCCGTCATCATTCTCGTGCTGCGCGGTGAATCCGCAAACCTGCTGTCGGTCGGCGCGATTGATTTCGGCCTGATCGTGGATGGCACCGTCATCATGGTGGAGGCCATCTTCCGGCGGCTGTCGCACACCACCGAACTGTCTCCGAGCGAGGAGCAGGCGATTTCGCCCGAGACGATGATGGGGATGAAGAGCCACGGAATTTTCAGCGCGGCCGCCGACGTGTCGCGCTCGATCTTCTTCGCGGCGGCGATCATCATCGCGGCCTTCCTGCCGCTGTTTACGCTGAGCGGCGTTGAAGGCAACATCTTCGGCCCGATGGCGCGCACCTATGCCTACGCGCTGGTCGGCGGCTTGCTTGCGACCTTCACCGTGACCCCGGCGCTGAGCGCGATCATCCTGCCCGCTCATGTGCACGAGGTCGAAACGCGGGTGGTGCGCTGGCTGCATGCGCGTTACGCGCCGCTTCTGAAATGGTCGGTGGCGCATACGCGATCGGTGTTGACCGGGGCAGGCGTGCTGCTGCTGCTGACGTTCATCGCGGTCCGCATGCTCGGGCTGGAATTCCTGCCCAAGCTCGAGGAAGGCAATCTGTGGATTCGCGCGACGCTGCCGTCCACCATTTCGCTGGAGACGGGCAACACCTACGTCAACGAGATGCGGCGCCTGATCGCGGCGCGGCCGGAAGTGCAGTCGGTGGTGTCGCAGCACGGCCGTCCGGATGACGGCACCGACGCGGCGGGATTCTTCAACGCGGAATTCTTCGCGCCGCTGAAGCCCGTGAGCAAGTGGCCGGGTACGCACGACAAGGACGAAGTGACGTCGGAACTGCTGGCCCAGTTGCAAGCGAAATTTCCCGGCGTCGAATTCAATTTCTCGCAATATCTGCAGGACAACGTCGCTGAAGCGGTGTCGGGCGTGAAGGGCGAGAACTCGATCAAGCTCTATGGCAACGATCTTGTCGAACTCACCGAGACGGCCAATAAGATCAAGGCGGTGCTGGCGACGGTGAGAGGCGTCACCGATCTGTCGGTGTTTACCTCGCTCGGCCAGCCAACCATCCAGATCGATGTCGATCGCGTGCGCGCGGCGCGCTACGGCCTGTCGCCGGGCGACATCAACGCCACCATCCGCGTCGCCATCGGCGGCGACAGTGCGGGCGATCTGTACGAACCCGGCAGCGACCGTCATTTCCCGATCATCGTTCGTCTCGCGCCGGAGTATCGCAAGAGCGCCGAGAGTATCCGGAATCTGCGGATCGCGGTGCCGGGACCGAACGGCACCATGACGCAAATTCCGCTGAGCGAGGTTGCGACCATCAATCTCGTGTCCGGCGCGGCCTACATCTATCGCGAACAGCAGGAACGCTATCTGCCGATCAAGTTCTCGGTGCGCGAGCGCGATCTCGGCAGCACCATTCAGGAGGCGCAGCAGCGGGTGGCGGCGGACGTCAAGCTGCCGCCAGGCACACGCATGGAATGGGTCGGTGAGTTCGGCAATCTGCAGGATGCGATTCACCGGCTGTCGATCGTGGTGCCGATCAGTCTCGCGCTGATTGCGGTGCTGCTGTGGTTCAATTTCAACTCGGTGACCGATACGCTGCTTGCCAT
>Ga0153956_1002445_pt1 | contig 13609 bp, 11 predicted proteins | sample TSFL040MetaG_FD_104704 | JGI IMG/M metagenome (GOLD analysis project Ga0153956, IMG submission 104704) | Attine ant fungus gardens microbial communities from Florida, USA - TSFL040 MetaG | ecosystem: Host-associated > Fungi > Mycelium > Unclassified | place: USA: Florida, Wekiwa Springs... | reverse complement strand
CTGACCACATCGATCTAAGAGCCGCTCCCCCACACCGCGTGCGCACCGGTATCCCCGATCCGCACCACCTGCACGATCGTCGACACCCCGACGACCACGGCCAGCACCGCGACCACGATGGTCGCCAGTTTGAGGCGCTCCCCCAGCCGCGAACCCCAGCGGTGCAGCGCCGCGAAGGCCAGCGACACCAATAGCAGTCCGATGGCGCCGTAGATCATGGTGTCGCCGGCTTCGGTGTGCTGTTCCAAGATCGGGGGCAGCGGTTCTTTTTGTTGATGCTCCAACCATTCGCCGGCCTCGGCGGTCAGTGGCGTCAACACCATGACCACCACGGACAACACCAATGTCAGCCACACCAGCCGCTCCCGTGCTGCGGGCCATACCGCACACAGGATCAGCAGGATCGCGGTCAGCGGTGCCAGCACCACGATGAAGTGCACGAAGAATGGGTGCGCCGGGATGTCACCGATGGTGTTCATACGCAAAATGGTGACACTCGCGGCCCGCGAGTGCTCGCAAAATGCCCTCCGGGTGCGGCGTGTCTTGCGCAGACCCGCACGCTCGCGGAATTAGGGGGGTGTCAGGCGGCGAGTTCGGTATAGGTGGTGGTGCGCTGGCGCGCCGGGCGGCCGATGCCCTCGGCGATGGCCACCAACTCCTCCACCGATTTGGCCGAGCCGTTCTCCGAACCCGCCATCCGCGAGATGGTCTCTTCCATCAACGTGCCGCCCAGATCGTTGGCGCCGCCGCGCAGCATCACCTGGGTGCGCTCGACACCGAGCTTGACCCAGCTGGTCTGGATGTGAGAGATCCTGCCGTGCAACATGATTCGGGCCAGCGCATGCACCGCCCGGTTGTCCCGGTGGGTCGGACCCGGACGGGCACCGCCGGCCAGATACAACGGGCTGGACTGATGCACGAACGGCAGCGGCACGAACTCGGTGAACCCGCCGGTGCGGTCCTGGATCGAACGCAGCACGTTGAGGTGGCCCACCCAATGCTTCGGGGTATCGACGTGCCCGTACATCATGGTCGAGCTCGAGGGCAGGCCCACCTCGTGCGCGGTGGTGACCACGTCGATCCATTCGGAGGTGGGCAGCTTGCCCTTGGTCAGCACCCAGCGCACCTCGTCGTCGAGGATCTCGGCGGCGGTACCGGGGATCGAGCCCAGACCGGCCTCACGCAGCGCGGTCAACCATTCGCGCACCGACAGTCCACTGCGGGTCACGCCGTTGGCAATCTCCATGGGAGAGAAGGCATGGACGTGCATCGAGGGCACCCGGGCCTTGACCCCGCGCACCAGATCGGCGTAACCGGTGACCGGCAACTCGGGGTCGATACCGCCCTGCATGCAGACCTCGGTGGCCCCGGCGACATGCGCCTCCCAAGCCCGATCGGCGACCTCGGACACCGAGAGCGAGTAGGCATCGGCATCACCCTTGCGCTGCGCGAAGGCGCAGAACCGGCAGCCGGTGTAGCAGATGTTGGTGAAGTTGATATTCCGGTTCACCACGTAGGTGATGTCGTCGCCGACGACCTCGCGGCGCAGCGAATCGGCCAGTGCCGCAACGGCATCCAAGGCCGGACCGTCGGCGGCGGCCAGGGCCAGGTACTCATCATCAGAGCAACCCGCCGGGTCACGCTCGGCCGAGCGCAGCGCGGCCAGCACATCGGTGTCGATCCGTTCGGGCGCCCGGGCGGCCAGCTCGGATACCTTCTCGCGGATGGATTCCCAGTCACCGAACGCGCTACCGAGGTCGCTACGGGTCTCGGTGAGCCGACCTTCCGAGTCGATCGCCGTGTGAAGATCGGTGCGGCCCAACGACTCCGACGCTTCGTCGGGTTCCTGCCAGGGCCGCCCGACCGGGTTGACATCACGCGCCAAACCATCGTCGGTGGCCAATGCCTCAACATGCCCGCGCACCCGCGGGTCGATCCACGCGACCCCGGCCTGCACATACGACGGCTGCGCAGTCAGGCGCTGCACCAGGTCGTAACCGGCTTCGCTTGTGACAGCGGCCAATTCGTCCAACGCGGGCCAGGGCCGCTCGGGGTTCACATGGTCGGGCGTCAGCGGCGAAACCCCGCCCCAGTCGTCGACACCGGCTCCGATCAGCGCCAGGCACTCCTCGCGTGACACCAGGTTCGGCGGGGCCTGCACCCGCACCTTGGGGCCCAGTACCAGGCGGGCGACGGCGATGGTGGCCAGGAAATCGTCGATGCCGGCATCGGGCGTCGCGGCCATGGCGGTGTGGTCCTTCGCCCGGAAGTTCTGCACGATGACTTCCTGAACGTGCCCAAATTCCTTGTGAGACTTGCGGATCGCGTGCATGGTCTCGGCGCGCTCGGTCAGCGTCTCACCGATGCCCACCAGCAGGCCGGTGGTGAACGGAATCGACAGACGACCGGCATCGTCCAACGTGCGCAGCCGTACCGCCGGATCCTTGTCCGGACTGCCGTAGTGCGCCTCGCCCTTGACCTCGAACAGCCGCCGCGACGTGGTCTCCAGCATCATGCCCATCGACGGCGCGACAGGCTTGAGCCGGGACAGCTCCGACCAGCTCATCACGCCAGGGTTCAGGTGCGGCAGCAGCCCGGTCTCTTCGAGCACCCGGATCGCCATCGCCCGCACATAGTCCAGCGTGGAGTCATAACCGCGTTCATCGAGCCACTGCCGGGCCTCGTCCCAGCGCGCCTCGGGCCGGTCTCCGAGAGTGAAAAGGGCTTCTTTGCAACCCAATTCGGCACCCCGGCGGGCGACATCGAGGATCTCGTCGGGCTCCATGTACATGCCCATACCCTGCGCACGCAACTTGCCCGGCACGGTCACGAAAGTGCAGTAGTGGCAGGTGTCGCGGCACAGGTGGGTGACCGGGATGAACACCTTGCGCGAATACGACACCGGCAACCGGCCACCGGCACCACGGCGACCGGAGGCCTCCAGGCCCGCATCGCGCACCCGCGCGGCACTGGCGCACAGGTCGGCCAGATCCTCGCCGCGGGCGGTCATCGCCAGGGCCGCTTCGTCGACGTTCAGGGACACACCATCGCGCGCCCGGCGCAGCACCCGACGAAGCGCGGAAGGATTGGCGGGGTTGGGCGGAGCAACCGGGTTGGGCAGGTCGACGCCGTGCTGGGGGTTCAGAGCCACTCCCGAACAACCCCAGAGCAGGCGAAATTCATCCGCATCGACACCATCGACCCACGCATACCGGCCACAGTAGTCGCCGCCGCAAACGACCCGACGAGGCCTCGGTACACAAAGTTCCCAAACTCCGTCCAAATTATTGACTTCACAGTAAATTCTCACGGTCGGGGATTCACCACCATCATCAAGATTCACCACCATCATCAAGGAGTAGTAATGGCAGCCTCAATCCGTTCGCGCTCGGCCATCGGCGTGGCCGCGCTGGCCGCGACCGCCATCGCGCTACCAGCGGTGACGCCGTCCATGCCGGCAGCGTCGGCCACCCACACGTTCGCCGTCGCCTCGGATGCACCCGCCCGAGAGTTCGCGGTACGGCTGCTCAGCTCACTCGAACAAACTCCGGCCGCCGCGGTAGCGGCAAAGAATCCGGTGTCCGCGGCGGCCGTACCCGCCGGCGCCGTCACCGACATCTTCCCCGCGATCGGATACGGCATCGCCGGCACGTACATGGCCGGACTCAACGTCGTCAACGCCGGCTTGGACGCGGCATACGGGCTGGTCAGCGCGATTCCGCTGGTCAACGTCCTGGCACCGCAGATCTATCTGCTGACCAACCCGATCAAGCAGGTGATCAACAGCGCGGTCCTCAACGTCAGCCTGACCGTCGCCCTCATGCGCGACCCGATCAGCGCGGTTTTCAGCGTCATCAGCAGTGCGGTCAGCGCAGCGGTCGGCTTCGTGGTGAACGAGGCGAGCTGGGCCCTCAATATTCCGGGCGCCCTGTTGGGTCTGGCCGCCATGCCCGCGGCCGCCACCAAGGCGGCCAAGTCCGCCGCGGCCGCCCCCACGGCCACCGCACTCAACGCCGCAGCTCCCGAAGCCACCACGGACAATGATGCGGCGACACCGGAGAAGTCGCGCAAGGCCCGGGCCGACAAGCGCCACACCGACAACCGCCACCAAGCAAAGGCCGACAGCACCAAGACCCCCGACAACACCAAGATCCCCGACAACACCACCGCGACCGATCAGACCGTGGGCGCTGACACCAAACGTGATCGCGGCGCCGCGAAAGACCACGGCAGGTCCACCAAAGCCGACCAACATGGCACCCACGGGCCCGGCGGTGGACACAAGAACGCCGGCAAAAACAGGGGCTCCAAGGCCTGACGGCGACGCGGCCCGGGCCCGCTTCGGCGGACCCGGGCCGGACATCCGACACAACCGGACTGACCTACCACCGCAGATTATTCGATGGCGTAAATTCGACGTCACCTTCGCGCGGTGTCAGGAGAAACCATGGCCATGTCCGCCCGTTCACACGTCTCAACCGGTATCGCTGCCGTCGCCGCGACCACATTGACCCTGTCCGCGACGATCGCCGCACCGGTCCCGCGCACACCCATCGCGCACGCCGCGCACACCGTCGCCGCGTCGGCCAGTCCGAGTCATGCCTTCGCGGTGCGCCTACTGGCGGCGATACAGCACGAAGCGTCGACCGCACCGCCGGGCGCGACGCCGGTGAGCAGCACACCGCAGCTTCCGGCAGCGGCGGCGAAATCGGTTGCCGCACCGGCCGCTTCGATCACCGCCGGCGCCGCCACGTTCGGCCTGCCGGGCGTTCAGAACGCCATCATCAACACCTACAACACCGTGATGCCTTGGGTCGACTGGGGCGTCGAGGTCGGCCAGTGGGCCGTCGGCTGGGTGCCTTGGGTCGGCTGGGTGGGCGCCGACCAGGTCGGCATCTTCTACTACGACCTGATCCGCCCATTGATCACCAGCGGGGTCTACAACACCGCGTACGTCATCGGTGGCACCGTCGGACTGTTCCCCGCGATCGGCAATTTCATCAATGACCTGGGCTACACGATCAGAGGGTTCATCCGTTCGGAGATCAATTGGGCGTTGAGCTTCCTGCCGCCGCTGCCCCCGTTGCCGTTCGCCGCGACCAAGGCGGTGGCCGCGAAATCCGCGAGCGCTTCTGCGGCCGCGGCGACCACGCCGGATGCCGCGCCTACCAAGACCGAGAAGGCCGCCAGGCGCGATCACTCCAGGCAAGCCGCACCGACCACCGATGACAGGCGCGATATCAAGGCCGAGAAGCGACACCCGGCTCCCGCCAAGACCGATGAGGTGAGCGGCTCGTCAGCCAATCCGGCGGCAAGCACCACCGACGACGGTAAGACCGGAAAGACCAAGGCCGACAAGCACTTCGGCAAGACCGACACCAAACGTGGGACCGGCAAGCGCGCCGATCATCGAGGCGGCAAACAGCACCACTGATCCGGCCGCATCACTGCCGCGCGGCTCTACGCACGACCAGACCGGGCGGCAGCGCACCCAGCACCATCAGCAGCAGCGGCGAGACCGCCATGAATCCCGACCCACCGAGCACGAAGTCCAGCGCGGGTCCGCCGATCACCAGCACGAACACCACCAGCAGCCAGGCGAACAGCGGTAACGCGGCCACCCGCGGCGAATCGGTCCACTGCAACGCGGCCCACACCAGGGCGGCATTGACCAGACCGCTGAGCAGTGCGCTGATCGGAAACGGGACGGGCCCGACATACGACGGCAAGAACAGTGCGCCGACCACGGCGGAGATCACACCGTCAAGGGTCAGGACAGCAAGAACAACGGGCCGCACCCACCTCGGACCGGTGAGCGCGGAAGACTCCGACGTCAGGTCGGGATGCTGTCGAGCAGCGAGACCAGCGATCCGACGACCCACTGGTAGCTGTCGACGCGGTCCTGCCAATGCTGCAGGTTGGGGTCCAGATCCGGGTCCATGGTCGCCTACCTTACTCCCCCGCCCGGCCCGGCAGGGCGACATCGAGCCCGGCGAGCAGGTCGGTCTCGATCCCGTCGGCCCCGCGCTCGCCGGCCGCCAGTACATAGTGTTCTTTCGCGGTGATCGGCAGGGCGATGCCGTTGGACAGCGCGAACGCCCGGCCGCCCGGCTCCACGGTGACCTGGGTGCGGTGCGCGCGCATCGCACCCACCTTGGCCGCCGCCACGTCGGGCGCATCGATGACGGCATCGGCCGGATAACCGAACTCGAACGGCAGACCATCGGCCGGCAGCCGGATCCAGCCGTCGGGCAACGTGATGTCCTCCAGCCCACGCAGGCCCTCGGCCAATCCGTCGCGGGACATCACATTCCAGTAGAACTTCGGTACCTGCCACGGCTCGCCCGGGTACCGATCACCGGCGGATGCCTGGACCGCGGCGGTGGCGATCCGGTGCGCCTGAATGTGGTCGGGGTGGCCGTATCCGCCGTTGGGGTCGTAGGTGACGACGACGTGCGGACGGAATTCCCGCAGCACCGCCACCATCTGACCGACCGCGGTGTCGACATCGGCGTCGGCGAATCGGGGCCGGTGTCGAGCCGGCGTGCCCTGCATACCCGAATCCCGCCAGCATCCCGCGCCGCCCAGGTATCTCGGCTGATCGACACCCAATTCCCTTAGCGCATTGGACAATTCGAGAACCCGATAGCCGCCGAGCTGATCGGCCGCATCGACCGCGAGCTGCGCCCATTGCGACCCGATGACCTCGCCTTCCTCCCCCATGGTGCAGGTCAGCACCCGCACGTCGGCGCCCTGCGCGGCATAGTGCGCGATGGTGGCGCCGGTGGTCAACGTCTCGTCATCTGGATGTGCGTGAACGAACAACAGCCGTGCGGTCTCCATACACACCAGGCTGGCATACATTCACCCTGTGACGCGGCGCACCGCCCAGTTCAGCTGCTCGATACTGCTCGCGGGCCTGTTGGCGGGAGTCGCCGGCATCATCACCGTCGAGGTGCTGCACCACATCGAACACTTCGCCTATCACTATCTGGACGGCACGCTGCTCGACGGCGTCGCTGCCGCACCTCCGCAGCGACGGGTGCTGGCCCCCGTGATCGGCGGCGCCCTGGCCGGCCTGGGCTGGTGGCTGCTGCGCCGCCGGGCCCATCGCCATGCCAATCTGACGGCGATGGCCGATGCCGGACTGCAGGTGTTGCTCGTCGGTTCCGGCGCGTCATTGGGGCGGGAGAGCGCCCCACGCCAGCTGGCTTCAGCATTCACCGATCTGGCGATACGACGCCTGGCCCTGACCACCCGCGATGTCGAGATCGTGCTGGCGTGCGCCGCGGGAGCCGGCCTGGGCGCGGTGTACAGCGTGCCGCTGGGCGGCGCCCTGTTCACCGCGCGGGTCCTGATGAAAACCTGGCATCCGCGGGTGGTCGGCGCCGCGTTGATCACCTCCAGTCTGGCGGTGGCGGTGGCCTATCCGGTCACCCACTTCGAGCGACCGCTGACCTGGCCCGATCACTCGATGTCCTATCTGTTCATCGCGCTGGCCATGTTGATCGCCCCCGGCGCGGCGGCGGTGGGGCTGGCCTTCAATTGGCTGGTGGCGCAGGCCACGCCCCGACCCCAGCGATCGTCATGGCTGTTGATCCCCACAATTGCGTTGACCGGCTTGGTGATCGGCGTCTGCGCGATCTTCCGCCCGGAGTTGCCGGGCAACGGTCGCAGCATCCTGATCGAGACGGTCGGCATCAATCTGAGCCTCGCTGCGGCGCTGGCCCTGTTCGCGCTCAAGCCACTGCTGACGGCGCTGTACCTGCGGGCCGGAGCGGTCGGCGGCCTGATCACTCCGGCGTTGGCCACCGGCGCCGCGGCCGGGACGGCCGCCACACTGGTGATCAATCACCTCACGCATTCACATATCCAGGTAGCGGCGGCGGCGTTGACCTGTTCGGCCGGGGTGTTGGCCGTGACCCAACGTGCGCCGGCGTTCGCGGCGTTGTTCACCTGGGAGATGGCCCGTCCACCCGAATGGCTGTTGCTGGTGTTCCTGGTGTCTGCGTTCACCGCACACGGGATCCAGATGCTGGCGCGGCGGTTGCGGCAACAATCGACCATTCTGTCCGATTCGGCCGAATAACTAACAGCAATTCCCGCGCCGCCGCACATAGATAAACGGCTCCCACATTGTGGGATATTGAATCTATTCGACCAGCTAACCAGGTGTGTCGAGCATCATTCTGTTGCCGTGGTGACTTTTCGCGGTAAATGCCAATACTACATGCGGAATGGCCATTTACACGGTTTCTCCTGCGCAAATCCCTTCGGCCGTCCGATGCGAAGACGCTCCCATCGATGCGGCGAGCGCCGCAGCTGCCAAGCAGTCCACCGACGCGAGTGCACTGCCCGCCGCCGCCGCGGCATCGGTGACCCTGTCGTCGGCGGCAACCTCAGACGCGGCCAAGAGCAAGGGCGCGACCGGCACGCAAACGCTTCTGCCACAACCAATTCCACCGATAGCACGGCCACTGCGGCGAAGTCCAAGCGCGAGCACCACAGGAAGGACGCAACCGCCGGCACCTCTACGCCCTCGGCCTCCGGCAGCACAGCCTCGTCCAGCGACTCTTCGTCAACCGCCAAGGGCGACAAGGGTACTCACGCCACGAGCACCAACAAGTCCGACAACGGCAGCAAGGCCCACAGCGGCCATAGCGGTAACCACGGCGGCGGCCACGCTGGGCACCGCGGCGGCAAATAACCCATAGCCGATCACCCAACCGACGCCGGTAAGTGGATCAGGGAATCCTGTCCCATTTACCGGCGTCACCGACTATGCCCACCGGCACCGCACCGGTGAGACTGACATTGCGCACCGTGGGACCGGCCGCGACGATGGTGGTGTCCTGAAGGATCGGCAACACCGTCGACATGTCCCACAGGGCGGGTTCCAATTCGTTGACCACGTCGGCCACGTTCGCAGTGCCGGCCAGCGCGGCATTGATCTGGGGCTGGATCCCCTGGTCACAAATCCCGGTCAGGTTACTCGGTGCCTGCATCAGCTGCTCGCCGCCGAGTGGCGCCGGCACCGAGGTCAGCGCCGTCGTCGGTGTCGGACCCGGTGTCGGCGGAGCGGCCACCGTGGGCGGCACGGGTTGCGCGGGGGTGCTCGATTTCGACGGTGACACAGGGGTTTTGGTGGGTGTCGGACTCGGTGCCCCGGTCGTCGACACCGGCGTGGCCTGCAGTCCGGGACAGCCGTACCGCGACGCCAGGGCGGTGGCCAGATCGCCGCCGGCCTGCCGCCACCCGACGATCGCATCCACCCGATTCAGCCCGTCGCCGAACAGCGTCACCGGATCCAGTGCCAACACCGACGCCGCGATACCGACGTTGCGCAGCTGATCGGCTGCGGTATTGGCCACCGCTACCGAGGTCGGATCGTTGGCCGCTACCCCGATCACCAGACCCAACGGGTTGCCGTCCTTGGCAATCCGGCCACGGGTAATCGGCGCCGGCGGATCGGTTGGCGACGGCGGCGCGGGTACCGCCTCCTCATCGATGGAATAGCCGGCCTGCCGCAAAAGATCAAGGGCCGCACCGCGATCCATCGCTGACGGCGCGGTGGGCACATAACCCGGATCCGAGGGCGAACGCACCTGCGCCTGCGCCAGCGTCACGGTGTTGTCGCTGCCGGCTCCGACCGCGGCCAGCAGCCCCACATCGAGCAGACCCATCAGCGCCTTGCGGACCTTGATATCGGTCAGCTCGGTGCGCTGCGCCCGCAGGGTCAACTGCATGACGCGGGGAGTCACGATCCGCGCGGTGCGCACATCGGGAATCGCACCCAACTGTGCGAAAGTCGCCTGCCCACCATGGACCTGGGCTACCTGGGTATCGCGGTTACGAATCGAATCTGCAAGGGCCGCAGCCGATCCGCCGCGCCGGAACAGAATCCGGTCGGGCACCGCAGGCACACTCCAGTACCGGTCGTTACGGGCCAGCAAGATCTCGTCGCGCTGCGGGTCGATGCTCTCCACCCGGAACTGCCCGGCAGTCACCGGCATCGCCCGGGCCAGCCCCGCACCGAACTCGCCCGGCACATCCTTGACGATGTGCGCCGGCAGGATGTTGTTGAACAACTCACGCCAGGCGGGGTAGGGCGCAGAGAACGTCACAACCGCCGTCTTGCCACCGTCGACCGATTGCACTCCGGTGATCAGGTCATAGCCACCCGGGTCGACGACACCGGGCTGGCTGACCATCTGGCGCCACAGATACCAGTAGTCGTCGGCGGCCACCGGCGCGTTGTCGGTCCATTGGGCTTCCGGACGAATCTTGTAGGTCACGGTGAACGGGTGCTGATTGGTCACCTCGGCCGACAACAACAGCGACGGATCCATCTCCCAGCGCGAGCCCGACGGTGCGGCCGGGTCGGCGATCGGACGGAACGAACTGGGCAGGACCAGCGAAGAGATCGCGGCGTTGACCGGCGACAGGTCCGACAACAGATGCGGATTGAAACCGGGGCCGATCCAGTCGATCGCCATGATGACCTGGTTCACCTTGGGCGGCGGTGGCGTGACGCTCTTGGTGGTATCGGCACTTCTCGGGGCCGGTGGCGGACTGACCGTGCAGCCCCCCAGCACCAGCACCGACAGCAACGCGCCCGTCGTCATCGCATGGCGGCAAGCAGTCGGCATCCGATGAGCGTATCGGCCAAGGCTCAGCAACTTTCACCGACGGCCGTAACCGTGATCACCGGCAACTGTGCTAATTCGACTCGATCAATCGCGCGCCACACATCATTGACTAATAGTCACCGACGTCAATATATTGCCTTCTGCACCACCAATGACAACTGCAACGTAGACGGGGATCAAGATGAACGTTCATGTCAAAAGTTGGTCAACCGCGGGGGCGGCATTACTCACCGCGGGAGCGATCGGATAGCGCCGCTCACCGCTCCACCGCCACCGACCGTGCACATCGCCGCGATCGCCCAACCGGCCGTCCAGCGGCTCGAACTCGAATTAGCCGCAGCCGCAAATCCTTTGGAAGCAGCTGGCGAGATCATCCAGGGCCTGCCGGGCTCCGCCCAACGAGCCGCCACCGGCATCGCCAACATTCCGGCGGGACTGCTCGCCCTGGCCCAGGCCATCACCAGCGGTACCGAAGCCCAGGTGACCGCGATCGTCAACAATTTCATCAGTGCACCGCTGTGGATCGCCGATCCCACCCTGATAGCCAGCAACGCCGCACTACCCAAGAGCATCGGACAGGGCGGTAACCTCCTGACCGGCGCCACCAACAACCTGGTCGCCTCGCTGCGCAATCTGGTGCTCTACCAGACCACGGCCGTCGATAACTCGGCCGGGGCGACTCGCCACCAGAAGAACCACAGGCACCACTAGCGACAACGCCGAAAGGCCAGTTACTACACGCTTTCTACGAAAAGTCGTGTGGTAACTGGCCTTTCGGCGTAAAGAGATTCAGTTGCGGGCCTTCTCACGGGCCTTGGCCCGGGCCCGCAGGCTGGCGGTCAGCTCCACCTTGCGCACCCGCACGACCTCCGGGGTGACCTCGACGCACTCGTCCTCGGCGCAGAACTCCATGGCCTGCTCCAGGCTCAGTTCCATCGGCCGTGCCAGGGTCTCCATCACGTCGGCGGTCGAGGACCGCATGTTGGTCAGCTTCTTCTCGCGGGTGATGTTGATGTCCAGATCCTCGGCCCGCGGGTTGATGCCGACGACCTGACCCTCATAGGTGTCCTGCCCCGGTTCGACGAAGAAGGTGCCGCGGTCGGACAGCTGGATCATCGCGAAGGGGGTGATGCTGCCCGTACGGTCGGACACCAGCGATCCGGTGTGCCGGGCCCGGATCTCACCGGCCCACGGCCGGTAGCCGTCGAACACCGCGTTGGCGATGCCGGTGCCGCGGGTCAGGGTCAAGAAGTCGGTGCGGAAACCGATCAGCCCACGCGAGGGCACGATGAAGTCCATCCGGACCCACCCGGCGGCATGGTTGGTCATCTGTTCCATCCGGCCCTTGCGGGCGGCCATCAACTGGGTGATGGCGCCCAGGAATTCATCCGGACAGTCCACGGTCAGCGCCTCGAACGGCTCATGCAGCTTGCCGTCGATCTGCCGGGTGACCACCTGCGGCTTGCCGACGGTCAGCTCGAAACCCTCGCGGCGCATCTGCTCGACCAGGATGGCCAGCGCCAGCTCACCACGGCCCTGGACCTCCCAGGCGTCCGGGCGGCCGATGTCCACGACGCGGATCGACACGTTACCCACGAGCTCGGAGTCCAAGCGGGACTTGACCATTCGCGCCGTCAGCTTGTGACCGGACACCTTGCCGGCCAGCGGAGAGCTGTTCGTACCGACGGTCACCGAGATGGCGGGCTCGTCGACGGTGATACGCGGCAGCGCGTGCGCGTGCTCGGTGTCGGCCAGGGTGTCGCCGATCATGATCTCCGGCATACCGGCGACCGCAACGATGTCACCGGCAACGGCCTCGGTGGTCGGGGTGCGTTCGACGCCGACCGTGACCAGCAGCTCGGTGATCTTGCCGGTGGTGATGACGGGCGCACCGTCGACCTCGCGCATCCAGGCCACCTGCTGGCCCTTTTTGAGCTTGCCGTTGTAGATACGCACCAGCGCCAGACGGCCCAGGAACGCCGAGGCATCCAGGTTGGTGACCAGCGCCTGCAGCGGCGCCTCCGGGTCGCCCTTGGGTTCGGGGATGTGCGTGAGCAGCACGTCGAACAGCGGGTCCAGGTTCTCGCCGTCCGGCACCTCACCATTGGCAGGCTGCTCGGTGGACGCGATACCCGCGCGGCCCGACGCGTACAGCGTCGGCAGATCCAGCGCCTTCTCGGCGGCAGCCTGGGCTTCCTCGTCCAGGTCGGAGGCGACGTCGAGCAGCAGGTCGTGGCTTTCCTCGACGACCTCGGCGATACGGGCATCGGGCCGGTCGGTCTTGTTGACGACCAAGATCACCGGCAGGTGCGCGGCCAGCGCCTTGCGGAGCACGAAGCGGGTCTGCGGCAGCGGGCCTTCGGAGGCGTCGACCAGCAGCACCACCCCGTCGACCATGGACAGGCCGCGCTCGACCTCGCCACCGAAGTCGGCGTGGCCCGGGGTGTCGATCACGTTGATGACGGTGACGCTGCCGTCGGCATTGTGCCGGTGCACCGCCGTGTTCTTGGCCAGGATCGTGATGCCCTTTTCGCGCTCCAGGTCACCGGAGTCCATGATGCGTTCGGTGGAGTCGTCCCCGCGGTCCAGCGCGCCGGACTGCCGCAGCATGGCATCGACCAGGGTCGTCTTCCCGTGATCGACGTGCGCGACAATGGCGACATTACGGAAGTTGGAGAGCTCACTCACGCCCCAGATTGTCGCAGCGAGGGGCCCTGTTTGCGAAACCGTGGGCCGAGCCTGCCACACTCGACGCCGATGAAGCTCAGCAAGATCGCGGGAGCCAAACCGAAGAAGAAATGCTGCCGCAGCAAGCCCCGGTGCAAGCGCTGCCCGCTGGTACTGCACAAGGTGCAAAAGGCGCAGCACAATGGCATCCGCGGTAAGGAGCTGGAGACGGTCTACTCCCGGGCCCGTAAGGCCTGACCTGCGATTACCGGCCGGAGCGTACCGTCGAAGCG
>Ga0153956_1002444_pt1 | contig 13613 bp, 13 predicted proteins | sample TSFL040MetaG_FD_104704 | JGI IMG/M metagenome (GOLD analysis project Ga0153956, IMG submission 104704) | Attine ant fungus gardens microbial communities from Florida, USA - TSFL040 MetaG | ecosystem: Host-associated > Fungi > Mycelium > Unclassified | place: USA: Florida, Wekiwa Springs... | reverse complement strand
TGTGCAGGGTTGCAGCGAGCTGGTAAATGAGCTGACAGAAACTTACAACCACATTATATGCGCCGCCGGCACCGGCGCGACAGCAGCAGGCATTATCAGTGGCATCGTAAACAATAAATTGAATACCCTTTGCCATGTGGTACCCGTTTTAAAAAATGGCGGTTTTATTGGCGATGAGATCAACAACCTGTTACCCACTCCTGCTAATTTCCAACTACATGCCGATTATCACTTTGGCGGCTACGGTAAAACAACTGATGAATTGATTGACTTTGTTAAAAAATTTGTGGCCGATACCGGGATACTCATTGAGCCGGTTTACACAGGCAAAATGTTTTATGCCTTGTATGATCTTGCCAATAAAAACTATTTCAAGCCCGGCGATAAGATCCTGGCTATCCATACCGGTGGGCTATTTGGCTTATTGGGGATGCGGGAGAAATTTTAATGTGCAGAGGTATAGATGTGCAAATGGTGTTAAGCATATTTATTATTTGATAATCAACCCTAATATCAATTATTCTTTAGAGTACCGGCACATCTGCCTATTCGCACATCTGCACATCATTGCATTTGCTTGTTGATTAATAATCAAATCTTAATATCCATTGTTCTTTTCGGATATCTGCATATTCGCACATCTGCACATCATTACGTAAATTTACCAAAAGCCATTTTGTATGTATAATCTTTCTGTTGCTCCTGAAAATGTTATCGAATCGTTAAATAAACATGTGCTTGCCGATGGCTTTGACCTGACCTTTGATATGGAAAATAGCCAGGGCGTACATATTTATGATTCGAAAAACAAACGCACGCTGCTCGATTTTTTCACCTGCTTCGCTTCGGTACCGCTGGGCTATAATCACCCCAAAATGCTGAACGACGAAACTTTCAAAAAAAACCTGATGCTGGCGGCGCTTACTAACCCGTCAAACTCTGACATTTATACTGAGCAATATGCCGAATTTGTGAAAACTTTTGAGCGGGTGGGTATCCCTGATCATCTGCCGCACGCTTTCTTTATTTCAGGTGGTACGCTGGCTATTGAAAATGCCCTTAAAACCGCTATGGACTGGAAAGTACAAAAAAACTTTGCCAAAGGTTACACCTCCGAAAAAGGCTTTAAAGTACTGCATTTTGAAAACGCCTTTCACGGCCGGTCAGGATACACATTGAGCCTGACCAATACCATGCCGGTTAAAACCAGGTGGTACGCCAAGTTTGACTGGCCACGAGTATCGTTTCCGGTTATAAAATTCCCGCTGACAGATGAGAATTTGAATGACCTGATAGCGCGCGAGGAAAAATCTATACATCAAATAAAGCAAGCATTTACAGATAACAAGGACGATATCTGCGCCATTATTGTGGAGCCGGTGCAGGCCGAGGGTGGCGACCACCATGCCCGCAAAGAGTTTATGGAACAACTGCGCATCCTGGCCGACGAGAATGATGCTTTACTGATCTATGATGAAGTGCAGACCGGCGTTGGCCTTTCGGGCAGGTTTTGGTGTCACGAGCATTTTGGCGACAAGGCACGCCCTGACATTATTGCCTTTGGTAAAAAAATGCAGGTGTGCGGTATCTTAGCCAGCCGCAAAATTGATGAGAACGAACAGAATGTATTCAATGTATCATCGCGCATTAACTCAACCTGGGGCGGTAGTTTAGTTGATATGGTACGGGCTACAAAAATATTGGAGATCATTGAGGAAGATAAACTTTGCGACAAAGCTGCCGAAACCGGAAAATATCTGCAGGAAAAACTAAAACAGATAGCGCAGGCAAACCCCGTAATAAGCGGCGTAAGAGGCAAAGGCCTGCTATCGGCTTTTGATTTTGCCAATAAAAATACCCGCGACGAATTTATTAGCCGCGGCATGAAAAACAACGTTATGTTTTTGGGATGCGGCCATAGCACCATACGTTTCCGCCCGGCACTTATCATCGAAAAAAATAATATTGACGATGGATTAAATATCCTGACAAATATTATTAAGCACTTATAATTGTAATAATTTCGCTACAAGGTGTTATTTTTTGTACGTAATTAAGGCATTTAGTTAGGCAAACTACACTATTATCGTAAGTTTGCGTTAACATCTATCATCATTATTTCTGTTAGCAGGATAATATCCCCTATATATTACCTGCAACCTTTTACCGGAAATAATATATTTCACCATAGCCTATAATAATATCATGAGCAAACCCATTGAAAAACTAAAGAAACAATTGATTGAAATATCAGAAGTTGTAAATGCGTTCCAATCAGAAGCCGTACAGGTAAAAGTTGTCGACAAGCTGTTAGATGCAATGATTGAGTTTGAAAGAGGAGATGCAGAGGGTTTGGATTTTTTACACAAAAAAGCACACAAACTCAAAAACACAACCGAAACCGGCGCTTACAGTGCAGTAATAGGCCGCAAAAAGCCCGGCGCCACCAAAATATTAAACCAGTTATTAAATACTGATTTCTTTAAGCAACCACACTCCATATCAAGCATTGCCGATTACTGCAAAGAGCATTATGATTCAGATTTTAAAACATCTGAACTTTCAGGCATACTGCTTAAACTAGCCAAAGAAAACAGGCTAAAACGCCAACGAAATAACGAGAATAATCGTTTTGAGTACGTAGCCATTTAGCTAATAGTTGATGGTTCATAGTTAATGGCCAAATTAACTATGAACTATCAACCATAAACTATGGGCCATTAGCTATCCCCTACCTCAAATCAAATAAACTCTCTACACCTAAAATTTTGCGCGAGGTAAAGCCTTCGGCATATTTTACGTTGATTGACTTGCCAAACTCTCGGGCGCGGCCTTCAACCACGGCAATAAATTCGGGCGATGAAATGTAGGTTTGCGGTTCCTGCTCCCACTCGGGGTTGTGAAATTGCGATTGGTAAGCAAAAATGCTCGCCAGTTTTTTGTCCCAATGCCCGGTGATATCGATCACTATATCCGGTTGGATATACATGTCCTGTATAAAGTGCAGCAATAAATGCGGGCGCCAAGGTTCTTGCAGCTTTCCGTCAAGTTGAGTTTCTATTTTGCGCAAGCCAGAAAGAAAAGTAGCATCGCTCACTAAATTGCAGGCCCTGCCATGGTCGGGGTGGCGGTCATGGTAAGCATTGGTAATTATAATTTCTGGCTGAAATTTACGGATGGTTTCTATAATTTTTAACTGATATTGCTGAGTATTCTCAAAAAATCCATCAGGGATTGACAGGTTCTCGCGCACATGAAGGCCCAATATTTCGGCCGCATCGGCAGCTTCTTTGTCGCGTATCTCGGCCGAGCCGCGGGTACCCAGTTCGCCGCGGGTTAAGTCGACAATGCCCACCTTTTTGCCCATAGCTATATGTTTCAAAATAGTGCCCGAGCAGCCTAATTCAGCGTCGTCAGGGTGTACGGCTAAAACCAGTATATCTAATTTAAGCATGTTTGTTTGTAGTAAGATGTTTATGAGTTACCGGCAGCTAAAAGCTTGCGGATGTTATTTTTTATTTTAGTGGATGTGGGCTTGGTAAACGGATAATAATAATCAACCACCTCGCCTTTCCGGTTAATTAAGAATTTATGAAAGTTCCAACGTGGCACTGAGCTTAGCTTGCCGTTCTGCTTTTTGTCGGCAAAGAATTTATACAGCGCATCGGCCTCCGGCCCGCGCACATTGATCTTATCAAACACCGGAAAGTTAGAACCATAGTTTTCGCAAAACGTCGCGATAGCGTCGCCCTCTAAAGGCTCTTGCCCGCCAAAATTATTTGAAGGGAAAGCCAGGATCTCAAAATCCTGATCGGCAAATTCAGTTTTCAAGGCGGCCAGATCTTTAAGCTGCGGTGTAAAACCGCACTCAGAAGCTGTGTTAACGATCATCAACACCTTGTTTTTGTAAGCTGACAGATTGATTTCATCGCCCGATATTTTACGGGCTTTAAACGGGTAGATGGTATTATCGCTCATTATTGATACGGAGATCTGTAAGAATCATAGTTATATTCCTGCAGTATGGCTTCTATATCTCGTTGCTCGTCGCGGTCGTAGGTTTCTTTTAAGTTGTGGCCAAACAAACCGGCCAGCATTTGCATAGAGAAAGCAGTTATGGAACCTTTCAGTTCTTTTACAACAGCGTAAGTGGTAACATCTGTTTCACGATTGATCAGCTTGATCAATATCTCTCCCTGACTAATTGTCAGGTTTTTAATATCCCGGTTAAACATATCCTTGATCTCGTGGTTACAGGCTTCAATCAATGCTTTTTGTTTATCCTTTTCGCCGGTTAAGGCCAGGTCGCGCTGTAGTTTGCGGTACCTGTCGCCCGCAAAATGGGCATAAGGTATTACTTTACTTACGTTATAGCGTAATAAATTGAAGGCTTTACGGTCGGCATCAGTTTTGAAAATGCGTGTTGCACGGATAACTATATCCTGGGTAACCACCCAGGGTACCATCTGTCCGTCTAATAAAGTAGCATAGGTTTTAATGGTATCATTTTTGCCAACTATGCGCATAGGCATGCCTGTTGTCTGGGCGTTAACTTTACCCAGCAAGCAGCAAAACACTATCAAAAGCGCAAATAATTTCATAAATTTACCTAATACAAAACTAATGCAATTTTTTTTGGCATTTCATAATAACATGCAATTTAATTATTTATTGCGTGTTTATGATTATAGCCGATACCCTATTATAAATGAAAGAATTAGTAATTGACATTGAAGCCGAGAAGACCGAGATATTGAAGCGATACCGGGCTTTGCTGCGTGCATGTAAATCAACCCTGCAAAAGGGCGATAAACGCATGATACGCAAAGCCTTTGATATGGCTCTGGACAGCCATAAAGATATGCGCCGTAAAAGCGGCGAACCCTACATATATCACCCTATTGCAGTTGCCCAGATAGCTGCCGAAGAAATTGGCCTGGGTACCACCTCAATAGTGTGCGCTTTGCTGCATGATGTTGTTGAAGATACCGATGTAACACTTGATGAAATTGAACAGGAGTTTGGTAAAAAGGTAGCCAAAATTATTGACGGCCTTACCAAAATATCAGGTGTGTTTGACACCAATACCTCGTTGCAAGCTGAAAATTTCAGAAAAATGCTGCTTACCCTTGCCGACGACGTAAGGGTAATATTGATAAAACTGGCCGACCGCCTGCACAACATGCGCACGCTGGAATCAATGCCGCGTGATAAGCAGCTCAAAATATCGTCAGAAACCGTTTACCTGTATGCGCCGCTGGCCCACCGTCTGGGTTTGTATGCAATAAAGTCTGAAATGGAAGACCTGTCCATGAAATACATGGAACGGGAGACCTACCAGTTCATCAAAAATAAACTGAACGAGAAAAAGGCCGAGCGCGAGAAATTTATCCGCGACTTTATTGAACCGGTTAAAAAAATACTTTTGACCCAGGGTTTGGATGCTGACGTTTTTGGCAGGCCGAAGTCGATACACTCCATTTGGAGCAAGATGAAGAAAAAGTCGGTTCCTTTTGAGGAGGTGTATGACTTGTTTGCCATTCGCGTAATTCTGGACAGCCCGCCCGAAAATGAAAAGGCCGACTGCTGGAAAGCTTACTCGATTGTTACCGACCTGTACCGCCCTAACCCGGATCGCCTGCGCGACTGGATATCATCGCCAAAGGCAAATGGTTATGAGTCGCTGCACACCACGGTAATGGGCCCGCGCGGGCAATGGGTTGAGGTGCAGATACGCACCAAACGCATGAACGAAATTGCCGAGAAAGGCTTCGCGGCGCACTGGAAATACAAGGAATCAAGCACTGACAGCGGCCTTGACCAATGGGTACAAAAGGTGCGCGATATGCTGAAAAACCCGGAGTCGAACGCTTTGGAATTCCTGGATGATTTCAAGATGAATCTATTTTCTGATGAGATCTTCATCTTTACGCCGAAAGGTGCTTTGATCCAGCTGCCCTCAAACGCTACCGCACTTGATTTTGCCTTTGAGATACATACCGATGTGGGCGCCAGCTGTATCGGCGCCAAAGTGAACCATAAACTGGTACCGTTAAGCTACAAGCTGCAAAATGGCGATCAGGTGGAAGTTATCACCTCGAGCAAACAGGTACCTAAAGAGGACTGGCTGAACTTTGTGGTTACGGCTAAGGCAAAAGCCAAGATCAAATCGGCACTAAAAGAAGAGAAACGCAAAATTGCCGAAGATGGTAAGGAAGTTTTAGAGCGCAAGCTTAAATCATTAAAGATCACTTATAATTCTGAGAATATTCATAAGATCAGCTATTTTTTCAAGTTGCCATCAACGCAGGATTTGTTCTTTAATGTGGCCAAAGGCCTCATTGATATGAAGGACCTTAAAGAATATCAGCAATCTGAAAAGGTAATAGAGAATAAGCCTCAGGATAAAATTGACAGCGAGCAACTACAAGGCCTGCTGCGCAATATCAAAGCCAAAGACAGCGATATATTGCTAATTGGCGAGGATATGCAAAAGATTGACTATAAGCTGGCCAATTGCTGTAACCCTATACCCGGCGATGATGTGTTTGGTTTTATCACCGTGAACGACGGTATCAAAATACACCGCACCAACTGCCCCAACGCCGCCAAGTTGATGGCCAACTACGGCTATCGGGTGGTTAAAGCCCGTTGGACCAACCAGCAGGAGCTTGCATTCCTGACTGGCCTGCGCATTACCGGTATTGACGACGTAGGCTTGATCAACCGCCTTACTACCGTTATATCTAACGATTTTAAGGTGAATATGCGTTCTATAACCGTGGATAGCGACAATGGCATTTTTGAAGGCTCTATTATGGTGTATGTTAACGATACCCAGCATCTGGACAACCTGATCAGGAAACTAAAAACCGTAAACGGCGTAACCGCAGTAACCCGTTTTGATGCGATAGAGAAAGCATCTTAGATAGAGACAAGAATCAAGAACCAAGAGACAAGACGTAATTCGTATCATAATGACGACTCTAGTCTCTTGGTTCTTGACTCTTGGTTCTTGATTCTTGTCTCTTGCTTCTTGTATCTTGACTCTAAATCGCTAACTTTGATTCTTCAATAAAACATTATGTCCCAACAGGAAACTATAGATATGGTTAAAAAGATTTTCGAGGCTTACCTTGAAAATAAAGCGCTGCGTAAAACGCCTGAGCGCTTTGCCATATTGGAAGAAATTTACTCACGCAATGACCATTTTGATGTGGAGTCGCTGTACATCCACATGAAAAACAAGAAATACCGTGTTAGCCGTGCTACCGTTTATAACACACTTGAGCTTTTGGTGTCGTGCGATCTGGTGACCAAACATCAGTTCGGTAAAAACATGGCCCAGTTCGAAAAATCATACGGCTACAAGCAGCACGACCATATTATTTGCCTTGACTGCGGCAAGGTGGTTGAGTTTTGCGATCCGCGTATCCAGCAGATCCAGAGCATGATGGGCGGCCTGTTAAAATTCGACATTAAACACCACTCGTTGAATCTTTATGGTAATTGTGAAAAGCTAAAAGAGGGCTTTTGCGATAGAAAAGTTTAACTGATGAATAAGCCGGCACTAAGTAAACAAGCATTTTGGGATGTCGATATGGATAAGATCGATTACGAGAAAGACTTGTTATTTGTGATAGAGCAGGTTGTTGACTGGAGCACATTGGACGACTTCATATGTTTGCTTAATTTCTTTGGTAAATCACGCATTCGTCAGGAAATATTGAATACAAAGGTTTTAGGAGATAGGGAGATTAATTTTTGCTGCATTGTTTTAGATATTAAAATTTCCGACTTCAAGCACTACATTCAAAGACCTTCTCGATCATATCCGCAATTCTTGGAAGCATATCGCAATTATTCAAATTGTTAGCAAAAAATGTGCTTATTAAAAGCATAATTTTTTGATATTTGCCCTTCTTAAATTTCTACACTAATCAAATCTATAATAGATTAAAAAATTAAATGGCTGTTGACGTATTATTAGGCCTCCAGTGGGGCGACGAAGGAAAAGGAAAAATTGTTGACGTACTAAGCGCAGGGTATGACCTGATTGCCCGTTTTCAGGGTGGCCCTAATGCCGGCCACACGCTTGAGTTTGACGGCAAAAAGTTTGTACTGAACACCATCCCTTCGGGTATATTTTTTGACAATACCGTAAACCTGATTGGTAACGGCGTTGTAATTGATCCAATTACCCTTAAACGCGAGATTGATAAATTAAAAGATGCCGGCCACGACCTGCTGGCCAAAGGCAATTTGCTGATCGCCAAAAAAGCACACCTGATATTACCTACCCACCAGTTGCTTGACGCTGCCAATGAAAAGAAAATGGGCGACGGCAAAATTGGATCGACCCTTAAAGGTATTGGCCCAACTTATATGGACAAAACCGGTCGTAACGGTTTACGTGTTGGCGATATTACTTTGCCCGACTTTAAAGACCGCTACCAAAAACTTGTTGACAAGCACGTATCTATGCTGCAATCATTATACGGCGAGGTTGCCGATTTTAGTGAGCGCGAAGCTGCTTTCTTTGAAGCCATTGATCTGGTCAGCAAATTCAAGCTGGTTGACTCTGAACATTTTGTAAATGACTACCTGAAAAAAGGTAAAAAAATATTAGCCGAAGGTGCGCAAGGTACCATGCTGGATATAGACTTTGGTTCGTATCCGTTCGTAACTTCGTCAAACACTACTACCGCTGGTGCTTGCACCGGTTTGGGTATCGCCCCTAAAACCATTGGCGATGTGATCGGTATTTTTAAGGCTTACTGCACCCGCGTTGGTGGCGGCCCCTTCCCTACTGAGTTGAACGACGCTACCGGCGAAGAACTGCGTAAAGTAGGCCACGAGTTTGGTGCAACTACCGGACGCCCACGCCGTACCGGCTGGATCGACCTGCCGGCTTTAAAATACGCTATCATGCTTAACGGCGTTACCCAAATGGTAATGACCAAAGCCGACGTATTGAGCGGTTTCGATAAAATTTACGCTTGCACCCATTATACTTATTTAGGCGAAACTATCGATTATATGCCTTATGACCTGGTATCGGTTGATGCCGTGCCGGTGCTGAAAGAGATTGACGGCTGGAACGAAGATCTGACCGGTATTACTGAAACATCTCAGATCCCGGCTAAACTACAGTCATACATCGACTACCTGGAGCAAGAGCTTGGCATACCGATCAAATGGTTGTCGGTAGGTCCGGACAGGAAGCAGACATTAACACTACATTAATAAAAAGTCCCGGCCTGCCGGGACTTTTCTTTTTTACTTACCTTTACCACCGTGATCCTGCAAATAACTGACCTCGATTTGTTTAAGCAAAAAGCCCTGCAATGGGCGGCCGGCTTTGATGCGTGCAGTTACCTTGATTCTAATAGTTTTAACGATCCATATTCTAAGTTTGACACACTCATCACCGCAGGCATCGGCGACAGTATTACTGCCCGTTCAGGTCTGGCTTTTAGTGAATTGGAAAAGTTCAGAGCTAAATACCCCGATTGGCTAACAGGTTTTATCAGTTATGACCTAAAAAATGAGGTTGAGCAGTTATCGACGGCTAATGCAGATTACCTGCATTTCCCCGAATTATTTTTCTTCGCACCGCAAAATATTATCCTGATCAATAACGGCTTGGTTGAAATCATTGCTGAGGATGCCCAAGCCGTCCTGGACGCTATAAATGCACAAGTACTAACCAACTATCAGCCAAAAAACATAAATCTGCAAGCACGTTTTAGCAAAGCTGATTATATTGATTCCGTAAACCAGATCAAAGACCATATTAGTCGCGGCGATATTTACGTAACCAATTTTTGCCAGGAGTTTTTTGCCGACGATGCAGCTATTGACGCGGTGACTACCTTTTTGCAGCTTAACCTCGTGTCGCCAACGCCATTCGGTACTTTTTATAAGTGGATGGATAATTATATTCTATGCGCCTCGCCCGAGCGATTCCTGGCAAAGCGCGGCACTAAACTGATATCGCAACCCATCAAAGGCACCGCCAAACGCGGTAAGACCGCCCAAGAAGATAAGGCCATCAAAGTACAGCTGCGCCATCATGCCAAAGAGCTACAAGAAAATGTAATGATTGTCGACCTGGTGCGTAATGACCTTACCCATTCGGCCAAACCCGGCACGGTAAAAACTGAAGAGCTGTTTGGCATTTACACCTTTAACCAGGTGCACCAAATGATATCGACCGTGGTTTGCGAGCTGAAAGAAGGGATAAGTGATGTTGAGGCTATCCGCAATACCTTCCCCATGGGTAGCATGACCGGGGCGCCAAAAATAAGCGCCATGCAGCTTATGGAAAAATATGAGCGCAGTAAACGCGGTATTTATTCAGGCGCTATAGGCTATTTCAGCCCTAATAATGATTTTGATTTTAACGTGGTGATTCGCACGCTGCTTTATAATGCGGCAAACAAATACTTATCCTTTCATGCGGGCAGTGCCATTACTTATCACGCTGATGCAGAAAAAGAATACGATGAATGCCTGCTTAAAGCTAAAGCTATTCTGGAAGTTTTAGGGCAATCAATATCCTAACCGTTTATTTAGACGGATTATAATATTTCATTGCCTCGGGTATAAGCTTTTCTATGGCTGCTATACGGGTAGCATCTGCCGGGTGTGTACTTAAAAACTCAGGCTGTGCGCCGCCTTTGTTTTGTGCCTGCATACGTTTCCAAAAGGCTACAGCTTCATGCGGATCATAACCGGCCATGGCCATAAAGGTAAGGCCTAAACGGTCGGCTTCTGATTCCTGGTTTCTTGAATATTTTAGCAACGCCAACTGCCCGCCAATACCATAAGCCTGGTTTACCAGCAGTTGTGTAGTGGCAGATTGACTGCCAGCTGCTGCACCAACAACTGCCCCACCGGTTTGTGCAGCCAATTGCTGAGACATCCGCTCGGCCGAGTGCCGGGCTATGGCATGGCCTATCTCGTGGCCCATTACCGTAGCCAGTCCGGCATCATTTTGCGTAACCGGTAATATGCCGCTATACACCGCAACTTTACCACCCGGCATGCACCATGCGTTTACTTCGCTGCTTTGTATGAGGTTAAACTCCCATTTAAATTGATATTTATCGGCATAACCGTTTTGCTGCAGGTAGCGCTCAATGGCGGTTGATAATTGCCCGCCGATTCTTTTAATACGCTGCGCGTCTGAACCTGTTCCTATAACTTTAGTCTTGGGGTCAGATAGTAGTTGCGAATAACTGGCGGCAGCGGCCTGATTAATTTCAGAATCGCCCACTAAACTTAGTTGCCTGCGGCCGGTTAGCGGCACTGTAGCACACGAATATATAACCGTAAATAATATGAGTAATAGTAAAGGTTTCGTCGTTTTCATAAATAGTTTATTGGGGGTAATACTATTAATATAACGATAATAAGTGCGGAATGTTTAAGCTTTGGCTAAGCCTGTTTCTTTTTGAAAAGGTTTACCTTGTTCTCGGTACCACGTATTAAACGCTCAATATTTTTTTGGTGGGTAACCAGTATCAGCAGGAACATACACATGCCGTAGATAACCACCGAACGATTACTCGGAAAAATGAACGAAACACCGATAAGGTAAGTAAACCCAGCCATAATTGAACCCAGCGACACGTATCTGAATATCAGTAACACAACAATAAACACTACCACACAAAGCAGTGCGGCATGAAAGTGTATAGCCAGCACCATGCCTAATAAGGTGGCTATCCCCTTGCCACCCCTAAAGCCGGCAAATATAGGAAACAGGTGCCCCATCACCGCAGCAATGCCTAAAGCCAGCGCATAATTGGTATATGACGTTGAGTGTACCCCCCCTGTTGTAGTAACACCAATAAAATAAGCCAGGTTGGTAGCCGTGAATCCCTTTAGGATATCGAGAAACATAACAGGTATGCCGGCCTTTTTGCCCAGCACCCTGAAGGTATTGGTAGCCCCCGCATTACCGCTGCCATACTCACGAACATCAATGCCATAAAACGCCATGCCTATCCAAACAGCCGTAGGAATTGAACCGAATAAATAAGCGACGATGAGTGCGGCGATTGAATAAGGGGTTATCATATCAACGCAATATTAAAGATTGATGAGCGTACTAACAAGTTTAATTCATATTTAGCATAACTGGGTAAAACCTATAAAAACGGCCTAAAAATAGCTTATTTGACTGCCTTTAAACTCAAATCCAGACATTTAACCGAATGGGTAAGCGCACCTATAGAAACATAGTCGACACCGCAATTTGCATACTCGCGCACGTTATCAACCGTAATACCACCCGAGGCTTCAGTAATATAGCGCCCCTCAATAATATTGACGGCTTGTTTAAGGTCGGCAAAACTAAAGTTGTCCAGCAAAATACGGTCGACACCGCCGGTGGCCAGCACCTCATCCAGTTCTTCCTGGTTTCTTACCTCAATTTCAATAGCCAGTTTCTTGCCGTTTTTTTCGATATACTGATGTGCATTCTCGATAGCACGGGCAATACCGCCCGAGTAATCCACGTGATTATCCTTGATCAGGATCATATCATACAAACCAAAGCGGTGATTCACGCCCCCGCCAATACGTACGGCCCACTTCTCCAGGTAACGCATACCCGGGGTGGTTTTGCGGGTATCCAGCACCTGGGTGTTAGTACCTTTCAGCAAGTCAACCACATGGCGGGTATTGGTAGCAACGCCCGACATGCGCTGCATGCAGTTGAGCACCAAACGCTCGGCGGTAAGTATGCTGATCACATTACCTTCAACCTCCAGCACAATGTCCTTAGGTTTAACTTCGGTGCCGTCTTTTATGAAAATATTTACTTTAAGCTTTTTATCTACGCGGTGAAAAATATACTCGGCCAATTCGACGCCAGCAATAATGCCTGTATCTTTTACTAATAGCCTTGCTTTGCCGGTGGTATCTGGCGGAATGGTCGCCAGTGAGGTGTGGTCGCCGTCGCCAACATCTTCTTTTAAGGCGTTGTCAATAAACGGCTGTACTAGTTCTGTATCCAAAATCAGTTATTTTTTTGAAGCTTCAAAAGTAGTAACATTTTTTTGGAAGTGATAGTTTTGATAAAGAGAATCGCTTATTACCCGTAATTAACTCAATTTCAAAACAGCGACCTCCCGGCGGGGTTAAAACTCGGTAGAAAAACTTATTTACCGAGCTTGCATTCCTAGGAGCAGTCTGCCATTTTGCCCAATTAATTAGACAAAGCCTCAATAACTGCCTTACGCGCATCGCCATTACCCAGATTACCGCCCAGATGGCCCGCATCATTATCAATCTCAACCAGTTTGGCACCTACCGCTTTGGCAAAGTCAATGCAGGGCTTAGCGTTTACTATATGATCTTGCAAGCAGGTAACAATGACCATTTTGGCTTTGACATGTTTGGCTGTTTCGGCAAATGAGCCACCGTATGGTTTGGTAATGTCAAATTTATCCAGGGCATTGGCCTGGTACCAGGTATCATTCCAGTCGCTATGTTGCTGGGCTTCCACATCAGTCAGCCATTTATCAAAGTCATCGTGTGGATGGGTGCGCACTTTCTCGGTTGGTGTAGTGAGCAGCATTTCCCAAAACATATTGATAATA
>Ga0153956_1002443_pt1 | contig 13617 bp, 10 predicted proteins | sample TSFL040MetaG_FD_104704 | JGI IMG/M metagenome (GOLD analysis project Ga0153956, IMG submission 104704) | Attine ant fungus gardens microbial communities from Florida, USA - TSFL040 MetaG | ecosystem: Host-associated > Fungi > Mycelium > Unclassified | place: USA: Florida, Wekiwa Springs... | reverse complement strand
TTCCCGCCCGGCGCCGTCGCTTACACGCAGGCGATGCGCGAGCGGCTCTCGACGGCGCACCAGGAGAGCCGCTTCAGGCTCTCGCGCGATCTGCACGATCGGGTGGCGCACGGCATCGCGGCGGGCATCCAGCGCATCGAGCTCAGCTCGCTGAACGACGGCGAGGACGCCTCCGACCTCGCCGCGGCCGCACACACCCTGCGGCAGACGCTGATGGACGTGCAGAACATGGCGCTCGACCTGCGCCAGCTCGTCGGGTCTCGCTCGCTGGAGAAGGCCATCTCCGACTACGCGGCCGAGACGTCGACGTTGCCGCCCCGCGTGGTCGTCTCCTCGACGGGACCGGTGCGTCCGTTGCCGGCATCCACGGCCGAAGAGGTCTTCATGATCGTGCTCGAGGCGATCCGCAACGCGCGCACCCACGCGACCGGCGCCACGATCGTGTCGGTGGGCATCGACTGGCGCAGGCGCACCCTCGCGGTCACGATCGCCGACAACGGCCCCGGCTTCAGCCACGACGACGTCACCACCGGATCCATCGGGCTGCTCGACATGCGCGAGCGTGCCGACTCGATCGGCGGCCACCTGAGCATCGCCACCTCCGCGGGCCCCGGCACCATCGTGCGCCTGACCATCCCGCTGACGGATGTCGAAGGATGACCGGCCGCATCGACGTCGGCATCGCCGACGACCACGACCTCTTCCGTGAGGGGCTCGTCGCCCTGCTCGGAAGGGATGCCCGGCTCCGGGTCGTCGGCCAGGCATCCGACAGCCACGGAGCGCTCGAATTCGTTCGGGTGCGGCGTCCGCTCGTGCTGCTGCTCGACGTCAGCATGCCTGGCGATCCGGCGCGTATGACGATCGCCAGGGTCAAGCGCATGCAGCCCGACCTGCGCGTCGTCGTGTTGACGATGCATCAGGATGTGCACCTTCGTTCGGAGCTGCTCGCCGCCGGCGCCTCCGCCTACCTCACGAAGACCGCGCCCAGCAGTGAGGTCGTCGCGGCCATCCTGCACGCGGCGACGACGGACTCGCCGATGGCTGCGCCGGGGGCAGAGGATGGCCACAGCGACCTCCTCTCCGAGCGCGAGTACGCCGTGCTCAGGCTGATCGCGCAGGCCTACTCCAACAAGGAGATCGGCAAGGAGCTGAGCATCGCAGAGGGCACCGTCAAACGGCACGCGAACAACATCAACATCAAGCTCGGCGCGACCTCGCGCATCGACGCCGTTCGCAAGGCGGCACGGTTGGGCATCCTGCCGTCCCAGGCGACGCTCGGCTGAGCTCGCGACACATCTGTCGCCCCACCATCGCACAGTGCGAGCTGCTGAGCGACCGCCTAGGCTCGCTGTGAACGAGGAGGCGCAGTGGCCGACGAGCAGGGCAATGTTCCCACCCAGATCAACTTCGAGATTCCGCCGGAGGTGGAGGCGGGTGGCTTCGCCGACTTCGCCAGCATCTGGCACACCGACAACGTGTTCGTGCTCGACTTCGCGTCGCTGCGCGGTCCGGCGACCGAGACGCGTGACGAGCACGGCAACACTCAGCGTGCGGTGAACGCGCGGGTCGTGACGCGCATCCGCATCCCACCCGAGCAGGTGTTCGAGCTGGCGAAGGCGCTCACCCGCGAGCTCGAGATGTGGGAGCAGCAGACCGGGCGCACCGCGACCTCGTAGAACGCTCCGCGGCAGCAGGGATGCCGGTGCTCAGACCCGGTCGAAGCGCTTGCCGTAACCCTGCTTGGGCAGCACGGCCAAGATGATGCCGATCACTCCGCCGGCGAACGGGATGATGATCAGGAAGGCCCACCAACCAGAGAGGTTGGCGTCGTGCAGACGACGCACGAAGACGGCGATTCCGGGCACCAGGGTGGCCAGCGCGTAGAGCAGGTACACGACGCCGATGACCGTGCTCGCCAGCGTCGGTCGCGGATCGGTCGGTGCGGCGACCGCGTTGACCATCTCGATGGCGATGCCCACCGCGAAGAAGATCACGAGCGCCAGGGCCGCCGCCCACCAGAACTCGCTGCGGCTCGCCCGACCGTGGAAGACGGCGTACTTCGTGAAGAACCGCTTGATGCCCTCTTGCGGCGTTGCGCGGTAGATCGGCTTGTCCGATGGATGGCGCGACGCTGCGATCTCCGCGGCATCCACCGCATCTTGCGCGAAGTCGTCGAATTCGGCGGTCACGTACGCAATGGTGGCACACCCCGGGGCCGGACGGATGTGCGGCGTTCACGTGTCACCCCTAGCATCGAAGGCATGCCCGTGAACGCAGAGCTCCTCGACCTTGCCAGAAGCATCGCGGTTGAAGCGGGTGAGCTGGTTCGCACGAGGCGCGAGCAGGGCGTCGAGGTCGCAGCAACGAAGACCGCGCCCGAGGACATCGTCACAGCTGCCGACCGCGAGTCGGAGAACCTCATCCGTGGACGCATCGCTGACGCGAGGCCGGATGACGGCTTCTGCGGCGAAGAGAGTGACGCCACCGCCGGGTCGAGCGGTCTGAGTTGGATCGTCGACCCGATCGACGGCACGGTGAACTACCTGTACGGCATCCCGGACTACGCGGTCTCGATCGCTGTGGTCGAGGGGGATCCCGACCCGCTGACGTGGCGCGCGCTGGCATCCGCCGTGGTGAACCCGGCGAGCGGTGAGGTGTTCACCGCGAGTGCAGGGGGTGGCGCCTTCCTCGGTACGAGGCGACTGCAGGTCGCGACCGGCAAGCAGCTGTCCCTCTCGCTGGTTGGCACGGGATTCTCCTACGACTCCCGACGCCGCGGTCTACAGGCCGAGGCCGTGAGCATGCTGATTCCGCGAGTGCGCGACATCCGCCGCATCGGCTCCGCCGCCCTCGACCTGTGCAACGTCGCGACCGGCAGGCTCGACGCCTACTACGAGAAGGGCCTCAAGCCCTGGGATCACGCCGGTGGCGCGCTCGTCGCGGCCGAGGCGGGGGCGAAGGTAGCCGGTCTGCACGGAGTGCCGGCGAGCCGCGCGCTGACGATCGCCGCCGAGCCGGGCCTCTGGGCTCAGCTGGAGCCCATCATCGACGAAATCGGCGTCGCCGACCGCTGAGCGCGCTCCTGCGCCGCTCACCCGCGTTTCGCTCACCCGCGTTTCGCTCACCCGCGTTTCGCTCACCCGCGTTTCGCTCACCCGCGCTTCGCGTCACCCGCGCTTCGCGCACCCCGCGTTGCCCACCCACCCCTGATCCCCGTTTCGTTTGCAAATTCCGCGCGTGCCCTGGTCCGCAAGAGCATCTTTTGCAAACGAAACTGGCGATCACGTGAGCGGGCGGTGGGGATGCGCACCCAGCCCCACCCGCCGCATCCCCCGGCAGCCGGGGTGGGGCACCAAGCTCCCCCGACCCCAGCGGCGGGACACACCAAGTTCCCCTGACCCCAGCCGCGGACACACCAAAGTCCTCGCCAGTTTCTGCGGGTTGGGAGCTGGGGATGCCACAACGAGTGGCGACCGCTTGAGGCGAGTGGCGCGCGGGCTTCGGCGGGGGCTGGGCCCGGCCGGGTCCGGCGCTGCGGGGGACTGGGCCCGGCTGGGCCCGGCGCTGCGGGGACTGGGCCCGGCTGGGTCCTGCGCTGCGGGGGCTGGGCCCGGCGGGGCCTGCAGCCGCCGGGGCCGGCGCCCGGAGCCGGTGGGGGACTACGCGGGGCGGGCCGTGCTCGAGCGCACCACCAGCTGGAAGGGCAGGCCGATGGTGAGGGTCTCCGGCTCGCCGTCGCCGCGCGCGAGTTCCTCCATCAGGACATCCACTGCCAGCTCGCCCTGCTGGCGCGGAAACTGCGCGACGGTCGTGAGGCCGAAGAACTCCGCCAGCTCGTGGTCGTCGATGCCGACGATGGAGACGTCGCGGGGGACACTCAGACCGAGGTCGCGTGCCGCGAGCAGACATCCGATCGCCATCTCGTCGGATGCCGCGAAGATCGCCGTCGGCCGGTCGAACGGCTGACCGAGCAGCTGCTTCCCAGCGTCGTAACCGCCGTTGATGGTGAAGTCGGCCGGCTGGTAGAGGTCGTCGCGGATCGGCAGCTCTGCCGCGTGCATCGCACGCTCGAAGCCGCGGCGTCGAGTGGATCCGAGGCGGAAGTCGAGGTCGTACTCGACGGCGCCGCCGACGTGTGCGATCTGGGTGTGGCCGAGCGAGATCAGGTGCTCCGTTGCGAGCTGGGCGACGGCAACGTCATCCAGCCTGAGCGTGCGCACGCCGGGGATGGGTCCGCCGATGCCGACCACCGGCTTGTGGATGTCGAGCAAGCTGCGCACCTCGTCATCGGTGAGCTCCAGGGAGACGGCGATGACGGCATCCACTCGCTTGCGCAGCAGGAAGTGCTCGAAGACGCTGCGGCGCGACTCCTCGCCTCCGCCCAGGTTGTAGAGCGTGAGGTCGTAGCCCTTGCTCAGCAGCTCGGCCTCGGCGCCCTCCACGATGGACGAGAAGAACCATCGCGAGAGAAACGGGACGACGACACCCACGTTGCGCGTGCGACCGGATGCCAGGCTCGACGCATTCGACGAGACGACATAGCCGAGCTCGGCGGCCGCGGCGTGCACCCGCTCCCTGGTCGCGGGGGAGACGTGCCCGTTTCCGCTCAGCGCGCGTGAGACCGTCGCCGTCGAGACGCCCGCAAATCGCGCGACCTCTTCGATGCCTGCCATCGCCTCACCTGCGTCCGTGCCGGGACGTGATCCGGCGCACTCCTTGCGGATATCGTACCGGCGAGTCGAGTCGAGCTCAGGACCGCCGGACCGGGGCCGTCGGGCGTCCTCCCCGTGTCCCCGGGCCAGCCTCGTCCGGTCGTCCCGGGGCCTGTCTTGTCCGGTCGTCCCGGGGCCTGTCTTGTCCGGTCATCCCGGGCCACCTCGCCCGGTCGTCCCAGGGCCAACCCGCCCGGCCATCCCGAGGCCGGGCGCCCGGCAACCGCGCCACTTGCGCTGTATGCGCCGGTCGGGCTGGCGCTATCGAGCGCACATGGCGCGGTTGAGAGATCGGCCGGTGGGCGGCTCGGTCAGCCCGCCAGCCAGGCGGCGGTGTCTGCCGGAAGCTCCGAGCCGGAGAGCGGCTCGCTGGACAAGATGACCAACCCGGTCGGCAGCGGAACGGATGCCGTGCCCAGGTTCGCGACCACGGTCACGCCGCCGTTGCGGAACGCCACGACGTCGTCCCCGAGTCCGTCGACCCATTCGAGCTCTCCCGCGCCCAGAGCGCGGGCCTCGCGCTCCGACAGCAGGCGCCGGTAGAGCGACAGCGTCGACAGCGGGTCTGACTCCTCGACATCCCGAGCCAGTCCCGCCCATTCGTCGGGCTGCGGCAGCCAGCTCGCACCGGTGTCGTTGAAGCCGTTCGCCGGGCCGTCGGATGTCCAGGGGAGCGGCACGCGGCACCCGTCGCGTCCGTAGCGCTCGCCGTTGGTGCGGAACCACGTCGGGTCCTGCCGCGCCGAGTCGGGCAGGTCGATCACCTCGGGCAACCCGAGCTCTTCGCCCTGGTACAGGTACGCCGACCCCGGCAGCGCGAGCATCAGCGTGGTCGCCGCGCGCGCCCTTCGGATGCCGGCGACGGCGTCGGGACGGAACGGCGTCTTCGGGCCGAGGCCGTGGCCCTGCGGGTTGTCCTCCGAGATGCCGAGGCGAGTGGCGTGCCGCACGACGTCGTGGTTGGAGAGTACCCAGGTGCTGGGCGCGCCGACACCGCCGAACGCCTCGAGCGAGTCCTCGATCACGCCGCGCAGGGCATCCGCCTGCCACGGCGTCTCGAGATACGAGAAGTTGAAGGTCTGCTGCATCTCGTCCGGGCGCACGTAGCGTGCGAGTCTCGACGGCGGGCTCACCCACGCCTCTCCGCACAGCGCGCGGTCGCCGTCATACGCCGCCAGCACCGTGTGCCAGTCGCGGAAGATCTCGTGGCCGCCCTCCTGACCCCAGAACGGCGAGCTCGGCGGCTCGTCGCTGATGTCGGGCTCGAGCGTGGCGCCAGCGCCGCTCATCGAGCCGCCATGCTCGGCATCCGTTTCGTCGGGAAGCCCCTCGGCCTTGACCATGCCGTGCGCGACGTCGATGCGGAAGCCGTCGACGCCGCGGTCGAGCCAGAAGCGCAGGATGCCGCGGAACTGCTCGCGCACCCACGGGTCTTCCCAGTTGAGGTCGGGCTGCGAGCTGTCGAAGAGGTGCAGGTACCACTGGCCCGGCGTGCCATCGGGGTCGGTGAGGCGCGTCCATGCCGGCCCGCCGAAGACCGACTCCCAGTTGTTCGGCGGCTCGTCACCGTTCTCGCCCTTGCCGTCGCGGAAGTAGTAGTGCTCCCGCTCCTCGCTGCCCTCAGCGGATGCCAGCGCAGCCTGGAACCAGGCGTGATCGGATGACGTGTGATTCGGCACCAGGTCGACGATGACCCGAAGGCCGAGCTCGTGGGCCGCACCGAGCATCCTGTCGAAGTCGTGAAGCGTGCCGAAGATCGGGTCGACGTCGCGGTAGTCGGCAACGTCGTATCCGGCGTCGCGCTGCGGGGAGGTCATGAAGGGGGAGAGCCAGATCGCATCGACCCCCAGCGTGCGCAGCGCGGGAAGGTGTGCGGTGATGCCGGGGAGGTCACCGATGCCGTCGCCATTGCTGTCGGCGAACGACCGCGGATACACCTGGTAGATGACCGCGGTGCGCCACCACTCCTTGCCTGTGGCGCGCGTCCGGCCGGTGGTCTGCGGCTGAGCCGCGGCGCCGGTCGGCGTGGCAGCGCTTGTCGGAGTGTCTGTGCTCGTCGAGGTGAGTGGCGTGGTCACGAGTGAAGTCCTTGGTCGAGGCCGTTACATGCACGTACACCCGCAATGTTCCCCCATGGTGCCCGCTGTCGGTGGCCACTTTAGGTGAATGGTGGAAGCGCTTGCAAAGACGTTATGCATCAAGATCCCAGCAAAGTCGCGGCATACCGGGATTTCGGCCACGATTTGGTAACGGCGTTTGGTCTTGATTGCAAGCGTTTGCTATAGATGGAAGCGCTTGCATCCCCTTCCCGCGGGAGAACGGCCTCGCCCTCATGCGCGACGCCTGCTCGCTCCCGCTCACACAGACACGAAAGGCAACACCAATGACGGTGCCCACTGGTAGCAGCGCGTTCACTCGCCGCGCCTTCTTCGGATTCGCGGGAGCCGGCCTGACCGCCGTCGCTCTCGCGGCGTGCTCGGCCACGCCGGCCTCGGGCGGAAGCACGGCCGGCTCGGGTCAGAGCATCACGATCTGGCTCGACACGCAGCGTGCGCCCGCGATCAAGCCGATCGCCGAGAAGTTCAAGAAGGACACCGGCATCACGGTGAAGCTGGTCGTGAAGGACTTCGCCAACGTCGACAAGGACTTCATCAGCCAGGTTCCGACCGGCAAGGGCCCCGACATGATCGTCAGCCCGCACGACAAGCTCGGCTCCTACGTGCAGAACGGTGTCGTCGCACCCCTGCAGCTCGGTGACAAGGCGAAGGATTACGCCGATGTCGCCATCCAGGCCGTGACCTACGACGGCAACGTCTACGGCCTGCCGTACTCCATCGAGAACGTCGCACTGGTGCGTAACACCGCGCTCGCGCCCGACGCCTCGACCTCGTTCGACGAGGTGATCGCCAAGGGCAAGGCCGCGGAGGCCGCGCACGCCGGCACCGTGAAGTACCCGTTCCTGCTCGGCCTCGACCCGAAGCAGGGCGACCCGTACCACATGTACCCGCTGCAGACCTCCTACGGCTCGACCGTCTTCGCACAGAACGCCGACGGCACCTACGACCCCAACAAGCTCACCCTGGGCGACGCGGCCGGCCTCAAGTTCGCCTCGGCCGTGAAGCAGTGGGGCCAGGAGGGCGTCCTCAACGCCAACATCACCGGAGACATCGCGCTCGACGCCTTCAACAAGGGCCAGTCCGCGTACTACCTCACCGGGCCGTGGAACATCCCGGCGATCAAGCAGGCCGGCATCAAGTACGCGATCGACCCGCTGCCCTCGGCCGGCGGCGAGAAGGCGAAGCCGTTCCTCGGCGTGAACGCGTTCTTCATCAGTGCCAAGAGCCAGAACAAGGTCGCCGCGACCAAGTTCCTGGTCGACTACCTCGGCACCGACAGTGCGCAGGAGGCTCTGTACAAGGTCGGCGGCCGCCCGCCGGCGCTGAAGACCGCCTACGACGTCGTGGCGAAGAGCGACCCCGATGTGAAGTCGTTCGGTGACATCGGGCTCGACGGTGTGCCGATGCCCGCCATCCCGGAGATGGCCTCCGTGTGGGCCGACTGGGGCGGAGCGGAGCTGCAGCTCATCAAGGGTCAGGGCGATCCGATCACGGTCTGGGAGACCGCGGCGTCCAACATCGAATCGAAGATCAAGTAGCCCGCACGACGGGTCGGATGGGGTCGGCAGAGCGCCGGCCCCATCCGTATGACGCGAGGACCAGACATGGCTGACGATGAAGCTGGCACGCTGGAAGCGGAGCGCGCAGACGACGCGGAACGGGCATCCGCGACAACGACCGGCGGGGAGCCGCCGCGCAAGGGTGCACGGGCGGCGCGCGGCGAACTGCCCCGACTGACGAGGAGCGGCATCGGCGGCCTGCTCGCGAAGATCGTGCTGCTCGGCGTGCTCGATGCCGTCGTGGTCTGGGCCGTCTTCGTAATGGCCGGGCTCTCGATGTGGATCCCGATCGTGATCGTGCTGCTCATCACGGGCCTCATCAACTGGATCTACCTCGGCCGCGGCAAGCGCCTCCCTGCGAAGTACCTCACGCCGGGCGTCGTCTTCTTGATGGTGTTCCAGGTGTTCGTCATCCTGTACAGCGGCTACATCGCGTTCACGAACTACAGCGACGGACACAACGGTTCGAAGACGGATGCCATCGCGGCGATCAGCGCGAACGGCTTGAAGCGGGTTCCCGACTCGCCCGCGTACCCCGTGAACATCGTCGAGCGCGGCAGCCACCTGTACCTGCTGGCGACCGATCCCAAGGACGGCACCGCGCGGGTCGGCACGACAGACGAGCCGCTGAGGGTGGTCAAGAACGCCACCTTCGAGGACGGCAAGGCGACCAAGGCGCCCGGCTACGTCACCCTGAATCTCTCGCAGGTGCTCGACCGGCAGGACGAGATCACGGCCCTCTCGGTGCCGCTGAGCACGAACCCCAACGACGGGGCGCTGCGCACCGACGACGCGAGCACCGCGTACGTGTACCGATCGGACTTGGTCTACGACAAGACCGCCGACACGTTCACGAACTCCTCCGGCACGGTCTTCGTCGACAACGGCGAGGGCGAGTTCGCGACGAAGGATGGCTCGCAGGTGCTGAGCCCGGGCTGGAAGATCAACGTCGGATTCGCCAACTTCAAGGAGGCCTTCACCAACAGTCAGATCGCGGGGCCGCTGTGGCGGGTCATCCTGTGGACCTTCGCGTTCGCGCTGCTGTCGGTGATCACCACGTTCGCCGTCGGACTGTTCCTTGCGATGGTGCTCAACCACCCGAAGCTGCGCGGCAAGAAGATCTACCGGGTGCTGGTGATCCTTCCCTACGCCTTCCCCGCGTTCCTCTCCGGACTGGTCTGGGCAGGAATGCTGAACCCGGAGTTCGGCTTCATCAACCAGGTGCTGTTCGGCGGGGCGCAGATCCCGTGGCTCACCAACGCCTGGCTGGCCAGGCTGAGCGTGATCGGCGTCAACCTCTGGCTCGGCTACCCCTACATGTTCCTGGTCTGCACCGGTGCACTGCAGTCGCTGCCGGAGGAGGTCGACGAGGCGGCAAGGGTCGACGGCGCGAGCCCGTGGCGCATCTTCCGCGCCATCAAGCTCCCGTTGCTGCTGGTATCGGTCGCGCCCCTGCTGATCGCGTCCTTCGCGTTCAACTTCAACAACTTCAACGTGATCTACATGCTCACGAAGGGCTGGCCGAGGTTCACCGATACGACTCTCGACATCGGATCGACCGACCTGCTCATCACGATGGTCTACAAGATCGCGTTCGGTCAGGGCGGCGTGCGAGATTACGGTCTCGCGAGCGCGCTCTCGATCCTCATCTTCATCCTTGTCGCGGTGGTCTCGATCATCGCCTTCCGGCGTACCAAGACACTCGAGGAGATCAACTGATGACCATCGAAGAGTCGCTCGAGTTCATGGATGCACCACGCGCACGGTCATCCGAGTCGGACCGCACGCCACGTCGGCGACGGCGCTTCCGCCTCGGTCGCTGGTTCGCGGAGACCGGATGGCGCCACCTGGTGGCGATCGTGATGGTCGTCATCGCGGTGTTCCCGCTGCTCTACGTGCTGTCGGCGTCGCTCAACCCGGCAGGATCGCTCGTCGGGTCGAACGACCTGTTCCAGACGATCAGCTTCGAGAACTACGTGAAGCTGTTCCAGAATCCCGACCAGCCGTTTGCGCTCTGGTTCGTGAACACGATCGTGATCGGCGTGGTGACCGCGGTCTTCACCGTGTTCCTCGGTGCGCTCGCCGCGTTCTCGTTCTCGCGCATGCGGTTCACCGGCAGGCGGATCGGGTTGCTCTCGCTGATGCTGATCCAGATGTTCCCGCAGTTCCTCGCCGTTGTGGCGATCTTCCTGCTGCTCTCCGCACTCGGCGACGTGTTCCCGGTGCTGGGGCTCGGCAGCCAGCTCGGCCTCATCCTGGTCTACCTGGGCGGCGCGCTCGGCGTGAACACCTACCTGATGTACGGGTTCTTCAACACCGTGCCGATGTCGATCGACGAGGCAGCCAAGATCGACGGGGCGAGCCACGCGCAGATCTTCTTCACGATCATCCTGCGCCTCGTAGCGCCGATTCTCGCGGTGGTCGGTCTTCTGTCGTTCATCGCCACGACCGGCGAGTACGTCATCGCTTCGATCGTGCTGACCGACCCGAACACGCAGACGCTCGCTGTCGGCCTCTACTCGTTCGTGTCGCAGCAGTTCTCGAACAACTGGTCCATCTTCTCCGCGGGCGCCGTGCTCGCCGCGTTGCCCGTGATGATCGTGTTCCTGCTGCTGCAGAAGCACATCGTGGGAGGACTGACCTCGGGCAGCGTCAAATAAGAATCATCTGCGCTGGCGACCCGACCCGGCAGGCATCGGTAGGCCGGGCGGGTCGCCAGCACGGAATGCTCGGCGTGGTGGGATGGCTCAGCTCTTCAGCTGCGACATGAGCGTCGACTGCAGAGCGGTCAGCGCCTCCTTCGGCGTCTGCTTGAGCGACAGGATCTGCTGCGCCCACGTCGTCATCGCAGGCGTGCTGTCGACGAGCGAGATGTTCGCGAACAGGGCAGTTCCGCCCGGTGCAGCCCAGGTCTTGCAGATGGGCTGCCAGACCTCGATGAGCTTCACGTTGGCGGGGTTCTTCTTGAACTCGCTCGTCTCGGCGATGGACTTGAGCGGCGGCAGACCGATGCCGGTGCTCTGGGTCCAGAGCGGCGCCATGTTCTTGTAGTAATAGGTCAGGAACGCCTCGGAACCCTTCTGGCTGGGGGTGTTCTTGTACATCATGATGTTGTTCGGGAAGTAGAGCGCACCCTTCTTGCCGGCCGCGCTCACCAGCGGGTCGCCGAGTGCGAGCTCCTGCTGCACCGGGCCAGTGACGTTCGCCGGAAGGCCGGGAACGTCGATGCCCATCGCACAAGTGCGGTTGCTCCACTGAGTGTTCGTGTTCGTGCTGGAGTAACCGAGGTTGCCCGGGTCGACATAGCCCTTCTTCACCATCTCGACGACCCAGTCGAGCGCCTCGATGTTCGTCTGCGTCACGCAGTTCGGCTTCTGCTCCTCGTCGAAGAGGCCACCGCCGTTGTTGATGAGCACGCCGGTGAGGGTCTGGAAGCTGTTGCCGTTGCTGGATGCACTGCTGAGGCTGAACCCGTAGACACCGATCTTCTTCAGGGCGGCCGCGGCATCCAGGTAGCTCTGCCAGTCGGTCGGCGCCTCGGTGCCCGCCTTCTCGAGCAGTGCCTTGTTGTACCAGAGCACGCGCATGTCGAGGTTGTAGGGAATGGCGACGTAACCCTTGTCGGTCTTCATCGCGTCGAAGGTGCCGGGAAGGAAGTCGTCGTAGAGACCATTCGACTTCCAGGTCTCGATGAGGTTGTCCGCGTAGGCGATCTTGTCCTCGGTGGCGAACTTGAATGCCTGCGTTCCGCCGCCCGAGCTGACGGCCGGACCCGTGTTGGATGCGATGGCGGAGGCGAACGTCTGATTGAAGTTCGCCCACTGGATCGCCTGATACGTGGCCGCGGGCAGACCCTTCTCCGGCTTGTAGGCCAGCGTGATCTTCTTGTCGAGCGGGTTGAAGGCTGTGCCGCCCCACGGCATGTTCCAGAACTTCAGCGTTCCACCGGAGCCCGAGCCCCCGCCTCCGCCGGAGCTGCAGGCGGCGAGGGCGGCGGTTGCGAGGCCCGCGCCCGCCAAAGAAAGAAAGCCGCGCCGGCTGAAGGCGCTGGCGGATGTTGACGTCGACATGGTTCCTCCTTGCGGCATGCGCCGCCTGTTCGTCGCTGAACGTGATTGGATGGTCCGCAACGCTTGCGCAAATTGCGACCGCTTACTTTCGGTGCACGGTCGATTACACCTCAGTATGTCGGTCCATGCAACAAATCGATGCCGCAGAGTTTTGCGCAAAATCCTTCTCGGCCATAGGATGACTTCGTGCCTGACAGGACTCTCCGGGCCCGGCGCCCGACGCTCGCCGCGGTGGCGGATCGCGCGGGCACGAGCATCCCGACCGTCTCGAAGGCCCTGCGCGGGGGTACGGATGTCGCCCCTGCGACCCGCGAGCGGATCCTGCGCGTCGCATCGGAGCTCGGATACGGCCGACCACGGGATGCCGTGAGGGACGTCGCTGCGGCGTCGCCCGGGCTCGTCGACTTCGTGCTGGCGTCGGGGGAGAGCTCCTGGACCAACCGGGCGCTCAGCGGCGTCGAGGCAGCGGCGGCCGAGGTGGATCTCGACGTCGTGGTCACTCTAGTGCGCGACGGTTTCGATTGGGCCGATCGCGTACTGCGCCGCCTGTCGCGCGGCGCCATCCTTGCCCTCGTCGAGCCGACGCCCGCACAGTGGCGGCGGTTGTCCGACGGGGGCAGGCCGGTGGTGCTGCTCGATCCGATGTCCTCGCCCCCGGCCGGCGTCGGAAGCGTCGGTGCGATGAACTGGCAGGGTGGCAGGCTCGCAGCGGAGCACTTGCTGTCGCTGGGGCATACCCGGGTCGCGGTCATCGACGACTCCGACTCGCATGAGTACAGCCGGGCACGACTTGACGGGTTCCGCTCGGTGTTCGCGGCGGCGGGCATCGACCTCCCGCCTGGCCATCACGTCCACGCCGGCTGGAGCCGTGATTCCGGCAGATCGGCTGCGTCCACGATGCTGGCGGCGGCAGACCGCCCCACGGCGATCTTCGCCTGCAGCGAGACGCTGGCGCTCGGCGTCTACGACGCTGCGACCGAGGCGGGCATCAGCATCCCGGATGAGCTGAGCGTCGTCGGGTTCGACGACCTGCCCGACGCGGGCTGGGCGAGCCCTCCGATGACGACCGTGCAGCAGCCGATCGCCGAGATGGCGGCATCGGCGCTGCGCATGCTGCTGCGGATGGGTCAGACCGCCGACGGCCATGCCCCCTGCGAGG